>JADGMW010000215.1_pt1 | contig 35912 bp, 31 predicted proteins | sample 8641801 | NCBI WGS metagenome assembly JADGMW01 (sample SAMN16272018, study PRJNA661076) | feces metagenome | isolation source: fecal sample from diarrhoea affected cattle A | host: Bos taurus | place: South Africa: Lokaleng Village, Mahikeng | collected 2019-09
GCGTTGAGCTGGATCAGCGTCTCGGGGTTGCTCGGGAGCCGATCGGTGACCGAGGCGGGCAGCGTGTTCACCGCCTGATCCAGCGCGGGCTTGGCCGCGTTCGCCCGCGGAGCGGGATTGCGGAGGGCGTCGACGCCCCCGGCAATGAAAATGGACGCGAGCATCGGTCTCGCGAGTCTCCGGACGATCATGTAATTCCTCCCGTAGTCGGGTGTGTTGCCACCGGAACCCGTGTACCCCGACCCCTGCCGGAATATGCCCGCCGTCGGTCATGGGACTGACCGGAGTGTCCGATTCCCTGCTTGGTCCACATTCGAACCGGACGGAAACCACTGATATCCCGAAAATTCGCTGCGCAGCGGGCACGAGTCCCCGGCCGTGCCAGGGTCGTATCGGCTCAGTCGATACGAGCTACATCGGGCCGGGCAGTGACCGGAGCGGCAAGTTGCTGCTCGTCGCAGATCCGCTGCAGCTTCGCGAGCGTGGCGTCGAGTCCGGGTCCGCGGCGGGGGCCGGGGGTGAACGATGCGGGCAGATGCCGCATGCCCTGGATCACGCCGATCGTGTCGTAGTGCACCGTGCCTTCCGGATCGCACCGGAAGTCCGGCATGCGATCGAGTACCGCCGAGAGCATCGACTTGAACACGGTCCGGGCGACGTTGGATCCGATACAACGATGAATACCGAGTCCGAAACTGAAGTGACGGTTCCCTTTTCGATCCAGAGCGATATCGTTCGGGTCGGGGAACAGCGCCGGGTCACGGTTGGCCATCGCCCACGACAACCACAGGCGGTCACCCTCGCGCAATTCCGCGCCGCCCACCTCGCAATCGGCCGCAACCGTTCGTCCGTCGCCGGGTGCTGGGGTGAAGAACCGCAGGAACTCTTCGGTGGCCGAATCGAGCAACTGTTCGCGGTCGCGGATGAGCACGTCACGCTGGTCGGGATTCGACGACAGCCACTCGAGCGAGTGGGCGGTGAGCGCCGTCGTCGTATCGAAACCGCCACCGATCAGCAGTCCGAGCATGCCCAGCAGTTCGAGGTCTGGTGCCGGCTCGCCGTCGATGCGCAACTCGACGAGCCCGTTGACGAGTCCCGGACGAGGGTTCGTCTTGATCTCGGCCAGATTCGACAGCAGGTCGATGCCCATGGCGCGGTGCATCTCGGCGACCCGCTCGGCGTCCGGCGAATTCTCCGGTGTGTAGACCGACGCGTGCACCGGTTCGCTGTACACGGACCATTTCTCGATCGGGATACCGAGCATGGCGAGGGTGAGGACGGCGGGCACGACGTTGGCCAGGTCGTCGACGAAGTCGATCCGTCCGGATTCGATCTTCTCGTCGAGTGCGGCGTGGACTGCTTCGTCGATGAACGGTTCCCACCGTTTCACCGCGGCAGGGGACAGGTAAGGGTTGAGGACCTGCCGGTAGAGGCGATGCTCGGGGTCGTCCATCTCGAGAATGCCGCCGCGCACCATTGCCGCGCGACGTGCGGTGGGAATCGAGATCCCCTTGTATCCGCGCCGGGTGCCGTGAACGTCGTGGTCGTTCGACACGTCGGCACTGCGTGCGAGCTCGAAGACCTCGTCGCTCCCGCTGGCTACCCAGTGCCCGTCGTAGGTGTCGGTCCAGGCGAGGGGGCACCGGGCGTGAAGATCCTGCGTGATCTCCTCGAACCGATGCCGGTATTCCGGGGTGTGCCGGTCGAAATGGGCCCGGGGGTGCTTACGGTCCCGGTCGACGGGTGCGTCATCGATGGTCACAGCTGTTCCTTCGCGGTACAGGGATACTCGGGCGGGATCGTCTTCACTCGGTGTTGTCGTCGTATGCGTCAGGCGCCGGATGCGGCGACGGTGCCGGGCTCGCCGCTGGAGTCCGGGCCACCGGCCGCGGCGCGTACCGCGCGGACGATGCCCTGGTAACCGGTGCAGCGGCACAGGTTGCCCGAGATCGCTTCCCGGATCTCGTCGTCGGACGGTGACGGGTTCTCGCGCAGGAATGCGGTTGCCGAGACGATGAATCCCGGTGTGCAGAAACCGCACTGGAGTCCGTGCTGGTCCCGGAAGGCTGCCTGGACGGAGGACAGTTCCCCGTCGGCGCCGGCGAGGCCCTCGATGGTCGTCAGTTCGGCTCCGTCGGCCTGGACCGCGAAGATCAGGCACGCGCGCACGGCCTCGCCGTCGAAGAGGACGGTGCACGCCCCGCACACCCCGTGCTCGCATCCCAGATGTGTGCCGGTCAGGCCGCACCGCTCGCGCAGGTAATCGGCCAGCGTCAAGCGCGGTGGTACGCGATCGTGGCGGGTCGCGCCGTTGATCCGGACACGGATATCGACGTCAGTCATCGAGTGCCTCCTTCACGGCGCGGTTCCACGCGCGAGCTACCATCGCGGACCCGACGCGGCGCCTGTACCCGGCCGTGCCGTGACCGTCCGACGGAACCGCGTCGAGATGTGCGGTCGCGTCGCGGCCGACCTCCTCGGCGGAGATCGTCGATGCCCCGCGCCCGAGCAGTTCCCTTTCGACCGTTCGCGCGCGGATCGGTGTCGGGCCCATTCCGAAGACCGTGACCGCGCACCGTTCGATCCGCTCGTCCGCATCCACGCGGAGCGCGACCGCAGCGCCCGCCACCGCGAAGTCGCCGCTGCGGCGGGTGAATTCTTCGATCGCAGAACCGCACCGGCCGCGCCACACCGGGAATGTCACTGCGGTCACCAGCTCGTCCGGTTCCATCGCCGTCGTCCACATCCCCTGGAAGAAGTCGGCGGCGGGGATCGTGCGCAACCCCCGGGGGGAGCGCGTTTCGATGTCGGCATCGAGGGTCAGGGCCACCGCCGGATACTCCGCTGCGGCATCGGCGTGCGCGAGGGAACCGCCTATCGTGCCGCGGTTGCGGATCTGGAAGTGCCCGATGAGCGGTGTCGCGCGGGCGAGCAGGGGAACGCTTCGGGCGATCGTCTCGGACCGGCCGACCATCGTGTGCGTGGTGGTGGCCCCGATCCGGACGGTGTCGGTGCCGGCCGTGATGTCCGCCAGATCGGTGAGTCGCCGGAGGTCCACGAGGTGGTCGAACACGGCGAGCCGCAGGACGAGCAGCGGCATCAGGCTCTGCCCGCCGGCGATGAACTTGGCCTCGTCACCGAGTTCGGCGAGCAGGTGAACCGCCTCGTCGGCCGTCTCCGGTGCGTGATAGTCGAACGCGGCGGGCTTCATTCGTCGTCCTTCGCGGCGGTGCGCGCGTCGTCGATCATCGTCAGAACGGCGGAGGGGGACAGCGGCAGCTGTTTCAGTTCGACTCCGAACGGAGCAAGCGCGTCCATCACCGCGTTGAGCACTGCGGGCGTCGCGCCGATCGCGCCGCCCTCGCCCACGCCCTTGAAGTTTCCGGGCCCCGGGCTCGGGGTGTCGATGTGCCCGATCTCGATCGCCGGAATCTCGGATGCCGTCGGCAGCAGGTAGTCCATGAAGGTGGTGGCGACGGGATTGCCGCTGTCGTCGTACGCGAGATGCTCGTACAGTGCGCCGCCGATTCCCTGGACGGTGCCGCCGCAGATCTGGCCCTCCACCACGCTCGGATTGATCATCTTGCCGCAGTCCTCGCTCACGATGTAGCGAAGCAGGGTCACCTTGCCGGTCGCTACGTCCACCTCGCAGGTGCACACGTGGGTGGCGTTGGCCCAGATCATCATGTGTGGTGTCCGGTAGCGCCCGCTCGCTTCCAGACCCGGCGGGACACCCGGTGGCAGGGCCTCGCCCTGGAAGTAGGCGATATCCGCGATCTCGGCCAGCGACAGTGTCTTGTCCGGTGCGTTCCGCGCCGACGCCGTGCTGTCGACGAAGTCGATCTCGTCGGGAGTCGTGTCCAACCGGTGCGCCGCGATCGCCACGATCCGTTCACGCAGGCCCGCGGCGGTCTCGGCAATCGCACCTGCCGTCATCGACCCGGACCTGCTGCCACCGGTGCCGGCCCCGAACGGCGTGACGGCGGTATCGCCCTGGACCGTCCGGACATCCGCCATCGCAACGCCGAGGGCATCTGCCGTCAACTGCACGACGGTCGTCTCGAGACTGTTGCCCGCGGAGCCACCGGCAACATAGACGTTCACCTTGCCGGTCGGCTCGATCCGGATGGTGGCGCCCTCGGTGCTGTGGAACGAGGTTCCGCCCGTAGTCGGCTCGACGTAGGTGCACGTACCGACGCCGAGGTACCGTCCCTCGGCGCGGGCGCGTTGCTGCTCTTCCCGGAAGTCCTCGTAGCCGAGCATCGCCACAGCCTGCTCGAGAGTGTCGAGGGGTGAGATGTGATCGAGCGGCATGCCGTGCGGGTTGAACGCGGGCAAGTCCTCGCGGCGGATCATGTTGCGACGTCGCAGCTCGACGGGATCGATGCCGATCCGGCGGGCGGCATGGTCGAGAAGCACTTCACGAGCGACGGATTCGAACTGCCAGGGACCACGGTAGGCAAGCCGGCCGACGGTATTGGAGTAGTGGAACTTCACGCTGAACGACGCGTCCGGGACCCGGTAGGGACCCGGGAACAGCATGCCCACCACGACTCCGGCGGTGAGAGGCGAAGGAGTGGGGTAGGCACCGACGTTCTGCACATGGTCCATTCCCGCCGCAAGGATCCGGCCCTCCGCGTCGAAGGCCATCCGCACGTCTGCGTGCTCGTGACGCGCCATACCCGACGACATCAGATTCTCTTGACGGTCCTCGATCCACTTGACCGCCGTGCCGAGCGTGCGTGCCGCGAGCTGGATGCAGATCTCCTCGCGCAGCGGCGCAACCTTGAGTCCGAAACCCCCTCCGGTGTCGCGCGCGATCACCCGGACCCGGTGTTCGTCGATGCCCAGCAGCCGGGCACAGAAGCCGCGCACCTCGTGGGGCGACTGGGTGGAGATCCACACCGTCATCTCGCCTGTCGAGGCCGACCACTCCGCCACCAGCCCGCGGGTTTCCATCGGAACGGGTAGGTAGGCCTGCTGAAAGATCTGCTGCTGCACGGTATGTGCGGCGGCCTCGAAGATCGGATCGAGATCCGATGCCGGACGTCCGGCCATCTCACCGGCGGAGTTGCCGGCGAACCCGGCGTGCACGAGATGCGGTGACGAATCCGCGGTGACGTAATCGAGTACCGGTTCGAGCGGTTCGTACTCGACTTCCACGAGTTCGACGGCGTCTTCTGCGACGTACCGGTCGACGGCAACGACCAGGGCCACCGGGTCTCCGACGAATCGCACCTCTTCTTCGGCGAGCGGTGGCCGAGGTACCGGCGGCATGCCGGGCATGTCGAGCGCGTAGGAGATCTGGTGCGCGACGGTGTTCAGTTCGGCGGCGGTGTATACCGCGAAGACGCCCTCGAGCTGCAGTGCCGCGGATGTATCGATCGCGCCTATTCGCGCGCGGGGCAACGGGCTTCGTACAAAACAGGCGTGCACCATCCCGGGCCGTGTCACGTCGTCGACGAACGTGCCGGCGCCCGTGACCAGGCGGAGATCCTCGATGCGCGGAACCGAGGTGCCGACTACCCCGCGCGCGGCGGCGTCGTCGCGGACAGCTGGGGGAGTCTGCGTGCGGGTCACCGGAGTGCTCGTCGCAGAGGGCGGTTCGGTATGCGGGAAAACGACGGCGGAAGTGTCATGCGGCAGGTTCTCCGTTCACCTGGACAGTCCGTCAGGCGTCCGCTGAAGGCTTGTGCCCCAACAGGTTCGAGAATGAAAGCGCAAACACGTGCGGGTTCGGCACGTGCGGAATGTCTAACATCGCCGACGGTGCGATGTCAACAAGATATGTCGTCGGCGATTATGTGGTTGCGATTTCGTGAGAATTGCATTTACGGCAGGTCAGGTCTCCGCGCGGTCCGGACGATGCAGTCGCGGCACGTCGGTAGTCGCGTCGTCCCGCGACAGGACCAGGTCGGTGACGCACTCGAAGTACGGGGCGGCGCTACCACGGCTCGTGGTGCGCTCGATCGACAGTCGTGCCGCGCGGCCGTGCAACCGGAGCGTCGCGATCTGGTTCCCGAACGTCGGCCCGGCGATCCGATCCCACTCCACGGGCGACCGGGGAACCGGCGTGACAAGCCGGAGCAACCCGCGTACCGACCGTTCCGCCAGGCGACTCCACGCCGCCCGGAACCCCGCCCGGACCGCGGCCGGAACCCGATTGTGGAGAGGTGAACACGTCAACTGATAGACCTGCGAGTCGGTCGGGAAGGTGAACCGCGCGCTCGCGGCGTAGGCGTGGTGGACATCGCCCGACAGCACACAGATCGTCGCCGGCGGGATGCCGGACGCGTCGGTCCGGTCTCCGCGGGCGACGTCGCCGAAGAGTCGCGCGAGACGGTCGAACGAGTCGTGGAACGCCGCCCAATGCTCGAGGTCGGCGCCGCGGCGCAGACTCTCCGCCCAGCGGGCGAACCGCGGTCCCCGCGCACCGAACGCCAACTGCTCGTCCCAGGCCTCCGCATCGTGCAACGCGCGGGGCAGCAGCCAGGGCAACGACGTTCCGACGAGGAGGTGGTCGTAGTCGCCCACCGTCTGGTCTTCGATCCAGTCGAACTCCGGATCGGAGACCATCTCGCGCCGTTCCGAGGTGAGGACCCGCCCGCAGCGCGAATCGATCACGAGAAGACGCACCGACCCGAAATCCCGGCGATACGACCACTGCACACCGCGCGCACCGTCGGCCTCCTCGTCGGCCTCGGACGCGAACTCGCGCAGCAGGGCGGTCGCGTCGCCGGTGGTCCCGCGGATCTTGGCGTACAACTCGTTCCGGCGCAGTTCCGCGGGCGAGAGGTTTCCGAGGTGCTGGTAGATCCAGTACGACATGAGCGCCCCGACGATCCGCTCCTCCCACCAGTTGCTCGCCTCGAATTCGGCGCGCCACGATTGCGAGGTGTTCCAGTCGTCGTGCACGTCGTGGTCGTCGAAGATCATCGAGGTCGGCACGGTCGACAGCAGCCACCGCACCTCCGGGTCCGACCACGCCTGGGCATAGAGCCAGGTGTATTCCTCGAAGTCCCGCACCTGGGCGCCGGGCGGCTCGTCCAGGTCGTGCCGCTCTCCGACGCGTTGCAGGATTTCGGGCGACAGTTCGTCGGCATAGACCTGGTCGCCCAGCAGCATCAACGCGTCGGGCCACAGGTCGCGCGGTTGCGTCCTCATACGCTGCGCGTAAACCGCGAGAGCGTCCGCGCCGAGCGACTCGTCGCCCCCGCCGTCGGTCTCGGCGCCGGTGGTGGCGACCCGGCACGAGCCGAACGCGAGATCGAACCGGGCGTCGTCGCTCAGGGACCGGATGACAGAGGCGTCGGCGTCCTCGAGTGGCCAGACGTCGGTGTCGTCGAGTCGCACCCGGTACGGCGTGGTGGAACCCGGCTCCAGGCCGTCGATCACCACGAGCGCGTAATGGTGTCCCTCGACGGACCACGTCCGTTCGGAACGGCCGAGTATCTCGACGGTGCAGGGGGCAGATGTTTCCACCCACACCGTGGCGTCCGTGGAACCGACGTGCCTGAGGACGGGGCCGAGCAGAAGTGCCGCCATGGTTCACCGTGCCGGAGTTCGCAGGAGCGAGGCCTGATGCGACCGAATCGTACCGGGATCAGAAGGCCGATCCCGACGAAACGAGCCCCGGGAAGGGGAATCGGGGGGACGCTGTTGATGCCGGCAGTCTCCGCCGGCGGAACTTCGGAACGAGGGGAGTCCGGCGTGGACGACAGTCAGGATCCGAGTGGATGGGACAACCTCGACGAAGACGCGAAGCGGCAGGCGCAGGACAAAGCCGAGAAGGTCCGCAAGATGTACGAACCCGGGGTACGGCCCACCGAAACCGTGCCGGGTACCGACGGAATGGTCTCCGGTACCGCGTTCGCCGAGCCTGACGACGAACATCGCGGGGACGAATCGGAAGCGGACCGGCAGTAGAGCGGCCGGCTGTCCTGTCCGGCGTTCAGTCGTGCGCGCGGGGGCGTTGTGGCGATGCCATGGAAGTGCTTCCGAACGGCGCGCGGTAGGGGCAAGATGTGCGAATGCCCGCACACATCACCACCGCACCGCCGACAGTTCACACCGCCCTCCTCGGTCTGGGGGTCTACCGGCCTCGCCGCGTCGTTCCCAATTCGGAGATCGTCGAGCGCATCGACTCCACCGATGAATGGATCAGGACCCGCTCCGGCATCACCGCCCGCCACTGGGCCGAACCTGACGAAACGATCGTCTCGATGAGCACGGCCGCTGCCCGCGACGCGCTGTCCGCGGCGGGCATGGATGTCGATCAGATCGATGCCGTCGTACTGGCCACCTCGTCGCAGATGGTGCTGGGACCGTCCGCGGGGGCTGTCGTGGCCACCGAACTGGGCATGCAGAACACCGCCGCCTACGACGTCTCCGCGGGCTGCGCCGGGTTCTGCTACGCGCTCGGCAACGCGGCGAGTCTCGTCCGCGCCGGCCAGGCCCGCAACGTCCTTGTCATCGGCGTGGAGCGACTGTCCGACCTGCTCGATCCCACCGACCGCACGTGCGCGTTCATCTTCGCCGACGGCGCCGGGGCCGCAATCGTGGGCCCGGCCGAGGAGGAAGGGATCGGGCCGGTTGCCTGGGGCTCGGACGGCAGCCAGACCGACGCCATCAAGCAGGACAAGGATTTCCAGCAGTATTTCGGCGAGGTCGACGCCGCGCTGGCCGGCGGTCAGACGCCGGTACGCCCGTACATCCGGATGAACGGCGCGGCCGTTTTCCGCTGGGCCGTGACGTTCCTCGAGACGGCGTGCAAAGACGCCCTGGCGAAATCCGGCGTCACGGTCGACGACCTCGATGCCTTCGTGCCGCACCAAGCCAACAGCCGCATCACCGATGCCCTGATCCGGACCTTGGGACTACCCGACACCGTGGCGGTCGCTCGCGACATCGCGGAAACGGGCAACACGAGCGCGGCCTCGATTCCGATGGCCATGGAAGAGTTGCTGCGATCCGGTGCGTCCAAGCCCGGTGACACGGCACTGCTGCTCGGGTTCGGGGCCGGGCTTTCGTACGCCGGGCAGGTCGTCCGGATGCCCGCGATCGTGTAACCGCGACCGGCGGGTGCCGGTCGCGGCACCCGTCATCGCGCGGTCGCGTCCACCGTCTCCGCGAGCATCGCGTGCGGGTAGTCGGCGGCGCGGTGCTGGAACGCGGTGATACTCGGATTCCGGATCACTCCGTCGCGAATCTCGATCGCTCGGGCGATGACCTGGTCGCCGGCCCAGGCGTCCGGGCCGGAGAGGACCGTCCGCACGTGGGGGAGCAGCGCTGCACTGATTTCCCACGTCGCGGAGTTCCACAGGTACGACGGACTGTGATCCACGGCGTAGTAGTGGATGTTGTTACCGACGACGAAGCTCGGCTCGGTGAACGAGGTGGGCCGCGCCCAGCTGAACCCCATGCCCGCATCGCACGACACATCGACGATCAGGCTGCCGGACGCGAACGCATCCAGGTCTTCTTCGTGGAGGAACGTGAGCGGTTCCGCGGTGTCCTGCAGGACGCAGTTGACCACGATGTCGTTCTCCGCGAGGTACGGCGCCAGCGGCACCCGTCCCTCGTCGGTGAGCACGAAGCTGCGATGCGGATCGGTGGCGTCGTGTTCGAACCGAACGATGCGCGCCGAGTGGATAGGCGATCCGACGGCGGCCACATCACGGTTGGTGAGCACCCGGACATCGTCGATGCCGTGTGCGTTCAAGGCGGTGACCGCGCCCCGGGCCGTTGCCCCGAACCCGATGACGACGGCGCGCAGACGACGGCCGTAGTCACCGGTGCACCCGATGATCTGCAGACCGTGGATCACCGAGCTGTAACCGGCAAGCTCGTTGTTCTTGTGGAACACGTGCAGCCCGAAGCTCCCGTCGCTGCGCCAGTGGTTCATCGCTTCGAAGGCGATCAGCGTCAGCCGCCGGTCGATGGCCTGCTGCGTCACCGCGGTGTCCTGGACGCAGTGCGGCCAGCCCCACACCGTCTGGCCCTCCCGGAACTCCGCGAGATCGCTCGCCTGAAGCTTGGGCAGAGCGATCACGTCGCAGTCGGCGATCAACTGCTCCCGGGAGCGGAATCCCGCGACGAAGGGCTCCAGATCGGCATCGGACACACCGAAGGGTGTGCCGTAGCCGGGCTCCAGATAGATGTGGGCACGCAAATCCTCGTCGATCCGGGAAAAGTGGTGCGGGTGGATCGGCAGACGTCGCTCGTTTTTCTTCCGAGAGTGCGCCAGGACACCGAGATCAAGCATATGTAGTTGTGCTCCTGCGGGTTTGGTGATGAGGGAGAGTTGTGTCAGCGCTTCTTGACGTGCGCGACGATCTCGGGATCGGCCTGGGAGTTCGCGCCCGACTTCTTGTCGGCCCGCTTTTCCTTCAGCGACTTGCCGGACTTCTTGGACATGGAACTGCGAGGCGATTTGTCGGCCATGCTGCCACCCTCATTCGAGGACCTGAACGGTCCTGATGACCTGACAGTACGGGATCACCGGCCCGGAACCTCGCTCCGCCTCGAATCGGGTCGCCGAACGGCCGGCGTCGAGGCTCGGGCCGATGACCTGCTACGCAGTCCGTCACCAGCCGCGTTCGCGCCACTCGCCGAGGTGCGGACGCTCCGCGCCGAGCGTCGAGTCCTTGCCGTGCCCGGGGTAGAACACCGTGTCGTCGCCGAAGCGGTCGAAGATCTTCGATTCGACATCGTTCATCAGCGAGCGGAAGGCGTCGTCGTCCGGGGTCTTGCCGACGCCGCCGGGGAAGAGGGAGTCGCCGGTGAAGATGTGGTGCTTGCCGGTGCCCTGTTCGGTGAGAACCAGCGCGACCGACCCCGGTGTGTGCCCTGCGAGGTGAATCACCTCGAGATCCAGGTCACCCACCCGAATCGACTCTCCCTCGGTGAGAATCCGATCGGGTGCGACCGGCAGCGGTCCGGCGTCGAGTGCGTGCGCGGCGGTGGGGACACCCGTCTCGGCGGCGACCTTCTCGAGACCCTGCCAGTGATCCCAGTGCTGATGGGTCGTGACGATGAGTTCGAGGTGCGGGGCGTTGTCGCGCAGGAACTGCACCAGTGTGTCGGGTTCGTTTGCGGCATCGATGAATACGGATTTGCCGGTCGCGGTGTCGGTGACGAGGTAGGTGTTGTTGTTCATCGGGCCGACGGCGAGTTTGACGATCTCCGCGCCGGGGACTGCGCGTCGCTGGGCCGACCCTCCCGGGGTGACGTCGCCGGTGTAGGTGTCCTCGATGATCACGGTGTGCTGCGTCATACCCGCAAACCTACCGCCGCCACACCCGGGAGGGGACGAAGCGCGCCCGGCCTCTGTCGGTACCCGCGCCTACCATGGATCAAGGCCGAACCTCGGCCGTGTCTACAGGAAGGATATGGCGTGGCGGACCGCCTGATCGTGCGTGGAGCACGGGAACACAACCTGCGGGGAGTAGACCTGGACCTACCGCGCGACAGCCTCATCGTGTTCACCGGCCTGTCGGGATCGGGCAAGTCGAGCCTCGCGTTCGACACCATTTTCGCGGAGGGCCAGCGGCGCTACGTCGAATCGTTGTCGGCCTACGCCCGGCAGTTCCTCGGACAGATGGACAAGCCCGACGTCGACTTCATCGAGGGCTTGTCGCCGGCTGTGTCCATCGACCAGAAGTCCACCAACCGCAATCCTCGATCCACGGTCGGCACGATCACCGAGGTGTACGACTACCTGCGTCTGCTGTACGCCCGCGCGGGCACTCCGCACTGCCCGGTGTGTGGCGAGGAGATCTCCCGGCAGACGCCGCAACAGATCGTCGATCAGGTCCTCGACATGGAGGAAGGGGCGCGATTCCAGATCCTCGCGCCGGTCGTCCGTACCCGCAAGGGCGAGTTCGTGGATCTGTTCGAGCAGCTCACCGTGCAGGGTTACTCCCGCGTCCGGGTCGACGGCGTGGTGTATCCGCTGTCGGATCCGCCGAAGCTCAAGAAGCAGGAGAAGCACGACATCGAGGTCGTGGTCGACCGGTTGGCTGTGAAGCCGAGCGCCAAGCAGCGCCTGACCGATTCGGTCGAGACGGCGTTGCGCCTGGCGGAAGGCGTGGTCGTCCTCGACTTCGTGGACCGCGACGAGAATGCGCCGGATCGCGAGCGCCGGTTCTCCGAGTCGCTGGCGTGCCCCAACGGGCACCCCCTGGCGATCGACGATCTCGAGCCGCGCTCGTTCTCCTTCAACTCGCCCTACGGCGCGTGCCCGGAGTGCGCGGGCCTCGGTGTCCGGAAGGAAGTCGACGTCGATCTCGTCGTGCCCGACCCGGACGTCAGCCTGGCAGAAGGTGCGATCGCGCCCTGGTCGATGGGCCAGAGCGCGGAATACTTCACGCGCCTGCTGACCGGCTTGGCCGACGTCATGGGCTTCGACATCAACACTCCGTGGAAGAAACTGCCCGCGAAGGTTCGCAGGGCGGTCCTCGAGGGCAGCACCGACCAGGTGCACGTGCGGTACAAGAACCGGTACGGCCGCGTCCGTTCGTACTACGCCGAGTTCGAAGGTGTGATGCCGTTCCTGCATCGTCGCCTCGAGCAGACCGAGTCCGATCAGATGAAGGAACGCTACGACGGGTACATGCGGGAAATCCCTTGCCCCGCATGTAAAGGCGCCCGGTTGCGGCCCGAGATCCTCTCGGTCACCATCACCGCCGGCAACCACGACCGCAGGTCGATCGCAGAGGTGTGCGACCTGTCGATCGCCGAGTGCGCCGAGTTCCTCGACACGCTCACCCTGGGTAGCCGTGAGGCGGCCATCGCCGGCCAGGTGCTCAAGGAAGTGCAAGCGCGGCTCGGGTTCCTGCTCGACGTGGGCCTCGACTACCTCTCGCTCTCCCGCGCCGCCGCGACCCTCTCGGGCGGGGAGGCGCAGCGCATCCGGCTTGCCACCCAGATCGGCTCCGGCCTCGTCGGTGTCCTGTACGTGCTCGACGAACCGTCCATCGGCCTGCATCAGCGCGACAACCGGCGGCTCATCGACACCCTCACGCGGCTCCGCGATCTCGGGAACACGCTCATCGTCGTCGAGCACGACGAGGACACCGTCCGCGCGTCCGACTGGGTCGTCGACATCGGTCCGCGAGCGGGCGAACACGGTGGCCGGGTGGTGCACAGCGGCACCTACAAGGAGTTGCTCGACAACCCCGAGTCGCTGACCGGCGCGTACCTGTCCGGCCGCGAAGCCATCGAGATCCCGGCGCTCCGCCGTCCCGTGGACCAGAAGCGGCAGATCACCGTCGTGGGGGCGCGCGAAAACAACTTGCACGACATCGACGTGTCGTTCCCGCTCGGTGTGCTCACCTGCGTGACCGGCGTATCCGGTTCGGGTAAATCCACGCTGGTCAACGACATTCTCGCGACGGTGATGGCGAACAAGCTCAACGGGGCGCGCCAGGTGCCCGGCCGGCACACCCGCATCAACGGCCTCGACCAGCTCGACAAGCTCGTGCGCGTCGACCAGTCTCCGATCGGTCGCACGCCGCGGTCCAACCCCGCGACCTACACCGGGGTGTTCGACAAGATCCGCACGCTGTTCGCGGCCACCACCGAGGCGAAGGTGCGCGGGTACCAGCCGGGGCGCTTCTCCTTCAACGTCAAGGGCGGACGCTGCGAGGCGTGTTCCGGTGACGGCACGCTGAAGATCGAGATGAACTTCCTGCCCGACGTCTATGTGCCGTGCGAGGTGTGCCACGGGGCGCGGTACAACCGCGAAACCCTCGAGGTGCACTACAAGGGCAAGACGATCGCCGAGGTTCTCGACATGTCGATCGAGGAGGCGGCCGAGTTCTTCCAGCCCGTCACCTCGATCCACCGCTATCTCAAGACACTCACCGAGGTGGGACTGGGATACGTGCGGCTGGGCCAGCCGGCCACCACGCTGTCCGGCGGCGAAGCCCAGCGCGTCAAGCTCGCGGCGGAACTGCAGAAGCGGTCGAACGGGCGCACCGCGTACATCCTCGACGAGCCGACCACCGGCCTGCACTTCGAGGACATCCGCAAACTGCTCGGTGTCATCAACGGGCTTGTCGACAAGGGCAACACCGTCATCGTCATCGAGCACAATCTCGACGTCATCAAGACAGCGGACTGGGTGATCGACATGGGCCCCGAAGGCGGAGCCGGGGGCGGCACCGTCGTCGGACAGGGCACGCCCGAGGACATCGCCGAGGTGGAAGCGAGCTACACCGGGCGCTTCCTCGCCGAGGCACTCGCGCCTGTACCGCCCGCGCCGAAGAAGGCTCCGGCCCGGAAGCGGGCGGCGAAGAAGAAGGTCGCGGCGAAATAGTCACCAGGACACCCGGGAGCGGCGCCGAGCGCTGCGTCCCGGGTGTCGTGCTGTGCGGGTGGGATCAGTAGACGGGGCCGGTGTACTTCTCGCCGGGACCGAATCCGGGCTCGTCGGGAGTCGACGATGCCTCACGGAACGCGCGCTGCAGTGCCTGCAGGCCCTCGCGGATCGGTCCGGCGTGCGGTCCGAGGTATTCCACGGAAGCCGTGACGAGGCCGGCCAGCGCAGTGATCACACGTCGTGCTTCGTCGAGATCGAGGTGGCTGCTCTGCTGGGGGTCGGCGTCGCCGAGACCCAGCTTCTCGGCGGCCGAACTCATCAACATCACGGCAGCGCGGCTGATCACCTCGACGGCCGGGATCTCGGCGAGTTCGCGCACGTCGTCCGGCGCTACGTTCGGGTCCTGGGAATCGGGTGCCTCGGTCATGCATCGAGGATCCCACTGCGCCCGGGAGCGACGCAGTTCGGGTGGTCGCTCGCGGGGCGATTCGATGCCGACGTGCATCTTTGCTAGACTTGTCCCCACGACCGCCCGTGCATACCAGCATGGGCAGCAAAGTGGAGTCCGACTCCCACCTCTGGCGGCACAATAGATGCAGTTCAGTGGTCCGGTCTTCCCGGTGCTCGCACCGCGGATGCCGCATCCTCCGGGATGCTGGGGCGTATGTGCAGTGCAACTGCCGTTCGTCGACCGGTCGGTATCGGACCCCGCGTGGAGCCTCGGCACCACAGCGGGGTCTTTTCGTCGAGGAACTCGGGCCACCTGCTGCGGTGCGGTCACACCGACCCACCGTTCTACCTAGGAGGCCACATCAGCGCTGAGACCCGCATCAACGAACGCATCCGAGTTCCCGAGGTCCGTCTCGTCGGACCTGGCGGGGAACAGGTCGGCATCGTGCGTGTTGAAGATGCACTCCGCCTGGCTATCGAAGCCGACCTCGACCTCGTCGAGGTGGCGCCCGACGCTCGGCCGCCGGTCTGCAAGATCATGGATTACGGCAAGTTCAAGTACGAGAACGCGCAGAAGGCGCGCGAATCGCGCAAGAACCAGCAGATGACCGTGATCAAGGAGCAGAAGCTCCGGCCCAAGATCGACGATCACGACTACGAGACCAAGAAGCGCAACGTCGTTCGCTTCCTCGAGGCCGGGTCCAAGGTCAAGGTCACCATCATGTTCCGTGGCCGTGAGCAGTCGCGTCCCGAACTCGGGTACCGGTTGCTGCAGCGTCTGGGTGCGGATGTCGCCGAACTCGGCTTCATCGAAACCTCCGCGAAGCAGGACGGTCGCAACATGACCATGGTGCTGGCCCCGCACAAGGGCGCGAAGACCCGCGCGAAGGCGCAGGAAGCCGCCCATGCTGCACCGGTCAACACCGCGCAGCCCTCGAGCACCGCGCAGGCAACGCAGGCATCTGCCCCTGCGACCCCGCCGCCGGCGCCGCAGCAGGGCGACGCCCCAAGCAGCTAGCCGCTCGAACCAGCACACCCGGTGCTGCGTGCGAGCACCGATGTACACACCGACAAGAACTGAGGACTCCATGCCCAAGTCGAAGACCCACAGCGGCACCGCGAAGCGATTCAAGGTGTCCGGCAGCGGGAAGATCCTGCGCCAGAAGGCCGGGCGCCGCCACCTTCTCGAGCACAAGCCTTCGACCGTCACTCGCCGTCTCGACGGCGTGGCAGTGGTCGCGCCCGCGGACACCCCGCGGGTCAAGCGCCTGCTCGGCCTCTGAGCTTCCCCGACCGTTTCCCGCTCTCCGGGGACGAAACAATGTCGTCCCCCGAACTTTGACAGGACTTAACCAGTGGCACGCGTGAAGAGGGCCGTCAACGCCCAGAAGAAGCGCCGTTCGATTCTCGAGGCCTCGAAGGGCTACCGCGGGCAGCGCTCGCGTCTGTACCGCAAGGCCAAGGAGCAGCAGCTTCACTCGCTGACCTACGCCTACCGCGACCGTCGCGCCCGCAAGGGTGATTTCCGCAAGCTGTGGATCAGCCGTATCAACGCGGCGGCTCGCGCCAACGACATCACCTACAACCGCTTCATCCAGGGCCTCAAGGCCGCGGGTGTCGAGGTCGACCGCAAGATCCTCGCCGAGCTCGCCGTCTCCGACGCCGAGGCATTCGCCGGCCTGGTCGCGCTCGCCAAGGCTGCGCTGCCGGCCGACGTCAACGCTCCGGCTGCCTGAGCACGACGCTGAACGACGACACAACACAGGAACGGCCCGTGGATCCGCTCACCGAGCGCACCCCGCGGGTCGTTTCTGCTGTGAAACTCTTGCGGGCCGCGGAACGACGCAAAAACGGGCGGTTTCTCGCCGAGGGTGAGAACTCCGTCACCGAAGCGCTCGCGGCCGGTCACGTGCACGACCTGTTCGTCACCGAAGCCGCGGCCGAACGCTACCGCGACTGCGTCGACGCCGCGCACCGCGCGGGGGTGCGCGTCGCCACCGTGACCGAGAAAGCCGCCGCCCGTCTGTCGGACACAGTGACCCCGCCGGGACTGGTGGCCGTCTGCGACACCCTCGACGTCCCTCTCGAGGCGGCACTGTCGCCGCGCCCCCGGCTCGTGGCGGTGCCCGTCGCGATGGCGGAGCCCGGCAACGCCGGCACCCTGATCCGTGTCGCGGACGCTGTCGGCGCCGACGCGGTGATCCTCGCCGGCGACTCGGTGGACCCACACAACGGAAAGTGTGTGCGTGCGTCGGCAGGCAGCATCTTCCACCTGCCGGTTGCGCGGGAGCGGGACACCCTGCGTGTTCTCGACGCCCTCTCCGGCGCAGGCGTGCAGATCCTCGCGACGGCCGCCGACGGCGAGGTCGAACTCGACGACGCCGACGAACTGCTGGCCCGTCCCACGGCGTGGCTGTTCGGTAACGAGGCCCACGGTCTCGATCCGGAGGTCGCCGCGCGGGCAGACCATCGGGTCCGTATCCCGATCCGGGGTCGTGCCGAGTCTCTCAACCTCGCTACCGCAGCGTCGATCTGCCTGTACGCCAGCTCCCGGGTGCAGCACCGGCCCCCGGTGCAGACTCGGGCCTCCGGACCCATCACATAGGATTTGTCGGTGCGCCGTCGACCATCCGGTCGCGGCGGCGCCCGCGAGAACATTTCGAACCATCGTTCGCCCGAAGAAGGAGTTGCACCGGTCGTGGCCAAGAATGAAGGCGGCACCCCGCCGGCAGTCGATCCGAGCGCCTTGACCGAGGAGGCCCTCGCTGCGGCCGAGAAGGCTGCGATCGAGGCGTTCGCGGCCGCTGCCGACCTCGACGCGCTCGCGCGGGCGAAGGTCGACCATCTCGGCGACAAGGCGCCCATCTCCCTCGCCAAGCGTGCGCTCGGCTCGCTGCCGGGCAAGGAGCGCGCCGACGCGGGCAAGCGGGTCAACGCCCACCGCACCGCCGCGCAGGCCGCATTCGACGCCCGCAAGGAAGAACTGCAGGCCGAGCGTGACGCGGCGGTCCTCGTCGCCGAGGCCGTCGACGTGACGCTGCCGGCGACTCGCCGCCCGCTCGGTGCCCGGCACCCGATCAGCATCATTTCCGACCAGGTCGCCGACGTGTTCGTCGCGATGGGATGGGAAATCGCCGAAGGGCCCGAGGTCGAAACCGAACATTTCAACTTCGACGCCCTCAACTTCCTGCCCGACCACCCGGCCCGCACGATGCAGGACACCTTCCACATCGCACCGGAAGGGTCGCGTCAGGTGCTGCGCACCCACACCTCCCCGGTGCAGGTGCGCACGATGCTGCACCGCGACATCCCGATCTACGTGGTGTGCCCGGGCCGCACGTTCCGTACCGACGAACTCGACGCCACGCACACCCCGGTGTTCTCCCAGGTGGAGGGTCTCGCGGTGGACAAGGGTCTGACCATGGGCCACCTGCGCGGCACGCTCGATGCGTTCGCGCGTGCCCTGTTCGGACCGGAGACCCGGACGCGGATGCGTCCGAACTACTTCCCGTTCACCGAGCCGTCCGCCGAGGTGGACGTCTGGTTCCCGAACAAGAAGGGCGGCGCGGGCTGGGTCGAGTGGGGCGGCTGCGGCATGGTGAACCCGAATGTGCTGCGGGCCTCGGGCATCGACCCCGACGTGTACACCGGATTCGCATTCGGCATGGGTCTCGAGCGCACGCTGCAGTTCCGCAACGGCATCCCCGACATGCGCGACATCGTCGAAGGCGACGTGCGCTTCACCCTGCCCTTCGGTGTGCAGGGCTGACGCCCGCCACCTCCATCCGTCCCCGAACGAACGAGAAAGCTGAACCCAAGTGCGAATAGCGCAGTCCTGGCTGACCGAGATCCTGCAGCGTGCCACCCCGGAGTGGAACGTCACGCCCGAGGAACTCGACGCGGGATTCGTCCGGGTCGGGCTCGAGGTCGAGGACATCGAAACCCTCGAACGCATCGACAACCTGGTCGTCGGACGGGTCGCCGAGATCACCGAACTCGAGGGGTTCAAGAAGCCCATCCGGTTCTGCAAGGTCGAGGTGGGCGAAGACGAGCCCCGCGGCATCGTGTGCGGTGCCCGCAACTTCGCCGAAGGTGACCTCGTGGTCGCCGCACTCCCCGGCGCGGTGCTTCCCGGCGGGTTCGCCATCGCGAGCCGCAAGACCTACGGGCAGGTCTCCGACGGGATGATCTGCTCGGTGAGCGAACTGGGTATCGGCACCGACCACTCGGGCATTCTGGTGCTCGAACCGGGAAGTGCCGAGCCGGGCGCGGATGCGAACGAATTGCTCGGGCTCGGCGACACGGTCGTCGAACTGAACATCACTCCGGACCGCGGTTACTGCTTCTCCGCGCGCGGACTGGCCCGCGAACTCGCCTGCGGCTTCGACCTCGAATTCGTCGACCCCGCTCAGGTCACCCCGCTGCCCGCCGACGGTGGCGAGGCCTACCCGATCCGGCTCGAGCCGGAGACCGACGCCACCCGGTTCGCGGCACGCCGGGTAACGGGCATCGACCCGAACGCAGTGTCCCCGTGGTGGCTGCAACGGCGCCTGCACACCGCCGGTGTGCGCCCGATCTCCCCGGCCGTCGATGTCACGAACTATGTGATGCTCGAACTCGGCCAGCCGCTGCACGCGTTCGACGCGGCCACCCTGCAGGGCGATATCGTCGTGCGCCGGGCTCGGGCGGGGGAGAAGCTGACCACCCTCGACGGTGTCGAGCGCGACCTCGATCCCGAGGACGTCGTGATCTGCGACGATTCCGGCGTCATCTCCCTCGCCGGCATCATGGGCGGCGCCACCACCGAAGTCGGGGACGCGACCACCGACATCCTGCTCGAAGCGGCGACCTGGGATCCGCTCGCCGTGTTCCGCGGCAACCGGCGTCACAAGCTCAGCAGTGAAGCCGGGAAGCGTTTCGAGCGCACCGTCGACCCCGCCGTCGCCCGCGCCGCACTCGATCGCGCGGCAGCGCTGCTCGTCGAGATCGCCGGCGGCACCGTCGAGCCCACCCTCACCGACATCGTCGTTCCGACCGAACCCGTGTCGATCCGGATGGACATCGACCTTCCGGACCGCATCGCCGGGGTCACCTACCCCAACGGCACCGCCGCCCGTCGCCTGACCCAGATCGGGTGTGCCGTGGAGGTCGGTGTCGGCGAGGACGGCCACGGTCAGCTCGTGGTGACGCCGCCGTCGTGGCGCCCCGACCTGCGTCAGCCCGCAGATCTCGTCGAGGAAGTGCTTCGCCTCGAGGGACTCGAACAGATCCCGTCGGTGCTCCCGGCCGCTCCCGCAGGACGGGGACTGACGCCGAGCCAGAAGCGTCGCCGCGCCGTCGGCAAGGCGCTGGCATACGACGGTTACGTCGAGGTACTCGCCCCGGTGTTCCTGCCCACCGGCGTGTTCGACACCTGGGGACTCGACGCCGACGATCCGCGCCGCGTCACCACCAAGGTGCTCAACCCGCTCGAATCGGACCGCCCGGAACTGGCCACCACCTTGCTGCCCGGCCTCCTCGAGGTGCTCGCGCGCAATGTCTCGCGCGGTCAGCGCGACCTGGCGCTGTTCTCCATCGCCCAGGTGGTGCAGCCGGGTCCGGACACGGTGGCGGTCGCGCCGTTGCCGGTCGACCGGCGTCCCAGCGACGACGAGATCGCGACCCTCGAGCAGTCGCTCCCGGCGCAGCCCGTGCACGTCGGCGGTGCGCTCGCGGGAATGCGCGAGCCCGCGGGACCGTGGGGACCGGGACGTGCCGCAGAGGCGTCCGACGCCTTCGCGGCCGCCGAGACCATTGCCAGGGCCGCGGGTGTGCAGCTGGAACGGCGTGCGGCGCAGTATCTTCCGTGGCATCCGGGTCGTTGCGCCGAGCTGCTCGTCGACGGGGTGGTCGTCGGCCACGCCGGTGAGTTGCATCCGGCCGTCGTCGAACGGGCGGGCCTTCCGGCGCGCACGTGTGCTTTCGAGCTCGATCTCGACGCCCTCCCGATCTCCGAGTCGCTGCCCGCTCCGGTGGTCTCGCCGTTCCCGGCGGTGCTGCAGGATGTCGCGGTGGTGGTCGACGCGGAGGTGCCGGCGGCGTCGGTCGAGTCCGCGCTGCGCGCGGGTGGCGGCGAACTGCTCGAAGACATCAGGCTGTTCGACGTGTTCGAAGGCGCGCAGGTGGGTGAGAACCGCAAGTCGCTCGCGTTCGCGTTGCGTTTCCGGGCGCCCGATCGCACGCTCACCGAGGACGAGGCGAGCGCTGCCCGTGACGCTGCGGTCGCTGCGGCTGCTGCCTCCGTGGGTGCCGAGATGCGTCGCTGACGTTGTCCTCGGCGGGGGCGCGCCGGGTCACGGCTCGGCGCCCCCGCTCTCGGTCCGTCCGACGTAACCTGGATGTATGAGTAGCGACGAACGGAACCACGGCCGGATACCGGAGCCCGAGACGCCGGACGAGCCTGCGCCCGACGTCACACCGGCCGAACCCGCGACTCCCACGGTGCCCGACGTGCCGCCGTCGCCGGACATCCCGGACGTGCCGCCCGCCGAGCCCGAACCGGCCACCGATCCCGGCCCCGTCGGTTCGGGGACGCGGGCGCCGACGATCGAGGAGATCACCGGGTACACCCGCGACGGCGTGCCCACGCTGGACTCGGTGCGAGAGAAGATCGAGCACCGTTCGGCGACAGCGATCGGCGCAGAGGAACTGGCGAGGGAAAGCGTGTCCGGGCGCACCCTCGACGACGAGTACGAGGCGCGGCAGGCAGCCGCGGCCGACAAGCTCGCGGAGATCCGGCGGTCGTTGCGTTCGGAATGACCCGGAACTGGGTGTGACCCAGAGCTGGATGAAATAGTTTGCATCATCGTGCATAATCAATCGTATGGGTAATTCACCGGTATTCACGGCGACGCCGCAGGCGCCGCTCCGGGTGGCCGTCGCGGGAGCGAGCGGTTACGCGGGCGGCGAGATCCTGCGCCTCCTTCTCGGCCATCCCGCGTACCAGGACGGATCACTCGTCATCGGTGCACTCACCGCCGGGAGCAACGCCGGAGCCACCCTCCGCGAATTCCATTCGCATCTGCTGCCGCTCGCCGACCGGGTTCTCGCACCCACCGACCTCGACAGCCTCGCCGGGCACGACGTCGTCTTCCTCGGCCTGCCGCACGGCCACTCCGCGGTCATCGCCGAGCAACTGCCCGAGACCACCGTCGTCATCGACTGCGGCGCCGACTTCCGGCTGACCTCCTCCGATGACTGGACGCGCTGGTACGGCACCGACCACGCGGGCACCTGGCCGTACGGCATGCCGGAACTGCCCGGCGCGCGCGACAAGCTCATCGGCGCGACCCGCATCGCCGTACCCGGCTGCTATCCCACCTCCGCGTCGCTCGCTCTCGCTCCGGCGGTCGCAGCCGGCATCGTGGAACCGTCCGTGCAGATCGTCGCGGTGTCCGGTGCCTCCGGCGCGGGCAAGTCGCCGAGAGTCGACCTGCTCGGCTCCGAAGTGATGGGATCGGTGCGGGCCTACGGCATCGGCGGCGCCCACCGCCACACCCCCGAGATCAAGCAGAATCTCTCGGTGCTCGCCGGCACCGACGTCTCCGTCTCGTTCACCCCCGTTCTCGCACCCATGCCCCGGGGCATCCTCGCCACCTGCACGGCGCCGACCACGGCTACCGCCGAGGAAGCGCGCGCCGTCTACGAAAAGGCCTACGGGGACGAAACATTCGTGCACCTGCTACCGGACGGGGTGCTGCCCGCCACCGGCTCGGTGATCGGGTCCAACGCCGTTCAGCTCGCCGTCACCGTCGACCCCGACGCGGGCCTGCTGATCGTGATCGCCGCGCTCGACAACCTGACCAAGGGCACCGCCGGAGCTGCGGTCCAGTCCATGAACCTGGCGCTCGGGCTGCCCGAGGCCGCCGGCCTGTCCACCGTAGGAGTGGCGCCGTGACCGATCTGACCGACAGCACCACCACGGAGGACAGCGTGGACGCCGCGTACGCACACGCCGAGGAGATCGCCGGAGGACGGCTCATCCGCACCCAGGGCGTGACCGCCCCGGCAGGGTTCCGCGCCGCCGGCATCCGGGCCGGGATCAAAGCCAACGGCAACGCCGATCTCGCCCTCGTCCTCAACGAGGGACCCGAGCTCGCCGCAGCAGGCGTCTTCACCACCAACAAGGTCAAAGCCGCTCCGGTCCTGTGGTCCCAGCAGGTCCTCACCACCGGTGCATTGCGCGCGGTGATCCTCAATTCCGGCGGTGCCAACGCATGCACCGGACCCGGCGGATTCCAGGACACCCACACCACGGCCGAAACGCTGGCCGACGCACTGAGCAACTGGGGCACCGAGACCGGCGCGGGTGAGATCGCCGTGTGCTCGACCGGGCTCATCGGCGACCGGCTGCCCATGGACAAGGTCCTCACCGGCGTGCAGGAGATCGTCCACGAACTCGCCGGAGGAATCTCCGGCGGCACCGACGCCGCCCACGCGATCATGACGACCGACACCGTCCCGAAGCAGGCGGCGCTCCACCACGCGGCGAACTGGAACGTCGGCGGCATGGCCAAAGGCGCGGGCATGCTCGCCCCGGCGCTCGCCACCATGCTCTGCGTGCTCACGACCGATGCCGTCGCCACCCCGGAACAACTCGACGCGGCGCTGCGCCACGCCAGCCGGAAGACGTTCGACCGACTCGACATCGACGGTGCGACCTCCACCAACGACACCGTCTTGCTGCTCGCCTCCGGCGCCAGCGGGGTCAGCCCCACACAGGACGAACTCGACGCCGCGGTCCTCGCCGTCTGCGACAGTCTCGCCGACCAGATGATGGCCGACGCGGAAGGTGTCACCAAACGCGTCACCGTCACCGTGCGCGGTGCCGCGAGCGAAGACGACGCGCTCATCGGCGCCCGGACCGTCGCCCGCGACAGCCTCGTGAAAACCGCGCTGTTCGGCTCCGACCCCAACTGGGGACGGGTGCTCGCCGCCATCGGGATCGCCCCGATCGAACTCGACCCGAACACGATCACCGTCACGTTCAACGGGCAGCCCGTGTGCATCGGCGGCGTCGGCGCCCCCGGTGCCCGCGAGGTGGACCTGACCGGTATCGATATCGCGCTCGACATCGATCTCGGGCTCGGCGACGCCGAGGTGTCGATCCGCACCACCGACCTGTCGCACGCGTACGTCGAAGAGAACTCGGCTTACTCGTCGTGACCGCGCACGTGACCGGAGCCGACATGGCCGCAGACCTCATCGCGAACCTGTCCGCACAGCAGAAAGCATTCGTCCTCGCCGAAGCGTTGCCGTGGCTGCAGAAGTTCCGCGACAAGATCGTCGTGGTGAAGTACGGCGGCAACGCCATGATCGACGACGACCTCAAAACGGCGTTCGCGGCCGACATGGCGTTCCTGCGCACCGTCGGCATCCACCCCGTCGTGGTGCACGGTGGCGGACCCCAGATCAACGCCATGCTGCGGCGTCTCGGGCTGGAAGGCGAATTCCGCGGCGGATTCCGCGTCACCACCCCCGAGGTGATGGACATCGTGCGGATGGTGCTCTTCGGCCAGGTCGGACGCGAACTCGTCGGCCTCATCAACGCGCACGGCCCCTACGCCGTGGGGATCTCGGGCGAAGACGCGCGGCTGTTCACCGCAACCCGTCGCACCGTCGTCGTGGAGGGCACGGACACCGACATCGGGCTCGTCGGTGACGTCACCACCGTCGACCCCGCCGCCGTCCTCGACCTGATCGCCGCCGGTCGCATCCCCGTGGTGTCGACCGTTGCGCCCGACATCGACGGCGTCGTCCACAACATCAACGCCGACACGGCCGCGGCCGCGCTCGCCGAGGCCCTCGGCGCCGAGAAACTGGTGGTACTCACCGACGTGGAGGGGCTCTACACGAACTGGCCCGACCGCTCGTCGCTGACCTCGTCCATCGACGTGGACACGCTCGCCGAACTGCTGCCTTCCCTCGACTCCGGCATGGTCCCCAAGATGGAGGCGTGCCTGCGCGCCGTCCAGGGCGGGGTACCGACCGCTCACGTGATCGACGGTCGCCAGGCGCATTCGGTGCTGCTCGAACTGTTCACCGAGGAAGGCATCGGCACCATGGTCACCCCTGCCCAGGGCACCGGCACGCACAGCCCGACGGTGCTCCCCGTCACGGAAGGAAACGCATGACCGGCACGTCCGAGCTACAGCAACGCTGGGCAGGCTCGCTCATGAACAACTACGGCGTCCCCAAGCTGGCGCTCGTCGCCGGCGACGGCGCGGTCGTCACCGACGCCGACGGCATGCAATACCTGGATCTGCTCGGGGGCATCGCGGTCAACAGCCTCGGCCACCGGCATCCCGCGATCCTCGAGGCCGTCACAGCTCAGCTCGGGCAGCTCGGCCACGTGTCCAACCTCTATGCCTCCGCACCGGTAGTGGAACTCGCCGAACAACTCCTCGGGCACTTCGGACACCCCGGGCGAGCCTTCTTCTGCAACTCCGGCACCGAAGCCAACGAAGCGGCGTTCAAGATCGCCCGCCTCACCGGCCGGCCGAAGATCATCGCCTGTGAGAAGGCGTTCCACGGCCGCACCATGGGTGCCCTCGCGCTGACCGGTCAGCCCGACAAGCGGGCACCGTTCGAGCCGATGCCCCCCGGCGTCGAGTTCGTTCCCTACGGCGACATCGCCGCGCTCGACGCCGCGGTGGACGAGAACACCGCCGCCGTGTTCCTCGAACCCATCATGGGGGAGTCCGGGGTCGTCGTGCCGCCGGAGGGCTACCTCGCGGAAGCCCGCCGCATCACCCGTGAGCGCGGCGCGCTGCTCGTGCTCGACGAAGTCCAGACCGGCATCGCCCGCACCGGCACCTTCTTCGCCCACCAGGCAGCCGGAGTCGTGCCCGACGTGATGACCCTCGCCAAGGGTCTCGGCGGCGGTCTGCCCATCGGTGCCGTCCTCGCGACCGGGCCGGCCGCGGACCTCTTCCAGCCGGGCAAGCACGGAACCACGTTCGGTGGGAACCCGGTGTGCGCCGCCGCGGCCCTCGCCGTCCTCCGCACCATCGACGAGCAGAACCTGCTCGACCACGTCAACGCCGTCGGCAAGACACTGAGCACCGGCATCGAGTCCCTCGGGCACCCCCTCGTCTCGCACGTGCGGGGCTCCGGCCTGCTTCTCGGTGTGGTCCTCACCGACACGAAGTCCGCAGCGGTCGAAGCCGCCGCGCGCGAGGCCGGGTTCCTCGTCAACGCCCCGGCGCCCGACGTCATCCGGCTCGCGCCGCCGCTCATCCTCACCGAGCGCCAGGCCGAAAGCTTCGTCGCGGCGCTACCCGCCATCCTCGACAACGCAGACCGGGAAGGGAACTGAAGCACCGTGCTGAGACATCTTCTGCGTGACGACGACCTGACTCCCGCCGAACAGAACGAAATCCTCGATCTGGCAGCGGAACTCAAGAAAGCCCCGCTGTCGCGGCGTCCGCTCGAGGGCCCCTACAGCGTGGCGGTGTTGTTCGACAAGCCCTCCACCCGCACCCGGTTCTCGTTCGACGCGGGCATCGCCCAGCTCGGCGGTCACGCGATCGTCGTGGACGCCGGCTCCACGCAGATCGGCAAAGGCGAAACGCTCGAGGACACCGCGCGCGTCTTCTCCCGGTTCGCCGAAGCGGTCGTGTGGCGCACCTTCGGGCAGGACCGCATCGAGACCCTCGCGGCGCACTCCACCGTGCCCGTGGTCAACGCGCTGACCGACACCTTCCACCCGTGTCAGGTGCTCGCCGACCTCCAGACCATCCGCGAACACAAGGGCCGCACCCACGGGCTGAAACTCACCTACTTCGGTGACGGCGCGAACAACATGGCCAACTCGCTGATGCTGGGAGGCGTCACCGCCGGCCTCCACGTCACCATCGCGTCCCCGACGGGCTTCACCCCCGACCCGGAAGTGGTCGCCGCAGCCCGCGCGCGGGCAGAGGAGACCGGCGGCAGCGTCACCGTCACCGACGATCCCCATGCAGCGGCGACCGGCGCCGACGTCCTCGTCACCGACACCTGGGTGTCGATGGGGCAGGAAGTCGACGGCAAGGACCGCGAGGCCCCCTTCCGGCCGTACCAGCTCGACGACACGCTGCTGGCACTGTCCGATCCCGCGTCGATCGTGCTGCACTGCCTGCCCGCCTACCGCGGAAAGGAGATCACGGAAGAGGTCATCGACGGACCCCGCTCCGTCGTCTGGGACGAGGCCGAGAACCGGCTCCACGCACAGAAGGCCCTGCTCGTGTGGCTGCTCGAGCAGCGCAGGAGCTGAACGTGAACACCGCGGAGGGAGCCGTCGAACGGGCCGGCAGCGCCGCCCCGACTCGGGCCGCGCGGCAGGCGCGTATCACCGCGCTCCTGGCAACCCGCGCGGTGCGCAGCCACACCGAACTCGCGGCACTCCTCGCGGCCGAAGGCATCGAGGTCTCCACCGCCACCCTCTCCCGTGACCTCGAAGAACTCGGTGCCGTCAAGCTGCGCGGCGCAGACGGGGGAGCGGGCGTGTACATCGTGCCCGAGGACGGCAGCCCCGTCCGCGGAGTGTCCGGCGGCACGGATCGACTCTCCCGGCTACTCGGTGAACTGCTCGTCTCCACCGACGCCAGCGGCAACATCGCGGTCCTCCGGACGCCACCGGGGGCAGCGCACTATCTGGCCAGCGCACTCGATCGGGCATCATTACCGGAGGTGGTCGGCACGATCGCCGGGGACGACACCATTGCGGTGATCGCCCGGGAACCGATGACAGGGGCCCAACTGGCCGCCCTGTTCGAATCACTGGCCTGAACCATCACGTCGAGAGACGTACACGAAAGAAAAGAAGGAGCACAAGACAATGGCCGATCGCGTCGTACTCGCCTACTCGGGCGGGCTGGACACCTCCGTTGCCATCAGCTGGATCGGCAAGGAGACCGGCAAGGAGGTCGTCGCCGTCGCCATAGATCTCGGTCAGGGCGGCGAGGACATGGAAGTGGTGCGTCAGCGTGCGCTCGACTGCGGCGCCGTCGAGTCCGTCGTCGTCGACGCCAAGGACGAGTTCGCCGACGAGTACTGCCTGCCCACCGTGCAGGCGAACGCGCTCTACATGGACCGCTACCCGCTGGTCTCCGCGATCAGCCGTCCGCTGATCGTGAAGCACATCGTGAAGGCGGCCCGGGAGTACGGCGGCACCATCGTCTCGCACGGCTGCACCGGCAAGGGCAACGACCAGGTGCGCTTCGAGGTCGGCTTCGGCGCCCTCGCTCCCGACCTGCAGGTCATCGCACCCGTGCGCGACTACGCCTGGACCCGCGAGAAGGCCATCGCCTTCGCCGCCGAGCACAACCTGCCGATCAACGTCACCAAGAAGTCCCCGTTCTCCATCGACCAGAACGTGTGGGGACGCGCCGTCGAGACCGGCTTCCTCGAGGACCTGTGGAACGCCCCCACCAAGGACGTCTACGACTACACCGAGGACCCCACCCTCAACTGGCAGGCCCCCGACGAGCTCATCGTCTCCTTCGAAGCGGGCCGTCCCGTCGCGATCGACGGCAAGCCCGTCTCCGTGCTCGAGGCGATCCAGGAACTCAACAAGCGCGCCGGCGCACAGGGTGTCGGCCGGCTCGACATGGTCGAGGACCGCCTCGTCGGCATCAAGAGCCGCGAGATCTACGAGGCGCCCGGCGCGATCGCGCTGATCACCGCGCACCAGGAACTCGAGCACGTCACCCTCGAGCGTGAGCTCGGCCGCTACAAGCGCCGTGTCGAAGAGCGGTGGAGCGAGCTGGTCTACGACGGCCTCTGGTTCTCCCCGCTCAAGTACGCGCTCGACGCGTTCATCCAGAACACGCAGGAACGCGTCACCGGCGACATCCGGATGGCCATGCACGGCGGGCACATCACCGTCAACGGACGCCGCAGCCCCGAATCGCTGTACGACTTCAACCTCGCCACCTACGACGAGGGCGACAGCTTCGATCAGTCCAACGCCAAGGGCTTCGTCCAGATCCACGGCCTGTCGTCGAAGGTCGCCGCGAAGCGCGATCTGGGCCTGTAGTCATGGCCACCCACGGCACCAACGAAGGTGCGCTGTGGGGCGGCCGGTTCGAATCCGGACCGGCCGCCGCCATGGCGGCATTGAGCAAGTCGACCCACTTCGACTGGGTGCTTGCGCCCTACGACGTGCGGGCGTCCCAGGCGCACGCCAAGATCCTGCATCGGGCCGGGCTACTGAGTGACGACGACCTCGCGACCATGCTCGACGGGCTCGAGGGCCTCGCCGCCGATGTCGCATCGGGCGCGTTCGTCCCGTCGGATTCCGACGAGGACGTGCACGGCGCACTCGAGCGCGGTCTCATCGAGCGGGTCGGCCCCGAGGTGGGCGGACGTCTGCGCGCCGGGCGCTCCCGCAACGATCAGGTCGCGACGCTGTTCCGCATGTGGTTGCGCGACAGCGCGCGGCGTATCGGCGACGGTGTGCTCGATGTCGTCGAGGCCATCGCAGGCCAGGCCGCCGCGCACCCCGACGCCGTGATGCCGGGCAAGACCCACCTGCAGGCGGCGCAGCCGGTGTTGCTCGCGCACCATCTGCTCGCGCACGCGCATCCCTTGCTGCGTGATGTCGATCGTCTGCGTGACTTCGACCGGCGGACGGCTGTCTCGCCGTACGGGTCGGGCGCGCTCGCGGGCTCGTCCCTCGGGCTCGACCCCGAGGCAATCGCCGCCGATCTGGGATTCGACGCTGCCGCCGACAATTCCATCGACGCGACCAGTGCGCGCGACTTCGCCGCAGAAGCAGCGTTCGTCTTCGCTCAGATCGCGGTCGACCTCTCGCGGATGGCGGAGGAGGTGATCCTGTGGAGCACACCGGAGTTCGGGTACATCACCCTCGCCGACGCGTGGTCCACCGGATCGTCGATCATGCCGCAGAAGAAGAATCCCGACGTCTCCGAACTGACCCGCGGCAAGGCGGGCAGGCTCATCGGAAACCTCACGGGCCTGCTCGCGACGCTCAAGGCACAGCCGCTGGCCTACAACCGGGACCTCCAGGAAGACAAGGAACCGGTCTTCGATTCGGTCGCCCAGCTCGAGCTTCTGCTTCCGGCGATCACCGGGCTCGTGTCGACGCTGACGTTCCACACCGAACGGATGGCCGAACTCGCGCCCGCCGGATTCACCTTGGCGACCGACATCGCCGAGTGGATGGTGCGCCAGGGCGTCCCGTTCCGCGTGGCCCACGAAGCTGCCGGCGCCTGCGTCCGGGCAGCGGAGACGCGCGGGGTGGGGCTCGAAGACCTCACCGACGCCGAACTCGCGGCAGTCGATCCCGCGCTCACCCCTCAGGTGCGTGAAGTTCTCACGGTCGAGGGCTCCATCGCGTCGCGGAACGCTCGCGGCGGCACCGCGGGAGTCCGCGTTGCCGAGCAACTCGGCAGGGTGCGCGAGACCGCGGCGGCGCTGCGGGCCTGGGTGCGGGCCTGACGCCCCTCGCGTAGGCGGGCGCCGCGCTGCGTCTGTTCCTCTTCCGGTCCCGGGCGGCATCCGAATAGCCCGGGACCGGGCGGCGTCCGAATTGCCCGGGACCGGATCACGGATATGGCAGGCTTACGCGTACACCCGTCATGTACCGGGGTCATGGGCATCGTGGAGGGAAGCGATCGTGGGACTGGACGGTAGAGCGGTGACCGGACCGATGCGTCGGCTCATCGCGACGGCGCAGAACGGTCTCGAAGTCATCCGCTTCGGGGGGCTCGAACCGGGCACCTCGTCGTCTCCGTATCAGGTCGTCGAACGGTGCGGGATGTACCGTCTCCGGCGCTATTTCCCCGACTCGGACACCGCCGCGTCCGGTCCACCCGTGGTGTTGGTGCCGCCGATGATGATGTCCGCGGACGTTTACGACGTCACCCGCGACAGCGGTGCGGTCGGTGTCCTGCACGCCGCGGGACTCGATCCCTGGGTGGTGGACTTCGGCTCGCCCGACCAAGAGGAAGGCGGGTGGGACCGCACCCTCACCGACCACATCCTCGCTCTCGACGAAATCGTCGACCGGATTCACGCGTACACCGGACGCGACGTCCACCTCGGGGGCTACTCGCAGGGCGGCATGTTCTGCTACCAGGCTGCCGCCTATCGCCGCAGCCGCAACATCGCCAGTCTCATCACCTTCGGCAGTCCCGTCGATACCCTCGCCGCACTGCCCTTCGGCATCCCCGGCCCTGTGGCGACACTCTCGGCCGATTTCCTGGCCGATCACGTCTTCAACCGTCTCGCGATCACAGGCTGGATGGCTCGTACCGGATTCCAGTTCCTCGACCCGGTCAAGACGGTGCGGTCGCGTATCGACTTCCTCCGGCAGCTCCACGACCGCGAAGCTCTCCTTCCGCGGGAGCCCCAGCGCAGGTTCCTCGACACCGAGGGCTGGGTCGCGTGGTCCGGACCCGCGGTTGCCGACCTGCTGCGCCAGTTCGTCGCGCACAACCGCATGGTCAGCGGGGGCTTCGTGATCAACGACAAGCCCGTGACGCTCGCGGAGATCACCTGCCCCATCCTCGCGTTCCTCGGAGAAGTCGACGACATCGGCCAGCCTCTCGCAGTACGCGGAATTCGCAGAGCGTCGCCGCGCGCCGAGGTCTACGAATATTCGCTCCGCGCGGGCCATTTCGGTCTCGTCGTCGGATCCGTTGCAGCGCAACAGACGTGGCCTGCGACGAGCGAATGGGTGCAGTGGAGGGAGGGAATCGGGGACCGGCCCGTCGGGGTCAGTCCCATGACCGCGCCGGAGCCGAGCGACGAGGGCGCGACCGGCGTCTCCATCAGTAGCCGGGTGGCGCACACGGTCGCCACGCTCGCCGATGTCGGCGCCGATATCGGGAAGGGGATCGCCGAGGTCGCGACCGGCGCGGTGCGCGGTGCCCGCGACCTGTCGGGCGAAGCCGCGCGAGCACTTCCGCGTCTCGCCCGCCTGGGACAGATCCAGCCCCGCACCCGTGTCTCCGTCGGCAGCCTCCTCGCAGAACAGGGGAGGAGAGGGCCTCAGCGCGAGTGCTTCATCTTCGAGGACCGGGTCTACACCTACGAAGCGGTCAACCGCCGCATCGACAACATCGTTCTCGGTCTGGTCGACAACGGCGTCCGGCCGGCGATGCGTGTCGGTGTGCTCATGAACGTCCGGCCCAGCGCCATGGCGGCGGTGGCCGCCGTCTCCCGTCTCGGCGCGGTATCGGTCCTGATCCCCCCCGGACCGGACGCGGCCGCCGCCGCCCGACTCGGCGGTGTGGAAAAACTCGTCTCCGACCCGGAAAACCTCGACCTCGCTATCGGCACGGGCCTGCCGGTTCTCGTGCTGGGTGGAGGCGACGTCCGCGACCTCGACGTCGAGCCCGGCGCCGACGTCGTCGATCTCGAGCGGACCGACATCTCCGGGGTGCACCTGCCGGGCTGGTACGTCCCGGATCCGGGCCTCGCCCGCGAATTGGCGTTCGTGCTCTTCGTGGGGAGTGGTCCGACGCTCGAAACCAAGCGGGTCACCAACTATCGCTGGGCGCTGTCGGCGTTCGGTACGGCGACCGCTGCGTCGCTCGGCCGCCGCGACACGATGTATTGCCTGGCACCGCTGCATCACTCGTCGGGCCTGCTCGTGAGCTTCGGCGGTGCATTGGCGGGTGGAGCGCGGATCGCCTTGTCGAACGGACTGGACCCGGCGAAGTTCGGGGAGGAAGTCCATCGCTACGGCGTCACGGTGGTCACGTACACGTGGTCGATGATGCGAGAGGTGCTCGACAGCCCTTCCCTGCACATCGACGCCAGTCACCCCATCCGGTTGTTCATCGGCTCCGGCATGCCGCCCGGGCTGTGGTGGCGCACCCTCGAACGTTTTGCTCCCGCGCGGGTGGTCGAGTTCTACGCGTCCACCGAAGGCGACGTGATCCTCGCCAACGTGTCGGGTTCGAAAGTGGGATCCAAGGGACGCCCGCTCCCCGGCAGCGCTGCGGTCGGTCTCGCGGCCTACGACCCGCTCACCGGACGGCTCATCGAAGACGACCGCGGCTTCGTACGCTCGTGCGCCGACGGCGAGGTCGGACTTCTCCTCGGCAAACCTGGTGCGTCCAACGAAGCGCTCGGCGACGTCATGCGCGGTGTGTTCGAACCGGGTGACGTGTGGATCGCCACCGAAAACCTGTTCCGCCGTGACGCGGACGGTGACTACTGGCTTCTCGACAACAAACGCGGGGTGGTCGTCACCGCGCACGGACCGGTGTACTCGCAGCCGGTGATCGACATGCTCGGGATGATTCCGCGTATCGATCTTGCAGTCTCGTACGGAATCACTCTGGGGGACAGCGATATCGCGGTGGCCGCGTGTACGTTGCGCGGTAAGAAGGCCCCGACGGCAGCGGAGATCACGGCCGCTCTCGACGTCGTTCCCGAAGCGGAGCGCCCCGATCTGGTGCACATCGTCCCGTCCATCCCGATCGGGCCGTCCTACCGTCCCGCCGCCGACAAGCTGCGCGAACACGGCCTGCCGACCCCGACCGTTCGCTCGTGGTACGCGGACCGGGACACCGGCACCTACAAGCGGTTCACCAAGGCGGTCGCCACGAAATGGGCAACGGGCACGGCGGGAGCCACGCCCGCCGCCCGGTAGGCTGAACCCGTTCCGTTGTGTACGAAGTCGGAAGGACCCCCGTGGCCGTCGATCCCACGCTGTTGAACATTCTTGCCTGCCCCGAGGACAAGGGGCCGCTGCTTCTCGTCGACGACACGGTCCTCTACAACCCTCGGCTGCGCCGCGCCTACCCGATCGAGAACGGCATCCCGGTGCTCCTGATCGACGAGGCCGTGGCCGTCGGTGACGCAGAGCACGAGGATTACGTCACGCGGGGTGTTCCCGGCTGGACCCGAGACTGACCGACCCCGCCGCGATGAGCGCGCAGTACCTCGAATCCCTCGACCCTGTCGAGGCGGCTCGTGCGCTGCTCGGTGCTGTGGTCCGGGTAGGCGATGTCGCCATTCGGCTCACCGAGGTCGAGGCGTACGGCGGACCGGAGGACGGTCCGTGGCCCGACCCCTCCGCTCATTCGTATCGGGGTCCGAGCGCACGCAACGCCGTGATGTTCGGGCCCGCCGGCCATCTGTACGTCTACCGCAGCTACGGCCTGCATCTGTGCGCCAACATCTCGGTCGGACCCGACGGCGTGGCCGCCGCCGTGTTGCTGCGCGGCGGCGAGATCGTGGACGGCGAACAGTGCGCGAGCCGGCGACGGACCCCGGGGATGCCGTCCGACAAGCTTGCACGCGGACCCGGAAACCTCGCCGCGGCACTGGGATTGGATATCTCCGACAACGGTCTCGACGTATTCTCTCCGCGGTCGCGGGTTCGCCTCGAACTGCCCGAGCGACGGGACGACGTCGACGTGGCCTCCGGCCCGCGCGTCGGGATCAGCGTCGCCGCAGACCGGCCGTGGCGTCTGTGGATTCCGGGCTCTCCGGGGGTCTCGGCGTATCGACGGAGCCCACGGGCGCCGGCACTCCGAACACGAATGGGATGATCGAGCGGTGACTGAGCACATTCTCGACGAACTGACCTGGCGCGGGCTCATTGCCCAATCGACCGATCTCGATGCACTCCGACGCGATCTCGACGCAGGTCCGATCACCCTGTATGCAGGCTTCGATCCGACCGGACCGAGCCTGCACGCCGGTCACCTCGTGCCGCTTCTCGCACTCAAGCGATTCCAGCGCGCGGGCCACCGTCCGATCGTCCTCGCCGGCGGAGCGACCGGCTTGATCGGCGATCCTCGGGACGTGGGGGAGCGCACGATGAACTCCGCCGATACCGTCGCCGACTGGGCGGATCGGATCCGGGGACAACTCGAACGCTTCGTGGACTTCGACGATTCGCCGACCGGTGCCGTCGTCGCGAACAACCTGGACTGGACGGGGCGCCTGACGGCGGTCGACTTCCTGCGCGACATCGGCAAGCACTTCTCGGTGAACGTGATGCTGGCACGCGACACCGTCAAGCGGCGGCTCGAAGGCGACGGCATCTCGTACACCGAATTCAGCTACATGCTGCTGCAGGCGAACGACTACGTGCAGCTTCGCCGCGACTACGGGTGCGCGCTCCAGGTCGGTGGCTCGGATCAGTGGGGCAACATCATCGCCGGCGTCGAACTGAACCGACGGACCGACGGAGCATCGGTCCACGCGCTGACGGTCCCACTCGTGACCTCCTCGGACGGCAAGAAGTTCGGGAAGTCCACGGGCGGGGGAAGCCTGTGGCTCGACCCGGAGATGACCAGTCCGTACGCCTGGTACCAGTACTTCGTGAATGCCGCGGACGCCGATGTCGTCAAGTACCTGCGGTGGTTCACGTTCCTCGACCGCGAGGAACTGGCCGAACTCGAAACCGCGACGGCCGAGCGTCCCCATGCACGCGAGGCCCAGAAGCGGCTCGCGGCGGAGATGACCACGCTCGTCCACGGCGCTGCGAACACCGCAGCCGTGGAATTGGCGAGTCGCGCTCTCTTCGGGCGCGGGGAACTCGCGGACCTCGACGAGCCCACCCTTGCGGCGGCGCTCACGGAGGCCTCGGTGATGGACCTGCGTCCGGGGGAGCCCGACACCATCGTCGACCTGCTCGTCTCGACCGGTCTGTGCGAGAGCAAGGGCGCTGCGCGCCGCACGGTCAAGGAGGGCGGCGCGTCGGTCAACAACGTCCGCGTCTCGTCGGAGGAGTGGACACCGTCCGACGCAGAGCTCCTGCACGGGCACTGGCTCGTGATCCGCCGGGGGAAGCGTAATTTCGCCGGCGTTCGCGTGCACCGCAGCTGACCGCGAAGGTTCTGACTCGCTTCCGGGCCGTTGACCAGGCGATTTGACGGCCCGGAAGCGTGGGCGTAACTTAGTCCTCGTTCGAGCGACAGGGACACCGCCCCGGACCGAGAGGTTCGGAGTTCAGTGGTGTCCTGAACGTCACTCAGAACAGCCGAAGATCGAGGAACGCACGAGTTGCGGTCCGCCGGTCGAAGGTGATAGATTGGAACGGTTGCCCCGGAGCGGGTCAGACACAGTCTGGAACGCGATGGTGTGTGCGTGTTCTTTGAGAACTCAACAGTGTGCCGATGAATGTCAGTGC
>JADGMW010000216.1_pt1 | contig 35895 bp, 30 predicted proteins | sample 8641801 | NCBI WGS metagenome assembly JADGMW01 (sample SAMN16272018, study PRJNA661076) | feces metagenome | isolation source: fecal sample from diarrhoea affected cattle A | host: Bos taurus | place: South Africa: Lokaleng Village, Mahikeng | collected 2019-09
GGTGCCACCGCCATCGGAACCGCCCTGGCAGCGCGCCGACCCGACACCCCCGGACGCGATCTGGGCGACAACACCGCCGGCGTGGTCGGGATCCTCACCGGCATTGCCGGAATCGCCTTCGGCGCCGTCTTCCTCACCGCAGCACTACCCCACCTGTAGACAAACCGAATTTTGCACTAGTGGAATCGAATTGGTGCTTGTAGCAGGATCTCACAAGATCTGAAATCCGTCCCACCTTCAGGCGATGGCGGCAGCCACTATCCCCGGGCCATGTCCACAAACTTGGACAGGTGAAGCTGGTGCGCCACAGTGATTGTCGCGGTCGGGCCGTTACGGTGCTTACCCAGAATCAGGTCGGCTTCACCGCCACGGGGATCGTCTCGCTCGGTCGCGTCGGGGCGGTACAGCAGAATCACCATGTCGGCGTCCTGCTCGAGCGATCCGGACTCACGAAGGTCGGCGACCTGCGGACGCTTGTCGGTTCGCTGCTCGGGACCACGGTTGAGCTGACAGATCGCGACAACCGGAACTTCGAGCTCCTTCGCCAAAAGCTTTAGACTACGGGAGAATTCGGAGACTTCCTGCTGACGGGACTCGACCTTTTTACCCGAGCTCATCAGCTGGAGGTAGTCGATGACGATCAGGCGAATGTCGTGTTTCTGCTTGAGCCGCCGCGCTTTTGCGCGGATTTCCATCATGGTGAGGTTGGGGGAGTCGTCGATGAATAGCGGCGCCTCACTGATCTCACTCATGCGGCGCGCGAGCTTGGTCCAGTCGTCGTCGGTCATCTTTCCGGAGCGCATGTCGCCGAGCTTGATCTTTGCCTCTGCGGACAGCAGACGCATGACGATCTCGGTTTTGCTCATTTCCAGCGAGAACATGACGCTGGCCATGCCATGGGTAATTGAGCAGGAACGCAGGAAATCCATTCCGAGCGTGGAGTTGTGCGTCGGGACCATCGAATGACCGGCCAGGTACATGTGGTCGGCGTTGTCGACCTCGACGCAGCGAACCGGAACACTCGCAATTGGCCGAACGTCGACAATGAAGCGCGATCCGTGATCCTCGGCGCGCAGTTCCTTGTGGAACAACATCTTTCGAGAAACGCGGAACACATCTGCGTTTGCAACAATCGACAGAACTGATTCGCCTGCAATTGTTACTCCAAAACCGAGGCCAACAACCAACTCCGCGATATCGCCTGACAGACCTTGATGTGCAATCGCCAAGGCAATCGAACCGTCGTCGCCGACAACACCCGCAACATCGAGGATGCCTGCCAGCAGGTCGCGTCGCTGCCCGATGGGGCCACGGAGGTACTCGGCCGGAATGCGCTTGTCTTCCAAGGACACCTGGGCGCAACCATCGCCCTCGAGGAACATGGCAATCTCGGGGTCAACCGAATCGAGAGCACCGTCGGTGCCCAACCACACACCGAAGGTGTAAGCGGGAGTCACGAGTTCCTGGGCCGCAAAATCCAAGGCAGCAGTGTTGGCAACTCGATGCCCGGAATCCAGATGGGCGTAAATATCGGCGGTAGTGCGGACCGAAACACTGGAGGTCTCCGTCAACCACTGATGCTGCTCGTCGGCAACCAACACAGTTCCGTCGGAGAACTCGACCTCGTAGCAAGGGCGGTCGACCATCACATCGGTAGCGGCAACAACCCGCGTCGGCTTGCCGTGGTTGTCGATCAACAGATCACCGACAGCAACGTCACCCATCGTGGTCCAGCCACTGGGGGTCGCGAGGGGAGTGTCGAGGGCGAGAGCCTTACCGACACCAGGTCTAGCCGCGACGATGATCATCTGACCTGCGTGAAGGCCGTTGGTGATCTCGTCGAGATCCTTGAATCCGGTGGGCACACCGAGGGAGATTCCGCCGCGGCTGGCGATGGAGTCGATCTCGTCCATCGTGGGCTGGAGGAGTTCGGTGAGGGGTACGAAGTCTTCGGTGGTCCGACGCTCGGTGACCTCGAAGATCTCGGCCTGCGCGCGGTCGACAACCTCGGCCACGTCCTGACCCTCGGTGCCGGCGTAGCCGTACTGGACGATGCGCGTACCGGCGTCCACGAGACGACGCAGCACGGACTTCTCCGCCACGATCTCGGCATAGAAGGCGGCGTTGGCCGCTGTGGGCACTGTCTGGGTCAGCGTCACCAGATAGGCCGCACCGCCGATACGGCGGAGCTCACCTCGACGGTCGAGCTCGGCGGAGACCGTCACCGGGTCGGCGGGCTCACCGCGGCTGTAGAGGTCCAGGATCACGTCGTAGACGGACTGATGGGCGGGCCGGTAGAAGTCACCCGGACGCAGTACCTCGAGGACGTCGGCGATGGCGTCCTTGCTCAGCAGCATGCCGCCGAGCACCGACTGCTCGGCAGTCATGTCCTGAGGTGGCTGGCGTCCGAACTCCTGGTCGGGCTCGGCCTCGGGAGGGCCTGGGTAATCCGGCCCCGAGAAGTCGGAAGGTCCTCGATCATCTACAACAGCCACAAGCGAGACCTTCCCGTAAAACACTCGACGACACTGCCAGAAACCGCAGCGCCCTCATCATTTGTACCTGCACCCACCGACATCCCCTAGCCGCTGACGGCCGGTCTGTAGATAGACGCCGAGATGACGTTAGGGACTAGTAGGTCCGCATACAAACCGGACTGTGGATAAACCTGTGGATTCTTTGTGGAAACTCCCGCCCCACGGTGTGCACCGCCTGTGGAGCATTTGGGGACTACTTTGCATAGCTACTACAAAAGGCCAGGTAGATGGCTATCCACAATTTCACAGGCCTGTTGATGAAAATTGTTTTTCCACAGTCGGCGCGTCGGCGTGTCGGGCGTGTTGCCTCGCCCGATTCATCACTGATCACCGAAGGCAAACATCACAGTGTGAGAGTTATCCCCAGGTCCGATTCGGGACGCTGACAGTCGGCACACCGCACCCCGAAACAAAACGTCGGGCCCCGCACACCGAAGTGTGCGGGGCCCGACGGGACGAACAGTCGACTATGCGCCGACGACGTTCAGGTTGAACTTGGCAACCACATCGGGGTGCAGGTTCACGACCACGGCGTGCTTGCCCGTGTTCTTGATGTGAGCCTTCGGCAACACGATGGAGCGCTTGTCGACAACCGGTCCACCGGCAGCCTTGATCGCAGCAGCGACGTCAGCGACAGTAACCGAACCGAAGAGCTTGCCCGAGCCACCGGCGGTCTTGACCGTCAGTGTTACGGACTCGAGGCCCTCGATAGCTGCCTTGAGCTCCTTGGCGTGATCCAGGCCGCGCACAGCGCGCGCTTCCTGTGCACGACGGATGCCCTCGACCTGCTTCTCGGCGCCACGGGTGGCGACGATTGCCAGTCCGCGGGGGAGCAGGTAGTTACGGCCGTAGCCGTCCTTGACCTCCACGGTGTCGCCAGGCGCACCGAGGTTGTCCACGTCAGCGGTGAGGATGAGCTTCATGTTCTTTCCTCCCTTTCCTTAGCGAGCCACGGTGGCGTAAGGCAGCAGTGCTACCTCACGTGAGTTCTTGACGGCAATGGCAACGTCGCGCTGGTGCTGGACGCAATTGCCGGTGACACGGCGAGCACGGATCTTTCCGCGATCGCTGACGTACTTACGAAGCAACGTCGTGTCCTTGTAGTTGATCTGCGTGTTCTTCTCTTTGCAGAAGGTGCAGACCTTCTTCTTCATAACCTTGTCGCGCAAGGGCGGCTTCGGCATGTCTTTGCTCTTTTCTGGATGTTCCTGATCAGGTACGGATCAGAAGGGCGGTTCGTCGCTGCCCGCACCACCGAAGGAGCCCGAAGCCTGAGGCGCACTGCCCCAAGGATCGTCTCCACCCGAAGGTGCAGCACTCGGACGTCCGCCACCCGATCCGCCGGAGGAACCGCCGAAGTTGCCGCCTCCACCGCCGCCACCACGGTTGGCCTTGTTGACCTTTGCCGTGGCGTACTTCAGTGAAGGACCGATTTCATCGACTTCGAGCTCGACGACAGTTCGCTTTTCGCCCTCGCGAGTTTCGTACGAACGCTGCTTGAGCCGGCCGCTCACGATTACTCGTGAACCACGGGTCAAGCTCTCCGCGACGTTCTCGGCTGCTTCGCGCCAGATGTTGCAACGCATGAACAGTGCATCGCCGTCTTTCCATTCATTGGAATTACGGTCGAAGGTGCGGGGCGTGGAAGCAACCGTGAAGTTTGCAACCGCGGCACCCGCCGGGGTGAAACGAAGTTCAGGATCAGCCGTCAGGTTTCCGATGACGGTGATGATGGTGTCGCCAGCCATGTGGTTCCTCCTGCATTGATGTAAGACCGTTGGGCGCGAGAGTAGAGCTCGCTACCGACAGTAATTACTTGTTGTGGCGCAGAACCTTCGTGCGCAGAACCGACTCGTTCAGACCGAGCTGACGATCGAGCTCAGCGACGGTGGCGGGAGTGGCGTTGATGTCGATCACGGCGTAGATACCTTCAGCATGCTTCAGGATCTCGTAGGCGAGACGACGCTTACCCCAGACATCGACCTTGTCGATCGTGCCGCCGTGCTGGCGCACAACATTGAGGAACGTATCCAGTGAAGGAGCGACAGTGCGCTCGTCCAGGCTGGGGTCAAGGATGACCATCAATTCGTAATGACGCATAAGACCTCATCACCTCCTGTGGACTAAGTGAAAACGGCCACGGACTATCCGTGGCAGGAGGGTCGTTGCGTCAGCAACCCTCGTAGGTTACACGAGGGGCCTTGACCAGGGAAATCGTCCCGCCCATCCGCGAAGACCGCCAGGTCGATACGCGACGCGTGGCGCAGACGTGTCACCCCGCGAGGCACTGCGCCCCCTAGGGTGAGAATCATGCGAACAGACCGCAAGACCCCGGCGTCGATCCTGGCGTTGGTCGTCGGATTGTGCGGGCTGACGATGGCGCTGGGCTATTTCAACAAGGCCAGATGCGGCGGTGCACCGTTCGCGCCCGACGGCCGAAGCCTGAACTTCGACGTCAACAAGAACATCGACGTCTGCTACTCCGACATTCAACTGCTCTGGCTCGGACGAGGCATCGATCAGCATCTGTTCCCCTTCGTCACCGGCGGCATAACGCCCGAAGGATTCCTGACCGGCGGAACCGTCGAATACCCGGTGCTCAGCGGAATTCTGATGTGGCTGGGCGGTATCGGCTCACACACCGACACTGATTTCCTTCTGCACTCGGCACTGATCCTGGCTCCTTTCGGACTGCTCACGGCGTGGATGCTCGGCAAGATGAGCGGCGCGTACGCGCTCGTGTGGTCGGCGACTCCGCCCCTGGTTCTGTACGCATTCCACAACTGGGAGCTCCCGGTGGTGGCCACCAGCGTCGGCGCGATCTTCCTGATGACGTTCGAGCGGATCCCACTGCGCACGCGCGCGGTTCTGGCGGCCGTCATCCTGGCGATCGGTTTCTGTTTGAAGCTGTACCCGGGAATGTTCGTCCTGCCGCTCATGGCCTACGTGCTCCTACGCGGCACCGAAGGCAAGCGTTACGACGTTCGTGGAGCGCTGATGACGGCGGGAGCGGCGATCGTCACCGTCGTCCTCGTCAACCTCCCGTTCGCCCTCATCTCGTACGAAGGCTGGCGCGCGTCGTTCAGCTTCCAGGAGAAGCGAAGCGCCGACATCACCACCAACTCGGTGTGGTTCTGGGGTTTGCGCCCGTTCTACGGTTTCGGGGTTCGCGAACTCAACGCCGACTACGACGCACTGGTGAGCATTCTGTCTCCGGTGATGATCCTGGCGTCGTTCGCGCTCGCGATGTATCTGGGTTGGCGACGCTACGTCCGCGACGGCTACTTTCCGTGGATTGCGGTCAGTGCCGCGATGCTGTGCGGATTCGTGTTGCTGCACAAGGTCAATTCACCGCAGTACACGCTGTGGATCCTGCCGTTCCTCGTCCTGTTCAAGATCCGGTGGTTCTGGATCGTCGCCTATCTGATCGTCGACGCGGCGTTGGGCATCGGCATCTTCCGGTACTTCTACCAACTGGACATGAATCTCGATCCGAGCAAGTACGAAGCCGTCGTCCAGGCGAGCGTGTGGGGCCACGTCATCCTGCTCGCCGTGTTCTTCTTCCTGTTCCTGCGAGTCCCGCTGCGGTATCCGCTTGCCGGCGGGACCGATCAGATTGCCAACTCCGACAACAACCTTCCGACACACTCACGGGAGCACGCCTGATGACTGCCTCATGGTTCGAATCACCGACGCTGACCGGTGATCGTGTCCGACTCGAACCCCTGGGCGTCGCGCACACCGACGCTCTGCTCGCGGCTGCCGACGACCCGGCCATCTTTCGTTGGACCGCGTCGCCCATCACCGATCGGGAACAGGCACGGAAGTACATCGCTGCAGCCACCGACGACCCGAATCGGATCGCCTTCGCGCAGGTGAACATCGCGACGAACGCCGTGGTCGGCACCACGTCGATGTACCAGATCGACCCGGTAAACCGCAGTCTTGCAATCGGATACACGTGGTTGTCGCGATCGGTTCAGGGAACCGGGATCAATCCCGAATCGAAACTGCTCCTGCTTCGTCACGCCTTCGACCAGCTCGAAGCCGTACGCGTCGAGTGGCACACGGACGAGTTCAACGAACAGTCCAGGGCAGCGATCGCAAAGCTCGGCGCTCAGTTCGAGGGCCTGCTGCGCAAGCACCGACGCCGCACCGACGGCAGTTGGCGGACAACAGCGCTGTTCGCGATGACCGACGACGATTGGCCGGCCATCGCGCCTCAGCTGGAGACACGTACCCGAAACTAGCCATCACCTGCACTCTTCGGCGAAGTCCATGCCAAGATTCACCTCATGAGCGATCAGGGTGGGTACGGGTACCAGGGCAATCAGAATTGGCAACCGGCTCCGTACGGGCAGCCCGATCCGTACGGCAGGCGGCCGACCAACACACTCGCGGTACTCGCTCTCGTCTTCGCGTTCCTCATCGCGCCGTTGGGGATCGTCTTCGGGCACATCGCACGCGGACAGATCAAACGGACGGGAGAGGAAGGCGACGGACTCGCCCTTGCCGGTCTGATCATCGGCTACATCTTCACCGCACTCGGCATCCTGGCCGTGATCGTGTGGATCGCGTTCTTCGGGCTGCTCGCGGCCGCTTTCGGCAACGCCGCCGATGAAGCGAGTTCGCGGAGTTTCACCTACACGACGCCGTACTCGTACTCCACGACCACGACTCGGGCGCCGAGCGCACCCACCACAGCGCCGAGAACGACGACACCCCCACGCGTCACAACCTCGATCGGTCCGGCGCCGACCGTCTCGGGCACCGACCGTCAGGGCTTCGTCTCCGGCGGCCCCAGTTGCAACTCGACCAATCCTGCCGTCGCCATCGCCGTCACGACCGGATCACGAATCGTGATCTGCGAAACCGGAGTCGGCCGTTACTACTACAAGGGTCAGCGGCTGAGCGACGGCGCCACCATCGAACTCGACGATCCAACCCCCACCGGCAACGGATTCACCGTCACCAACAAGGACGTGACATACAAGCTCACCTCCGCCGGACTGGTCATCACCGGCAGCGGAGGCGAGCTGGGTCGGGAAGCGGCGCTCGAGTTCTGGATGAACTGACCTGCGTCAGCCGGCGCACGGATCCTGGTAGGGAACACCGGGCAGGTAACGCTCCCACTCGGCTTCCGTGATGGGAGATCCTGCGGTGCGACACAATCGATCAACGACGCTGTCGGGGTCGATTCCCCACAAGCGAACCGTCTTGTCCGACCCGCTGCCCGCGATCATGTCACTCTCGCCGGCGAACTGCGCATCGTTGACGCGGCCCGGGTAGGCGGACAGCGTCGCAAATCGTGTTGACCGCGATGGAGTCTCGATGTCCCAGAGCCACACGGTTCCGTCGCCGACACCCGCAGCGAGCCGATCACCGGCGCGGTTGAACGAGATCGAATAGATTGCGCCCTCGGGGCCGACAAGACGAGCGAGCTCCTCGGGTGCCGACGGTGTGCGAACGTCCCACACGGCGACACTGTGATCCGCACTTCCGGTGGCCAACAGGGTTCCGTCGGCACTGAAAGACACTGCTAGTGCGTAACTTTCGAATCCGCCGACCGTCGCTGCCACGCGGGGCAACGCTGCGTTCGACACGTCCCACAGATCCACTTCGTTCTTGGCGTTCGCGATCGCGAGGATATCGGCGCCCGGTTGAAAGGCCATCATCTGCGGGTAAGAGCCGACATCGGTCGACGACAGCAACTTCGGAGCCGACGGGTCGGAAACGTCGACCAACGCAATGCTGTTGTCGTCCTGCGAGGACACCGCCAGCAGATCTCCGGCAGGATTCAGTGCGACAACCGCCACGATGCCCTTCACGTACACCGCAGGTTCGCTGTAGATCCGTGGCGACGCCGGATCACTCAGGTCCCAAAGATAGGCACCGCCGCCGCCGGTGCCGCTCACAGCCAGGTTCCCGTCTGCCGAGACCGCCGATGCTCCGGTGAAGGAGTCGGCCCCTTGCGGTTTCAGCTCCGGCATCATCGCGGGGCGATCGAGATCCTCGGTGTTCCACGCCAACATCGCGCCGCCCCTGGCGCCGACGCCGGCCACCAGACGCGAGCCGTCCGCGGCGAAGGGACCGGTGAAGATCGTGTCCCGAGGTCCCGCCCAGACCGGACCGGGCAGAGCCCACACGCGAGTGACGCCGTTCAGGCCTCCGGTGATCAGGTTGCGGCCGTCGTCGCTGTAGTCGACGGTGGTCACCGCCCCACTGTCCGGAAGTGTTTCGATCAACGCCCCGGTTCGTGGGTCCCATACGCGCACGGAGTTGTCGGAACTTCCGGCAGCAAGGCGTGTTCCGTCTTTGCCGTAGTTGAGTTCGTTGACGTAACTGGAGAATCCCGTCAGTGCAGGAAGGGGAGTGGGGCGCGCCGGGTCGCTCATGTCCCACCGAACCACCTCCCTGCCAGTCGTTCCCGCCGCAAGCTCACGCCCGTCGGGGCTGAAGGCGACGCCGAGGTAGTGGACGGTGGTGCCGTTGGGCTCGGTCGCGAAGATCGGCGCCGATTCCTCACCCCACTTCGCGACGTCCCACACGCGCAGTGTCGCTTGACGCCCGCCCGCCACGAGGAAGCGTCCGTCGGGGCTGAACGTCGCGGTGACGATGCCGTCAGCTGGATGCGGAAGAGCAGGCAAGGCAACGGCATTCGTGGAGCTGTCGATGTTCCATCGCAGGACGTCGGGCGTCGAGGTACCGGCAACCAGCTTGGTTCCGTCGGGGCTGAACTCCATGTCCTGCACGACGCGTTCACCGTCGACCGGAAGAGTTCCACGCACCGGGTTCCTCGGATCCGACACGTCCCACAGTGCAGCACCGCCCGCACCACCGGTGGCAAGCAACCGTCCGTCCGGGCTGTAGGCGACGGCAAAGAAGGCCGCGCCCTCCGAGACTCCGAGGAACTCCGCCTGCGGAACAGCTGAGGCCACACCGTCCACCATCGGATAGAGTCTGACCTTCCCGTCCGAACCACCCACCGCCACAACAGTTCCGGCTGGGTTTATCCGCGCCTTCATCGCGCCGGGCGGTCCGATGATGCGGGTAGCCGAATGAACGCCGGATGCATCCAGCAATGCCGAGCGGGCTTCGGTCGTTTCGTTGACCGCAAATGCCGCCAGAGCGAGCTGCGACGCCAGCGACGGATCCCGCTCACGCATCCTGATCGACTCGGTGGCAACCTGCCGCGACATCGCCTCGTCACGCGCGGTATCCGCCTGGACACGTTGACGGTTCGCGCCGATGCCGGCGACGGTGGCAACCACCGCCAACACAAGAGCGATCACCGACGCTGCCGCCAACGCAGTCACGAGCCGTCGTAGCACGCGTGTACGTCGTCGATCGGCGAATTCCTGCTGATCACGATGCTCGATGCTCGCGGCGAGGTACTCCCGTTCGGTGGCGTTGAGGTCGGCGGAGCGGGTCTGGCTCGGCTCCAACGGGAGACCGAGTTCGCCCGAGTTCAGCCATTCTTCCGTCAGGTGAAGACGCGCGGGTCCGAGCAGCGCGCCAGGGTCGCGTCCACTGTCTTCCCACACCTGCGCCGCGTATGTGAACCGGCGATGCACCGCCAGGCCGGCCCGGTCCGAGTCGATCCAATCGCGAAGCCGACTCCACGCGGACAGCAAGACCTCGTGCGAAACCTCGACGGTCTCCTCGTCGACGGTGAGAAGGCGTCGTAAGGCGAACCGGTCGATTACGGTGTTCACGTCGTCGACGTCGTCACCGAGGAAGAGTTCGGTGCGCGGTGCGCGCCGTCGCGTCTGCGTCACTTCGTCGACGTTGACCAATCGCAGGAAGATCCTGCGCGCCAACTGCTGCTGCCTCTCTGTGAGCTCGCCGTACACGTCCTCCGCGCTTTGCTGGACTGCTCCGGCAATCCCGTCGGTGGCGTAGTAATCCGAGAGCGTCAGCGTCTTACGTGTCGACCGTTGCCAGGTCCCCAACAACGCGTGTGAGAGCAAGGGCAAAGCGCCGGGGTCGCTCGCCGCGCGCGAACCGCGTGGTGTCAGCTCGGAGATCAGAACCTGAACCAATTCGCTCTGCACGGTCATCCCGGCCTTGACCGCCGGCTCGACGATCACCTCGCGCAACTGCTCCTCGGTCAGCGGCCCGACCACCATCGGCGAGTCGTCGAGCAGCGGCACCAAGAGCGGTTCCTCCGCTGCGAGCCCGTAGAAGTCGGCACGCATGCCGATGACGGCAATGGTGTTCTCACCGAGTTCCGCGAGAGTCTGCAACATTTCCTCGCGTCGATCGCTGTCACACTGCGTCCACAGTTCCTCGAACTGGTCGAGGATCAGGACGGTTGATTCGGCGCCGATCGACGACGGAATTCCTCCCGTACCCGGCTGCAGGATTTGCACCTGCCAGCCGTCGAACCGTGGATCGTCGCCGGCGATCTTCGGGGCGAGCCCGGCCCGCAGCAACGACGACTTACCCGATCCGGAAGCGCCGATCACCATGAACTGACGGCGACCTTCACCTCGTATCGCCGACGCCACCCGTTCGGCCAAGTTGGCAGTGAGTTCGTCTCGACCGAAGAACCACTCGGCGTCCTCCTGCCGGAACGATTCGAGACCTCGATACGGAACGGTGGCGTCGCCGCGTCGTCTGGCCGTCACCTGCCTCACTCGTTGCACCGCACTGATCCAGCGCTGCCGCTCATCCTCGGAATCGACGCCGCACGCCTCGAGGAGCGCGAAAAACATCGGGGTACTCGCCGGCGTCGGCAGGTGTTGGCCGGCAAACCATCCGCTGACGGTTCCGTGCAAACCACCCGAACGCTCGACCGCTTCGCGAACCGTCAGTCCGGCTGCCTTCCGCAACGCCGTGAGCGCCTCAGCAAACTGTCCACGCGACTCGATCTGGCCCGGATCGACCTGATTGTGCCTACCGGCTTCCGCCTTCGAGTTCATAGCGACGCACTCTATCGGAGCAGGTAGGGGATCTGTCCGTTGTATGGACTCTGTATCGAGAGAGTTGCGCCCGTTCCACTGAGTCGCCTCGATCGAAATACTCGTTCTCAGTCGCGCCCGAAGTCAGCAGCCCTTCTGCAAATACGACAGTCGACGCCCATCCCCTCCGTCGAAAGGCGCTACTCGCATGTCTTCAATCGGCATTTCTTCGAAGATCGAGGCAAACGTGTCCCGAGTCGGCAACCCCAAGCACGGCAAGCACAAGCCGAAGCTGAGCGTCCGCGAGATCGAAGTACTTCTTGCCTGGCTTCGTTCGGATTCCAAGTCCGAGGTCGCCGAGACACTCGACCTCCGCGTCTGCACCGTCAACACACACATCACTCGGATCCGCACGAAGTACAGCGACGTCGGGCGGCCGGCCCCCACGAAGGCGGCGTTGTTCGCCCGCGCGGTCCAGGACGGGTACACCACCCTCGACGAATGGTGACCTCAGACCGTGACGGGTTCCGGTTCCTTCGCCTTGGACGGCTTCAGCCAACCGGGTAGCCAGGAGGGTTGTTTGTCCGGCGCCTGATCGAGAACACCGCCCGCGGGATCGTCGATGAACCCGTACCGCACGAGATCCTCCGACGGCCGGTAGATCTGCCGGAGCACCAGCGCGCACAGAACGAGTACCGCGATGTCGCGAATCACGACGGTGCCGGTGAACCACTGCTCGGGCAGCCCCTTGTTGGACACCCCGAGGTAATACATCATTCGAGGAACCCAGACCAGGGCGTCGATGGTCATCCACGCGAGCAGAAGTCGGCGGTGCGGCAAGGCCAACACGGCCAGCGGCACCAGCCACAACGAATACTGCGGGCTCCACACCTTGTTGGTGATCAGGAAGCCGGCCACCAACAGGAAGCACAGCTGCGCAACCCGCGGACGGCGCTGCGCCGTCAGGGCGACGTAACCGACACCAATGCAGACTGCCACGAACAGCAGCAGAGAAACGGCGTTGAGATTCGACGGCGACTCACCCTGTGCGAGAGGACCGTCGAGGCCCTTCCACGACGTGAACGACGCGATCACGTTGTAGAGGGAATCGGGATCGGCCCCGCGTTCGGAGTTGAGCCGGAAGAACTCGTACCAACCGTGGGGGTACAGCGCGGCGATCGGGAGGTTCACCGCAAGCCATGCCGCGACGGCGCTGAGAGCGGTCACCAGCCAGTCCCTCGTCTTGCCCGCGCGCAGACACAGGACGAATAGCGGTCCGAGTAGGAGCAGCGGGTAGAGCTTCGCGGCGCCGCCCAGGCCGAGCAGGATTCCCGCGAGCACGGGCCTCTTGCGTGCCCACGCCAACAACCCGCCGGCCGCGAACGCCGTCGCCAGAGGATCGAAGTTCGTGAACACGTGCACGATCACCAGGGGCGAACAAGCGATCAGCGCGCCGTCCCACACCCGTCGTCCGGCCAGCAGGGTGCTCGCCCACACGGTGACCAGCCACGCCAACGCCAACCCGAACGCGACGACGTTGAAATAGAGCGCCACCTGGATCGCGCCCGGCAGCCAGGTGATCGAATCCCACGCCTTGGCGACCTTCATCGCCCCGTACTGATAGAGCCCCGAGATGACCGGATACTCCATGTACCGCATCTGGATCGAACCGTCGCCGCGTACTTCTTCCCACGACGTCTTGTACGGAAAAGCGCCCTGATCGAGGCGTTCGGCTCCGTACAGCGGAACGGTGTCGGAGTAACACATCGCCACGTACTGACGGCTGCCACTCCAGTCGAGGCCGACCTGCCCGCTCTCGCCGACCGGCGCCTGCTGAATACAACCGGCCTTCGCGAACCAGCCGAAAGCCAAGAACACCACGGCGAGCAGAAGAATCACTCGCATCGGTGTGAAGAAGCGGGTGCGTCCGATCAGCGCGTGACGACCGACCGGACCACCGACGGTTCCCGACAGCGCAGACACCATCGCGTCGTTGCGACTGGGAACGTCCCGCCAATCCGCCGAACGAAGATCTTCGGCCAGCGGAGCGGGGGAGGTCGGTTCGGCATCATCAGCATTCGCGGCCACTCCGCGAGGTTACCGTCTTTCGAACCGACCACCCTCCAACTACTGGCCGGGGCTCACACCTGCCGGTTCTTCCTCGGTGGTCTCGCCTGCCCCCGGTACCTGCGGCGCGGTTGTCGTCGGCCGGGAGATGCCAGGAATCGGGATCGTGATGCCCGGAAGAACCTCGACCTGCGTCGTCGTCACCACGGGCGGCGGAGTGGTTTCCGTCGTCGTCGGTGTGGTGGTCGGCGGAGCCGACGTCTTGGGCGGTGCAGGTGCCGTGTACTCCGGAACACCACCGGCTTGACCGTTGATCTTGCCGGGCGTCGGGAACTTCTCGTTGTCGGTGCCCTCGAGGGCACCGTCCATCGTGTCCTTCCAGATGTCCGAAGGCAGACCCGAGCCGTAGATCATCGCGCCGCCCGAGTTGGTGATCGCCTCACCGTCGGGAGTTCCGACCCAGACCGCAGTCGAGAGTGACGGCGTGTAGCCGACCATCCACGCGTCCTTGTTGGCTCCGGTGTCACCGAGCTGCGCGGTACCCGTCTTCGACGCCGACAGACGTCCGCCGGCCAGGTTGTGACCGCGCGAATACGCCGCGATCGGCTGCATCGCGGCCGTCACGTTGTCCGCCACGGCAGCGTCGATGCGATCCTCACCCGCGGGTGCGCCACGGTCCAGCAGCACGGTGCCGTCGGCGGCAACGACCTTCTGCACGAAGTGCGGTGCGTGATACGTGCCGGATGCGGCGAGCGTCGCGTACGACGACGCCATGTCGAGCACGCGGGCCTGGTACTGGCCGAGCACGATGCCGTTGTTGGGGCCGGAACCGTCAGCCTCGGTGAGCGACGGGCCGACGCCCGGGATGTCCTTCGGGATGCCTGCCTTGTGAGCGATGTCCGCGATTTCCTGCGGGCCGTTGCCGTCGAGGCTGAGCATCTGACGGTAGAAGCTGGTGTTCAGCGAACGCTTGAGCGCTTCGGCGATGGTGCAGGTGCCGCAGCTTTCACCTTCGACGTTGCCGATGGAGATGCCGTTGACGGTCAGCGGCGAGCTGTCGTACATCTGCGAGAGCGGGATTCCCTGATCCAGGGCAGCCGCGAGGCCGAATACCTTGAACGAGGAACCGGTCTGAAGTCCGGCATTCGCGAAGTCGTATCCCGCGCCGTCTTCACCGCCGTAGTACGCCTTGACGGCTCCGGACTTCGGATCGACCGAGACAACTGCGGTGCGCAGGTTCTCCGGTTCACCTTCCATGTTGGAACGCGCGGCCTCGACTGCTGCGGCCTGAGCCTGCGGGTCGATGGTCGTGGTGATATTCAAGCCCTCGGTGTTGAGCAACTGCTCGCTGATTCCGGCGTCGCCGATCTCCTTGAGCACCTGACGCTTGATCAGTCCTTCGGGTCCGGTCGAACCTTGACTGCTGTTGTCGACCTGAGCGAGCGGGATGTAGGCGGGGTACTGCATCGGCGTGCGCGCGGCCTGATCCAGCGTGCCGGCGGACACCATGCCGTCGAGCACGTAATCCCAACGGGACTTCGCTCCGGTCGGGTTGGTCTCGGGATCGAGGAGCGACGGAAGCTGGATCGACGACGCCAGGACGGCGCCTTCTTCGATGGACAGCTGGTCGACGGGCTTACCGAAGTAAGCCTTGGATGCGGCGCCGATGCCGTACGCACCACGACCGAAGTAGATGGTGTTCAGGTATGCGGCAAGGATGTCGTCCTTGGACCACTCGTTGGCCATCTTCGAGGAGATGACGAGCTCTTTCATCTTTCGCGTCAGCGAACGCTCCGAGCCGACGAGCGCCTTCTTGACGTACTGCTGCGTGATGGTCGAGCCACCACCGGCGCTGTCGCGACCGAGGACGTTGTCTCGGGCTGCGCGCGCGAAACCGGAGATCGAGAAGCCCGGGTTCGAGTAGAAATCGCGGTCCTCCGCGGCCAGAACCGCATTGCGAACGTGCGGCGGCACCTGATCGAGCGAGACCTCGACGCGGTTGCCGTCCGGCGGGACGACAGTGCTGATCACCGTGGTGCCGTCGGCGGCGAAGACTGTTGCAACCTGATTGGTCTTGAGGTCACCGGGCTTGGGGACGTCCTGCACGATGTACGCGGCCATGAAGGCAAGGACGGGCAGAACAAGACCGAGCGCCACCAAGACGTAGGCCGAGCGGCGAACTGTGCGCCACTTGGACTTCTTCTTCACGGTGCTCTTTCTTCCCTTCGGGGGTTGTCCGTCGTTGCCACCGCCACCGGAGCCGCCTGTCGGCGGCTTCGTCGGCGGAGGACCGACCGGCGGGCGGGTGCCCGCATTGGTTCGGCTGGTCGCTGCTGCTGCCGCGACGCGCTGGGTCGGTTCGTTTGCCTGAGCGCCTGCGGCTCGATCTCGAGGCGGCGGGCCGGCAGGTCGGCCTTGCGGCGGACGACCCTGCGGCGGGGGACCGGCGGGGCGGCCCTGAGGAGGCGGCCCCGAAGGTCGGGCTTGCGGGGGACGGCCCTGAGGCGGGGGGCCCATCGGACGTCCTTGCGGCGGACGCCCCTGAGGGGGCGGCCCCATCGGAGGGCGTCCCTGCGGTGGTGGACCCATGGGACGTCCCTGCGGCGGACGACCCTGAGGAGGTCCGGCGGGACGGTTGGGACCGACGGGACGGCCGCCCGGGTTGTTGCCGCCCGGGTTGTTGTTGCTGGGGGAACTCACGAATCAAATCTCCAGTGGTCACGGACCGATCACGTGCAGACTTCGATCGGGCCCTTCTTCGGGTGTGGCGTTACTCGCTGGCGGTGCGCCGGCTTGGTGGGCGTGCTCGCCGCGGTCGCGGCGGCGCAGGTACTGCGCCGAGCACATAGGACTGCACCAAGTGGTTCCAACTGCAGGTACGGCACACCTCTACAACGTGCACCGTGAACTCCTCTGCTGTTTCCGCAAGCCGAGCGAGCTCGTCCGAGGTTCGGGCCGATCCCGAAACCTGACCGAGCTTGTCGCCGAACACCCAGGACACGAGCGTCAACTGTTCCTTGCGGCAAATAGGGCAGACGACGTCGCTGCCCCGGCCGTGGAACTTCGCGGCTCTGAGTAGGTACGGATCGGCGTCACACACTTGCTTGACGTCGGTCCTACCCGCAGACACTTCGGCCAGCACAGACCGACGCGCGAGCGCGTAGTCCACAACTTGCCGCTGTATCCGCACCTGACCAGCGTACGTGCGTCCGCTCCGCGACGGACGGTTCGGGAGGGTCACGATGAACACATTTCGGGGGCTGGAGGCATGGCGACCAGCAATTATCATTGGAACCTGTGAGTTCTTCCAAGACGCCGGCCACCCGCGCACGCGATACGGACCGTATCGACGCCTGCGCCAGACTCGACGCCGCTTACGCCGAGGGACAACTGGGCGCCGCCGAATACTTCGATCGCACCGAGCAAGCGCGAACTGCCACGACGGTGGTCGAGTTGGCGTCGTTGATCGGCGATCTACAGGAGGCTGCACCTCGTGCGCCCGTGAAATCTCCCCACGTGACCTTTCGACGAAAAGTTCTCTACGTTTCGCTGGCCGCTGCGGCGGTGGCGGGTGCGATTGCACTGGCTGCAGCCCAACGCGGTCCGCTCGAGCCTCCGGCCGACGTTGTCGAACGGTTCACAGCAAGCACCGAACCTGCCGATTCTCCGTTTATTCCAACCGGCATCGACGACGTCTTCGCGTCGTTCGTGACGAGGTACGGTTCCGAACCGGTGCGGGCTGCCACCTTTTATCCCGATCGAGCGGTAGTCGGCCGCGTCGACGGATCAGGGAACTTCCGGAACTTCGATTTCCGCGGCACTCTCACTCCATCCGACGAACCCGCGTCGGTAGCCGGCAACACGGACATGGACCTCACCAACGTGAACCGCGACGCCTTGGTGTCGGTGATCGCACAGTCCCCCGCCGCGCTGGCCGGTACCCGCGTGGACCACATCACGTTGGCCGATTCGGGTGCGCCGGTAATCAGCATCTACGTCGTCGACGACACCGGGGCGTACACGGGCGTGCGCAAGATGACCTTCGACGGCAGGGTGTTCTGACCCACAGGCCTTGAATTTAGGATTCTCGGCATGGCCCAGAAATATCCGCCGAACACCCGTGCCGCAAATCGGGACAGGGAGACAACCGCGGCCGTCGTCGATGCGGCGTTCGGGGACGGACAGTTGAACGCCGCCGAGCATCGCGCCGCCGCGCAGGCAGTGGCGAAGGCGCGCACTCTCGACGAACTGGCCGCCATCGTCGCCGACTTGCAGGGCGCCGCGAATCCGCCGTCCGACCCGCGTCGCCCACCGAAACGACCGGTGCCTTGGTTCGCAGTGGCAACGGTGGCGGCAGCGCTGGTCGTCGGCGTCGGGGCTTATTCGCTCACGCACCGAGATCCCGTGACGCCGCCGTCCGCATCTGCGCCGGCCGTTGTCCCGAACCCGGAGCCCTTGGTCATACCCACACCCTTCATGGCGAGCGCGGAAGGGATCGCCCTCTTACGTGACCGGTTGCGGGAAAAGTTCGGCTCCACCGTCGTCGACGAGATCACATTCAACAACAGCGCAGCCTATTTCTCCCTCGCTGTTCCCGGTCAACCCAATCGGAAGATCAAGTACTCCTTTCGCGGCGGCTTCACTGCGGACGGCGATCCGGAAAGCCGTAAAATCGACACTGCGACAGTCGATCTCGACGCGATTGATCTCGACGCCGTACGACGAAACATCGAGGCGATCCAGCGGCACGTCAATGTGCCCGACGCCCAGGTCTACTACATTTCATACACTGCCGGAGAAGAACCGCTGCTGGACATTTCGGCGAAAAACAGCTTCGGCGAGGGCGGATTCGTCAATACCACCTCCGCTGGCGAACTCGTCCGCGTCTACGCCTTCACCGATTAGGAATCAGATCATGCCGTCGAGTCCCTCCCCGTCCAAACGTGCACGAGATTCCGACCGAGCCGATACCTGCGGAGTGCTGGACAACGCCCTCGCAGACGGGCAGTTACATGCCGGAGAGCACGAATCCCGAACAGCAAAAGCGATGTCCGCAAAAACAATTCACGACCTCCAGGTTCTCGTCAACGACCTTCAGATCCCCTCGCGATATCTCGACACCGAGGTGGTCCGGCCCCGCCTGCCAACGCCACCGAAATCGGTGAAAGCCGCTGTTGCCGTCGTACTTGTCGCCGGTGTCGTCGGGGCGCTGATCGGTTCGGTCACCAACGCGGACACGTCACCGCTCGGGACCGACGCACCGATGCCGAATCTGATGACAGGCCACGGCGTGGCACAGTTCATCGACGACTACCGAGCCGAATTCGGCGACACCATCGCCGATTCCGTCTCGCTCAGTACCGAAAACGCAACCGTAGAACGCGTGGACCCTGACCAGCCCGACACCTATGTCAACTACACCTACCGTGGCGACTTCAAGTCCTGGTCCACACCTTCACCCCGAAAAACCGGGACACGGACAATCGACCTGTCGACGGTCGATCTCGAGGTTCTGGCGCGGCTGATCGCCGGCGCTCCGGTAACGCTCCGGGTTCCGGGTGGAGTGGTCGACCAGATTCGTTTCGAATACTCGACCATCGGCCGCGCCACCGAGCCCACTGTCTACTTGTACGTCAGCAATGAGGCCGACGATTCCGGCCACCTGGAGACCACACTGTCGGGCGAGCCATTGAGCGTCTACCCATTTGCGCCTTGATCTGCCAGACGACCTTGCGCCCACGCCACGATCAGATCCCGGGTGGGGGCGAGCACGTCGTCGGAAAATGTCGCCCGCGCAGAGTGATTCGACGGTAAGTCGCTTTCGTCGCTGGTACGAGCCCCGACGAGCAGGAAGACACCGGGCACTTCGCGGAGGATCCACGAGAAGTCCTCGGAGATTCCGATCGGCTGCTGCAATCGAGTGACCGACGTGCCGACTCCCGCGGCGACGGCATCCAGCCGGTCCAGTTCGATGCCGTTGCTGACCGTCGGCACGGTGTCCTGGGTCAGCACCACTTCAGCCTCGACCCCGTGCGCGTGTGCGACGCCGCCGACGGTGCGACGCACGATCGACTGCAGACGCGCATCCGTGTCCTCCGAGAAACTGCGAATCACCCCGGACAGAGAAGCGTTGTCGGGTATGACGTTTCGCGCCTCACCGGCGCGTAATGCACCGAACACCACCGCAGCGGGCTCGAACATCGAGACGCCGTGTGACGCCGCGATCCCTACCGCACCAACAGCTTCCGCCGCCGCTGTGAGTGGGCTACGCGCCAGGTGAGGGGAGGAGCCGTGGCCGCCACTGCCGGTGATGGTCACATCGACGAGCGTCGAACCCGACAGCACTGCACCCTCGCGTGACGCGAATTCACCGGCGCCGAGCAGATGAGCGAGGACGTGCAACCCCAGTGCGGCCACCGGGCGCGCGCCGGAGACCCCCAGGAGGCCTTCCTCGAGCGCCAGTTTCGCACCGCCGTGGCCTTCTTCTCCCGGCTGGAAGAAGAAGATGACGTCGCCGGTCAGATCGGCTCGCCTCTCCTGGGTTTCCAATGCCGCCGCGAGGACGATCGCCATGTGCGCGTCGTGACCGCACGCGTGCATCGCCCCGTTGTCCGACGCCCAGTCGAGTCCGGTGTCTTCGGCAACAGGGAGAGCGTCCATGTCGGATCGCACCAGGACGGTGGGAACCTGAGACGGGTTCGAACGATCGACCCTGCCGCCGCGCACCACGGCGGTTACCGACGACATCGCGGTGCCGAGCGTCAGTTCGATTCCCGATTCGACGAGTCGGTCCAGCAGGTAGGCCTGGGTCAGCGGGAGGTCGAGGCCCACTTCGGGCATGGCGTGCAGATCGCGACGTACCGCGACGATGTCGATGCTCACAGAGTGCTCCAGATGTCGTTGGTGACGGTCAACTCGTGCCCGTCCGCGTCGTCGAGGGCGAACGAGTGAAGGGCTGCGGGTCCGCGGGTCGTCACCAGTTCAGTGGGTCCGTTGCTCAGGCCGCCCGGTTCTTCGGGTCCGCGCAGGTGGATCTCCCGCAGTCGGCGCGGCTCAGACGTCGCGCCGGGAAACGCCTGGCCGCCAGGACGCTCGAGCCGGAAAGGTAGGTCAGGGCGAATGATCGCCTGGTCGCAGCCGACGAGGCGGACGCTGACGCCGGCGCGACTGAGCGGCACGGCGTCGTCGCCGACAGTGCCTGCCACTGCCCACGCCGCCAAGGCCCGGTCGTGTTCAAGTGCGGCAGAGACCAGTCGTCCGAAGGGGTGCTGCGCAGCGGCGACGGGGTCGTTCACAGTCGCCAGTTCCAGGTACGTCTCCCCCATCGGAATGATCAGATTGCTGGTACCGACTCCGTCGTGGCGGCCACCGCCACGCACCTCGAGACCTGTCACCTGCGACACAATTTGTGCGGCTTTCTTCAAGTCGCCATGTACAAGAACTATATGATCTACGCGCACGTTCACCGTGATCCGTTTCCCCTTTCGTGAGGTCGAGGTCCATGTCTTCAACCAGTTCCCCGAATCGTCCGGACGAGCCGGTGCCGAAGTCTGCAACCGATGCCGCGATCCTCAAGATCGGCCACGTGGCCAGCATCGTCGGCGTGTCTACCGCACGAATTCGGTTGTGGGAGCAAGAACGGCTGATCACCCCTCTTCGCACCGAGTCCGGGCAACGCATGTATTCGATGCAGGACGTCAAAAGGCTCGAGAAGATCCGCAAACTCCTCGAATCCCGCTCCATGACCGTCGTGGGTGTCCGTCAGGCGCTTGACGGCGACATCGAGGACGACACCCCACCCGCCGAAGACGACATCGGCGCCATAGGCGCCCGAGTCAAGGAGCTTCGACGCCGAAATCGGATGAGCCTGCGTGACCTTTCGCAGGAAATCGCGGTCAGCCCTTCTGCGTTGAGCGCGTTCGAGCGTGGATTGAGCAAACCCAGCATCGGACGCATCACACAGATCGCACATGCGCTCGGAACGACCACGCCGGAACTCCTCGGTATGCCTGCCTCCGAGGATCGGATGATCGTGCGCGCCGACGAGCGCGAAGTCCTTCCCCTCGAAGCCGAAGGCGTTCGAATCGAGAACCTTTACCAGTCGTCGACGGTGTTGCAGTCCCAGATGGTCACCATCGAACCCGGTTTCGGCAGCGGTGAACCGATGACTCATGCGGGAGAAGAGTTCCTCACCGTTGTCGCCGGCAGCGTGGAGATAGTTCTCGACGGCGTCGAAACCGTGTCTCTGGCCACCGGCGACTCGATGACGTTTCCCAGTACTCGACCACACACTTACGCCAATCATGGCACCGTCACCGCCCGCGTGGTGTGGGTGAACACTCCACCGACCTTCTAGTTCCTCCAGCTAGTTCCCTCAGCCCTGTGCGTGGTTAAGGAGTCTCCGGACTCCCTAATCGCGCACGGGGGATCGCGACAGCCCGAATGGGCGAGCCGGTGCCGCCGACGAGGTGCAGTGGCAGGCCGAAGTAGTCGAATCGGGTGTTCACCAACTGTCCCAGATTCTGCAGATGCTCGGTGTTCACGATCCCGTACTTCTTGCACACCATGTGTCCGGCGAAGCTGTTGTCGAGACTGTTGTCGATCGCATTGCAGTCGGTGCCGATGTTCACCACACCTTTCTTCGCGAGGTATTCGGCGCCCTCCCACGAGAATCCGGGATTCTCGTCGATGTACTTGCGTTCGGGGAACCAGCGATCGCCGTAGTCGAACCAGGCCAGCACGATATCGCCGGGCCTGATCTCCTCTCCTGCCTCGGCCAGCGCCCGCTCGGCGATCTCGATGTCCTCGATACCCGCCGATCCATGTGTCATCGGATCGGGGCCTTCGAATTTCACGTGCGATAGATCGAGACAGACGGCTGAACCGTAGTAGTACGCCAACGGGGTGTTGTCGATGGTCGCGCCGTCGGGGTCGTACTCGATGGTCGCGTCGGCGTGGGTGCCGGCGTGCTCGCTGATTACGAGATTGCGTGCATAGAAGCCATCCTTGGTCCCGTACATTGCCTTGAACTGCTCGTGGGTCTGGTTCACCGGAGTGAAAGTGCGCTGATGACCGAACCACATCGGCATCCCTTCGTACACCGGCCTGGTCAGATCGACTATCGGTAGACGGTTCTCGAGTAGCCGATCACCAAGCAGTGGACTCTGCTGTCTGGCAGCGGTATCCGGTGTAGCGGTCATACGATCCCTCCTTCTGGAGCCCCCACGGCGAACGAGCCGAAGGTGCGGTCGAAGTACGTCAACGGTCCGGCAGTCTCCGCGTGGGCGCCTGCACGCGCCGAGACCACGTCGGCGACCACAAGGACGTGGTCGACGGCTTCCACCATGAAGACCACTGCGCATTCGATGTTGTACAGGGCGCCGTCGATCGCGGGCAGCGAGAACCGAGGTCCAGGGCTGCACAGTTGCTCTTCTGCAATGAATTTCGGCTTACCACGTGCAGCGAGATCGGCGGCGAGCGCCATCTTGTCGTCGGAGAGGATCGCGACGCCGAAGCGCTCGCGCTCGGCGATGTAGCGGGCGGTGACATTGGTCTTTTTCACGGACAACGAGATCCGGGCCGGATCAGCCGAGAACGAGGACACCGAACTGAGCGTCATCCCCCAAGGCCGCTCCTCGACCTCGGTGGTCACCACCACGACACCGCTCGCCAGCTTGCGCATCGAGGCAGCAAAATCCTCGGCGGGCACACATGGGTGGGTGGCGCCGGCCGCTGCACGAAGTGATGCGGTGCGTCTGTCCATCACCGGCGCGCCCATCAGGCGATCCCCACATAGTCACGGACTCGCCGAGCGGCTGCGGTGCGATCGGTCTTGGAATAGACGAGGTTACGGACGAAGGCCGGCGGAGTGGCGTTGACGTTCTCGAACAGTCCGACGCGGCCCGCGTGAGCACCCGCGACCAGGTCCCAGACGAAGTTGAAGAAGGTGTTCTTGTCCCGGGCGGAGACCCCGGTTCCGGGGAAGAACTCTTCCATCCGGGAGCCGAATTCCGGATGATCCCAAACCTTTTCGGGCCAGCGGGCGATGAGCGCCTGTCCGCACAGATCGCGAAGCAGATAGGTGATGCGCGGATAGTTCTCGATCGAGTAGAGACGGCCGGCCGTCGTCAGTTCCGGGTTCGGTACATGTAGGCCACACCATTCCACTGACTCGTGAACGGTGGCGAGCGAATACGCCTTGAGGGTTTGTGCGTAGAGTGTGATGTCGGCGACGGCAGCCTGCACACCGGGAATCTTGTCGGTGCCGAGGATCTCGGTGATCACCTGCGCCACGCCGGTGAACATCTCTGCCCGGAAGGCCAGGCGGGTCATCACAGACCACAGCGAATACGCACAGGATTCGTAATACAGGTCAAGCAATCCCAGGTTGTACTTGCTGAAGACATACTCACGCGGAATGAACACCTTGTCGAAGATGATCGTCTGATCGAGTTCTTCACCGGCGTGATCGAGCGGGTGATCATTGCGCGGCGTGTTCATCTTCGCCGTCGGTTCGCGCAGGATGAGCGAGAGACCGGGGGAGTTGACCGGGATCGCCGCCCAGATGGCCGCTTCCGGCCCGACTCCACCGCCGAGAGTGGTCGAGAGAGTGAAAAAGTGTGCGAGCGAACCGATGCTACCGGCTACCTTCGCACCTGAGATGACGATTCCGTCGGGTCGGTCCTCGACAATGCGCAACTGCGACGGGCGCTCGTTACGCGGAATACTCTTGTCGGACTGCGGATCTGCGATCAGATCTGTGCTTAGCAGGTTGTGATCGCCAGATACCTTCACGAAATCGCGTATGTTCTGCGCGAATTCAGGGTTCTCCGCTTCGATCCTGTCGATGGTCGAGAGGAAGCCGAGTGCCATCATTGCGCCGTAGTCGTTGGGGCGGCCGTACATGCCCATGGTATTCTGCGTGATCAGCCGCGTCGCTTCACGTTTGGCCATCAGGTCAGCGCGAGTGCGGGGAATCTGCCATCCGATGGCGCGTCGGCCACCGTCGTCGTCCACGTAGGTGAGAACGTCGCGGGTCTCCGACGCGAACTGGGCATCCTGAATTCCGGCCAGGGTGTTGACGGCACGCAGGTCGGGATGGGTGGTGACATCCTCGACATCCTCACCCTGCGAGGAGATGATGCGGCGGCCGTCGCGCAACGAGGCCTTGTACTGATCACCGGTGAGCAGGTGCCCTCCGGTCTGCGAGAGTTGTTCGGTGACCTTGTCGATGCGCAGTCTCCGGGCGTCGAGCGTGGGGTTGGTCATGATGTTCCTTTCGGTGATCAGCCGCGGATGACCGCGATGGCTTCGGCCTCGATGAGGAAGCCGTCATACATGAGTCCGGCGACGCGTACGCCGGTACCGGCAGGCCCCTCTTCGGGGAGGAATTCCATCCGAACGCGGGTCATGGTCTCCCAGTTCTCCTGAACCTGGTCTCCCGAGCCGTCGAAGCAGTAGTAGGTATTGAGTTTGACGACGTCGCCCCAGGTGGCACCGGCCTCGGCCAGTACCGTGGTGAGCGACTCGAATACATTGCGGGTCTGCGCCTCGATGTCACCCTTTCCGAGGACGTTTCCGTGTTCGTCCGCCGAGAGTTGGCCGCCGGTGAAGACGAGGTTCCCGATCCGCCATCCCTGTGAGAACGGAGTCTTGATGTGGTGAGTCCAGGTGCTGTTCATCAGACGCTGGCGGTCAGTGCCGTTTCCGACGAGGTCGGTGAGTTCGGTCCCGGTCATGAATATTCCTTTCGGTGTTCAAGTTTCAGGCAGCGGCTGCAGCGAGAGCCGGAGTGCGCTTGGCGGAGAGCCGAACGAGCGCGAGATAGAGAAAGAAGCTGGCCACGGACCCGACGAGCCAGGACACGTCGACCCCGTTCATGGCTGCGGCCACCGGTCCGGTAAAGAAATCGCCTGACATGAAAGGCATTTGGATGACAAATCCGAGGATGTAGGTAGCCAGGGCCGGTATGTTGAAGGCCCCATAGCCGGCATTGACGTCACTGAACGCGGCAATATCGTACTGTCCCTTGGCGATCATGTAATAGTCGACGAGATTGACGATGCTCCAGGGGATGAGCAAGCACATCAGGAAGTGGATGAAGTTGGAGTAGTTGACGAGAAAGTTGTCAGCGAACAGCAGGGCCACCATGAATGCGATGACGGCGGTGCAGGTGGCGACGAGGTTACGCGCGAAAGCTCTTGGTTTCCAGCCTGTTCGGAATGTTTGCATCAACGTCAGTGTGCACAGGGCCGGGCCGTAAAGGTTGATCACCGCCGCGTCGATGGCGCCGAGGAAAAGCATGACGAGAACGAAGACGCCAATCGGACCTGGCATGATGTCGAGCAGTTGAGCGACGCTTCCGTCGCCGCCTGCCGCGGTCACGAGGAGCGCACCGAGGGTCATCACCGGAATCGCGCCGACAACGGCGCCGAGATAGGTGTACCAGAACGCCTCGCGCGAAGGAGTCGCCGCGGGTAGGTAGCGAGAATAGTCGGAAACGTAAGGCGCGTAGGCGATCTGCCATGTCGCGGCGATCGACGTCATCCCGAGGAAACCTATCACGCTAAAGCTCGTTTCCGCCGATGTCGCGGGCCCTCCACCGGCGGCTTGGAAGGTGAACACGGCGATCAAGATGACGGCAATTCCGAAGAGAACGAGCAAGGCGCGGTTGAGTCGGTGAATGAACTCGTAACCGAAGATGACTGCCACAAGCGTGAGACCAGTAGTCAGCACCAACGCAAGCGAGGGGTTCAATGCGGGTACCAACGCAACAAGTGTGTCTCGGGCAAGCACGATGATGGACGCGAGAAAACCCAGGTACATCAGGATGACGACGACCAACACGAGCAGCGAGCCGTACATACCGAATTGTCCACGTGCCTGAATCATCTGCGGCACACCAAGTTTTGATCCCTGCACCGAGTGCAATGCCATGAAGACCGCACCGATCAGGTTACCGAGGACGATCGCGGCAATTGTCGAGGCGATGTCGAGTCCGTACACAGTCGGACCCAGCACACCCATCACGAGGGTAAGGGGCATGATCTGGACGCCGAACCAGACCGAGAACAGATGGCGGGCAGTACCGGTGCGGCGCTCTTCCGGCACAGGTTGGATCGTGAGGTCCTCGATGAGTGAGGAATCAGTGGTCTTCATTGGCACCTCTGCAGTGCGTGAGTAGTGAGAATCGGAACCGATCGAGTGATGTACGGATAATCTACAACTGTGCAGTAAGAAATATCTACGGAAACGTGGAGAATTTTCTTTGCCGAAACATCCTCGAAACAGGGCAATTTCCCTGTTTGACACACTTCAGACGGAGAAGATCGATGAAATCTGTGCTAAATACCTCATATTGTGCTGATGGATCTGTGGGCGCACACACGTCCATGTCCGAATTGTTTTCGATAGGCATAGGTCCGTCGAGTTCACATACCGTCGGGCCCATGCGTGCTGCCGCGTCGTTCGTGGCGGGACTACGCAACGCACACCTGCTTGCACGGACTTCGCGCATTCAGGTACGGCTTCGCGGCTCCCTCGGGGCCACCGGAGTCGGCCACGGATCTCCCGACGCAGTCCTCGCGGGCTTACGCGGATGGTCACCGCACGACTGCGATCCCGCCGCCGTCCACGGATTATGGGAACGCTCGCGTTCGCTGCACGAAATATCAGTCGACGACCACTCGGTCACCGTCGCTTACGCGGACATCACTCTTGCCCCGTTCGACCCCCACCCAGATCACCCGAATGCGTTGGAGTTCACTGCGATAGCGAACGACGGTACAGTTGTCGAGGACCGCACTTTCCTATCCGTCGGCGGCGGTTTCGTAGTGACGGTGGGCCAGACGCAACCATCGCCACCACAGATTCCGTACCCCTACCGCACGTTCGACGACCTTCTTACACTCAGCGCATCACGAGAATTGACAATCGCAGAGATTGCCGCGGCAAACGAGTGGGCGCTCGGCCGAGACCCCCAAGCCGACGCGGTCGAGATCTGGGAAGCCATGCGGGCGTGCATCGGCGCCGGTCGCACGCGGGCAGATGGCACACTCCCGGGAGGTCTTGCCGTTCGCAGACGTGCCCCCGGACTCGCCAGGACTCTGGACAGCCAACCCACGCACGAACTGACCGCAATTTCTCGGATCCAACTCGCAGCGCTGGCCGTCAACGAGGAGAATGCGTCGGGATTCCGGGTGGTCACCGCGCCGACGAACGGGGCAGCGGGAATCTTGCCCGCAGTTGTGGAGCATTACCTTCGGACGCCCGGTGCCGACATGAATGGCGTCGTCGACATGCTCCTGACCGCGACTGCCATCGGCAGCGTCGTGAAGGCGGGCGCTTCCATCTCCGGGGCGGAGGTCGGCTGCCAGGGCGAAGTGGGTTCGGCGTGCGCGATGGCGGCCGGAGCCTTGTGCGCGGCCCTCGGCGGAACACCGGCACAGGTGGGAAAGGCAGCGGAGATGGGTCTGGAACATCACCTGGGCCTGACCTGCGATCCGGTGGCTGGACTGGTACAGATCCCGTGCATCGAACGCAATGCGATAGCTGCCGTCACCGCGGTTCAGGCGGCAACACTCACCTTGAACGAGGAGGATCAGCCACACCACGTCTCACTGGACACCGCCATCCGTACCTTGCGCGACGTTGGCGCCGACATGCACGACAAGTACAAGGAAACTTCACGCGGCGGACTTGCAGTCAATGTCGTCGAGTGCTGAGTTGTCCACCCAGCCTGCGGCCAATCGAGGCCGTCTATCCGTGACACCTTGGTACACGTATCGGGCCGCAGTGTGGTTTCATATATCGGCGCGATATAGTTGGTTATCGCATCAGGCGGTTAGGTTCAACGACTCGGGAGGTTTGTCAGTTGCTCGAACTCGCAATCCTCGGGCTGCTCCTCGAGTCACCGATGCACGGATACGAGCTGCGTAAGCGGCTCACTGGTCTGCTCGGCGCATTCCGCGCGTTCTCGTACGGATCGCTGTACCCGGCACTGCGGCGCATGCAAGCCGACGGATTGATCTCGGAAGACGTCGACACTGCCACCGGCACTCTCAAGCGTCGGGCGCGTCGCGTCTACCAGCTCACTCCGGAAGGTCGGCAACGGTTCACCGAACTGGTCGCCGACACCGGGCCGCAGAACTACACCGACGACGGTTTCGGCGTTCACCTCGCCTTCTTCAGCCGCACCCCCGCAGAAGCGCGGATGCGGATCCTCGAAGGCAGGCGACGCCAGGTCGAGGAGCGCCGCGAGGGGCTCCGCGAGGCCGTCGGTCGGGCCAGCGGATCGCTGGACCGCTATACCCGTCAGCTCCATCAGCTCGGACTCGAATCGAGTGAGCGCGAAGTGCGTTGGCTCAACGAATTGATCGCAGCCGAGCAATCGACAACAGGAACATCCCGGAAAGAAGGAGAACCCGACCATGGGTGAGAACAGCACCGCGGTGCGCGTAGCCATTGTGGGCGTGGGTAACTGCGCCTCGTCCCTGGTTCAGGGCGTCCACTACTACAAGGATGCCGACGAGACCCAGACGGTCCCCGGCCTCATGCACGTCAAGTTCGGTAAGTACCACGTCCGCGACGTGCAGTTCGTCGCTGCGTTCGACGTCGACGCGAAGAAGGTCGGCTTCGACCTCTCCGAGGCGATCCTCGCGAGCGAGAACAACACCATCAAGATCGCCGACGTTCCGCCCCTGGACGTTCCCGTTCAGCGTGGCCCGACCCTCGACGGCATCGGCAAGTACTACGCCGAGACCATCGAGCTGTCCGACGCCGAGCCCGTCGACGTCGTCAAGGCACTCAAGGACGCTCAGGTCGACGTCCTCGTTTCCTACCTGCCTGTCGGTTCCGACGACGCTGACAAGTTCTACGCACAGTGCGCGATCGACGCAGGCGTTGCATTCGTCAACGCTCTGCCGGTCTTCATCGCTTCCGACCCGGAGTGGGCTGCCAAGTTCAAGGACGCCGGCGTCCCGATCGTCGGTGACGACATCAAGAGCCAGGTCGGCGCCACCATCACCCACCGCGTGATGGCGAAGCTGTTCGAAGACCGCGGCGTCGTGCTGGACCGCACGTACCAGCTCAACGTCGGTGGAAACATGGACTTCAAGAACATGCTCGAGCGTGATCGCCTGGAGTCCAAGAAGGTTTCCAAGACTCAGGCCGTGACGTCCAACCTGACCGGCGCACTTGCCGGCAAGGTTCACGACCGCAACGTCCACATCGGCCCCTCGGACTACGTGGAGTGGCTCGACGACCGCAAGTGGGCATACGTCCGCCTCGAAGGCCGCGCCTTCGGTGACGCTCCCCTGAACCTGGAGTACAAGCTCGAGGTCTGGGATTCGCCCAACTCTGCCGGCATCATCATCGACGCCGTCCGCGCCGCCAAGATCGCCAAGGACCGCGGCATCGGTGGACCGGTTTACCCGGCTTCCGCTTACCTGATGAAGTCCCCGCCGGTCCAGATGGCCGACGACAAGGCTCGCATCGAGCTCGAAGCGTTCATCATCGGAGCCGATGAGGCGTAGGTCTACGCCGCGCAGACGAAGCATAATTCGACTCACGCTGATTCGGGGTCTTGCGCCAACGGCGCAAGGCCCCGATTCTGTTATCCGCAGGGTGTTTCCGCATCCGCGCGGGTAGTCACGCCTGCGGCTGCCGAATCGCCGTGCGGGTCCGGGTGCCGATCAGCGTGGAATGATGGACATCAGAACCATCACACGGATCGAGGACCCCATGTCGATTACGTCGCTGCCAGTGCTCGATCTGTCGCTGGCGCAGAACCCCGACACCGCCGAGCAGTTCCGCACTCAGCTCCGCGAGGCCACCCACGAGGTCGGATTCTTCTATCTGGTCGGTCACGGAATTCCTGACGACCTGCAGCGACGCCTCCTCTCCGTCGCACGCGAGTTCTTCGCGCTTCCGACTGCCGAGAAGCTCGCGATCGAGAACGTCCGCAGCCCGCATTTCCGTGGGTACACCAGGCTCGGCGGCGAACTGACCGAAGGCAAACAGGACTGGCGCGAGCAGATCGACATCGGCGCCGAACAGCCCGCGGCCGAGCGCACCGACACCTCACCGGCCTGGGAGATCCTGCAGGGCCCCAACCAGTGGCCTGATGCCCTTCCCGAACTCCGCGACGTCATCACCGAGTGGAACGACACGCTCACCTCGATCGCATTGAGCCTCCTGCGCGAATGGGCGGTAGCCCTGGGGCAGGATGCGAACATCTTCGACGACGCGTTCGCTCACGATCCGTCGATCCTCATCAAGGTCGTGCGTTACCCGGGCCGCCCGAAAGGTGCCGGCTCCCAGGGCGTCGGCGGGCACAAGGACGCGGGTGTGCTGACTCTGCTCTATGTCGAACCGGGCAAGGGCGGTCTGCAGGTCGAGCACGACGGCGACTGGATCGACGCACCGCCGATCGACGGGGCGCTGGTGGTCAACATCGGCGAACTGCTCGAGGTCGCTACCGGCGGTTACTTGAAAGCGACTGTGCACCGGGTAGTTTCACCCGAGGGCGACGGCGAACGTATCTCGGTGCCGTTCTTCTTCAACCCGAACTACGCAGCGCAGATCCCGGAGTTCGACCTACCGCCCGAGCTGGCGGCGCGCGCCACCGGCGTCACCGTGGACGCGAACAACCCGATCCACGATTCCTACGGGGCGAACGCCCTCAAGAGTCGACTACGCGCGCACCCCGATGTCGCGGCCCGATGGTGGCCGGACATCGTTGCGGCACAAAGCGCTACCTGAAGCTGAACTACAGGTCCATCGCAACTTTCCACGCCGTGTGCATCGCACCCTCGATGTAGTCGACGTTCACCGCGTCACCGACCACGTGCACGTCCGAGACGACGCCGATCAGTGCGTCGGCCAGAGGTGCTTGCGCAGACACTCCCGACGCGACGACAACCATGTCGGCCGGAGCGGTCAGTGTCTTGTCTCCGGAGCGGAATTCGACGTGCTCCTTGGTGATTCGCTGCACCGTTGAATTGCGGTGAATGTTCACACCGACATGCTTGGCGTGGCGCACAGCCGTCCAGCGGCGCGGCATCGCCATCGGAATACCCAACTGCTGGCCTTCTTCGATCAGCGTCACAGTGCGACCGCGCTCGGCCAGGAACTCCGCAAGCTCGAGTCCGACAAGCGAACCACCGATCACGACGACGTCCTTGCCCATGGGCAGAAACTTGCGGGTCACCGCTCGGATCGCGGCGGGACTCTTGGTGATACCGGACAGCTTGCCCAACTTGGCCATCGTCCGAAGAAACGGCGGCACCTGGGAGACGTCGCCGACTCCGGTCATCAAGGCGCGCAACGAGTCACCGGTATGTACGTGCGGGAGATCGCCGCCCGGAACGCTCGGCCGCTCGCGGACTGCACCGGTAGCCACTACTACGGCGTCAGGGTTCAGTGCCCGGATCGACGCAACCGAGGCTTCGGTCTTCAGTCGAACATCGACACCGAGACGCTCGATTTCCACTTTCAACCAGTTGAGCAGACGCCCGTTGTCCGGGGTAGTGAGGCTCGAGAACCACAGGGTGCCACCGAGTCGATCGGACTTGTCCAACACCGTGACTCGGTGCCCACGTTCAGCTGCCACACGAGCCGTCTCGAGACCGCCGGGGCCCGCCCCGACCACAACAACGTGTTTCGGAGTGCTCGTCCGAACGAAGGGGAGAAGCGCTTCGTTGCCCAGAGCAGGGTTCACCGCGCACAGCGGGGTCTCGTCCCAGAAGTTCTCCTGCACACAGACGTAGCAATTGATGCATGGCCGAACCCGCTCGGGTGCACCGTCTTTGAGTTTGTTCACCAGCTGTGGGTCGGCCAGGAGCTGACGGCCCATTGCGGCGAAGTCCGTGCGACCTTCCGCGATCATCTTCTCGCCGACCTCGGGGAGCATGCGTCCGACCGTGATCACGGGGATCGATATCGCCTGCTTGATTCGCGTTGCATTGTCGGTGTAGTAGCCGACCTTGTCGGGCAGAGGTCCGTCGGTGAAGTTGGCAAAAGCATTCAGTGCGGTACCGGTGACGTGGATGGCGTCAGCGCCGGCCTCTTCGAACATCGTGGCGGCCGCAGCAGCCTCGTCGACGGTCAGCCCGTCGGTTTCGCCATACTCTTGACCGGCCAGACGCACGATGACGGCAAGCGAACCGCCAACCTCCGCCTTGACTGCGCGAATGACCTCACAAGCCAGGCGAGCACGATTCTCCATGGAACCGCCGTACTCGTCGCTGCGCTGATTGGTGTACCGACTCAGGAACGCTCCGAGGACGTAGTTGTGGGCGCAGTGAATCTCGACGGCGTCACCGCCCGCCGCCTTCACCCGTCCGGCAGCCTCGGCGAACATGCGGACCAGCCAATCGAGATCTTCCTGGTCGGCCTCGTGGTAGGTCGCCTTCTTGCCCTCGTTGATGGCAGCCATCTTGCCCAGTTCTTCGGGTGTGCAATCGGCCATCGCACTCATGTCACCCGGCGGCTTCGGCATGGACGGCACCAGCTGCGGTCGGCCGTCGAGAGTATCGATGCGCGCCACCTTGCCGTGGTGTGTCATCTGCACACAGAGCTTGCTGCCTGCGTCGTGCACCGCGTCGGCCAACGCTTTGAGTCCGGGGATGAACCGGTCTTCCGAGAGCCCCGGTTCCTTGCGGCTGGTGCAACCCAGCGGATATGCAACAGCGCAGCAACCGGTGATGATCAGACCCGTTCCACCGGCCGCGCGCGCCACGAAATGGTCGATGTCGCCCTTTTCGATTTCCCCGTCTTCACACAGATTCATGTCCATGGCAGGGAGAACGACGCGATTGGGCACGGTCATCGGGCCGATGGTGCCTGGTGCGAGCAGGTGCGGAAAGGTCTGGCTTCGGATCGTCACGAGTGGACGCTAGAACTGGACGACGCCCATCCGTTGCCGCACTCCCGATCAACGAGACTTCACGCGCTGTGACGTGCGAGGCACTCGGCTACCACCTCGAGCGCATATTCGAGGTCTGCGGAATCCACTCGCCCGTAGCCGATGACCAATCCGCCGGGGTCTCCGTGCGTTCGGGTGGACTCGACCAGGGTGGGCACTTCGACGCCGTGCTGGAGTGCCTCGCGAGCGACGGTGGCTGCCAGATCCGCGTCGAGCATGAGCGTCGTGTGCATGCCGGCGCCGAGACCCCGCAGTTCACCGAACGGTGACAGCGCTTCCTCGACCGCCCGATCGCGCTCGCGGTACCGGCGCCGGGCGGTACGTACCGCCCGATCCCATTCGCCGTCACGGAGCAGGGACAGGAGTGCTTGCTGTAGCGGAACCGACGGGAAGTCGCCGATTCGCTTGCGGTGTACTGCTATGCGGTCGACCAGGTCGAGAGGAGCCACCAACCAGCCCAATCGAATTCCGGCGCCGAGCGTCTTGGCAACCGTTCCGAGATACACCACCCGGTCAGGAGCCAGCTGCGCAAGCGCAGGCAAAGGCGCTACGTCGTAACGGAATTCGGAGTCGTAATCGTCCTCGAACAGGACGACGTCGCGGGCGCGTGCGAACTCGATCAACTGGTTGCGCCGACCTACTGGAAGCAGCCCACCCGTCGGATACTGATGGGACGGTGTCACGTACACGCCGCGAACATTCTCCGGCGCCGATCCGAGTTGGTCTACACGGAGACCGTGCGCATCGACCGGTACGTCCAGCAGAGACCATCCACACGCTGTTGCAGCCGAGGACGCATACCGGTACCCGGGGTCCTCCATCGCCAGGACTGCGCCACTGGTACGCAGCGCCGACAAGGCCAGTCCGAGGCCGTGGGTCGCACCCGAGGTGATCAGGATTCTCTCGGGTTCAACCGACATTCCGCGAGCCCTTGCCAGCAATTCCGATAGTGCCGAACGCAATTCGTAGTCGCCCGCAGGATCGGGATCCTCGAATGGTGGCGGTTTGGCCCCGACGTCACGCCACGCCCGCCGCCACGCTGCCGATGCACGCGGCGGCGTCCACGGCACGCCCGGCCGGAGCTGCACCCTGGGCGACATCTTGTCGGCGGGCTTCGCAGGTGTAGTCGTGGGAGTCACCACGGGTGAGGGCGCCTCGGCCACGAAGGTGCCCGAGCCGTGCACAGCGACAAGCCAGCCCTCGGCGATCAACTGCTCATATGCCCGTTCCACGACGCCCCTCGCCACCGCGAGTTCCGCCGCCAGCTTCCGCGAGCTGGGTAACCGCAGACCCACCGCAGCCTGGCCACTGCGAATATCGGCTCTGAGGTGGTCGGCGACCTGGACCGGAAGCGCCCGCCGATCCGACCGGTCGAGGACTACAGCTACCGCCGAAGGAAGAAACATTCAGAACCCTCTCGGAAGTGACCAATCGAAGTGGCCTATCGAAGCCTCCCTTGATTGGACCATGACTTGAAGCCACTTTGCCAGCAGCATTGTCTGCATGACAGATTCCGTTGTCTTTGCTGCCCCTGCTCCTGCCCCCACCGCACCTGTTCCGCTGTCCCCGACAGCACGCACGACGCACAAGCGCGCCCGCCACCACGGCGTCGCAGAACGCGCGGCGCTCGTCGACGTCTTGCAGTCCGCGAAGCTGTGCCACATGGGCGTGACCGTCGGCGGAGTTCCCATGGTGTTTCCCACCGCCTACGGGTTCGACCTCGCCGGCCCTGACCGTGGCGGGTCCATCTACGTCCATGGTTCGGTGGCCTCGCGGAGCTTGGCTCCCGACAGCGAAATCTGCATCACCATCACGATCCTCGACGGGCTCGTGCTGGCTCGGTCGGGGTTCCATCACTCGATGAACTACCGCAGCGGTGTCATTGTCGGATCACCTCGAGTCGTGACCGACAACGACGAGCGGGTGAAGGCTTTGGATCTGATCGTCGACCAGGTGGTCCCCGGACGTTCCCAACACTTGCGGGATCACACGCGCAAGGAAATGGCGGCAACCGTCGTTCTTGCACTGCCGTTGTACGAGGCTTCCGTCAAGGCCCGCACCGGCGGGCCCGGTGACGATGCCGCTGACATCGGCGTCGAAACTATTTGGGCCGGAGTAGTTCCCGTGTCGAGCCAGTTCAGTCAACCGATTCCGTCTGACGATCTCGACTCCGGTGTCGAAATACCGGAACATATCTCGACGATGCTCTGACCGCACGCACCGCACGCACCGGGGCATGGTGATTCCCCGGTGCGTGCGTATTCAGTTGTCGCGGGTCACGCTGCTGTCGGTGGGCTGTTCCCGCCGATCGGGTGCTGATACGGGTCAACGGACATCGGCGGATAGAACACCGACTTCCGATCCGGACCGATCTCGACACGCCACTCGGTGTGGTGCAGCGTCCGATGGTGATGACCGCACAACAAGATCAGATTGTCGAGATCCGTTGGGCCACCATCATTCC
>JADGMW010000116.1_pt2 | contig 35680 bp, 33 predicted proteins | sample 8641801 | NCBI WGS metagenome assembly JADGMW01 (sample SAMN16272018, study PRJNA661076) | feces metagenome | isolation source: fecal sample from diarrhoea affected cattle A | host: Bos taurus | place: South Africa: Lokaleng Village, Mahikeng | collected 2019-09
CCGGCGGATACTCCGTCGCGAGCAGCGGAAGGATCGGGCCCAGGTATTGCACGCACAGTTCGGAACCGGTGTGGGCGTCCACCTGTTCCGCGGCGGCCAGTGCCGAGCAGATGAACTGGGCCGGGTTCGCAAAGTTGGTCAGCGCGAGCGCCGACACGACGGTGTTGTGGGCCGGCTGGTAGATGTTCTGCAGGTTCGACAATGCGGTCGGCGCGACATGGAGCACCTGGGCGATGCCGTCACGCTGTGCCGCGAGCGTCTCGGCGAGCACAGCGGTGCGATCCACGGTCGTGTCGATCTCCTCGCGATTGGTGCGGACGAACCGTTCGACATCGACGAGCACGGTGTCGAGTCCGGCCAGCGCAGCGCCCATCTCGTCGCGGTTCGCGTCCAGGACATCCGTCACCGCGGCAAGCCGGTCGTGGAAGGACACGATCTGGTCGCCGCTCGCCGACAGCGCGTCGACGAATACCTGCAGGTTGCCCAGCGTGCCGAAGAGGTCGCTACGGCCGTCCGAGACGGTGCGCATCGCTGCCGACAGTTCCCGCAGAGATTCGCGGATCGCGGGGCCGTGCCCCTCGGCATTGTCGGCAGCGACGTCGAGCACCTCACCGAGCGGCCCCCGCGCATCGTCGTCGGTCGGACCGAGTTCGGTGGTCAGGCGAGCCAGTTGGGCGGTGATCTCGTCCCATTCGACGGGTACCGCTGTGCGGTCGAGCGTGATGCTCGAGCCGGGAGCGAGTTCGGGTCCGCCGGTGTAGGGCGGAGTGATCTGGAGGAATCGGGCCGAGACCAGTGTCGGCGCCATGAGGGCGGCCTCTGCGGCGGCTGGGATGCGGTGGGCGGCGTCGACGGTGAATGTCACCCGCACCCGGTCGCCGCGCGGTTCGATCCCGGTGATCCGTCCGACCTCGACCCCCATGATGCGCACATCGTCACCGACGTACAGGCCTCGAGCGGTCGTGAACTCCGCCGAGTACTCGTCCGTCGCACGCCAGGGCACGACGGTGAACGACACGACGGCGATCACCACCAGGACGAGCAGCGGCACCACCCACGTCAGGAACCCTGTGCTCCGCTTCACGGAGTACCTCCCGGAACGGTGATACCGGCATCGTCGAGAGCCCGCGTGAGGGCCGGTTCGATGATCTGCATCGGCAGCAGATTCTGGATGTAGGAGTTGAAGAACGGGCCCGACGCGACCGCCTCGCCGAGTTCGGTCGCGTACGGACCGAGCCTGTCGATGGCGAGCGCGATGTTGTCGCGGTTGCGTTCGAGGACGGCAAGAACCGCGTTGACCCTGGTCAGTGTGGGCGTCAGCTGGGCCTCGTTGTCTGCGACCAGGTTCGAGATCTCCACGGACAACGCGTCGACGTTGGCGAACAACGTGTCGAGTGCTGCGCGACGGCGGTCGAGTTCGCCGAGCACGAGGTCGGCGTCGACGATGAGCGAGTCGATAGCGTCGCTGCGCTCGGCGAGCACCGCGGTGACCTGCTCCGCGTGCGTGAGCAGTTCGCGCAACGAGGCGTCGCGGCTCGCCACCGTCTCGGACAGGCGCATCACCCCGTCCACGGCGGCACCGACGTCGTCGGGTGTCTCGCGCAGGGTGTCGGACAGCACGCGCATCGAGGTACGGAGCTGTTCGGCGTCGAGTTCGGCTGCGGTATCGGCGAGATCACCGAGGGCGTCCGTCAGCTGGTACGGGGCGGTGGTCCGGTCGAGGTCCATCGTGCTGCCCGGTTCGAGTCTCCCCGGACCTGCCGGACGTACGCGCAGGTGCCGTGCGCCCAGTGCGGTGGCGGTCGCGATGTCGACGGTCGTGTCGGTGCCGAGTGTGACCCGCTGGTCGACGGTGAATGTGACGGCGACGGCGTCGTGGTCGATGACGATGTCGAGCACACGGCCGGCGTCCTTGCCCGACACCTGCACGGCGTCCCCGGGGTTCAGACCGCCGGCGTCGACGAAACGCGCGCGATAGGTGGACCCGGAGTCGAACAGCGGCAGTGACCGGATGTTCAGGGCGCACAGCACGAGAACGATCAGCACGACCGTGCCGATCACACCCACGCGGGTGGGATTCATGTCGCGGAACTGTGTCATGCCGGAGCGCACCTGCCCGTCGTCTGACCGAACAGGGGCGAGGTGACGGTGTTGCCGGAAGGGTCGCTGACCTTGATGAGCATTCCGCACAGGTAGTAGTTGAAGAACCCGCCGTAGGCGCCGAGTCTGGTGAGCGCGGCGTACGCATCGGGCAGGCGTGTCGCCAGGCTGTCGATGGTGTCGCTGCGGGACTCCAGTTGTGCCGCCACGAGTTCGGTTTCGCGGAGCGTACCGGCAAGCGGGGAGCGCGTCCGGCCGAGCAGGTCCGCGACGGATCCGCTCGCCGCATCGAGACGGGTGACCGACTCGCCCAGCATCACCGAATCCTGCGCAAGTCCCGACAGCAGTTCCTGCGCGCGCACGAGTGCGGCGTCGAACGTGTCGCGGTGCGCAGCGAGAGTGGCCAGCACCGCGTTCAGGTTCGTGATCACCTGCCCGACCAGGAGATCCCGGTCGGCGATGGCCGACGTCAGGGACGCGGCATGGGCAAGCACCGACTCCACCGTTCCGCCCTGGCCCTGCAGTACGGAGATGAGATCTGCGGACAGCCGGTTGACCTGGTCCGGGTCGAGCGCGCGGAACAGCGGTGTGAAACTGCCGACGAGCACGTCCAGGTCCAGTGCCGGGCGGGTCCGTTCGGGACCGATCGTCTCGCCGGCACTCATCGGGACGAGTTCTCCCGGACCATCGGACAATTCGAGATAACGGTCGCCGACGAGGTTGAGGTAACGGACCGTCGCGACGGTCGCCCGGGTCGGCGTGTAGACGGAGTCGACCTCGAAGACGACGTCGATGCGGTTTCCGTCGGCGAACTCGACCTTCTCCACCCGTCCCACTTCCACGCCGGACACCCGGACGAACTGACCCGGCTCGAGTCCCGACACGTCCTCGAACACAGCGTGATACCGGGTGTAGTCGCCGAAGCGCACCTGACCGAAGACGACGAACAACCCGGCGAGGATCAGCGTCATGACGAGGGCGTAGATGCCGGCCGCGATCGCGGTACGCGTCATCCGGCTCCTCCGCCCAGCAGTTCGAACAGGGATTCCGGTACGAATACCGGTGTGGTGTTCCGTCTCTCGAACGGATCGGCCCCGGTGCGAGCGACCACGTAAGGCGCAGGTGTTTCGTCGAGGGTGACGATCGGCAGTGCGCCGCACCGCGGACCGCCCGTCGCGGCGACCACCGGAAGGTTGCGCGGATACTCGTACGGATCGACACCGAGCAGCAGCGTCGAATTGAGCATCATCGACGATCCGTTGCCGCCGGACGCCGGTTCGGCGAGTTGCCGGGCACGGTCGGCACCCTGGAAGAAGCACGGCAGAACAGGGGAGTACTCCTCGAGCAGCGACGCGGTGGGGCGCAGGAGATCGAGCACGTCGATGATCTGTTCGGTGTTCGGTTCCACGACGCGCCGCCCGGCGTCGCCCATCCCGATGGTGGCGAGCAGCAAGCGGTCGAGATCGTCGGCGCGCTCGACGATCGTTGCTCCGGTCACCGTCAGGTTGCCGAGCGACTCCGTCACCTCGTCGGTCACCGGCGTGTAGATGTCCGCGGTGGCTTCGGCAGCGGTGAGGTCGCGTCGAATCACCTCGATGCGCGGCTCGAGTCGTGCGAGCACGGCATCGGTGTCCGACAGAGCCGCGCCGAGTGTCTCGCCCCGGCCGCGCAGGGCGGCCGCCAACGCGCCGAGGGTCCGGTTGAGCTTCGCGGGGTCGACGGCCTGCAGCACCCCGGACAGCGACTCGAACACGGTCTGCGTCTCCACCGTCACGCTCGAAGCCTGCAACACCGCGCCGTCGGACAACCCGGGAGTGCCGGTCGATCCGGTGCCGGTGAGGGAGACGTACTTGGCGCCGAACACTGTCGTCGCCAGGATCTCGGCCTCCGCGGTGGACGGGATGCGCGCCGCGTCGGCGGGGTCGAGGCGAATGACTACCTCGGCCCCGGCAGGAGTGTGCCGGACTTCGGTCACGGTGCCGACCTGCACACCGTGCGCCTTGACCATCGCGCCGCGCTCGAGCATCAGCCCCGCCCGGCCGGTATCCACCGTGACGGTCACCCCCGAAGCGAACGCTCCCCGGAAGGCGAGTCCGACCACGACGAGCACTACCGCGGCGACGACGACGAAGCCCGCTGTGGCCAGTCTGTGCAACCCGGTGCTCCGCATCCGTCCTGCCCGCACCGCTCTCACCCGGCCAGATGCAGCTGGCGGGCGCTGCCGTAGAGGACCAGCGAAATGAGCAGGGTGATCGTCACGACGGCGATGAGGGACATGCGCACCGCGCGGCCCGTTGCGACACCCACACCGGAAGGACCACCGCTCGCGGTGAATCCGTAGTAGCTGTGCACGGTCATGACGACGAGTGCCATCGCGACCGCCTGGAAGAACGACCACGCCACGTCGGCCGGGCGCAGGAACGTGGAGAAATAGTGGTCGTACACCCCCGGGGACTGACCGAGAACGACCACGGTGGCGATACGGCTCGACAGAAACGCGGCGAGCACGGACAGCGCGTAGAGCGGAATCACCGCGATCAGGCCGGCCAGGATGCGGGTACCCACCAGGTACGGCACCGAGCGGATGGCCATGACTTCGAGGGCGTCGATCTCTTCACTGATGCGCATCGCGCCGAGTTGTGCGGTGGTGCCCGCGCCGATGGTCGCGGCCAGGCCCACTCCGGCGGTCACGGGCGCGACGACCCGCACGTTGACGTAGGCGGACAGGAACCCGGTGAGCGCTTCGACCCCGATATTGCCCAGAGACGTGAACCCCTGCACCGCGACCGTCGCACCGGCGAACAGGGTGAGGAACCCCATGATCGCGACGCTCCCACCGATCATCGCGAGAATGCCGGTCCCGAGCCCGATCTCGGAGACCACGCGCAGTGTTTCGCGTGGATAGTGGCGGGCGGCCCGTCCGGTCGAGGCGAGTGCACCGATCGAGAAGACCACCTGACGGCCGACGGTGTCGACCGCGCGGTCGAGACCGTGACCGGTCCGGCGCGCAGCGTGCGCGACCCGCCCGCCGGTGGGCCGTGGCACGCTCACCGACCCATCACCGCGATCCCGATCGAGGTGAGCAGCATGTTCGCGAGGAACAGGGCGACGAACGCGAACACCACGGTCTCGTTGACCGCTTCGCCGACACTCTTCGGTCCGCCGGTGACGGACAGGCCGCGGTGACATGCGATGAGACCTGCGAGCAGCCCGAAGACGGCCGCCTTGAGTTCCGACAGCAGGAGTTCTCCCGGCCCCACGAGCAAGGTGACGCCCGCGGCGTAGGCGCCCGGGTCGATGTTCTGGAAGGTCACCGAGAACAAGAATCCGCCGGTGAGCCCGATCGCGCACACCGCCCCGTTGAGCGTCACCGCGACGGCCGTCGACGCGAGCGCGCGCGGCAGCACCAGGCGCGCCGCGGGATCGATACCGAGGACTTCGAGGGCAGCGATCTCCTCACGGATGGTGCGCGATCCGAGATCCGCTGCGATGGCTGTGGCGCCTGCTCCGGCCACGACGAGAACCGTCACCAGGGGACCGATTTGTGTGATCGCGCCGAGGCCGGCGCCCGCACCGCTGAGATCACCCGCGCCGATCTCCAGCAGCAGCGAATTGAGGGTGAAGACCACCAGGACGGTGAACGGGATGGACATGAGGACCGTCGGGACGAGGGACACGCGCGCGATGAACCAGAACTGCGAGAGGAATTCACGCCACTGGAACGGGCCCCGGAACGCACTCACGAATGCGTCGAGCGACAACGCGTAGAAACTCCCGAGGGCGCGCGCTGCGGTACCGGGCACCGATCCCATCGATCCTCGCTTCTCCCACGGGTCTTCCTGGCGTTCGGCTAGACGTTATCGGTGTCCCGATGTCGTTGTGAGAGGTTCGAGGAGGTGTGTCGTTTCCGGCGACAACGGCACGAATTCGGCATCGCCGCGCTCGCGGACCCAGATCGGATCGGCGCAGTGCCATCGTTCTGCGGCGAGCGATCGGGTGAGGATTTTGAACGTCGCGGTCCGGGGGAACTCGCGGCAGACGCGCACGAGTGTAGGCACCTGCTTGGGGCCGAGATCGGTCTGCTCGGCGAGAAAGAGGGCGAATCTCTTCGCGTCGAATTCCTCGGCGACAGTGGGTATGACGGCCGCCATCACGCGATCACCCACGTGCCGGTCGGGAACCCCGTACACGGACACCTGGGCGAAACCCGGGTATCGCATCAAGACTCGCTCGATGGGCGCGGACCCGAGGTTCTCGCCGTCGACACGGAGCCAACCGGAACTGCGGCCGGCGAAATAGACGAACCCGTCCGCGTCCCGGTAACCGAGGTCTCCGCTGTGGTACTTCCCGTCGCGGAGACGTTCGGCGTCGGCTTCGGGATTGTTGTAGTAGCCGCTGAACATTCCGGCTCCACGAGTGTTGACCAACTCGCCGGTGGCGTCGTCGGCGTTGACGATCCGGCCGTCGCTGTCGAATTCGGCGGGAGGACACGGCTTCCCGGTTTCCGGATGGAGGATGTCGATGCCGTCGGGGAGCGTTCCGAGTGCCCCGGGCGGCGCACCGGGGGTGGCGGCGATGGAGACGCCGCCCTCGGTGGAACCGAAGCCATCCACGACCCGGGCGCCGAATCGCCGGGTGAACTCCGCGACCGCAGGCGCCGTGCCTTCGTTGCCGTACATGATGCGCAGACGATTGTCGGCGTCGTCCGCGCGCTCCGGTGTCGCGACGATGTACGACAAGGGTTTGCCGACGTAGTTCGCGTAGGTGACACCGAACTTCCGGAGATCGGTGACGAACCCGGATGCCGAGAACCGGCGCCGCAGTGCCACACCGCTCTCGGCTGCCAGCGCCACGCCCCAGCCGGCCATGATCGCGTTGGAGTGGAACATCGGCATCGACAGGTAGACCACGTCATCCGGCCCGAGGCCGAACCGCTCCGCGAGCATGAGCCCCGGGCCGGTCACCTTCCCGTGGGTGCAGCGCACCGCTTTCGGATCTCCGCTCGTCCCCGAAGTGAAGATGAGCATGAACAAGTCGTCGGGCTTCGTCTGCGCGACCACCGGGGCCGAGCCTGCGAACGGAGCGAGCATCTCCGGCCAGTCGGCGGAGTCGACGTCGATCACCCGCACGCCGGGAAGGTCGAGACCGTCGAGCAGTGGCAGGTGAGCGGATTCGGTGAAGACCACGCGGCAGTCGGTGAGCGCGATGTCGCGGGCGAGCGCCTCGCCTCGACGGGTGGTGTTCAGGCCCGCGACCACTGATCCGGACAGTGCGGCGGCACCGAGCAGCAGGGAGAACTCGGGCACGTTGTCCATCAGCACCCCGATGTGCGGGGGAGCGTTCTCGTCGAGCAGGTCGCGCAGCAACGCCGCGCGGTCGTGCGAGGCGCGGACGTGTTCCCGCCACGAGATACGGGTGTCCTCGAAGGCCATGCCGCGGTCGTCGATGTCGGACAGGCGTGTGAGCAGCGAGGTCACAGTGGGATCGGCGGTCATGGCAGTCCTCGTCGTCCGGTCAGGCGGGGGTGTCGGCGAGTACCCGGCCGAGCGCACGCAGTTGTGCGGTGGCCGAACCGAGGAGGAACTCGTGCTGTTTGGCGGCGAGGAAGTATCGGTGGACGGGATGGTCCTCGTCGAGGCCGACGCCGCCGTGCACGTGGATCGCGGTATGTGCCACGCGGTGTCCCGCATCGGCCGCCCAGAATGCGGCACTGCGGAGTTCCTCGGCGTGCGGTTCGCCGGAGGCCATCCGGTGGGCGGCCTGCCACAAGGTCAGGCGCACCGCCTTGGTGTCGATGTAGGCGTCCGCGAGTCGCTGCGCGACAGCCTGGAAACTGCCGATCGGCCTGTCGAACTGGATGCGTTCGCGGGCGTACTGCGCGGTGAGTTCGAGTGCGCGGTCGAGCACTCCGCACTGGTAGGCGGCCGACCCGAGCAGGGTCCGATCCCGCAGCCGGGCGGCCACGGCTGCGCCGTCCGTGCCGAGCACCCGGCCGGCGTCGAGCCTCACCCCGTCCAGCGTGAGGATGCCTCTGCTGCCGCGGTCGGTCGTTGCCTGGCGGGTGACCCCGGCACCCGGGTCGTCGGACCGCACGAGGAAGACCGCGACGGAGTCCTCCAGCGACGCCGGGACCAGGAATCCGTCGGCGACCGGCGCGGCGTCGACGACCGTCTTGGTGCCGTCGAGCACGTACCCGTCGTCCGCGGCGTGTGCTCGGGTGGTGGGGACCACCGGATCGTCGTCGAGTTCTTCGGACAGTGCGGCGGTGAGGATCGTCCCACCGGCGGCAGCCGGCCTGCCCCACTCCGACACCTGCTGCGGCGTACCGAATTCACCGATGACGGAGGCACACACCGCGATCGACGTCAGATACGGGACGGCGGCAACGCCGCGGCCGAGTTCGAGCAGGATGCTTGCCTGCTCGAGCGGCCCGTACCCGTCGCCGCCCACCGACTCCGGCAATGCCGCGCCGAGGATTCCCGAGGAGGCGAGCAGGTCCCACAAGGTCCGGTCGATCCGGTCGTCGAGCGAGTCGAGCACGCGCAGATGGTCGTTGGTGACGATGTCGGTGACGATGCTGCGGGTCAGGCTCGACAGGTCCTGTTGAGCCTCGGTGAGGGTGAAGTCCACGGTGGAGGATCCTTCGTTAGCGCTTGGCGGGAGGCTGGCCGAGGGCGGCCATCGCGATGATGTCGCGCTGGACCTCGTTGGTGCCTCCGCCGAAGGTGAGAATGAGGGAACTGCGGTGCATACGTTCGATCCGTCCGCGCAGCAGCGCGCCCGGAGAGTTCTGACGGATCGTCGACGCGGGTCCCAGAATCTCCATGAGCACACGGTAGGCCTCGGTGGCGAATTCGGTACCGAACACCTTGTTCGCCGACGCCGGCCCGGGCCCGAGCGGCGTCTTGCCGGAACTCGACGCGATATCCCAGTTCATCAACTGGAGGTATTCGGCACGGGCGTGCACCCGCGCCAGACCGACCTGCACCCATTCCTGGTCCACGACGCGGCGTCCGTCGGGCAGCCTCGTCTGCTGCGCCCAGCGGCGCACCTCGCCGAGCGCGGTGAGCACCGGTCCGGCGGACGTGAGCGCGACACGCTCGTGGTTGAGCTGGTTGGTGATCAGGGACCATCCGGCGTTCTCCTCGCCCACCAGAGCGGACGCGGGGACACGGACGTTCTCGAAATAGGTGGCGCTCGTGTCCGGACCGGCCATGGTGTGGACCGGGGTATACGAGAACCCCTCCGCGTCGGTGGGCACGATGAGAACGCTGATGCCCTTGTGTTTCTTCGCATCCGGGTCGGTCCGCACCGCAAGCCACACGTAGTCGGCGTACGCGATCAGGCTCGTCCACATCTTCTGACCGTTGATCACCCACTCGTCGCCGTCGCGCACGGCCGTGGTGCGCAACGACGCGAGATCCGTGCCGGCTTCGGGCTCGGAGTAACCGATGGAGAAGTGCAGTTCGCCCGCGGAGATGCGCGGGAGGAAATACTCCTTCTGCTCCGCGGTGCCGTAATGCATGATCGTCGGCGCCACCGAATCGATGGTGAGGAACGGGACCGGTGCGCCTGCGATCGCGGCTTCGTCGGTGAAGATCAGCTGGTCCATCGCGGAGCGGTTCTGGCCGCCGTACTCCTCGGGCCAGCCCAGCGTGAGCCAGCCGTCCTTGCCCATCTGCTGCACGATCTCGCGGTAGACGTTGCCGGCCCCGTACTCGCCGGTCGTCGCGGCGAGGGCCTCACGCCGTTCCGGAGTCATGAGATGGGTGAAATAGTGTCGCAATTCCTCACGTAGCGCTTGTTGCTCGGAGGTATAGCTGATGTCCACGAACGCTCCACTTCGCCGCTGCGGGATTAGCGCGAATCATTGCACAGAAATGGAACGCGTTCTAGCCTGAGGCGGTCGGGTCGGTACGAAAGTGAAACGGGGTTCGGGTCATGGATGTCAAGGTCGACTTCGACCGCTGCGAGGCGAACGGCGTGTGTGTCGGGGTGGCGCCCGAGGTGTTCGATCTCAACGACGACGACGAGTTGCTCGTGAAGCACCCGGTTCCCGAGGGTAGTGAGGCGAACGTTCGTGAGGCAATTGCGCAGTGCCCCAGGGCAGCCCTGTCCGAAGGGTGAGCTGGGACCCCGTCGCGTCTTGTCATAAACAGGAACACGTTCTACATTCTCTGGACTGTCCCGATGTGGTGCCGGGGACGTCCACCGGGGTGTGGCCGTCCGGCCGGCCCGAATCGCAAGGAGTGCGTGGATGAGTTCTGTCGGCAGCGGTGTGTCCCTCGAAGGCAAGGTCGCCGTGGTCACCGGCGCGGGTGCGGGCCTCGGGCGGGCCGAAGCGATCGCGTTGGCTCGCGCCGGCGCGTCGGTGGTTGTCAACGATCTCGTCGCCAACGACTCCGTGGAGGACACTCTCGCGCAGATCCGCGCCATCGGACCCGGTGCGGCGTTCGTGCCGGGAAGCGTCGCCGAGCGCGCGACCGCCGATGCGATGGTTCACGCCGCCGAGAAGGAGTTCGGTGGAGTGGACATCGTGGTCAACAATGCGGGCATCACGCGTGACCGGATGCTGCCGAACATGTCCGACGACGAGTGGGACTCGGTCGTCGCGGTTCACCTGCGCGGCCACTTCCTGTTGTGCCGCAACGCCGCCGCGTACTGGCGGGGCAAGTCCAAGGAGGCCGGCGGGCCCGTCTACGGGCGCATCGTGAACACGTCGTCGGAGGCGGGGCTGCTCGGGCCGGAGGGGCAGGCGAACTACGGTGCCGCGAAAGCCGGCATCACGGCATTGACGGTGTCGGCCGCGCGGGGGCTGGCGCGCTACGGCGTGCGAGCAAACGCGATCTGCCCCCGTGCCCGCACGGCGATGACCGAATCGGTCTTCGGCGCCCCGCCGGACGGTGAGGTCGATCCACTCTCGCCCGACCATGTGGCGAATCTGGTTGCCTACCTGGCCTCGCCCGCCGCAGACCACATCAGTGGGCAGGTCTTCATCGTGTACGGGCCGATGGTCGCACTCATGGCCGCGCCGGTCGTGGAGCAACGGTTCGACGCGGACGTGCAGTGGACACCGGACGCCCTCGCGGCCGAACTGGGGGGTTACTTCGCGGACCGCGATCCGGCTGCGACGTTCTCCGCGTCCGACGCACTGAAACTGTGAACGCTTCCGACTCGCCCGAGCCGGAACTCTCTGCAACCCTGCGTGACACGTATCCTGGGCGAAGGGTACGTATCACGCCGACCGGCCGGTTCCGAGTCGGCAGTGCGCCGCGCGTCGGCGGCAAGGGACACCTGTTCTAGTTTTATCTCCGTTCAATTTCAATATTCAACTGTGTTGAATCGTCTTCCGGGGTTGGGGCGAGCGGGAGAGTAGTGCCGAATCCACGGAAAAACGGCTGATCAATGCGCCTTATGTCCGTATTAGCGAGAGTGGGGACGCGGAGAGTGCGGCCGCGGAAAAAACGGATGAATTGTCTACAGGATGTTTCTTTGACACGTGAACACGTTCTAGTTACTATGACGCGGGTCACAGCAGATTTCTGCGCACGGTCGGATTTCGGTCGGGCCGGCGAACGAAAGGGGAGACGGTGGTAGATCTCCTCGAGGTTCCACTGCGCGCCGTCGGCGGCCTCTTCGCAATGACCGGCGACACCGCGAGGGCGGTGTTCACCAGGCCCTTCCAGAGACGTGAATTCGTCGACCAGGCGTGGTTCGTCGCGCGGGTGTCTCTCGTGCCGACCGTTCTCGTGGCCATTCCCTTCACCGTCCTGGTGAGCTTCACCCTGAACATCCTGCTCCGCGAGATCGGTGCGGCGGACCTCAGCGGTGCCGGGGCCGCGCTCGGAGCCGTCACGCAGGTCGGGCCGATGGTCACGGTGCTGATCGTGGCCGGTGCCGGAGCCACCGCGATCTGTGCGGATCTCGCAGCCCGCACCATCCGCGAGGAGATCGATGCGATGCGGGTGCTCGGCATCAACCCGATCCATCGGCTCGTGGTCCCGCGCGTACTCGCGTCCACCGTCGTCGCGCTGCTGCTCAACGGGCTCGTCTGCACGATCGGCATCCTCGGTGGCTTCGTGTTCTCCGTCTTCCTCCAGGACGTGAACCCCGGAGCCTTCATCAACGGCATCACGCTTCTCACCGGCTTCGGTGAACTCATGATCTCCCAGGTCAAGGCAGGATTGTTCGGCATGATCGCAGGCCTCGTCGCCTCCTACCTCGGACTCAACGTCAAAGGTGGCCCCAAGAGCGTCGGGGACGCCGTCAATCAGACGGTCGTCTTCGCGTTCATGGCCCTGTTCGTCGTCAACCTCCTCGTCACCGCCGTCGGCATCAAGCTGACGGCCGGATGAGAAACGCGGAGGACACACCATGGCAGTGATCTCCGGGCGATTCCCGAGGGCCGTGCGACGGTTCTCCCGCGCCTCGACGTCGATCGACCGTCTGGGCGAGCAGGCCCTGTTCTACGGCAAGGCGCTCGCGACGATCCCTCGCGCGCTCCGGCAGTACCCGAAGGAAACCCTCCGGCTCGTCGCCGAAATCAGCATGGGGACAGGTGCCCTGGCCGTGATCGGCGGCACCGTCGTCATCGTCGGATTCCTCACCCTGTTCACCGGCGGCATCATCGCGGTGCAGGGGTTCAGTTCCCTCGGCAACATCGGCGTCGAAGCACTCACAGGGTTCTTCGCGGCGTTCATCAACGTCCGCATCGCGGCACCCACCATCGCCGGGATCGGCCTGGCCGCCACCATCGGCGCGGGGTCCACGGCGCAACTCGGTGCGATGCGCGTCTCCGAGGAGATCGACGCACTCGAGACCATGGCCATCCCGTCGATCCCGTACCTCGTCTCCACCCGGGTCCTGGCGGGAATGATCGCCATCATCCCGCTGTACTCGCTCGCGGTGATCGCGTCGTTCGTCGCCAGCCGATTCGCGACCGTCGTCATCTACGGCCAGTCGGCCGGCGTCTACGACCACTACTTCACGACGTTTCTCATACCCACCGACATACTCTGGTCGTTCGTCCAAGCGATCGTGATGGCGATCGCCGTCATGCTCATCCACACCTACTACGGGTTCACCGCCGGCGGCGGACCCGTCGGTGTCGGCGTGGCCGTCGGCAACGCGGTGCGCGCGTCGCTCGTCGCAGTCGTCACCGTCACCCTGCTCATCTCTCTCGCCGTGTACGGCGCGACCGGCAACTTCAACTTGTCGGGATAGGGCGCGGCACATGGACACTCCCTCGTGGAAGAAAAAGCTCGCGGCGTTCGTGCTGGTGGGTGGGCTCGCCGTGATCGTCTTCGTGGCACTGACGATGTTTGCCGCCGGATTCACCTCCACCACGCCCGTCACCGTCACCGCGCAGCGATCGGGCCTGGTGATGGAACCCGACGCGAAGGTCAAACTGCGCGGCGTCGAGGTCGGCAGGGTCTCGTCCATCGAGCACACCCCGGACGGTGCCGTGCTGCGGCTCGCGATGCAGCCCGGACAGATGCACCTCATTCCGTCCGACACGCGCGTGTCGATCGAGTCGACCACCGTGTTCGGTGCCAAGTTCGTCAACCTCGTGGTCCCGGAGGATCCGTCACCGGTACCGCTGCAAGAGGGCGCGGTGATTGCGGCCGACAGTGTGACGGTCGAGTTCAATACGGTCTTCGAGCATCTGTCCGAGGTGCTGACGCAGGTGCAGCCCGAGAAGCTCAACGCCACGCTCGGTGCGCTCTCGGAGGCGCTCAACGGTCGCGGCGATGCGCTCGGGGCCACCCTCGCGGACGCGGACGCCTACCTGGCCGAGATGAACCCCTCGCTCCCGCAGTTGCAATACGACCTGGGAGCTGCTGCCGACGTCGCCAATCTCTATGCGGACACCGTGCCGGATCTGATGACCACGATCGGCAACGCCACCGAGGTCGGTAACACGATCGTCGACGAACAGTCGCAACTCGACCTGTTGCTCATGAATCTCACCGGTCTGGCCGATACCGGTCGTAACGTTCTGGGGGAGAACGAGAACCAAGTGGTCACCGCACTCGACAGCTTGTCGTACACCACCGGGCTCCTCGGCGAGTACTCGCCCGAACTCACGTGCTTCATCATCGGTCTCAACGATGCTCGCATCGCCTTCGAACCGATGGCCGGAACGGGTGAATATGCCGCGCTCACGCTGAGCACGAGCTTCATGGGTGGTGCCACGCCGTACAACGCGGCCCAGGACCTGCCCGTCGTCGGGGCCTCCGGCGGCCCGAACTGCTGGGGCATGCCGGACTACGATCCGCGACGCGACGGGAACGCGAAGTTCGTGGTGACCGATACCGGGACCACGCCGTACAAACCGGCCACGGAGGCATGGGTGCGTTACCCGACGATCTTCCAGTACCTGTTCGGTGACCAACTCGCGGCAGGGCAGTGACGATGCGGCCCACCACGATCAAGTTCCTGATCTTCACGCTCACGATGGTGCTCGTGTTCGCCGGCCTCGCAGTGGTGTTCAGCCAGGCCCGGTTCACCGGAAAAGAGACCTACCACGCGGCCTTCACCGACGTCTCCGGACTGAAATCCGGCGACAAGGTGCGTATCGCCGGTGTCCAGGTGGGGTCGGTCGACGGGGTCGACATCGGGGACGGCAACCACGCGGAAATCGAATTCGGCGTCGATTCGAAGTACACGCTCTTCACCGGCACTCGCGCGACCGTCCGCTACGAGAACCTGGTGGGAGACCGGTATCTGGAACTGCTCGAGGGAGCCGGCAGCGTCGACGTTCTCCAGCCGGGCGGAAGCATCCCGATCGAGCAGACCGAACCTGCTCTCGACCTCGACCTGCTGCTGGGAGGGTTCAAGCCACTGCTGCAAGGGCTCGATTCCCAGCAGGTCAACGACCTGTCCGGCGCGTTGCTGCAAGTGTTCCAGGGGCAGGGCCAGACGCTGGTCTCCTTGCTGGGCAACACGAATTCGTTCACCAATTCGCTCGCGGATCGCGACCGGTTGATCGGCGACGTGATCGACAATCTGAACGGCGTTCTCGGCACCATCGACGACCACGATCGCGAGTTCGCCGAGACCATCGACCAATTGAGTGCCCTCGCCGGTGGGCTGGCCGCAGACCGCGACCCGATCGGCGCCGCGATCCCGGAGATCGCCGGGGGCACTGCGGATCTGGCAGCGCTGCTGCAGAACAACCGACCCGACCTGCAGTCCGTGATCGCCGAAACCAATCGGTCCATGACACAACTCGATCTGGGTGAGGACGACATCAACCGCACACTCGAACGTCTCCCGTCGGATTACAAGAAACTCATCCGGGTGGGCGCCTACGGCAACTTCTTCCAGTTCTTCCTCTGCGCCAACACCTTCAAGTTCTCCGGACCCGACGGCACCACCGTCAGGTACACGACGGCGAACCACGACACGGGAAGGTGTGCGAAGGTCGAATGAGTGCACCGCGCGAACGCAGTCATCTCCAGATCGGCATCGTCGGTTTGGGTGTGTCCGCCGCCATCGTCCTCGCCGGGTTGCAGTACGACCAGCTCCAGTTCCTCTCGGGCGGGCTGAGCTATTCGGCTCGATTCGAGGACGCGGGTGGACTCGTCGCCGGAGACGAGGTGATGCTCTCCGGTGTCACGGTCGGCGACGTGACCGACGTGAAGCTCGACGGCCAGACCGTACTCGTGAACTTCACGATCCAGGACGGCATCGGCCTCGGCGACGGCACCGGCGCCGACATCAAGACCAACACCGTCCTGGGCCGCAAGTCGCTCGCAGTGCGTCCGGGAGGCTCCGGCGTGATGCGTCCGGGCACGATCATCGAGATCGACCGAACCAACTCGCCGTACTCGCTGACCGACGCGCTCGGCGACCTCACGACCACCGTGTCCGAACTCGATACCGGACAGATCAACGAGTCGCTCGATGCCCTGTCGGATTCGCTGCAGGACACTCCGCCGGAGATACGCGGTGCCCTCGAGGGCATGACCCGGTTGTCCCAGTCGATCAACTCGCGGGACGAGTCCCTGCTGCAGTTGCTCGACCGGGCCGAGGACGTGACCGCGATCCTCTCCGAGCGCAGCGATCAGGTCAACGCGCTGATCGTCGACGCCAACGCCTTGTTCGGCGAGCTGAACCTTCGCCGAGACGCCATCACCGAACTCATCGCGAACATTTCCGCGGTCTCGCGCCAGCTCACCGGCCTCGTCCAGGACAACCAGAGCCAGATGGGGCCGACGCTCGAGAAGCTCAACGCGGTCACCGCGAACCTGCAGGCGAACAAGGACAACATCGCTGGGGCGCTCGACGGTCTCGGACCATACATCAGCGCTCTCGGTGAGTCTGTGGCCAGCGGGCCGTTCTTCAACGCCTACGTGTCGAATATCCTGCCGGCGCCGTGGTGGAAAGCCATCGTGGACAGCCAGGTTGCCCCCGACCTTCTCCCCGAGGATCTCCAGAACGTGATTCCCAAAGAGCCGCCGTCGATCACGAGGGATGGCGAATGAGTACCGACACCATGCCGGTGGACAACCACGAACCGGCGCCTCCGAAGAACTCCCGACTTCCGCGCCGGTTGCTGATCGGTATCGCGGCCGCCGTCGTCCTTGCGCTGGTCGCGGGCTTCGTGTGGTTCGTGCTGCCCGGCCTCGGCAAGCGGACGGTCTATGCCGAATTCGTCTCGACCAGTGGGTTGTACGAAGGTGACGACGTACGCGTGCTGGGTGTGTCGGTCGGGCGCATCACCGATATCGAGCCCGGCGACGACCTGGTTCGGGTGACCATGTCGATCGACGACGCGGTCGACGTGCCGGCCGACGCCGCTGCCGTCGTTATCGCGCAGAGCCTCGTCTCTGCCCGCTTCGTCCAGCTCACCCCCGTCTACTCCGGCGGCGCCGCCCTCGAGGACGGCGCGACGATTCCTCCGCAGCGCACCGCGTCGCCCGTCGAATGGGATCAGATCAAGACCGAACTCATGCGTCTGTCCGAGGCGCTCGGGCCGGAAGAACTCGATCCACAGGGCTCGCTCGGCCGGTTCATCGACACCGCCGCGGAGAACCTCGACGGAAACGGGCAGACCATCCGCTCCACACTGCGAGAGCTGTCCGCGACCATGCATACGCTGTCGGAGGGACGCACCGATCTGTTCTCGACGATCCGGAACCTCCAGACCTTCGTCTCGGTGCTGTCGTCGAGCAACGAGCAGATCGTGCAGTTCGGCGGACGGCTGGCCTCCGTCTCGAATGTGCTCGCACAGAGTTCCGACCAACTCGGGGTCTCGCTCACCGATCTCGGCATCGCGGTCGGCGACGTGCAACGTTTCGTCCAGGACAACCGTGCCGGACTGACCGAGTCGGTCGAGCGCCTCGCCGACGCCACCGAAGTGCTCGCGCGCAAGCGACCGGAGATCGAGCGGATTCTGCACTCGGGCCCGACGTCGCTGGCCAACTTCTACAACATCTACAAGCCGGCACAGGGGTCGCTGACCGGCGCCCTCGCCATCAACAACCTCGCCAACCCTGTGGAGTGGATGTGTGGGTCGGTCGCTGCCGCCGCGAACGCGACATCCGAACGAAGCGAAGAGTTGTGCCGTCAGCAACTCGGTCCGGTCCTGGCCTCGATGAGCGCCAACTACCTGCCGGCACTGGCCAACCCGCTCGCCAGTGTGCAGGCGTTCCCCGGGGACATCGTCTACAGCGAACCGTGGCTCGAAGGTGCGTCCGCGGGACGAGGGACCGCACCGCCGCAGGCGGCGCCCGCACCCACGCCGCTCGACGGACTGCTGGGCGGATTACCGAACGTCGCGGTCCCGCAGGACCTGGGAACACTGCTGCAGCCGGGAGGGGGACGATGATCCTGTCGAATGGACGGCGCATCACCGCGGCCGCGGCCGTGCTGGCGGCAACGCTGGCGCTGACGGGCTGTGAATGGGACGGGCTCAACTCGGTTCCCATGCCGGGCACCGCCGGACGCGGTGAAGGTGCCTACCGCGTCGAGATCGAGATGCCCAATGTCACGACGCTGACCCAGAACTCACCGGTCCGCGTAGACGATGTCACCGTCGGTTCGATTGCCGCGATCGAAGTGGACGGATGGCACGCTCTCGTCACGGTGGCGCTCGACAAGGACACCGTGGTGCCCGCCAACGCGACGGCCAAGATCGGCCAGACGAGCCTGCTCGGTTCGCAGCACCTCGAGTTGCTCGCCCCCGTCGGCGAACCCGCGCGTGGACGGCTCGCGGACGGCGACCGCATTCCCCTCGAGCGTGCGGGTGTCTATCCGACGACGGAGCAGACGCTCTCGTCGTTGTCGCTGGTACTCAACGGCGGCGGTCTGGCGCAGATCAACGACATCACCACCGAACTCAACGCCGCGTTGGTCGGGCGGGAGGATTCCGTCCGCAACCTGCTCCCGCGTCTCGACGAACTCGTGTCCGCGCTCGACACCCAGCGCGGCGATATCGTGTCCGCGCTCGAAGGGATGGACCGGCTCGCGGTCACGGTGAACAACCAGAACGAAACCCTCGTGCGGGCACTGGAGGAACTACCGCCCGCGCTCGAAGTCCTCGTGGACCAGCGGCAGAACCTCACGTCGGCGATGTCCTCGCTCGGTGAGATGAGCACGGTGGCGAGTCGTGTCGTCGAAAGCTCCAACGACGATCTCAAAGCGAACCTGCAGGGGCTGGCACCGACGTTGCGGGCGCTGGCCGACTCGGGTAGCGCGCTCACCGAAGTCCTCGGCGTACTCCTGACGTACCCCTTCCCTCAGAACGGGATCAACAACGTCATCCGGGGTGATTACGCGAACCTCGCCATGACGATCGACCTGACCCTCGATCGGCTCGACCTGAACTTCCTGACCGGAACCCCACTGGCGGGCCGATTGGCCGGACCGGAGGGAATTCTCGGCAGGGACGCCGGACTCGCCGCCCAGGCCGTCGATCCGTTCCAGGCGCCGCTCGCGCCGCCGCCCGCACAACCTGCCCCGGGACCTGCCGGCACACTCTCGATCCCCGGAATCGGCGAGATCACGATTCCCGGACTTCCCGAGGGGGTGTTCGGACCATGATGCTTTCACGATTCGTTCGCATCCAGCTCTCGATCTTCGCTGTGCTCACCGTGATCGGTCTCGTCGTGATGACGCTGCAGTACGTGCGTCTGCCGGCGCTGCTGGGGGTCGGCCAGTACACGCTCACCGTGGAACTTCCGTCCACCGGCGGCCTGTATCCGCACTCGAACGTGACCTACCGGGGTATCAACGTCGGAACGGTCCAGTCGGTCGCGCTCTCGCCCGCAGGCGTCGACGCGACGCTGTCGATCGGCAGCGACTACAAGATTCCTGCCGATGTGGACGCGGCCGTTCGGAGCGTGTCCGCCATAGGTGAGCAGTATGTCGATCTCGTTCCCCGCGAAGGGGGTTCGAGTGGTGGGTATCTCGCGGACGGCGACGTGGTGCCGGTGGAGCGCGCTACCGTCCCGCAAGAGGTCGGTGCCCTGCTGGACCAGGCGGACGTGTTGCTCGCCAGCATCGGCGACACGCGACTGCAGGCACTCGTGGACGAAGCCTTCGAGGCGTTCAACGGATCCGGTCCCGAATTGCAGGACCTGATCGACTCGACCCGCCTGTTCGTGCAGGAGGCATCGGGGAACAGCGCCGAAACCCGCCGGCTCATCGACGAGGTGGGGCCACTGCTCGACACTCAGACGGTCACCAGCGACGCCATCCGGTCGTGGACGCGGGACATGGTGACCTTCACCGATCGCTTGCGCGAGAGCGACCCCGATCTGCGGACACTGCTGGAGACCGGTCCGTCGGCCGCGGCCGAAGCCGAAGTGCTGCTGCAGGATCTCCGCCCGACACTTCCGCTCCTGCTCGCGAACCTGGTGAGCGTCGGTGAAGTCGGTGTCATCTACAACTCCGGGATCGAGCAGATCCTCGTGCTGTATCCGCCGATGACGACCGCGCTGATCACGGCGGCCGGGTCCGGACCGCCGGAGGACGGTGCGGTCGTCGACTTCCATCTCCAGCTTCACGACCCGCCGCCCTGTCTTTCCGGATTCGTCCCGCCGGATCAGTGGCGCAGCCCCGCCGACACCACGATGGTCGACACGCCGGGGGATGTGTTCTGCCAGTTGCCGCAGGACTATCCGAACGCCCAGCGCGGTGCCCGGAACCTGCCGTGCATGGAGTATCCGGGCCGCCGTGCACCGACGCCCGATCAGTGCCGTACCGGCTACACACCGAAATACTCCGACAATCCGTGGCAGGGTCCACCTACGCCGGTAGGGTCCGACAATGTCGTGCCGACGCCTGCGTCATACACCGAAGGCAGCGGTGCTGCGGCACCGGCCGGCGTCACCGCGCGCCGGATCGATCCGCAGACGGGGACGTATATCGGTCCCGACGGCACCGTGTACACCCACGCCCAACTGGGAGACGACCGGAGTTTGGAGACTTTCATGAAGGCACAGCAGGGCTGATGGCGAACGAACACGACAAAGACGGTCCCACCGTCGAGCCCGATACGGTTCCCGACGAGAGCACCACGCCGACGAGTGCGACCGATACCGGGGGCAGCGACACGGCACCGGCTGCCTCCGCGGCACCGGCGGCGCCGACATGGCCCAAACGGGTGGTCGTGGTCGCATCGATTCTGCTGATCGCCGTTGTGGCCGCCGGTGTCTGGCTGATCATCGACCAGCGGTCGGCCGACGAGCGTGACGAGCGACGAGCGGCGTTCGTCCAGGCTGCGCGTCAGACCGTGCTGAACCTGACGACGATCCGCGCCGACTCCGCAGACGCCGACGTGCAGCGGCTGATCGACGGGGCCACCGGCGACTTCAAGGCCGAATTCGAAGGGCGCGAAGGTCCGTTCGTCGAGGTCGTGCAACAAGCCGGCGTCACGACGATGGGGGAGGTGCTCGAGGCCGGAATCCAGAACGAGGACGGTACGTGCGCGTCGTCGCTCGTCGCGTCGCGTGCGATGGTGAGCAATGCCGACCAGACCGAGCCGGAACCACGCGATTTCCGTCTGCGCGTGACGATCTGTGACGAGAACGGCAGACTGCTGGCGTCGAAGGTGGAGTTCGTGCCGTGAGTGAAGACCGGAAAGACAAGCAGGTGACGTCAGTGAACACGGACAGCCAGGCGGACACGAACAGCCGGACGGATACGGCCGGCGAGACGAACACGACCGGCGAGACGAACACGACCGGCGACACCACATCCGGTGAGACCGCGGCCGCGACGGCTTCCTCACCCGGGGATACCGCAGCCGCAGACACCGCTCCGGCTTCCACGGACACGGTCGTGAATTCCGCAGACACCGCTCCGGCACCCGCGGACACCGCACCCGCGCCCGTGGACACAGCACCGTCCTCGCAGTCGTACCTGCGGCACGTCGCGATCGGGCTGTCGGTGCTCGTACTCGTGTTCGCGGTCGTCGTGGGCTGGCTCGCGTACGGAGCGCGGGCCGACTCGGCTGCCGAGGCTGCCCGTACCGAAGCCCGTGTGGCAGCAGAGGAGCAGGCCGTCGCGATGCTCGCCTACACCCACGGCGAGGTGGACGATCAGATCGCCGTGGCGGGCGAGGGTCTCACCGGGGACTTCCGTGACGAGTACACGAATCTGATGAAGAACGTCATCGCGCCGGGGGCCAAGGAGAAGGCCATCAGCGTGCAGGTGAGCGTGCAGGGATCGTCGGTGGTATCCGCCGATGCCGACAGCGCCGTGACCCTGCTGTTCCTCAACCAGATCACCACGAGTTCCGAGAATCCGGAAGCTGTGAGCAGCGGCAGTCGTGTGCGAGTCGAACTCGAAAAACACGACGACCGCTGGCTCGTCAGCCGGCTGACACCGATCTAGGCTCCGGGGGGTCGCTCCCTCAACAGCACCGTGTTCCCGTCAGCACGGTGTTTCTGTCAGAGCACCGTGTTTCTGTCAGAGCACCGTGGCGACGTTCCACGCGGAGTGGATCGCTCCTTCGATGTAGCCGACGTCCGCGGCGTCACCGACCACGTGGATCTCCGGTACCCTGCCCTCGAGCTCGTCGGCGAGCGGCGCCGCGGCCGAGACTCCGGACGCCACGACGACCATATCGGCCGGGGCGGTGAGGGTTTCGTCACCGACGCGGAATTCGACGGTGTCGGCGGTGATGCGCTGCACCTGTGCTCGCCGGTGAATGGTTACGCCGACTTCGCCGGCGTGCCGAACTGCCGTCCAGCGTCGTGGCATGGCCATCGGCACGCCCAGTTGTCCGCCCTCTTCGAGCAGGGTCACCCGGCGCCCACGTTCTGCGAGGAACTCCGCCAGTTCGAGACCGACGAGCGAGCCCCCGACCACGACCACGTCTTTGCCCATGGGCAGGAACTTGCGGGTGACGGCGCGAATCGCCTGTGGGCTCTTGGTGATTCCCGACAGCTTGCCGAGGCGCCCCATGGTGCGGAGGAACAGCGGTTGTTCCGACGTGTCGCCGGCCCCGGTCATCAGGGCTCGCAGCGTATCGCCGGTGTGCACGTGTGGCAGATCGCCACCGGGAACATCGGGCCGGCCGCGCACCGCGCCGGTGGCGATCACGACGGCATCGGGTGCGAGTGCGGCGACGGAGTGGGCGGTGGCCTCGGTGTTCAGGCGGACATCGACGCCGAGGCGTTCGATCTCGGAGCGGAGCCACCTCAGCAACTGCTCGTTGTCCGGGGTGGTGAGGGTCGAGAACCAGAGTGTGCCGCCGAGCCGATCCGACTTGTCGAGCACCGTCACCCGGTGTCCTCGCTCGGAGGCGACGCGCGCGACTTCGAGCCCGCCCGGCCCGGCACCGACCACGACGACGTGCTTCGACGCGGACGTGGGGGTGAACGGCACCAGGGTCTCGTTGCCCAGCGCCGGATTCACCGCGCAGATCGGGGTGTCGTCCCAGAAATTCTCCTGAACACAGACATAGCAGTTGATGCACGGCCGCACCTGCTCCGGTGTGCCCGCGGCCAGCTTGCCGACCAAGGAGGGATCCGCGAGCAACTGGCGGCCCATCGCGACGAAATCGGCGTCGCCGTCGGCGATGGTCTTCTCGCCCACCTCGGGCAGTACGCGACCGACTGCGATCACCGGGATGCCGACGGCCTTCTTCACCGAGGCTGCCAGACCCGTGTAGGCGCCGACAGTGTTCGGGAGCGGCCCGTCGGTGAAGTTGGAGAACGGGTTTCGGCCCCAGCCGGTCACGTGGATCGCGTCGGCTCCCGCGGCTTCGAACAACTGTGAAGCGCGCACTGCCTCGTCTGTGCTCAGGCCGTCGGCTTCGCCGAATTCGCGTCCGGCGACGCGCACCAGAATCGCCAGGGAGTCGCCGACTTCGGCCTTCACCGCGCGGATGACCTCGCACGCCAGTCGCGCACGGTTCTCGAACGAACCACCGTATTCGTCGGTACGCCGATTGTCGGCGCGGCTGAGGAAGGCGCCGAGCACATAGCCATGGGCACAATGGATTTCGACCGCGTCCGCGCCTGCCGCTTTCACCCGGCCCGCCGCGTCCGCGAAGCAGCGCACGAGCCATGCCAGGTCCTCGTGCGTGGCTTCGTGGTATTCGGCCTGCTTGCCGTTCGTGACCGCAGCCATCTTCTGGAGTTCTTCACCGGTGTTGTCGGCGAGCGCGCTCAGGTCGGGGCTCGAGTTCGGGGTCGAGGGGACGAGCAGCGGCCGATCGTTGACGGTGTCGATCCGTGCCACCTTGCCGTGGTGCGTCATCTGCACGCACAGAGCACTACCGGCCTCGTGGACAGCATCGGCGAGTGCGGTGAGACCGGGGATGAACCTGTCCTCCGACAGTCCGGGTTCCTTGGTGCTGGCGCAGCCGAGCGGATAGGCGACAGCGCAGCATCCGGTGATGATCAGCCCGGTGCCGCCCTCGGCGCGGGCGACGAAATGGTCGATGTCGCCCTGCTCGATCTCGCCGTCGTCACACAGATTCATGTCCATGGCGGGCAGGACGACCCGATTCCGCAGCGTCACGGGCCCGATGGTGCCGGGGGAAAGGAGATGGGGGAAGGTTCCGGTCGTCACACCAAGACGTTATGCCCGCAGGTTGTGTCCCGCGGCACAGTTCCACTCAGTGGGACCGACCCGCTACCCGCTGTTCCCGTTGCTGCCTTCACCCGGTGTGATCAGCGCAGGTCCCGCAGCGCCGGTGTGCGACAGCGCTTCGAGGAACGAGCGTGCCCACCGGTCGACATCGTGCGTGAGGACCTGACGGCGGAGGGCACGCATCGTCTTGCGTCCGACGTCGCGGGGTTGCTCGATCGCTGCCTGCATCTTGTCCTTGACGTCCTCCAGGTCGTGCGGATTGCACAGGAAGGACTGACGCAGTTCGGCTGCTGCGCCGGTGAATTCGCTGAGCACCAGCGAACCACCGAGATCGCTGCGGCACGCGATGTATTCCTTGGCGACGAGGTTCATCCCGTCGCGCAACGGCGTCACCAGCATTACGTCGGCGGCGACGAAGAAGGCGATGAGTTCCTCGCGAGGCACCGGGCGGTGGATGTAGTGGACCACCGGGCGGCCGACCTCGGCGTACTCACCGTTGATGCGACTGACCATGCGCTCGATCTCGCCGCGCATCTGCACATACGACTCGACGCGTTCGCGGCTGGGAGTCGCGAGTTGCACCATGACGGTGCGGGCCGGATCGACCCGTCCCTCGTCGAGGAGTTCGTTGAGGGCGTCGAGCCGGACGTCGATGCCCTTGGTGTAGTCGAGCCGGTCGACCCCGAGCAGGATGTGGTCCGGGTTGCCCAGTTCCTTGCGGATCGCTTTGGCCCGGTCGCGAATCTTCTTGCTACGCGACTGTTCGTCGAGTTCGCCCGACGCGATGGAGATGGGGAAGGCCCCGACGCGCACCGAGCGGAATCCGACCTGGACCACACCGAGCTTCGAGCGGACACCGATGTTGCCGCGCGAGGTCTGGTGGCCGGCGAGCCTGCCCGCCAGGTAGAGGAAGTTCTGGGCGCCGCCGGGGAGATGGAAGCCGATGAGGTCGGCACCGAGGAGCCCTTCGACGATCTCGGTGCGCCAGGGCATCTGCATGAACAACTCGACCGGCGGGAACGGAATGTGCAGGAAGAACCCGATCGTGAGGTCGGGCCGCAGCATCCGCAGCATCTTCGGCACCAACTGGAGTTGGTAGTCCTGGATCCAGACGGTGGCGTTCGGTGCTGCGGCCTTGGCCGCTTCTTCCGCGAAGCGCCGGTTGACCTCGACGTAGACGTTCCACCATTCGCGCCGGTATTCCGGGCGGACGATGACGTCGTGGTAGAGCGGCCACAGCGTCGCGTTGGAGAACCCCTCGTAGTAGTCGGCGATCTCCTGAGTGCTCAGGGGAACCGAGTACAGCGTGAGGTCGTCCTCGACGATGACGCCGGCGTCGGCGTCGGCCACCCCGGCCCAGCCGACCCACGCTCCGTGGTTGGAACGCAGGATCGGCTCGAGGGCGGTGACGAGACCGCCGGGGCTGCGCTTCCACCGGGTCGTGCCGTCCGGCAGGCGTTCGAGATCCACCGGCAGGCGATTCGCGACGACGACGAAATCGGACGGGGTGATCGACTCGGATTCTTCGGTCGCATCCGCGCCGCCTGCTGTCACGTCGTGTCCTCTCGAGGTGCCGGTCCGATGGATCTCGTCAGTACTTTTCGGCCGGGCCGATGCCCAGCATCGACAGCAGCATGCGGCACTCGTCCGCAGTCTCGGCGTAGGCGGCGACGACGCGCTGTGCCTGTCGGGCGGTCTCGTCGGCGACAGGTTCGAGATCGTCGTCTGCCAGAACGTCGGGCGTGGTGGGGTCCGCGGTCATGTGTTCCTCCCGGGTAGCTGCTCGGCGCGAGCATGCATCTGCCTCGACTCTAGGAGAGTGGGACACCGGGGCGCCACCCGCCGGGTGCTGGATCGATCATGGCCGGGGCCCTCGCGGTACCGTAGGGCTCGTAACGCCGCGCTCGTCGATCTGTGCGCGTTCGTCCCCCGCAGTCTTCGAGGAAGGTCTCCATGCCCATTGCGACGATCAACGGAATCCCGCTGAACTACCAGGTCAAGGGATCCGGCGACCTCGTAGTTCTCGTCATGGGAACCGGCAGCCCCGGCCGGGTGTGGGACCTGCATCAGGTGCCCGCGCTCGTGAAGGCCGGCTACCGCGTGGCCACGTTCGACAACCGTGGCATTGCGCCGTCGGGGGAGAGCCTGAGTGGGATGACGCTCGACGATCTCGTTGCCGACACCGCGGGCCTGATCGAGTTGCTCGGCGGCCCGGCGCATGTCGTCGGCACGTCGATGGGTGCGCGCGTCGCGCAGGAACTGACGTTGGCGCGTCCGGAACTCGTCCGCAAAGCGGTGTTCCTCGCCGGCCATGCACGGATGGACCGGTTCCAGATGACGCTCACCGAGGGGGAGCGGCAGTTGTACGACAGCGGTGTGGAGTTGCCGCCCAAGTATCAGGCCGCGGTGACCGCGGTGATGAACCTGTCGCCCGCCTCGCTCGCCGACGAGAACACCGCACGCGACTGGCTCGACGTGTTCGAGTTCAGTGGCGGGAAGATGTCGCCCGGCGTGCGGGCCCAGTTGGGCATGGACCGCGAGTTCGATCGCCGTGCCGCCTACCGGGCGATCACGAAGCAGTGCCTCGCGGTGGGATTCGCCGACGACCGCATGATTCCGGCGTATCTGTCGCGGGAAGTGGCGGAAGCGATTCCTGGCGCACGGTACGAGGAGATTCCGGACGCCGGCCACTACGGCTACCTGGAGCGTCCCGAGGTGGTCAACAAGGTGTTGCTGGACTTCTTGGCGGCGTAGCGGCCAGAGCACGTGTTCGGCGAGCGCGGTGGGATCGACTTCGATCCCACCGCGCTCGCGTCCGCCCGGGGTAAGGGTGCTCCAGCCGTGTCCGGAAGATGCTGGGAGTCCGGCGGTTCGGAGTCCCCCACGGACGCGTGACCCTTGGTAGGCTCGCCAACCAAGGTTAGCCTGAGCTACATTCTCAGAGCTTTGGTCGACGGACCTGGGCTCGCGCCCCCGAGTACGGAAGTTGAGTGATGACCGACCGATCCAGCGCTACCGCAGGTGATTCGGAGAATCCGGACGAACCTCGAGGGGACGTGTTCGACCTCGTCGGAATCGGCTTCGGCCCCGCCAACCTCGCTCTGGCCATCGCCATCGAGGAACACAACGCGACCGATCCGGACTCGCCGCTACGAGCCACGTTCTTCGAGCGGAGACCAGACTTCGCGTGGCACCCGGGGATGATCCTCGAGGGCGCGACCATGCAGATCGCCTTTCCCAAGGATCTCGTCACCTTCCGGAACCCCACCAGCAGTTACAGCTTCTTCGCGTACCTGCACGAGCGCGGGCGGCTCGCGGACTTCGTCAACCACCAGACGTTCTTTCCGACCCGGCACGAATTCCAGGATTACCTGCGGTGGGCCGCCGACCGTGTCACCGCGGATGTCCGGTACGGAACCGAGATCACTGCCGTCGAAGCGGTCCGTCACCACAACGGCGCAGCCGATCTGTTCGCGATCCACGCAGCCGACGGCAGCGTGGTCCATGCGCGCAGCGTCGTGGTCGGTGTCGGACTCCGGGCGCAGATCCCGCGCTGGGCCACCGAATCGGCGCGGTGCTTTCACAACCACCAGTTCCTGTTCCACCTGGACGCGATGCCCGAGCCGGCGCATCAGCGATTCGCCGTGGTCGGGGCGGGACAGAGCGCCGCGGAGGTGGTGCAATACCTGCACGCCCACTACCCGCAGGCCGAAGTCCACAGCATCTTCAACCGGTTCGGCTACAGCCCGGCCGACGACAGCCCGTACGCGAACCGGATCTTCGATCCTTCGGCAGTCGACGAACTCCACGGAGCGTCGCCCGCGGAGCGGGAGCGGGTGCTCACTCTTCATCGCGGCACCAACTACTCCGTCGTGGCCCCGGAACTCATCGAGGCGCTCTACGCCACCGAGTACCGGGAAAGGGTCAGTGGGCGTCGCCGGCTGTTCATGCGCCGCGCCTCCGAAATCGTCTCCACCACGGAAAGCGCCGCGGGCATCGAGATCGACGTCCGGAACAACCTGGACGGCGCCGTCGAGACATTGATGTGCGATGCGGTGGTCCTGGCGACCGGTTTCGAGCCCGCGCCGCTCACTCCGCTCCTCGGCGACCTCGCGCCGGACGGGCCGGTATTGGTGGTCGACCGTGACTACCGGCTGCCGACGCCGGAGGACATCGATGCCGACATCTACCTGCAGGGCGGCACCGAGAAGACACACGGCCTGACCTCGTCGCTGTTGTCGAACGCGGCGGTACGAGCAGGAGAAATCCTGGCTTCCGTCCTCGGTCGCCGGGAACTGAAGATGTCCGGAGCCCTGGGTGTTGTCGGTGAACTTGATAGGATTCCGGACCATCACACCTACGCAACAAGTGAGGCGAGATGAGCACGAACCCATTTGACGACGAGGACGGCCGGTTCTACGTCCTCGTGAACGACGAGGAGCAGTACTCGCTGTGGCCGACCTTCTCCGAGGTTCCGCAGGGGTGGCGGGTGGTATTCGGCGAAGAGTCGCGTGCCGCGTGCGTCGAATACGTCGAGCAGAACTGGACCGATATGCGTCCGAAGAGCCTTCGCGATGCGATGGAAGCCGACGAAAAGGCTCGTCAGGGCTGACCCTTCGTCACGGCTGATACACCGAATACTTCTACATTCTGCGAGAGTCACGCCCGCGCCAACCGAGGCGCAGCGTGGCTCTCGTTGTTTCGGTTGCCGCGGCGTCGACGATCGGGATCGTGTCCGTGATGGGGATCGGGCCGGTCACCGGTGTCGGGGCCGGCCGGATCGCGCGCTTCTTCTCCAGCCTGATGCGGGGGATCCGGCGCAGCTGCGGGCGGCGCAGCGACCCGACCTTGAAGATGCTTCGCGGGTTGCGGGTGCGACGCGCGAGCCACTCGCCGAGGGTGACTCCGGCCGCGAGTGCGCAGCCGATACCGAATGCCGCGAACAGCGCGGTCATGCCGATGCTCATCTCGTTGCGCAGCATCGCGTACAGACCGCGGTACAGGGCGAGACCGGGAAGCAGCGGAGTGATACCCGCGACCGCGACGACCAGCGGCGGGGTGAGGGCGCGGCGGGCCATCAGGCCACCCGCGAAGCCGATGACGGTGGCCGCCACCGCCGAGGAAATGATGGGACCGAGCGAGAGCCCGAGCGCCAGCTGATAGCCCAGGCTGCCGGCAGCTCCGGCCAGGGCCGCGACGGTGAGTGCGCGGCGCTCCGCGTAACACGCGAGTGCGTAGAACGCGGCGGCGGCGGCACCGGCCAGGATCTTCGTCGGCAGCTGGGTGAGGTCCGGCAGTGCCCCGTAACTGATCAACGGCAGTTCGGCGCCGAACACCTCCGCGACGCGCAGGGTGGTCGCGACGCCGGCGATGATGCCGCCCGTCATCATGAGTACTTCGAAGAATCTGGCCGACGCCGTGATCGGGGCTCCGGTGATCGCATCCTGCACGGAACCCACCAGCGACAGACCGGACAACAGCACGGTGACGCCGGCGGCGATGATCAACCCTGGGGACACTTCGAAGCCGAGTGTTTCCCGTAGCCCGTACAACGTGATCGCCGGGGCGGTTGCGATGATGCCGCCTACGAGGTGCTGGAAGAAGAACGGCAGACCGGCGTGGTTGAGGGCGCGATTGACCCGGTCGATCACGAACGTCGATCCGAAGGCGACGAGAGCCACCAGGGCGTCGCCCCCGAGCAGTACCGAGATCGCCGCGGCCATCCCCGACCACGCGATCGTCGCGACCCAGCGGTTGTACGGGTGGGCCGCCGACGTGATCGCGAGCAGTTCCTCGTGTGCTTGCGCCGGGGAGATCGCGTCGCGGCGGATTCGGCGCGTCAACCGGTCGACCGCGGCCAGCCGCGTGAAGTCCATCGAGCGGTAGTGCACGACGCGCATCGTGCTCGCGGGCGGCATCGTCTGCCCGCGATAAGCGGACAGCACGATCGAGTTGTAGGTGACATCGACGTCGCACTGCGCGAGGCCGTAGGTCGCGGCGACGAACCGGACCTGCTCCGCGGTGTCGATCGCGCCCGTGCCGGACGCGAGCAGGACTTCGCCGACGCGGACCGCGACATCGAGCGCCTCGGCGACCACCGCGTCGTCGGTCAGGTCGATCGGCTGCAGCGGCGTGGGTGCTGCAGTGACCGCGTCGATGGTCGCGCGGCGCGTACCCAGGGTCCGGTCCAGGACATCGCCCAGCAGGCTCACTGACCGCCACCTCCGGTACGGGCGGAGACAGGTGGGGCGGTACGCATGCGTTCCACCGTAACGAAACGGGCGGTGTGCGCCGGAGGCGGGACGACCTATATGATGGGCGGCGTTCGCTGCCTCCTTAGCTCAGCGGTAGAGCACTCGCCTTGTAAGCGAGCGGTCAACGGTTCAATCCCGTTAGGGGGCTCGAGAGTAGGTCGATCTGCAGATAACTGCAGGTCGGCCTATTTTTTTCGACATGACGCCCGGCGGTCGCGGCAGGGCCGGCCTCGAGGTCGCCGGGGCTGCGAGTGCCTGCGCCCGGCGGAAGCGGCCCTTGGATCCGCACCCCGCTTCGACCACGCGCGGTGTGGGATCTCACAGCCCTGTCGGTGCTGCAAGACGACTCCGCCCCCGCCACAGGGGCGGGGGCGGAGCACGGTGGATGAGGGGGCAGGTCAGCGGAGAGCGAGCTTCCGACGCGCCTGGTCTTCGAAGTCGCTGTCGACCATCAGGTCGTACCGGGCTGCCTCGATGCTCTTGCGGGAGACGAAGTCGCGGCGTCCGCCGGTGCTCCAGTGCGCCGCGAATCCCAGGGTTCCGCCCCACACCGCGCCGAAGGCGGCGCCGGCGAGGAGGATGGCCGCCATGCTGGTGGCCGGGAGGAACAGGGCGAGCAGGAAACCGAACAGCAGGCCCGTCCACACGCCGGCGGCCGCGCCGTTGAGTGCCGCTTTGCCGTTGGTCATCCGGCCTTCGATGCTCTCGACGGTCGTCACTCCCTGACCCACGACGCGCAGGTATTCGACCGGAAAGCCCTCGTCGGAGAGGTGGTCGATGGCCCGCTCGACTGCTTCGTATGTGCGATAGCTCTCGAGAAGGGTCTCCGAATCGGTGGCATAGCCCGTCGTCGGTGCGTAGATCTCAGTCATACGTTCCTCCTCGATGTGAATGTAACGATACGTATAGCGTAGCGTAGCGTTTCGTAGCGTTTGATTCGGGTCTTCTTTTCGGAGACACTCAGGATCATGCGGGGCATACTCGCCTGAAAAGGAGTGACATGGTGGTCGATACCGACGCAGATCCGGTGTCCGAATCGCCGCGACGCCCCGGCAAGGCACGCGCGGGAACGGATGCGCGGATCATGCGGGCGGCGCTGGAGATCCTGCGTGTGCACGGCCCCCACCGCGTCACCGTGGAGGCGGTCGCCGCCCTGTCCGGTGTAGCGAAGACGACGATCTACCGGCGCTACGCCAACCGCGAAGAGATCCTCGACGCAGCGTTGGACTCGCAGGCGATCACGCCGTGTGTGCCGGACGGTCTGTGTGTCTACGACCGGATGAAGTGGACGCTGGAACAGGTCCGGCGCGCGTTGGCGAGTGATATGGGCATGGGCAGCGTGGGTGCGGTACTCATCGACGAGGATCCGGATTTCACAGAATCGTTCCGGGAGATCATCAATGCCCGCAGCGACGTGGTGGCCGGTGTGCTTCGCGCCGCTGTCGACGCCGGTGCGGTCCGCGCCGACCTCGACATCGACACGGCGGTGTCCATGCTCGTCGGTTCGTATCTCGGTGCGTACCTCCGTCACGGCGAGGTGAGCGAGTCGTGGGCCGACGGTGTCGTCCACGCCATGTGCCCGGAACTCGAACCGGACGCGCACGAGCACTGAGTCGCTCGGCGGACACGCCGTCCGTAGGGTCGAGAGGGTGACAGACGTTCAGGGCTGTGTGGTTGCCGTCGTCGGATCCTTGAATCTGGATCTGACCGCCACGGTTGCGCGGGCGCCCGACGAAGGCGAAACCGTACTCGGCCGACGCCTCGACACCTATCCGGGCGGCAAGGGCGCGAACCAGGCCATCGGCGCCGCACGGATCGCTCCTACCGCCGTCGTCGGCGCCGTGGGATCCGACAGTGCCGCCACTGCGCTGCGTTCCGCGCAGACGGCCGCGGGCGTGAACACCGACCACCTGCTCAGCGTCCAGGTGCCCACCGGACGTGCGATCGTCGTCGTGACCGACGACGGCCGGAACCGGATCATCGTGATACCCGGAGCGAACTCGAAGGTGTCGGCCACCGACGTCACCGCGGCGCTCGACACGCTGGACCCTGCGGTCGTACTCACCCAACTCGAACTGCTGCCCGCCGCGACGGCGGCCGCCGCCGAGTGGGCGCGTGCCCATCACCGGCGGTTCGTTCTCAACCCCAGCCCGGTTGCCCCGCTCGGCGAGGACGTCCTCGCCGACGCCGATCCGCTCGTCGTGAACGAGAGCGAAGCGCTCTACTACGCGGATGCCTCCGCGGGCGACGACCCGGACGAGATCGTCGCCAGGCTCCTCGAACGCGTCCGGACCGTGGTGATCACCCGGGGTGCGGACGACGTGGTGGTCGCCACCGAGGACTACGTCGAACGCATCGCGGTTCCGAGGGTGCGTGCGGTGGACACGACCGGTGCGGGCGACCACTTCGCGGGAACCCTGGCCGCGCTGCTCGGTACGGGCCACGACCTTTTCGCCGCAGCACACGAGGCCGCGAGGGCCGCGGCGATCCTCGTCGCGTCGCACCGTGCCCAGCGCTGACCGGCCGACACGCCGGAGCGTGTCACGTGGGCGGCATCAATTCGCCCTTGCTGCCGCGTAGCCATCGTCCGGGCAGCCTGCCCGCGAGGTCGCCGAGCGGACCGACCGCGCCGCGCAGCAACTCGACGGTTTCCTGAAGCATGTCGACGCTCGCGTTCATCTTGATGATTCCCGGCGTCAACTCCGCGAGGGTGGCGGAGAGCGAGACGATCTGATCGAGGGGGCCGCCCCGGGCGAGCAGCCGGTCGAGGGCACCCTGCTCGGCCAGCAACACCTCGAGTGCGCCACCCTCCGCCAACGCCCGCTCGACGACACCGCCCGGCCGGGTCGCGACGTCGACGATCCCGCCCGGCGACGTCAGCCGCTCCACGGCTCCGTCCTGCGCCAGCAGTCGTTCGAGAGGCCCGTCGGACGCCGTCAGCCGATCGAGCAACCCGCCGTCCGAGAGCAATCGGTCGAGAGCGCCGTCGTCGGCGAGGACCCGGTCCAGCGGCCCGCCGGGAGCGGTCAGGCGATCGAGCGCTCCGCCTGGCACCAGCAACCGGTCGAGTAGTCCGCCCGGAGCGGTGAGCCGGTCGACGGGCCCGCCCGGTTCCAGCAGACGATCGAGCGGTCCGCCGGGACGCAGCGCCTGGCCGAGTGCGCGATCTTCCGAGGTCAGCGTCGAAATCTGCTGTAACAATCCGCGCGAACTCCGGGCCGCGGGCAGACCGACGGCGCCGAGTGCCGAATATGTCTGCGGCGACACCGCGATACGGACCGTACCGACGACAACTTCGGTGATTCCGAGCGCCGTATCGGCCACGGACATACCGACCCGGAGCGGGAGTGCCAAAGCGGAACCGAGGCTCATGGGGTCACTGTAACCGCACGGCCGTCTTGCACCAGGGACCTCGCGCAGCGGTCAATGCACGAGTTTCAACCCCACGACACAGGCCACGATCCCGCCGATCAACAGCAGCTTGACGAGCGTTGCGGACTCGGTGCCGGTCACCATCGCGTAGCCGACGGTCAGAGCGGCGCCGATACCTACCCACACCGCATAGGAGGTGCCCACGGGCAGCGTGCGCATCGCGTAAGCGAGGCCCGCCATGCTCGCGACCACCGTGACGCCGAAGATCACCGTCGGCCAGAGCTTGGTGAAGCCGTCGGATTTCCCGAGAGCGGTCGCCCAGACCGCTTCGAGAACACCGGAGAGGACGAGAACGATCCAGGCCATGACGCAACGCTCCTACACCGTCTTGTCGCTCGCCGGGTACGGTGCGCTCGTCCGGGGGAAACCGATGACAGCCCCTACCGGCAGGTTATGAAGACTCGAGGCGGGAGGCAAGCCGTCACCGCCGGATGTGACGCGTCGGACCACGAACGGCGTCAGGACGCGACGAGCATCTCCGACTCCTCGACCACCGCGGTGCATGCGCATCCGCCGACGAGGTCGGTGCATTCGGCGACCAGCGCATGCCGGACGATCGAGAGGTCCACGCAGGTGTCGTCGGTGCACTCGACTTCCACCGCCGAGTGCAGGATCAACGACCCGTGGCAATGGTCGATTCGGCTGTCGCACTCCCTACACGTCATAGTCCTTTGATAGCACTCGCCACGGACAGGTCGTTCGAGGCGGGTCCCCTGGCGTGTTGCGCGTCGCAGCCGACAACTTCCCAGCAAGCGCCGCCCGGCCGGGCGCTGTGACCGGGCCGAGTGCCCATACGATCTTGGAACCCGGACCGTTCAGCAAGCAGCGGAGGCATCTCATGGGAATCACGGACTCGGTGACGCGCGCGGTCCACAACGCGTGGTCGTTGTTCGTCGCAGACGGAGTCGCGGCACCTCACCGGACGCCCTCGGTTGTCGTCGGGCAGGGACCCCACCGGACGTTGCGCCGGTTCGGCGCCGAGGACGACGGCGGTGATCCGGTTCTTCTGGTGACGCCGCTCGCCGCGTCGCCCGCGTGCTTCGACCTGATGCCGGACCAGAGCCTGGTGCAGTATCTCGCCGGCCTCGGCCGCAGCGTCTTCGTCGTGGAATACGGCGAGATGAGTGCCGAGGACCGCGACCTGGGACTCGACTACTGGATCGACGACATCGTGCCCGACGCGATCCACCGGGTATCCGAACTGTGCGGCGGCCGCGACGTGGACGTCGTCGCCTGGAGTATCGCCGGAGCCATGGCGCTGCTCACCTCCGCCGCGCATCCCGATCTGCCGGTGCGGTCCATCACCGCCTTCGGAAGTCCGCTCGACTTCTCGAAGATTCCCGTGATGGCGCCGCTGCGGCTGGCCGGGAAGATCTGCGCGGAGCCCGCGATCGATGTTCTCGACGCGGTGTTCGGCGGCGTTCCGGCTCCGCTGGTCCAGGCCGCGTACCGCATCACCGCGCTCGACCGGGAACTGACGCGGCCGTGGTTCATCGCCTCCAACATCACCGATGCGGACAAGCTGGGGCGAATGGAATTCGTGGATCGGTTCCAGGAGCAGATCTACGGCTATGCGGGCCGCGCGTTCCGTCAGCTCGCCCGGATCACGGTCGCCAACGACCTGTCGTCCGGGGCGCTCCACCTCGGCGAGCGGATCGTCGACCTGGCCGACGTCACGGTTCCGGTGCTCGCCTTCGCCGGGACAGAGGACATCCTCGCGCCGACCGCGGCCGTCGAACCGGTTACCCGGTTGCTGCCGAACGCACGGGTGCGGTTCGTGCAGGTACCGGGCACGCACCTGGGGATGCTCACCGGTGCCCGTGCGCGCACCACGTCGTGGG
>JADGMW010000218.1_pt1 | contig 35678 bp, 31 predicted proteins | sample 8641801 | NCBI WGS metagenome assembly JADGMW01 (sample SAMN16272018, study PRJNA661076) | feces metagenome | isolation source: fecal sample from diarrhoea affected cattle A | host: Bos taurus | place: South Africa: Lokaleng Village, Mahikeng | collected 2019-09
CCCTTTCACGGTGCAGAGAGGGGTTCGATTCCCCTAGGGCGTACCACGCTTCCCCATTTCGCGGAAAATGTGATCAGACACCACCAGTTGGTGGACTTTGGCATGCGCGCCATACCGGCATTGTCAGAGACTTAGCCTCGCCCCTTCCCCCGGCGAAGCGAAAGACACTCACCACCGATCCGGTTGTCCAGGGCATTACTCCAAGTCCCGATCAGGTTCTGATAACCAGTTTCCAGCAAGCGCCCGCCTCCCGCGCGTTATTCCTTGCAAAACACCCACAATCGCTGAAGACTATAGGCCAGTCCTATCCGTGGGAACTATTTGGGGGCAAATAGTGACAATATTCCGCACACTGGGTCGCGCCATCACAACCGCGATCGCATGTATTACTTTCTCTCTTCCGGCGACAGCCGATACCGCAAATCTTGGCGCATTTGAGGGGTTCGTCGCCAACGGGAAATATAGAGACGCGAATTTCTATCTGGCGAATGGATTTCTTACGGCCAGCGAGATCGATACGAGTCAGCTCTTCTATTCCGTCCTGCATTCTCGCTTTGGCGACGACATCCGTCGAAATGCCAGGGGGATCGACGAGCTCTACAACTATCTGACCCCGCTTGGGAGCATCGACCTAAATCGCCCATTCGCCTGCGGCCGGGACGACGAAGATCTTTGCCTCCTCGTCAACGACCTCGTCAGAAAAGGCGTCCGGCCCAACGAACTGACTTGGTTCGTGGCGCGCGGCCTCGACATGAACAAGCGCGATGTCGAGTTTGTTCCGGCCACACTGCCACTGATGGCGCGGTTCGGCTCGCACTACAGCCTCAATGAACTCAACTGGTTCTCTTCCAACGGGATGGTGCTGGGCGACGAGAGCTACACGATCGAGGAACTGGTCAATTATCGAGACAGCTTTATCTGGCATCAGCGCTCCTACGCGCTGAAAGTTCCTTCGAATTTCCTCAATCTGGGTGACCAGAATTTCCTCGATGTGCTGGTCATGGTGCTGGCAAGCGACATGGACCTGAACGATCTGCAGCAGAGCCGTCGGCGCGAGGCGCTATGCAATTTCATCACCTATGCCGCTGCGTCCTATGCGCCGTCATATGACTATCTTCAGCACGTTCTCGATGAAGTGACGCAGTTCCGTGGCGGCAATATCGGCCAGCAGGTGCGGGCAAACGGCGGCATCTATGCGCCCTTCCCGAGCGCCTGTGTCTCTCTGGTTCAGGCCATGGCGGTCAGCCATGCCCGCCTCAATGAAGTCATCGACAATTTTGCCAGGTCCGGAGACGTGAATACCGCCGGCTGGCTCCTATCCCTGATGCAGGTGAACACCCAATGAGCCCGATTACAAACGCGCACAGGATCATTCCTTTCATCTGCCTGGCCTCACTCCCCTTGGTACCGGCTCCAGCCGTGGCACAGCAGCGCCTCGTCGAGGGTATATTCGCGCTGGGCGGCGCAATGATCCTCAATGAGATGAACGAACGTAATCGGGGGCAAAACACCGCGCCGCGCCGGACGCAACAGGTTGATCCGGCAACAGCCCAAAGGGCTGCCGAGGAACGCGAACAGATGCGTCTTGTCCAGGTCCGTCTCAATACGCTGGGATTTGACGCCGGCTCGCCGGATGGCCTCTCCGGCCCCAAGACCAGGCGCGCCATTTCCGATTTCCAGGCCAGTATCGGCATGGCGCCAACGGGCAAGCTCACGCATGAGCAGATTGCGGTGCTCTATCAGCAATCTGCCGGCATTGGCGGCGGACACGTCGGAGGCCCCCAGCCCGTATATCCGCCGAGCGGCGCATTTCCGGCTTTGGTAACGCCGGCCGCCCCACCGATGGCAGCGACACCGGCATTCCCTTCGCTCGGCACCCCAGCAACCCCCACGGCCGTTGCCCCCGGGGCCTTCCCTGCTCTCGGAGGGGCGCCAACACCCCCTGCCCCGGCGGGCAATTTCCCTGCCCTGGCGGCAACCGCACAACCCGTTGGCGTACCGGCGTTCCCCACCATCGGCACGCCTGTCGCCGTCGCAACGCCGACAAACCCGCTTGTCGCGGGCAGCGCCCAGGCGAGTCAGGCCTTGCCGACTGCGACCAGCCTAGCCGAAGAAATCATCAAGACCCCCTTCGTATCGGCCGACAAGCAACCCGCCATACTTGGCGTTACCCTTGGCTCGACCGCCGAAGACTTTACGTTAATGCTCGGTGAAAACGCCTTCGGCAACTGCACCGGCGCACCCGGTGCCCAGCAATGCAGCCGACAGACGGCAACCCTGTCGGACGTCGTCAAAGGCTGGGTCGCGGCGGACGGCCAGCTTTGGGCGATGGCTAGGCTAATCCAGTTCAACGAACCGGTTCCTGCCGATTTCATCCACGGCCAGTTCACCCAGACTTATCCCGAACTAATGGCAGCTCCTGGCGGACTGGTATCGTCTGGCGAAGCCTGCGAAGTGAATGCGCAATCCGTTCCGGCACTGGCGGCAGTCTTCGATCAGCGCGCCGGCGTGCCAGAGGCGACCGAAGTCCCCAGCGCCCTGCTCGATATGGCGGTGCAATGTCCGCTCGCCTATTCGCTGGCCTTCAACGAAGGCAATGGGCATGTCGCCGCCGTGCAGGTGCTTTTCTTTGACGGCACGAGCGTCGTGCGCCAGCACGTCGCGGCGCATGAGGCACTCCAGACCCAGCTTGGTGCTGATCTGAAATTCTAGGCCGACAAAGCTGGAACCAATTAATGCGGCCCCACTCATCTGAGCGGGGCCGTTGGCGTCTTCAGTACCTCATCGCAGAGTGACCAGCCTCAGTTCACCTGAGCTTGGGCTTGCGCAACGATGTCCATGCCGACGAGGTCGCTCCAGGCTTCCAGGAGGCGTTTGGTAATGGGGCCGACCTGGCCGTCGCCGACTGTGAGATTATTGAACTTGGTGGACGGCATGATGCAGTAGGGCGTCGAGGTGAAGAACATCTCGTCGGCTGTCGCCAGATCATAGGGCAGCAGCGCGGTTTCCTCGGTGGGGATGCCGAGCTTTCTGGCCAGTTCGAGCGCCGTGGCCCGGCTGACCCCGGCGAGACAATTGACCGTGGACGGGGTGCGCAGGACACCATTGGTGACACAGAAGATATTGCCACCCTTGTTCTCGGCCACGTGGCCATTCATGTCGAGGATGACGCTCTGGGCGGCGGGGTCGACCTGCTTTACTTCCATCTCGGCCAGCGTATAGGCCAGACGGCTGCGGTTCTTGATGCGCGGATCGAGCGACTGGCTCGGCACCATGCGGCTCACCGGCGTCACACCATGGCAACCTTCGGTGTAAAAGCGCGCCCAGGGCTTGAGTTCCATGAACTGGGTGAAGATCATCACCGTTGCCGAACCGGCCTGAACGGTGGGGTCGGCGCCAGCGATGGCGAGGCCGCGCGAGATATTGTGGACGATCCAGCAGTCATCGTCCGGGCCGTAATTGTGCTCATTGGCTTCAAACACCTCGAGCGTGGTGCGCAGCATGTCTTCCGCGCTCATGCCGGGATCAATGCGCGTCAGCTTGAGGGACTGGTAGAGGCGCTCGATGTGCTGCTCGAGCTTGAATGGCTTGTGGCGGAATGTGCGCGTCGATTCCGTGACCGTGTCGGCCAGCATGATGGCGCTGTCGAAGATCGAGATCTTCGCGTCCGCCTCGGCAACCATCTTGCCGGAAATATAAACCTGTCTACCCAAAATGCTTTCCTCCCAAAATTCTTTTTCGAGGGAGTGGGCCACAGCGCAGGCGTGCCTGCCGCAAGAGTAACCCCCCACACCCTCAAAGATTTTGTTATAAGGATAACATTATAACCGTCAAGGATAGGGTCAGCGACCTATTCGCATGGGACGATATCGTCTCCCCAAGACCAGGGAACTCGGCTAACGATAAAAAACGCCCCGGACGGAGTGTCCGGGGCGTTTGACAGCCAGATCTCAGGCGGCAAAAGGACCGGGGTCCGGATCGTCGTCCGTTCCGGCTTCAACCCCGGCGGGCGTATTGGCGACCTTTAGGACCTTGAGCCTTTGCATGGTGCCGTCTGTTTCAAGCCAGCTCATGACATGGTCCGGTCGGAGGCCGAGCAGTGCTGCACCATGGCTGGACGTGACCGAAAGGCGATAGGAGCCGCTGCGGTCGACATGCTCGGGCATCACCAGCTTGACCGTGCGCTCCTCCCCCGGGATAGGCTTGTAGCGCACCACGCTGCCGATCCGCACCACGTCGGACGGCAGAAGGCCGTCCTTGACGATGCGGGCACGGTCCAGCTCATAGAGCAGGAAATCCATGCGTTCTGCGCTCTGGCCGATATCGGTGAGCGCGGCCACTGTCAGCCGGCGATGCTCTTCCTCGCCGATGACGATATCGGGCGACTGGGTCCATTCAGACAGGGAAATCGTCGTCATCCTTGCACCTGCGGTTTGGGGAGCTTCTCGGGGCTGGGAGCGCCCGATCGCTCATAAATGGAAAAGAGATGTTCAGGCTTGGACACCGCGCCCTCATAGGGGCGCTGGCACCAGGGACAGCGGCGTGCGGCCCGGGGTCTCGGGCCGGCACAGGAGCGGCAATAGCGCAGGGCTGGCATTCATGACTCCATCAGGACAGAGGATTTTGGGCGTAGGTTTCGAGGATACGCTTGCGGTCATCGAGCGAGCGCAGGCGGACCGTCATGGTCTCGGTCTTGATCGGGGTCTGGTACGGCAGGCTGTATGCCACCTCTGGCAAATGCGCCTCTGCCCAACTCCGGAAGCGGCCCAGCTTGTGGCTGCCGGTGATGGGAAGGGTGACGGAATATTTGAAAGTCATCGCGATGGCCTCATGCGGACATGTGCAAACACCACGCGCGAAGGCGTGGCGGGCAGATCAGAGTGTTTTGGTGATTGGTTCGAAGATCCTGGTGCCGCTCTTGCCGTGACGGCAGGTAGCAACACCAGGCAATCAGCCTGCCTGGCGAAGACCGTGTATGAACAAACGTGTGGCGACAAAAACTGTGTTCATACGGCCATCATGGCCATATTGCCCGCTTTGTCAAATCGGCCGGAAAACCCCGCAAACCGGGTGGCGGCTACGCCTCAGACGGGGCGACGATACTGGTAGATACCGACGTCGATGACGCCTTCAGCAAAGCCCGCCTCGCAATAGGAGAGGTAGTAGACCCACTTGCGCCTGAACTGCTCGTCATAGCCGAGCGGGGCGATCATCGGCCAACGCTCCAGGAAGCGCTCACGCCACAGCCGCAGCGTCCTGGCATAGGACTGGCCAAAGGTTTCGACGTTTTCGAGCACCAAGCCGTATTTCTCTCCGAACTCGGCCATGACCGTCTTGGTCAGAAGCATGCCGCCGGGAAAAATGTAGCGCTGGATGAAATCGGGGCCGCTGCGATAGCCGTCAAAATCCGCCTCGTCGATGGTGATGGCCTGGATCGATGCGGTGCCACCGGGCTTCAGCCTGTCATGCACAGTCTGGAAATAGCTTGGCCAATTGTCCTCGCCCACGGCTTCGATCATCTCGATCGAGCAGACGTGGTCGAACTGGCCTTCGGTGTGGCGATAGTCTTCGAAGACAAGAGTAGCGAGCGCGTCGAGCCCCTGCCGGGCCAGCCGCTCCTTGCCGAATTTGAGCTGTTCGGCCGAAAGTGTGATGCCGCGGAGATGAGCCTTGTAGTCGCGCGCGACAGTTTCAGCAAAGCCGCCCCAGCCGCAGCCGATTTCGAGAACGGACGCGCCGGGCGTGACCCCCGCCATATCAGCGACGCGGTGATATTTGGCCAGCTGCGCAGCCTCGAGGCTCTGGTCGCCCGAGGTGAACACAGCCGATGAATAGGTCATCGAGGGATCAAGCCAGAGACCATAGAAATCATTGCCGAGGTCATAGTGCTCGGCGATGTTTTTCTTGGAGCCCTCGAGCGTGTTGCGCCGCGACAGGTGATAGTGGAGGTCGGCGGCAGCGCGGCGGAAAAAGCCGGGATTGGCCTTCTCGAACATCGCGCGGTTCTGCAGGAAGAAGCGGAACAGCGCGGTGAGATTGTCCACCTCGATATCGCCGTTCATATAGGCCGCCGCGAAGCCGACGGTGCCGCGCTTCATTGCCTCGCCGATCACGTTGAAATTCTTCAGCCGCAGCACGGAATGCTCGCCGGTCTGCGGACTGCCCAGCGTCCGGGTGCGGCCATTGGGCAGGATAACGGTAATCGCGCCGTGGGTCGGCTTACCGATCAGGGCAACGCCGATCCGCTCGACCAGCCTTGAGGCAAATCGGGTCCAGAGCGTAACGCCGGTTTGGGAGTGGTCGACAACGGATTTGCTCATCGAATACTAAATCCACAAGCGCCGAAAGGCAGGCGAGACGAATTCAATGGTCTTTGGCAAGGATCGCCGAGCCGTCACGCGCCTACGCAGACCAAGCCTTCGATCTATGTCTACCAGTACCTTAACGGCCAATATTGGATATGCAAGCAGCAGTTTGCGCCCAATAGATGGCAGACCGTGGTGATCAGCGCGCCGGGCGGGCGATGTCGGTGAGGCGGAACTGGACCTGTTCACGGCCCTGGTAATGATCAATGGAAAGGCCCCCGGCGAAGTGCAAAGGCGCTTCGGTATCGCGCAGCAGCACATCGCCGAGCGGGGTGCCGGCTGCACGAAAGGCAATGGCTTTCAATCGCGCGCCGTCGTCGGAAGCGAGGGAGAAGCTGACATGTCCGCCCTTGCCGACGATCTGTGCGAACCGCGCGCGATGGGCGGGAAAAACGAAAACCGGATTGGGATTGCCCGAGCCGAATGGGCCGGCCTTTTCGATGGTGTGGAGGAGGTCGACACTGGCGCCACGAGCGGTCAGCGCCGCATCCACTTTCAGGGCGGAGGCCGCCCGCGCGGCCTCGACGCTCGACACCAGTTTTTCAGCGAGAAAAGAGCGGAAGGCGCCGATTTCGCCGGGACGCAGAGTGACGCCCGCCGCCATGGCGTGACCACCACCCTTGGGGATGAGCCCGCTGTCCACGGCAGCAATCACCGCCGAGCCGAGGTCGACGCCGGGCACAGAGCGCCCGGAGCCGGTGCCATGACCGTCGGGATGGAGCGCGATGGCAAAAGCCGGACGATCGAACCGCTCCTTGAGACGCGCGGCGATCAGGCCGACAATACCGGGGTGCCAGCTTTCCGAAGCGAGAACGAGCACAGGCGGCCCCTCCCCCGCACCGATTTCGGCAGCCGCGACGGCGGTCGCTTCCTCCACCGCTTCGACCTCGATGCGCTGGCGTTCGGTGTTGAGTTCATCGAGGCGCGCGGCAATCACCATGGCCTGATGCTCATCGTCCAGCGCCAGCAATTGCGTGCCGAGCGCGGCATTGCCGATGCGGCCGCCGGCATTGATACGCGGGCCGATGAGAAAGCCGAGGTGGTAGGGGTTGAGCGGCCCTGAAACGCGCGAAGCCAGCGCCAGGGCAGCCATGCCCGGATTGTCGCCGCGGCGCGCCACTTCGAGGCCGCGCAGCACGAAGGCGCGGTTCAGCCCGACCAGCGGGACCACGTCGCAGACCGTGCCCAGCGCCACGATATCGAGGAGGCGCATCAGGTCCGGCAGGCCGGCGGCGCCCTGCTGGCGCAGCGCACGATTGACTGCCACCAGCACCATGAAGGTGACGCCGGCAGCGCAAAGATAGCCGAGCCCGGAAATGTCGTCCGGACGGTTGGGATTGACCAGCGCATTGGCCGGCGGCAGATCGTGGTCGGCCAGATGGTGATCGATGACCAGCACATCCACGCCACGGCCGCGCGCATGCCGGATTGGGGCGTCGCTGGTGGTGCCGCAATCGAGCGTGATGATGAGGCTGGCGCCGGCGTCGATCAACTTGTCCATGGCCGCAATATTAGGGCCATAGCCTTCAAAGATGCGGTCGGGAATATGCACCTGCGGGTTCAGCCCGAAATGGCCGAGAAAACGCACCATCAGCGCGCAGGAAGAAGCGCCGTCGACGTCGTAATCTCCAAAGAGCGCGATGGCTTCCTTATCGGTGACAGCCTTAGCGATCCGCTCGGCCAGCGCGTCCATGTCGGTGAGCGTGGATGGGTCTGGCATCAAGGCGCGGATCGTCGGCTCGAGATAGAGGCCGGCGCCATCGAGATCGACGTTTCGACCGGCAAGAATGCGCGCGAGAATATCGGAGACGCCCGTCTTCTGGGCTATGGCCCCGGCCAGCCGCGTGCCAGCACTGTCGAGCCGATCAACCCACGAGCGGCCGGAGACCGACTGGGTAACATCCAGAAAATTGCGCCGTGTTTCCAGCATGCCCCGGTGTTAGGCGATTTGGCGCGGGAGAGGAAGGGGGTGTGGAACCAAGCGCTACAAATGCAGCTCTGAGTTCGCCCGCGTTACCCCCTCCTGACCTCCCCCTGATAGGGGGAGGGATAGATCGAGGACGCTGAAATTTCGAGAGCCGCAGTGCGCTCCTCCCCCTATCAGGGGGAGGTCGGGTGGGGGTATGGGAGCCAGCCCCTACCGCGAATGGCGGGCCTTGATCCAGCGGGTGGTCTGGCTCCAGGAGCGCATGACGATGGTGCTGGTTTCGACATTGGTCCGACGCAGCCGAACGCCCTCGAGCAACGTGCCGTCGGTAATGCCGGTGGCGGCGAACAATACGTCACCGGAGGCGAGATCACCAACCGTATAGATGCGATTGGGGTCGGCGATGCCCATCTCATGAGCGCGCTGGCGCTTGGTGGGCGTGTCGAGGATAAGCTTGCCCTCCATGTGACCGCCAATGCAGCGCAGCGCTGCCGCAGCGAGCACGCCTTCGGGGGCACCACCGGAGCCGAGATAGATATCAACGCCTGTGTCCGCCGTGTTCACGGCGTGGATGACCCCGGCAATGTCGCCATCGCTGAGGAGCTTTACCGAAACGCCGGCGGTGCGCAGTTCCTCGATCAGCCCCGCATGGCGCGGCCGGTCGAGCACGATTGCGGTGATCTCGGCCAGCGGCACCTGCTTGGCCTTGGCGAGCGAACGCACATTTTCCGTTGCCGACCAATCGACATGCACGGTCTCGGGCGCATAGTCGGCGCCGATGGCGATCTTGTGCATGTAGACGTTACGGGCGACGTTGAGCAGCCCGCCGCGCTCAGCCATGGCCAGGACGACGATGGAATCAGGCTGGTTCTTGGCGCAGAGGGTGACGCCTTCGAGCGGGTCGACGGCAATGTCGACCTCGGGCCCCTGTCCCGTACCAACCGGCTGGCCGATATAGAGATTGTCGCACTCGTGCTCTTCGCCCTCACCGATGACGATGCGGCCAGAGATGGCCACATTGTCGAGTTCGGAATTCATGGCGGCGACAGCGGCGTCATCAGCCGCCTTCTCGTCGCCCTTGCCGCGCCATTCGGCAGCGGCAATGGCGGCGCGTTCGGTCACCCGCACCATTTCAAGCGTCAGCGAGCGGTGCAGATTGGTTGGGCTCTTGCCGTCTTCGACCTTGCTGAGCTTCATGTTTCCCCCGGGAGCACGATCTGCCCTGATCGGGGGATCAGAGCCGTTCGATGCGGATCAATTGCGGTTCGCCGACAATGAAACCGTCAGCGGCGATCTGTGCAAGCGCTTCGCGCACCGATGATTCCAAAGTCTGTTGGGTAATCATCACTACCGTGCGGGCCGGCGAGCCATCGGGGGCCACTGCCTTGGCTCCCAGATCGGAACGCTGAATGACCGAATCGATGGAAATCGACTTGTCGCCCATGCGCGTCGCAATGGCCGCGAGCGCACCCGGGACATCCTTGGCACTGAGGCGGATGTAGAAGCCGCCTTCATGTGCGCGCATCGGCGCCTCGACATAGGGCAGCAGCTCGTCGCTCGGCACGCCCAGCGGCGGCACGCGCGTGCCACGGGCAATGTCGAGAATATCGGACAGAACCGATGAGGCGGTCGGCGGGCCACCGGCGCCGGGACCGGCAAGCAGCAGTTCGTGCACATGGTCGGTTTCGAGCGCGACCGCGTTCATCACCCCATCGACACCGGCAATGGCGCTGCCCTTGGGCACGAAGGTGGGGTGGACGCGCTGCTCGATGCCGCTTTCCGTGCGCTCGGCAATGCCGAGCAGCTTGATCTTGTAGCCGAGGTCGGCCGCGACCTGGATGTCGTGCTGGGTGATCGAAGAGATACCCTCGACGCGCATCTTGTCCGGGGCGATCTCGTAGCCAAAGCAGAGCGTGGCGAGGATCGAGAGCTTGTGGGCGGTGTCGTAACCCTCGACGTCGAAGGTCGGGTCAGTTTCGGCATAGCCCAGCGCCTGCGCATCCTTGAGGCAATCGGCAAAGCTGATGCCCTCATTGCCCATGCGGGTGAGGATATAGTTGCAGGTTCCGTTCATGATGCCGAACACCTTGGCGATACGGGCCGAACCGAGGCCCTCGCGCAGCGTCTTGATGACGGGAATGCCACCCGCAACAGCGGCTTCAAAACCGAGCTGGGCGCCAGATTCTTCGGCCATGCGGGCCAGCGCCACGCCATGCTTGGCGAGCAGCGCCTTGTTGGCGGTGACCACCGGGCGGCCAATCTCGAGGGCAGCTTTGACAGCGGCAAAGGCCGGGCCGTCTTCACCACCGATGAGCTCGACGAACAGGTCGATACCGTCCGACTTGGCGAGCGCGACGGGATCGTCGAACCACTCGATGCCAGAAATATCAATGCCGCGGTCGCGGGAACGCGAGCGCGCGGCAACGGCCGTCACCTGCAATTGCCGGCCCAGTTTCTTGTTCAGCTCATTGCCGTCCTTTTGCAGGATACGGACAAGGGTAGCGCCAACATTGCCCAGCCCCGCCACGCCAATGCGCAGGGGCGTCTGGGTTTCTGTGTCGCCGAATTCGGCCATGGCCTTGAGGATGCGCGCACGCGTCTCGGTGCGCGGCTCGCGACCGTCCCGGAGGTCAAATACAAACAGGGGATCGCCGGCAACAATTCGACCGAAACGGGTGGGTGTCCAGCCGCGGGAAGAGATGAAGGATTCGACGGATTGGCGGAAAGATTGGATATCGCTCATGGTGGCGCCATCTGCATAGGAATTCGCCTAGTCGTCAATAGGAGTTTGTCCCCGACCACCGGCTTTCGGGACAAAATTACCGCTGAACGCCTATTGCGCTGGGTGGCGTGTCAGCAGAACCATCGCTTCGTAGTGGTCGGTCTGGGGAAACATATCGAAAAGCCGGATGCGCTCGGGCCTATAGGAAGGCAGGGCAGCGATGTCGCGGGCGAGCGTGACCGCGTTGCAGCTCGAATAGATGATGGTCGCAACGCCGGTCGCTTCGAGCGTTTCGCAGAGCTGGTCACCAAGGCCGCGGCGTGGCGGGTTGACGATTACGACGTCGGGCGGGTTGCCGGCCCCAAGAGCGGTAGCATCGCCGACGGCGAAGGACACGTCGGTGAGGCCGGCCTCGGATGCACTCAGCTGCGCCGACGCGACGGCGGGCGCGCTGATCTCTATGCCATGAACGCGACGACCCGGCGCTGCCACATGGAGGGCGAAGCCCCCTACTCCGCAATAAAGGTCCCAGATCGATCGTGCGCCGCGCTCATCGACCCAGTCCCGCGCCTGGTGATAAAGTCCGATGGCGATGTCGGTATTGGTCTGGAAAAAACTTGCCGGCCGGAGATGAAGGACAATGTCGCCCAGCCGCATCGGCAGGGTTTCGCTACCGGCGAGGAGGATTTCCTCATCCCCTTCCAGCACGGCCTTGTGCTCGGGCAGGAGGTTTGCGGTGACCACGACCAGCTGCGGCAAGGCCGCCAGCAGTTCGGCGAGGTGCTTTTGCATCCGGCCGACAGGCTCGGTGGAGCGCAGCACAAAGCGCAGCATCAGCGCGCCATCGGCAGATTCGGTCAGGAGCACGTGCTTGAGCTCGCCGCGGCGGCTCGGAACATCATAGGGCGCTATGCGGGCGCGCGCGATGAAACGCTTGATCGGCTCGAAGGCCACCCGCAGCCCGTCCGCGAGGATGCCACAACCAGTGAGATCGACCCCATGCTGGGTCGGATCGAGAATACCGAGAGTGGGCGCGTCGGCCGTGCCGCCCACCACCATTTTCGCCTTGTTCCGAAAACCTTCGGGTCGGCTGACCATCGGCGGGAGCCAGACGGCGTCCGGCCAGGCAGCCAGCAGATCTTTGGCGTGCGCCGTCTTGGCGGCGATCTGGTCGTCATAGGGCGTGCCCATAAGGGTGCACGAGCGGCAGACGCCCCGATCGAAGTAGTCGCAGTGCATAACCGTGCTGAGACCTGTTTTCACCCGTCCATCCCACGGTGTCGAAGGAGGCGGCGCGCCGCCCCCTTCAGACGCATAATTTTACTTCGTGCCACCAGCGAGCGGCACCACGTTGCCCTGGTCGCCCTTGGAGCCCAGCAGCTTCTTGATGTTGCGCGCGGCCTGACGGATGCGCTGCTCGTTCTCGACGAAAGCGAGGCGGATGTACTGGTCGCCATATTCGCCAAAGCCGACGCCCGGAGCCACGGCCACACCGGTTTCCTGAACCAGCATCTTGGCAAATTCGAGCGAGCCGAGGTGGGCGAACTGGGCAGGGATCGGCGCCCAGGCAAACATGGTGGCCTTGGGAACCGGAATATCCCAGCCGACGCGACCAAAGCTTTCCACCATGACGTCGCGACGGTGCTTATAGACCTTGCGGACTTCCTCGATGACATCATCGGAGCCATTGAGCGCAGCGACGGCCGCAACCTGGATCGGCGTGAAAGCACCGTAGTCGAGGTAGGATTTCACGCGCGCCAGAGCGGCGATCAGGCGCTCGTTGCCGACGGCAAAGCCAACGCGCCAGCCCGGCATGGAATAGGTCTTCGACATCGAGGTGAACTCCACCGAAATGTCGATCGCGCCCGGCACCTGCAGGATCGACGGCGGCGGCTCCTTCTCGTCGAAATAGATCTCGGAATAGGCGAGATCGGACAGGATCAGGATGTCGTTGGCCTTACAGTACTTGACCACCTCGGTGTAGAAATCGAGGTCGGCCGTGTAGGCGGTCGGGTTGGCCGGGTAGTTCAGCACCAGCGCGATGGGCTTGGGGATCGAGTGACGGACGCCACGATCGAGCGCGCGCATGAAGTCTTCACCCGGCTCAGCCGGCATGGAGCGAACAACGCCGCCCGACATGATGAAGCCGAACGAATGGATCGGATAGGTCGGATTTGGCACCAGCACCACGTCGCCGGGGGCGGTGATGGCCGAAGCCATGTTGGCGAAGCCTTCCTTGGAGCCGAGCGTCGCCACGACCTGCGTGTCGGGGTTCAGCTTCACGCCAAAGCGGCGACCGTAATAACTGGCCTGGGCCTTGCGGAGACCGGAAATGCCACGCGAAGTGGAATAGCGATGGGTGCGACCGTCCTTGACCGTTTCCTGCAGCTTTTCGACGATGTGGTCGGGCGTCGGCATGTCCGGATTGCCCATGCCGAGGTCGATGATATCGACTCCCTCAGCGCGCGCCTTGGCCTTGATCGGGTCGATATGGGCAAAAACATAAGGCGGGAGGCGACGGATACGGTGGAAAACTTCGCTCATGTGATTCCTCGGCGGGCCTCTCAGAGACCCTGATCTTGCCGCGACGCGCTCGGGCGCCAAACCTCGATTATGGGAGGCTGATTATCGCGGAATTATGGTTGCAGACGGGTTAAATCGCCCGGTCCGATTGGGGTTTGCGCTGTATTCGGCTCTTCCCGGCCACGAGCATGGCCATGTGGGAAGAGCTAGCGGGCGCTTGCCGCGTTGGCGGCCGCGGCAACCGCCATCACCTTGCCGGCGAGCTGGGCTCCAACCTTTGCAACAGTGAACGGAGACAGCATGTCTCTTGCCCTTCGGAAGTCATTTTTGTAAGGAAAGCAACGATCGACAGGCTGTTCTTAAATCGTCCTCCGGGTCTTGTAAATGGGCCGCGGGGTTCCGAAGTTCGGAACCGAACGGCGTTAGGTGAGGTTCGAACTTGAAGCGTATTGCCCTGGTGACGATCGGCACGCAAGGCGACGTTCAGCCCTATCTCGCCCTGGCCATTGCGCTTCAGGAGCGCGGATATACGGTTGCACTCGGCGCGACCGAAGAATTCGAGGATCTGGTCACCGGCTACGGGCTTGAGTTCCACTCGCTTGGACCCTCGATCCAGTCCTTCCTCAAGGAATCACGGTTTGAAAGCGCGATGAGCACTTCCATGCTCATCAATGGCCCATCCCTCTTGCGCCAGGGCCAGCAGATCGTCGATACCGCGGCGCGCTCGGCCTGGCGCATGTGCCAGGGCGCTGACGCCATCATCGTCAACATGAACACCAGCTTCGGCATCGACATCGCCGAGGCGCTGAAGATCCCGGCGATCATGACGGCGCTGCAGCCGCTCAACTCGACCAGCGAGTTTCCGCTGTCGATGTATTATGTCGCCGATGACCTCGGCCCCACGCTCAACAAGCTCTCCTATACCGCCGCCACCATGCAGCAGGCCTATTGGAACCTGCCGCGCAATCGCCTGCGCCGCGAGTTGATGGGGCTCGATGCGCGCAATATGGGCGGCGTCTTCACCAATACCGATGGTTCGGCACTCACCACGCTCTACGCCTATTCCACGGCCGTCAGCCCGCGTCCGCGCGACTGGCCCAAGACTGCGCTCGTCACCGGCTACTGGAACCTTCGCGATCGCAGCGGCTGGGAGCCGACGCCGGAATTTGAAGCTTTCCTCTCGGCAGGCGAAGCGCCGGTTTATATCGGATTTGGCTCCATGCCCTTTGGCGCCGAGCGCAATACGCGCATCCTCAAGGAAGCCATGGCGCTCTGGGGCGGCCGCGCCGTCGTCGCACGCGGCTGGGGCGGCATCGATCCACGGGACCTGCCCGATACGATCTTTGCCATCGAAAAAGCACCGCACGACCGTCTGTTCCGCTATGTCAGCGCCGTGGTGCACCATGGCGGTGCCGGCACGACCTCGGCGGGCCTCCACCTCGGGCGCCCGACCTTTGTGGTCCCGCAGGCCATGGACCAGCCATACTGGGGTCGTCGCGTCTATGAGCTGGGCTGCGGCCCCAAACCCATTCGCCTGCGCAAGCTGACGGCAGAAACGCTGGCCCAGTCGCTGACAGATCTCACCAGCAACGAAACCTATCGCCGCAATGCCGCCGAACTGGCCGAAAAGCTGCGCAGCGAGGATGGTGTCGATCGGGCGATCAAGGTGATCGAGCGTGTCATGGCCAATTTCGTGCCCCGCGCCGCTAAGGTCGAGCGCAAGAAGACCAAGGCCAAAAAGCTCTCACTCAAGAAAGCCGTATAGGGCGACCCGCGTGTCGCCCTCTCTTTTACGCCTGGCCCTGACGGGACAGGCGATAGCTGTAGTACGTGCCGATCAAGAGCGGCCCGAAAATGCAGATGGCGACAATGGCGAGCAGCCAGCTCGTATCCGCAATCAGCACGGCCGCCAGGGCCATACCGCCCCCGCCCACCATCATCAGCATGCCGGAAAGACGGTTTGTCGCCTGCCAGTTTGCCGGATTCTTCATGGTCCAGGGCAAACGCATGCCGGCAAAACCGTTCGGCTGCGACTTGGGCAGGATATTGCCCATCGCGATGAACAGCGCGCCCAGGCCGAAGACGATCACCCGAACCATCTCGAGATTGGAGCCCAGTGTGATGGCAATGGCCCCCGCCTGGATTACCGACATCAGCAGGGTGAAGCCGGCGAAGGCCGTCCGCAGACCTGCGAGGGCCCGTTCACCCTGCGGCCCCCGCTGCAGCACGATCTGAAAGATCACACCCATGACAGCGATCAGCCCGATTGGCATCAGCGGAGCCCAATCGCGCATGAGATAGGCGTCAGCCTTGCCGTCCGGCCCCCAGTGGACCGGCATTTGGGCTTCGGCCGGCACCAGTAGATAGCCGATGATGGTGATGACGATGAGCAACGCCACGCCCGCCAGGACAGATGGACTGACAATATTGGCTTTCTTCATTTCTCTTCCCCCAGCGAAAGCACATCGGCCAGTGCCTGTTCCAGCACCGACGTATTGAGATGGTAGATGAGGCTCGTCCCCTGTCGCTCCACGGCCACGAGCTCCGCTTCCTTGAGCTTGGCAAAGTGGACCGAAAGCGTGGGCCGGCTGATCTCGAAATGATCGGCAAGCTCGCCGGCGCTCATCGGTCCAGTCTTGAGCAGCGCCAGAACCTTGCGCCGCACCGGATGCGAGAGCGCCTCGAAGACGGCGTTGATACCCAAGAACCTCTCCTATTTCGATGCCGCGCTAATTAGCGTTTTGCCTAATTAGCGTCAAGGCGAAATATATATGCAAAAAAGGGGAGGCTTGCGCCTCCCCCAGTACGGAGATGGGGATTTCTTATTCCGCCGGCACCGCGTTGGGTTCAATATCGAGCGCTTCGATGCTCTCGCCGCGGTCGTATGTGGCCTGGTCGAGAATGCCCTCGCGCTTGGCGACGATGGTCGGCACGAGCGCCTGGCCGGCGACGTTGACTGCGGTGCGGCCCATATCGAGGATCGGGTCGACGGCGAGCAAGAGGCCGACGCCTTCAAGCGGCAGACCGAGGGTCGACAGCGTCAGGGTGAGCATGACAGTCGCGCCGGTGAGGCCGGCCGTGGCTGCCGAGCCGATGACCGAGACGAAGACGATCAGCAGATAGTGCTCGATGCCAAGGCTGATGCCGAAGAACTGGGCGACGAAAATCGCCGAGATCGCCGGATAGATGGCCGCGCAACCGTCCATCTTCGTGGTCGCACCAAGCGGCACGGCAAAGGAGGCATATTCGCGCGGCACGCCGAGGTTCTTCTCAGTGATGCGTTCGGTGACCGGCAGCGTGCCGATGGAGGAACGCGACACGAAGGCGAGCTGAATCGCCGGCCAGGCGCTCTGGAAATAGCGGATGGGGTTGAGGCCATTGGCCTGCAACAGCACCGGGTAGACAACGAAGAGCACGAGGGCGAGGCCGATATAGATGGCGGCCGAATACCACCCCAGCTGCGCCAGCGCATCCCAGCCATAGACGGCGACGGCATTGCCCAGGAGGCCGATGGTGCCGATCGGCGTCAGGCGAATGACCCACCACAGGATCTTGTGGACGATCTTGAGGAAGGAGCGGTTGAAGGCGAGGAACGGATCGGCGGCCGGACCAACGCGCAGGGCGGCGATGCCGACAACGATGGAGATCACGAGGATCTGCAGCACGTTGAAGTTGAGGCTGGTCGTAGCGCCGCTATCGGTCACGCGGGTCGACGCCTGCAGACCAAAGATGTTGGACGGAATCAGCCCCTTGAGGAAATCGAGCCAGGACCCGGTCGAGGACGGCGCGCGGGCAGCGGCTTCGGTGACGGCGGTGTTGATCCCCGGCTGAATGATGAGGCCGAGCGCAATGCCGATGGCCACGGCGATCAGCGCAGTGATGGCGAACCAGAGCAGTGTCTGCCAGACGAGCTTGGCCGCATTGTTGAGTTCGCGCAGATTGGCGATCGAGGCGACAATGGCGGTAAAGACCAGCACCGGCACCAGCGCACGCAGCAGCGAGACGAAGGACGAGCCGATGGTCGACAACGTCTGGGTGAGCCAGTTGGCGTTGCCGGCGGCATCGGGACCGATATTGCGGGCGATGAAGCCAAGGATCAGGCCGACCACCATGGCCGCGAGGACCTGGAAGCCAAAGCTTGCGTAAAAGGGCTTGGGAGCACGCGGCGCTCGCGCCGCCGAAACGGTTGTGGGAGACATGAAAGGTGACCTTTGAGCTGACAGGCCAGCGCGTTCTCTGACGCTCGCCTGCGGGTTGCCCAAAACTTACGCCTGCCCTCCACCGAAAGCAGCGCATGGCATTCCATTTCCTTCCAAACGCGAGGAAATTCCTAATGCCGGCGCAATGGATTGGAGATCGAACGTCTCAGAGGGGCCGCGTGACGAGACTCACGAGCCCGGCCAGCAAAGGCAACAGCAGCAGGCTGAGGGCGTATGACGTCACCAATACGCCCAGCCCCGGATCGGCCCAGGCGAGCACAGCAAGCCCCATACCGGCAAGGAAAGTCGCGACGCCCGTCACGCGATGAACGATAACCCATGCCCGGTCGGACGGCACCGGCCAGGGCATGCGCAATCCACCATAGGAGTGGCGTTCGGCACCATAGAGCACGATCCCCAGCAGCATCAAAACGGCGCCAAGGCCGAAGCCGGCAAAGCGAATGAGGTCGAGGTCGGAGCCGATCCCCGCGAACAGCAGGCCAAGCTGGCAAAAGGACGGCACGGCGAGCAGCAGGGTCAGGGCCGGATCGAGGATATGGCGGGTCTTGGCGAGGTGGTTTTTCGTCAAGGCGCGCCCCAGCAGGTAAAACACCGCGATCAGCCCGACTTCTATCAGCGGCGCCGCGGCCAGCGCCAAATCGCGCGGCCAGACCCAGTCGGCCACGCTGCCGCTCCAGTGCGCTACAAAGGCGAAGCTTTCCGGCACATGGAGGAGCGCCACACCCGTGGTCGCGAGGGTGACGAAAAAAATGAGGAGATGAAAGCGGGTAACGAGGCTGGGCATGGACGGGCTCTATCGGCAGTACCCATATGGAGAGCGCTGGGCGGCTTGACCAGCCTGTCGGGCAAGGAAATTGCGCCCTCCCCGCACACCCTCCAAAAACAAAGGGGCCGGTTTCCCGACCCCTCTGCAAATCTGGCAAGTTCGAAAAGCTTAGCGCTTCGAGAACTGGAACGAACGACGGGCCTTGGCCTTGCCGTACTTCTTGCGTTCCACGACGCGGCTGTCGCGGGTCAGGAAGCCGCCCTTCTTCAGAACCGGACGCAGGGTCGGTTCGAAGTAGGTCAGTGCCTTGGAGATGCCGTGGCGGATCGCACCGGCCTGGCCGGACAGACCACCACCAGCAACGGTGACGTTGACGTCATACTGGTCGAGGCGCTCGGAAGCGACGATCGGCTGCTTGACGATCAGCTGCAGAACCGGACGAGCGAAGTACTTCGCAAATTCACGGCCGTTGACGGTGACCTTGCCCTTGCCGGGCTTGATCCAGACGCGAGCGACGGCGTTCTTGCGCTTGCCGGTGGCATAGGCGCGGCCGAGGCTGTCGAGCTTCTGTTCGTGAACGGGAGCAGCGTTGACGGCGGGTGCGCCGGCAGCAGTGCCGAGATCTTCGAGAGAGTTGATGGTGTCGGCCATGTTACTTCACCCGGACGTTCTTGGGGTTCATCGCGCCGACGTCGAGAGCGGTCGGGTTCTGTGCGACATGGGGGTGCTCGGAACCGGCATAGACGCGCAGGTTCTTGAGCTGGGCGCGGGTCAGCGGGCCACCGGGCATCATGCGACGCACGGCGTTTTCCAGCACGCGGTTCGGGAAACGACCCTCGAGCAGTTCGCGCGCGGTACGGTCCTTGATGCCGCCGGGGTAACCGGTGTGCCAGTAGAAGCGGTGCTGGTCGAGCTTGCGACCGGTCAGCTTCACCTTGTCAGCATTGATGACGATGATATTGTCACCCATGTCCATGTGAGGCGTAAAAGTCGCCTTGTGCTTGCCGCGCAGACGCGAGGCAATGATCGAAGCAAGACGACCCACGACCAGCCCTTCGGCGTCGATGAGGATCCACTGCTTTTCGATCTCGCTCGGTTTTGCCGAGTAAGTGCTCATAATCGAAATCCCTAAGATTCAGGCAGTCGATCCACAGGGAACCGACCAGTTCGGTGGGGTCTTTAGGAGGGATTCGACACGCCGTCAACCCCACCTAAAAAGTCATTTAAAAACAACAGCTTACAAATGCGGTATTATTTTACCGTACCGAGAGCGTGTGTTTTCGTCATATCGGCCAGATACGCCGCGATTGCGGAGGCCAGAATGAAGGCGAGACCCTGGTGCGCGACCGCCAGATCGATATTGATCTTGGAGAGCAGCGTCGCGATGCCGAGGGCAACCTGGGCCACGACCAGAGCCATGATCACCACCAGCCAGCGATGCACACCCGAGAAGCCATGGTTCCGGGCCTGCAGCCACACCATCACCGCCGCATAGATGGTGATGAGATAGGCCAGCATGCGGTGGTTGAACTGCACCGTCAGACCGTCTTCGAAATGGCTTAACCACGCCGGATCATGGGCATAAAGACCATCGGGAATGAACTTGCCTTCCATCAGCGGCCAGGTGTTGAAGCCCATGCCCGCCTGGATACCGGCGACAAAGGCACCAGCGGCGATCTGGATTACGAGCAGCCCGAGAAGGATGGCCGCGGCCCATTTGTTGAAGCTGGTGACGGTATTCTCTACCGGCTCGGGCCGCATTCGTCGGGCCACCCAGATCAATGCCAACAACAGGATCAAGGCCGCTGTCAGATGGGTCGCCAGGCGATATTGCGACACAGAGGTCAATTCGGTGAGGCCGGACGAGACCATCCACCAGCCCAGAAAGCCCTGAAAACCACCCAGAATGAAAAGACCGGCCAGCGGCAGGGTCATGTCCGACGTCAGGCGGCGCTGGAACAGGAAGACAAGGAAGGGAATGGCGAAGGCAAAGCCGATGATCCGGCCGAGGAACCGATGGCCCCACTCCCACCAGAAAATGCCCTTGAAGTCCTCAAGGGTCATCCAGTGATTGTAGACCTCATACTGCGGGATCAGCTTGTAGCCTTCGAACTCGGCCTGCCAGTCCGCCTGGGTCAGCGGCGGGATGATGCCCGATATGGGCTTCCAGGTGGTGATCGACAGGCCCGAACCGGTGAGGCGGGTCATTCCCCCCACCATCACCATGGCGAGAACCATCGCGGCCATAATATAAAGCCAGATCCGCACGGGGCGGAGGCGGTCACCAACAATACTCACTTTGCCGGGTGCGGCATCCTGCAAGGTCGTCACAGCGATCTTTCTGGTATCGAAGAAACTGGCGCAGTGGTAATCCCGGGGGCATGTTCCCGCAACAGTCCAGATGCCGCACATGACCCAGCGTAATCGCAAATTGATCGGCGCGTTCCTGATCGTCGCCTCAATCGTGGCGTGGTCGGTCTTGGCGACATCGATCTACCTTGCCCTGCCGGAGGGCCTGCCCGGGCTCGTCCTGATCCTCTACTTCATCATTGCCGGCATGGGCTGGCTGCTTCCGGCCATGTGGCTGGTGCGTTGGATGGCGCGACCGGACGCGGAGCGCCGGGCCGGCTAAAGGACCCTACCCCATCACCCGACCCATCTGGGTGAAGAGGCCACCGCTGGCAAAAATGTCGACATAGCGCCGCTGCTGGAAAAGCCCGTTCAGCGAAATGCGCGGCAGGGCGGTGAGACTAGCGAGGTGGGCGGGATAGAGCCCTCCCGGGCGCGTCGTCACCGCGGTGCGGAACCCAAGCTCGGTCGCCAGCGCGAATTCCCGCGGCCCGCACGAGAGCGGCCCACCGAGCGGATAGGAAAAGTGCATCGGCCGTTGGCCGAGCTTCGCTTCCAGGATTTCGGCGGATCGCGCCATTTCCGAACGCGCTTCCTCGGCGGGCAGTTTTGCCAGTTCGTAGTGGTTCACCGTATGCGCGCCGATGGTGCAGAGCGGATCGCTCGCCACCGTCATCAACTCCTGCCAGTCCATGATCAGATCGCGGCACTGCTGCGCGAGATCATAGCCATAGTTTTCGGTGAATTGGGCGAGCAGATGCCGGCGCTCCGGCTCTGGCAGTTTTCGCATGCGCCAGTAGATCCGGTCGAATGCCTCGCTCTTCTGCGCCGCGGTCCGTATATCAAGGTATTCGGTCTCGCCGTTCTCCGAGAAGGCGACAGCCTCCTGGCGGGCGATGATATCTTCGATGGCCTGCCACCACAGCTGACCGGTCCCATCGACGAAGGCGGTCGGAACATAGAGCGTGAAGGGGGCTGCGTGCTTTCTCAGCACCGGCAGGGCATGGACGAGATTGTCACGATAGGCATCGTCGAAGGTGAGGACGACAAACCTGCGCCCCGCAGTCTTCGCGGCGAGCCGGTCGACGGCCTCATCGAGCGTGACAATATCCATGTCGAGCCCCCGCACGCGCTCGACGACGTAGTCGAGAAAGCCCGGCTCGATCTGCAGAATGGCATTGGGCGAGAACGCCGCGGGCTTGTTCGGCAGCACGCGGTGGAGGGTGAAGATCACCCCGCGTGATGCTGACAGGGCGCGGGAAAGTTGCGGCAGCCGCGCCAACCACAAGGCTTCAAAGGCAGCACGAATTGCGGTGTATTTTAGCGACATCGCTATCCGACCGGCTAGGCGGCCAGATCGGCCAGAGCGGCGATCTCAACCTTGGGCAAGCCGGCATCGAGCAATTGGCGTCGAATGTCATTGGCCTCATCGGTCTCTTCCGAATTGGCAGCCACCAGCACGACGCGACCACCAAGATCGGCAAAGAGCGGCAGGCTGGAACGCCCGGCAACCCGCCCCGTCAGCACCACCACAACCTCATAGATGTCGCCCAAGGCCTCAACGAGGGTGATCGGACGGGCGGAATTGCGGTCGATGGCGTCCCCCTGCCCCCAGGCGATCTCGGCAAAACTGCTGGAGGCCGATTTCTGCACGATATCGCCAAAGCTCACGGCGCCGGCGCTGAGGTCGGACAGACCGGGGATCGGGCCAACCCGGCCGCTACCGGCGTCGACGAGTGCCACGCTGAGCCCCTTGGACAGGGCATCGTTGATCAGTTCGCGCGCCAGGGTTTCGCTGGGCAAGTCGCGGCCATAGTCGGCCAGCAACAGAAGATGGGTGCGCCCGAGCACCAGATCGGCCGCGAGGTCGGCGTAGCGCACCATGCCCGGAACTCTTTGGCGCGGCGGAGCGGGTGGCGGTGGCACGGCCTCTTCCGGAGGCGCAGCGCGTTCGCGGCGTTCGGTCAGTTCCTTGAGGAGCGCGCGGGTATCGCTCGAAGCAATGTCCGCCACGTCGCTGGCATCGCGGGACAGGAGGCTCTGCGGCTCGGTGCGGAGAGACGGCTCGTCTTCGCTCGCAGCCTCGGGCTGCGGTGGGGTTTCGACCACGGGCAGCTGGGTTTCAACCGCAGCAGCCGGGACGACAGAAGCAACAGGAGCCACGGGCTCAACAGGATCGGCCACGGCAACCGGAGCCGCCGGAGCAAAGCCGTGAACGGGCCGGAGTGCGCGGCCGGACAGCAGTTCGCTGAAAATGGCGACGCCAACCTGGCCTGCCAGCGCCACAAAACCGACAGCCGCAAGGATCAGCGCGGTCTTGGGCGACGCCGGCACGACGGAGGGCGCAGCTTCGGTTACGACACGCACGTCTGGCAGCGTCGAATTGGTATCGACGCGCGATGAGGCTTCCGTATAGCGCAGGAGATAGGCCTCGAGCAGGTCGCGCTGGGCCTTGGCTTCGCGCTCAAGCCCGTCGAGCGCCACTGTGTCGCGGGTGGCCGTCGAGGCGGTCTGCTTAAGCCGGTCGAGATCGGCTGTGAGCGTAGCTTCAAGATTGCCCTCGACCTTACCCTCGGCTTCCAGCGTCTCGGCAACGCGCATGCCTTCCTGACGGATCTGGGTTTCGAGCTCGCGCAGCTGGGAATCGATGGCGCGGATGGTGGGATGATTGGGCAGCAGCGTCGCCGACAGCTGGGCGCGCTCACCCTGCAGGCGGACCTTCTCCTGGCGCAGCTGCTGAACGACGGCGGAGGCGCGCACATCGGTCACCCCATCAATGGGCTGGCCGCTGAGCAAGAGGTCGCGGATCAGCGCGGCGCGGCCGAGCGCAGTATTCTTGCGCTCCTGGGCCGTGGCGATCTGGGTGGAGATGGTCGAAAGCTGCTGGTCGAGCAGGCTGGTGCTGTTGGCGCCGACATAAAGATCATTGTCGACCTTGAACTGGGCCACGGCGGATTCGGCCTGTTCCACCGAAATGCGCAGGCGGGCGATTTCCTCATTGAGCCAGCCGGAGGCGTCGGCGGTGTCGGAGAGCGAGAGCTGCGCCCGGCGCACCACATGGGCGCGCGCCACCGCATTGGCGATGTCGGCGGCAAGCTGCGGATCGGTCGAACGCACCAGCACGCTGATAATGCGCGAGTCGCGCTCCTGCACCACGGTCATGCGATCATAGAGCGTATTGAGCACTGTTTCGTCGATGCTGACGGGCCGGTTGCTGCGGCCCAGCAGCTGCATCAGCACGCCCATCGGCGAAAAGCCCGACTGCGAGCCGTTGAATTCGGCCTTGGAGCGCAGGTCGAGTTCATCGATGACTCGCAGCAGTGTATCGCGTGATTTGATCAGCTCGATCTGGCTGGAAACAACGCCGGTATCGGCCCCGCCGGCGCTGGGCATCTGCTCGTTGGAGGCGCGCACGAAGGCGTTGGACCGCGGCTCCACCAGAATAGAGGCAGATGATTCATAGAGCTTGGGCATGAACATCAGCACGACAAAAGTCGCTGCCAGCAGCACCAGAGTAACCAGGATAATTCGGGGCAGTTTCCGCCCCAGCGCACCCATCACCGCTGCAATGTCAATTCGCGCATCGCGCATGCTGGGCGCATCCAGAGTCATGTCAGGTCCTCACCGAGACCAGAGTTATCACCCTGCGTAGTCAAGATTACGTTAATCGGCCCCGCAAAACGGGCTGCACCGCAAGGGCATAAGGGAAATCTTAACCATAAAGAACAACACTGTGGCCAACTCGAACGCGCGGGATTCCCAATGCGCTGGCTACCCATTCTCGCTGTTACACTGCTGATGCCGCTGGCGGCATGCTCCACGACGTCCTCTCTGCCCTCGACCTATACGGTCGAGACCAAGGGCGTCTATTCGCTCGACACCGGCGATGTAGTGCGAGTGTCCGTCTATGGCGATGCCGAGTTGACCAATACCTATCGCGTCAATGACGCCGGCGCGATTGCTTTCCCGCTTGTCGGCGCTGTGCAGGTGCGCGGCCAGACCACCAGCGTCGCGGCTTCGCGTATCGCGGCCGCGCTGGCCAATGGCTTCATGCGCAATCCCAATGTGGCCGTGGAAGTTGCCGAATACCGCCCCTTCTTCATCCAGGGTGAAGTGCGCACCTCAGGTCAGTTCCCCTATGTCTATGGCATGACCGCCCGCGCCGCGATCAGCACGGCTGGTGGCTTCAACGACACCGCGGACCGCAGCAAGGTCACGGTCTATCGCCGCAAGGGCAATGAGATGGTCAAGGGCACGGTCGAGCTCGACTTCCCGCTCTCCCCCGGCGACACCATCGTCGTCAACGAGCGCTGGTTCTAAACCCCTTGTCGCAGCTCGGCGCGAACAGCCAACTACGCGTCCTCCAGATCATGCGCGCGCCCGTCGGCGGGCTTTTTCGCCATGTCGCCGATCTGACGCGCGCGCTCGACGGCATGGGTCATGACGTCGGCATCGTCGTTGACAGCCTCGCCAGCGACGCCCAGACTGAGACCCGCCTCGCCGCCCTCGTGCCGCATGCCAGGCTCGGCATTCATCGCCTGCCGATGCCGCGCCTCCTTGGCCCGGGCGATCTCACTACGCCGTTGGCCGTGCGCAGCCTCGCCAAAAAGCTCGAGATCGACATTCTGCATGGCCATGGCGCGAAAGGCGGCTTTTATGCCCGCCTCGCCCGCATCGGCAATGCCAAGGCCCGCGCTCTCTATACGCCCCATGGCGGGGTGCTGCATTTTTCCGCCAGCTCCGCATCGGGAAAACTGTTTCACCGGCTCGAACGCGGGCTGATGCCGCAAACCGCGGCAATCATCTTTGAGAGCGCCTACGCTAGAACAACATACTCTCGCCTCATCGGCCCGCCCACCTGCCCGGTCGCTGTCATCCACAATGGCGTGGCGCCGGAAGAATTCGTGCCGGTTGCGACCGATGTGGATGCCGCCGATTTCGTCTTTGTCGGCGAACTGCGCGATCTCAAGGGCATCTTCCCGCTGGTCGAGGCGATGACCGGCCTCACCCGGCCCGATGGCACTCCCGCAACCCTTATCATGGCCGGCGACGGCCCGGATCGCGCCGCGCTCGAAACAAGGCTCGCCGAGCTCAACCTCACGACCCGCGTCAGCCTCGTCGGTGCCCAACCCGCCCGGGCCATGTTCGCGCGCGGCAAGACGGTGGTCGTGCCATCGCTGGCCGAGTCCCTGCCCTACATTGTTCTGGAAGCTGCAGCGGCCGGGAAGCCGCTGATCACCACCAATGTCGGCGGCATTCCAGAGATCTTTGCCGGCGAGACCGATCTCCTGCTTGCCCCCTGCGACGTCGGATCACTGTCGCACGCAATGCAGTCAACACTGGACACCCCTGCCGTGACGCGGGCCCAGGCCGAACAGCGACGCGAGGGGATCGCGGCCCAATTCGCAGTGGCCCCGATGAGCACTGCCATAGAACAGCTCTACCGGACTGCGCTGTCGCAATCCTAGGAGACGATTTCACTGAACATAAAGGTCTGTGACGCAGTATCGGTCATCTAGTGTATTGAGTACTGGTGCCACTGATGTTTCGTGTCGACCCAAAGCAGGCCATTTCCGGCCATGCCTCGCGCGAGGCCAATCCCGGCACCCCACTGTCCGTCCCCGCCGAAGAGATCATCGCGCGCCCGGTTGAGCGCACCTATTCGGGCAATGTCATCTCCGGCGTGGCCCAGCTGGTGGAAGCAGGTCTGCTGATCGCCCTTGGCTTTGGCATCCAGGCCGCCTATGTGCCGCCGGGCGACGAGACGCTCTATACAATCCTCATTGTCGTTGCGGCCTTCCTCAACAATATCGGGCTCAATGCCCTGCGCACCCACCGCGTGCCGGCCTATCGCCGCGTTGTCGGCCAGGTGGGTCGCGTCCTTGCAGTCTGGGCCTCGGTGATGGCCATCCTCACCGCCGTCATCTTCTTCCTCAAGGCCGGCGACATGGTGTCCCGCGTCTGGCTGATGACCTGGTTCATTGCCGGAGCGGTCCTGCTGATCTGCTACCGCATGCTGCTGCATACGCTGGTGCAGCACTGGACCCGCCAGGGCCGGCTCAAGCGCCGCACGGTCATTGTCGGTGGCGGCAAGGATGCCGAAGTGCTGATCGAGCAGATCAATGCCGGTGCGGACAAGGACATAAACCTCCTCGGCCTCTTCGATGATCGCATCGATGAGCGTTCGCCTGACGAGGTGGCTGGCTACTACAAGCTGGGCAAGGTCTCGAGCCTCATCGAATTTGCCCGCCGCACGCCGGTCGATCTCGTCATCGTCTCCATGCCGCTCTCGGCTGAAAAGCGGGTCCTCGACATGCTAACCCAGCTCTGGGTGCTGCCGGTCGACATCCGCCTCTCCGCCCACATGAGCAAGCTCAAATTCACCGACAAGGCCTATTCCTATATCGGTGGCGTCGCCGTCCTCGACATGGCCGACCGCCCGATCTCGGACTGGAACCTCGTGTTCAAATGGGGGTTCGACAAGCTGGTCGCCGTCACGGCGCTGGTCTTGCTCTCGCCGATCATGCTGGCCGCGGCCATCGCCATCAAGCTCGAGAGCAAGGGCCCGGTGTTCTTCGTGCAGAAGCGCCATGGCTTTAACAACCAGCTGATCAATATCTACAAGTTCCGCTCCATGCGGACCGACACGCTCGATGCCAATGCGGCCAAGCTCGTGACCAAGGACGATCCGCGCGTTACCCGCGTCGGCAAGTTCATCCGCAAGACCTCGATCGACGAGCTGCCGCAGCTGTTCAACGTGCTCAAGGGCGAGCTGTCCATTGTCGGCCCCCGCCCCCACGCGCTTCAGGCCAAGGCCGAGAACCAGCTCTATTACGAGGCGGTGGAAGGCTATTTCGCGCGGCATCGCGTCAAGCCGGGCATGACCGGCTGGGCCCAGATCAATGGCTGGCGCGGCGAGACCGACACGATCGACAAGATCATGCAGCGCGTGAACCACGACCTCTACTACATCGAGAACTGGTCGCTGCTGCTCGATCTCTATATCGTCGCGATGACCCCGGTATCCCTTTTTGCCAAGAGCGAGAACGCCTATTGAGCCTGTCTGCCCCCTTCGATACCGCCTTCGTCGGTTCGAAAGAGGCGGCGCAGGCTTTTGTGCGCAAGAAGGCCCAGCGCCTCCTCGACGTGATGGTGGCACTGTGGATCTTTGCGGGCGGCATCGTCCTTATCGAGCCCTCGCCCTATGAGTTGATGTTCGTGCTGGTCCTGCCCGTCGCCGTCATGGCGGGGGTTGGGCTCTACCGATCGACGCTCGGCCTGCTGGCGATCATCCTGGGGTTCATCCCCTTTGCGCTGATTGCCGTCTTCCAGGTCCAGTTCACACCGCTCACAGACGCGCTGATCTTCACTCTGGTGACGATCTTTCTCCTCATCACCTCCTATTTCGCCGCCAATTACGTCGCGGAGGACACGATCCGCCGGATGCGGCTGATCATGGCCGCTTATACCGCCATCGCCGTGCTCCTCGCCATCATCGGCACGCTGGCCTATCTGCGGCTCATGCCCGGCGCCGACCTCTTCCTGCGCTATGGACGCGCCAAGGCGACGTTCAAGGATCCAAACGTCTTTGCGCCCTTCCTGATCCTGCCCGCCATGTTTGCCCTGCAGCGCGTGCTGCTGTTGCGCGGCTGGCCCGCGATCATCGCCGGTGGCGTCTACCTCGTGCTCTTCGTTGGAGTGTTCGTCAGCTTCTCCCGCGCCGGATGGGGGCATTTTGCGGCCTCATCGATCATCACGCTCGTCCTCGTCTTCGTCCTGGAAGCAGGCGCGCGCGACAAGGTGCGGATCATGATGATGTCGCTGGTCGGGGCCGCAATGCTTGTGGTGGCGCTCGGGGGCCTGCTCTCGATCCCCGCCGTTTACAAGCTCTTTGAAACCCGCTTCGCCACCCAAAGCTACGACACCGGCGAAACCGGTCGCTTCGGCCGCCAGGGCTATGCCTTCGAGCTGGCACTCGACCATCCCAGGGGACTGGGGCCAGGAGAGTTCCGCAATTTGCGCATCATCGAGGAGCCACACAATGTCTATGTTTCAGTGCTCCATAATTACGGCTGGGGCGGCGGTGTCCTCTTCTACCTGCTGATCGGCGTCACACTCTGGAAGGGATTTACGTCGATCCTGCGTCCCTCGCCTTACCGGCTGCTCGCCATACCGCTCCTTGCGACATTTTCAATGCTGGCTGCCGAGTCGTTGATCATCGACTCCGACCACTGGCGGCATCTGTTCCTGCTGATCGGTCTGGTCTGGGGCGTCTCAAGCGCCATCGACAACGATCCACGCACCAACGTCCGCCGCGAAGAGGCTCTCATTTAGGACAGCCTTCTTATAGGATACCTTTCTGACGCAGGCCCCTCGCCTCCATCGCCCCTCAGGGGAGAGGGTCAGGGTGAGGGGTGAAGACTTCAGAGTGGGCACAGACCAGCGATCTCACCGTACCTTCGTCATCACCCGGCTCATCCTGGTGATCCACGGCGCGACGACATGGCACCTTAAGCCCCTAACCCCAGATCGGCCCGCGTATGAAGCGTTCGGCGAGATCGGCGCTGCCTTCGGCATAGCCGTCCATATGGGTCTGGGCGAGATTGGTCTCAGCATGCGAGCCAATCCAGGCCAAGAGGGCCATGCGCCGCAACATCACCATGGCGTCGAGCATGGCGATATCTTCACCGCTGAGCGCCCGCACACTCTGATAGCCTTCCACCCACGCTGCCTTCAGCGCCGGAATATTGGCCTGCGTCTCATGGAAAGAGACCGCGGCAGCAAAGTCATAGGCGAACCAGCAAAAGCCGCTGTCGTCGAAATCGATCAGGCTGATGTGGCTGCCTTCGACCAGCAGATTTCCAAGCCGCATGTCGGCATGGATCAAGCCATAGCGATCCGCGCCAGTACCATAGTCCGCCAGCCGCTGCGCGAGATCGACACAGAGCCGGTCGAGCACCTCCCGCACCCGGGCATCCACCCCCGGCGTGACGCGCCAATCGCCCCAGAGCCCGTCGACATCAAGGATGGTGGCGGCGTTCCACACCTGCCGCTCAAAGCCGGCCGGCGGTGTCCAGCTCATGACATGAAGGTGCATCCGCGCGGCATAGGTGCCGAGTGTGCGGAACAGCGGGACGAGATCCTCGTCCGGTCCGGGCTCACGCCCGGCGATAAAGCGGAACAACACGCCACGGCGCTGCTCGCCAGCGGGCGTCTCGAAATTCTGCAGCAGCGCGCCATCGCGACCCGCGACCGGCTCGCTGATAGGCAGGTCCGTGTCGCGGCGGAGCGCCGCAAGCCAGGCCAGCTCGCTGTTTATTGAAATTTCGGTCTGATATTCGGGCCGATGCACGCGCAGCATGAACGGCTCACCGCCGTCGCAATCGATGCGAAAGGTCTCGTTTTCAGAGTGATTGACGAGGTGTGCGTCGCGGACATGGCCAGCAAGCTGCGGCCAGAGCGAGAAGGCGGGCTCGATGTCGCTTTTCGTCAGCGCCATTTTTCCCCCAGTCAGCCCCGACAGGACTGCCGGACATTGCCGCGTATGATTTTGGAAAATGGTCGGAGCGGCCGGATTTGAACCGACGACCCTTTGTCCCCCAGACAAATGCGCTACCAGGCTGCGCTACGCCCCGACTGCGCGGAGACATAGAGAAGCTGCGCTTGGCGTGCAACCTAAAAATTCGTGGGCTGGGGAGCAAAGTGACAATTCCACAGCTAAACGCCTACCGGGCCGGAATGTCCGGCTCGCCAGTGTCGATCACGTCTTCATCGGGCTCTCAAACGGGAATGCCCTCAGCTGGGCACAGTCTCAGCACGGCCGCTGTTTGGCACAAAATCGGCCTGCCTCCCAGGCAAGGCGTCATAAAACCCGGCAAGGGCTGGCTCGACTGACATTGCCAGCTCACGGCAAGTCGCGAGTGCTTCGGCAGTCCCCTCCCCGGCGGCAAGCAGCGTCAGTAGCGTCCCGTGCGCTTCGGCAAGGCTGGAGAAGGCGACGCTGTCCCTGACGTTCTCATCTCCAACAAGAATGAGAATCGGCTCGCGCTCGCTCATGCCCTTGAGTTCCACCCTGCCGGCGTCGAGAAAGGCCAGCTCCGACGCCGCGGCAGCCGTCGGCGCGCTGACAATGATCTCATGCCCCACCGCCCTGCACATGCTTTCGAGCCGCGCCGCGACATTGACCGTGTCGCCGACACAAGAATAGTCGAACCGCTCGGCAAACCCCATGTTGCCGACCAGCGCTGGACCGCTGGCTATGCCGATGCCGATATTGATCTGTTCGCCGCCCTCGGTATTGAGCGCGTCCAGCGCCTTGCGCATGGCCAGCGCGGCCCGGCAGGCTAAGAGCGCATGCCGCTCGATCCGCACCGGCGCATTCCAGAACGCCATCACCGCGTCGCCCATGAATTTGTCGATCGTTCCCTTATGGTCGACAATGGCGTGACCGAGCGCGCCGAACAGCCGGTTGAGAATGCCCACCAGTTCATCGGGCGCAACGCGCTCGCCCAGGGCGGAGAAATTGCGCACGTCCGAGAACATCACCGTCAGCTCGCGCACCTCCCCGCCGAGGCGCAGCAGTTTTTCGTCCGCTTCGATCTGCGTCAGCAACGAGGGCTCGACATAGTGGGCGAAGGCCCGCCTTATGCGCCGCCGGTCCGCATCGGTGGTGGCAAAGCGATAGACCACCATGGCCGCAAACAGCGTCAGAATACCGAGAAGCGGAAAACTCGGATCGATCAAGAGGCGCGCGCCGGAAAAGGCAAACCAGCTTCCTGCCGTCACCGCCGCCACCGTGGCCAGCGATACCACCAGACCCACCATTGGCCCGGTCCACACCACGCTGCCGACGATAAGCAGGCCCGCGGTGACAAAGATCAGCACCTCCAGCCCCGCTACCCAATCGGCGCGATCAAGGAAGGCCCCCGTCATCATCTGCTCGAGCACCTGCAGGTGGATGGTCACCCCCGGCACATCCTCGCCCAGCGCGCTGGAGCGAATATCGAGGAGCCCCGTCGCCGAGGTGCCGATGAGCACGATCTTGCCGGCGATGCGCTCGGTCAGCGCCGTATAGTCATCCCCCAAAATCCCCACCGCGGAGGTGTAAACGTCATCGCCGAGGGGGCGATAGTAGATCCAGAAATCCCCCTCCGGCCCGGTGGGCACGGTGAGGTCGCCAATGCGCAGCTGATCCACATGCCCGCCGCTGTCGCCCAGCACCACAAGGGTGGAAACGCCCATGGCCACGCGCATGGCCTCGGCGGCGAGGGTCGGAAAAATCTTGCCGTCGCTGTTCCAGAGCAGTGGCAGCCGACGCGCCACCCCGCCCCCGCCGCGCTCGAGGCTGGCGACCCCGAGGCCCGAGGCTTCCGCCGCCAGTTCCGGCAGGGGCTGCGCGACCCCGCCCAGCATCGGCAGGTTTTCCAGCGGGTCGACACCGGTCACCGCCAGCCCGCCTTTCGGCGCGAGGCGCGTGGGCACCGCCCGAGGGCTTTGCGCCATGGCGAGCACGGTCGGCCCGCCCGCCAGTGCCGCGGCCAGCCGGCCGTCATTGCTCAGCCCGGCCTCCGTTCCAGCCGGTCCCATGCGGTCGGGCTCGCTGAACAGGAGATCGAGCGTCACCGCCGCCGCCCCCATTTCGAGCAGGCGCTGGGTCAGCAGGGCAAAGACGTCCCGCGGCCACGGCCATTGTCCGATCGCGGCCAGCGCGGCCTCATCGATATCGACGATATGGACGGGCAGCGGGCCCGCCACCGGGCGCGGCAGCATCTGCTGATAACTGTCAAAGCTGGTCTCGCGCGCCACCTGCAGCGGATAGGGATCGGCCAGCCGCAACAGGGTCAGAGCTGCGATCACCGCGACGCCGAACACGACCGCGATCCATTTTCTCCTGTCCATGCCCGGCGTCAGACCGCCGTGCGGTGGACGACCACCGGGAGCACCGAAACCGGCGGCCTCGATCGGACATCGCGCCGGAAATCGGTGGGCGACTTGCCAGCCACCCGGCGGAACGCCTTGTTGAAGGCGCTGAGCGAACCGAACCCGCTCTCCATGGCAATAGTCAGGACGCTCTGCTCGCTGCGCATCAGCTGCGCCTGCGCAAACGAGAGACGCATGAGATTGATGTATTCGTTCAAGGTCATGCCGGTCGACTTCTTGAACACAGCCATGGCGTATTTGGGATGGATATCCGCGGCCACGGCGATATCGAAACTGTCGATGTCCTCGAGGAAATTATCGGCCACGAATTCGCAGATGCGCACGATGATCGGGGTGATGTGGTGGTCCGGACCACCATCCCCGGCGGCGTTGCAAGGCCCCGGCAACAGGTCATAGGACGAGAAGCGGATGCGCTCGATGCGCAGCAGCAGTTCGTCCACCGCCATCGCCGCCTTCAGCGGATCGCCGGAGCGGGCATAATTATTCCATCGCGCGAAATTGATGGGGTCGGAATCGTCGGTTTCCTGGGTAATCAGGGTCGCACCCTGCATCAGCCGTGCCTGCATTTCCGAAGGCAGGCGCAGCCGGAAAAAATGCACCAGCGGCAGATGTCCTCCGGCATAGACAAGATCATCAGAGGCATCGTCCAGCCAGTGCGGCTGCCCGCCCCAGAAAAGCGTCAAGTCCCCTTGGGAAAAGCGGATTTCGTGCCCGCTCATCTTGTAGTGGGCCCAGCCCTTGACGATGAAATTGACTTCTACCTGCACATGCCAGTGCGATGACTTCATCACCAGTGGCGAGGAATGGAACATGTGCAGTTCCGTGGGCAAGCCCTCAACGCCGTCCACCAGCGGCTCGTAGTATGCGCGACTAATCTTACTTTCCGCCAAGTTCGCTTACCGATTGAGAGTGACGGCGACAATTGCGTCGTTACTCTAGGAAGCGCTCGGAGGAAGAGCAAACAAAAAGGGAGGAATACAATGTCTCGCAATGTTACGCGGTGGACCCGCACGCTTGCCGTCGCCCTGACCGGCATCAGCATGTTCAGCGTCGCGGCCTCTGCCGCCGAACTGACCGTCTGGTGCTGGGACCCGAACTTCAATATTCCCGCCATGGCCGATGCCGGCGCGCGCTATACCGCTGCCCATCCCGAAACCACCTTCAACATCAACAATGTCACCCAGGACGAGATCAACCAGAAGCTGCAGACCCAGCTGCTTGCCGGCGTCTCGGACGGCCTGCCTGACATCGTCCTGATCCAGGACGACAATATCCAGCGCTTCCTGCAGTCGTTCCCCGGCGCCTTCGTGCCGCTGTCCGACAGCATCGATATGAGCAAGTTCGCCGACTACAAAGTCGCCGCCGCGACCCATGAAGGCAAGTCCTACTCCCTGCCCTTCGACTCCGGCGTCACCGGCCTCTTCTACCGCTCAGACTATCTCGAGGAAGCCGGCTACACCGCCGCCGACGTCCAGGACATCACCTGGGACCGCCTGATCGAAATCGGCAAGGACATCCTCGCCAAGACCGGCCACCCCCTCATCGACATGGACTATAATGACGACGGCCAGATCGTCATGATGATGCAGTCCACCGGCCAGTGGTATCTCAAGGACGGCAATGAGCCGAACATCCTCGATAATGCCGCGCTTCGGGAATCGCTCGAAGTGTTCCAGGAAATGGCCCAGGCCGGCCTGATCAAGCCCGTCTCAGACTGGACCGGCTACACCGGCGCATTCACCTCGGGCGAAGTGGCCATGGTTCCGCAGGGCGTCTGGATCACCGGCACCATCAAGTCGACCGCCGACCAGGCCGGCAAGTGGGGCGTGGCTCCGCTGCCCAAGCTCAATGATGTCGAAGGCGCGACCAGCTACTCCAACAATGGCGGCTCCAGCTGGTACGTGTTGGCCTCCTCCCAGAACCAGGAAGAAGCCATCGACTTCCTCAAGACTGTCTGGGCGGAAGACGTCGACTTCTATCAGGGCATTCTCGTCAATCAGGGCGCTGTCGGCTCGCTGCTCGCCGCCCGTGAAGGCGAGGCCTACAAGGCCAGCGACGATTTCTTCGGTGGCGCACCGGTCTGGCAGAACTTCTCGAACTGGCTGGCCCAGGTGCCTTCGGTCGACTATGGCACCTTCACGCCTGAAGCCCGCCTCGCTGTCCGCGCCCAGCTGCCGAACATCGCCAATGGCGGCGATATCGACGAGGCCCTCAAGGCCATGGATTCCCAGCTGCGCCAGCAGATGCAGTAACGCCGACTCCTCGGGGCGGGCTCCGGCCCGTCCCGACCGGGTGGCACTTCTCTTTTGATCGGAGTGGGCATGGCGCAGACCCGTCTGGACCGCAACGAGCAGATCAACGGCTGGGCATTCGTCATGCCCGCCCTGGTCCTGCTCGGCATTTTCATGATCTATCCCATCCTCTGGTCGCTCTGGATGAGCTTCCAGGTCGGACGCGGGAACAGCTTTTCCTTTGGCGGCTTCGCCAACATCCAGCGGCTGGCCAATGACGCCCTGCTGGTGCAAGCACTGCTCAACACCGGCTTCTTCTTTGTCGTCCAGGTGCCGATAATGATCATTCTGGCGCTGCTGTTCGCAGTGGCGCTGAACGATGCGACCCTGCGGTTCCGGGGCCTGTTCCGCACGCTGATCTTCCTGCCCTGCGTCACCTCGCTGATCGCCTATTCTAGCCTTTTCAAATCGATGTTCTCGGGCGATGGCATCGTCAACCAGACGCTGATGTCGCTGCATCTGATAAGCGCGCCCCTGCCGTGGCTGACCGATCCGTTCTGGGCGAAAATCGTCATCGTCCTCGCCATCACCTGGCGCTGGACCGGCTACAACATGATCTTCTATCTGGCGGCGCT
>JADGMW010000036.1_pt2 | contig 35467 bp, 25 predicted proteins | sample 8641801 | NCBI WGS metagenome assembly JADGMW01 (sample SAMN16272018, study PRJNA661076) | feces metagenome | isolation source: fecal sample from diarrhoea affected cattle A | host: Bos taurus | place: South Africa: Lokaleng Village, Mahikeng | collected 2019-09
ACCTGACTCGGGGTGGTGAGTTGTCAGAGGCGGTTGAGTTCGATTAAACCGCAACGAACCAGCTGCGGGTTTTTTTATTTTAGAAAGATAAATGAAAAGATTGACGCACCTGACTCGGGGTGGTGAGTTGTCAGAGCCGGTTGAGTTCGAGTAAACCGCAACGAATCAGCTGCGGTTTTTTTTAGAAAAATAAATGAAAAGATTGACGCACCTGACTCGGGGTGGTGAGTTGTCAGAGGCGGTTGAGTTCGATTAAACCGCAACTAACCAGCTGCGGTTTTTTTATTGCTTCTCCGTAAGATATTTCCAATACCTTTTGGGAACGTGCTGAAGGTGAAGTTTCATGTTTTTTCGGGCCGGAATATTGGTGCTCTTAAAATAGTCGCTCCAAAGAACCGAATAAAGCGATTCTTTTTCATCCAAAACCGCAGTTTGCGGATTTCCATCCTTTACTTCCTCAACAAAATCGAATGTTACCGATATGACCTCATGCAAATCGTAGTACAAACCGTACTTTCTTTTTATGTCGTAGATGATCCACTTTTGGTCGGCGTAGCGATTTTTAAAAAAACTCACAATTAACGGGAGCACATTGTAATCGGGGTCGACGGCAGCATAAAAACTTCCGTCGGCAGTTTCCTGAAATCGGATAAATGCCTTCATCCGGTGGCGTTCCCTGTTCACGCTTTTGTCTAACTTTGATATTGCGATGACCGAAGGATGACCATAATTGGTTTCAACTTTTGTTGTATTGTCGAAAACATATCGGAGAAAATCGAAAATATGCTGAAACGCTTCAGGTAGTTCAGAAAGGTATGCTTTGAAAATTCGGTTTTGCCAATCGATTGACAGTTTTTTCCTTAAGCCATTCAGTACCCTTGTTGCTTTATTTTCATCTGTAACTACGTGGTGAACATCATCCAAAAGCGATGGTTCGTAATGTGAATCTGTAACAATACGAACGACATTGTTTTTAAGTTCATAGGCGTCAAAAACTGCGGTCAACAAACCTTCAAATGAGCCGTCAAACAAATAGATTGAACTCAAAATAGTGACAACTGATTGATTGGGATTTTCAAATACTTGCTGTTGCTCTCAGAAAGAATATTTTGTTTAATCAACGTCGGTTCGGGGTCGCGGAGTTGATATTCGCTATCCGCACACCGAATGAAATATTTCGCCCGATTATAAGCAATGCCAATTTTTCGCAATTGGTCGGATCGCAACCTGCCAAACTTGCGTGCTTGCACTATTTTTTTTGCCGAGCCAACGCCAATTCCGGGTACCCGCAATATCATCCGGTAATCTGCCGTATTGATATCGACCGGAAAATGCGCCATATTTCGCAGCGCCCAACTCAGTTTAGGGTCAATTTCAACATCGAGATGCGGATTGTTCGCATTCAGGATTTCGGTAACCTCAAAACCATAGAATCGCATTAACCAATCAGTTTGGTACAATCTGTTTTCGCGTAAAAGCGGCGGTTGACTTCCAATGATTGGCATTCTGGTGTCATAACTAATCGGAATATAACCCGAATAATAGACGCGCTTTAAATCGTAGTCCTTATAATATTGATTGGCGCTGTACATGATTTCCATGTCAGTTTCAGGCGTGGCGCCAATGACCATTTGTGTACTCTGTCCGGCGGGAACAAATTTGGGAACGCTTTTGATCAGTTTCTTTTCGTCGGCTAACTGAATCTTTCGCTCCTTTATAAAATGAAGTGGCTTTTTAACATCATCATGCGATTTGTCAGGTGCCAATAATTTCAGTCCGGCTTCAGTGGGCATCTCGAGGTTGATGCTCATCCGATCAGCATATAATCCGGCCTCGGTGAGCAACTCTTCACTTGCACCCGGAATCGTCTTCAGGTGAATATACCCATTGAAGTTGTTTTCAAGCCGCAGTTTTTTGGCAATGCGCACTAAACGCTCCATGGTAAAGTCGGCGTTCTTAAAAATCCCCGAACTTAAAAATAACCCTTCAATATAATTCCGCCTGTAGAAATTCATGGTCAGATCCACCACTTCATCAACTGTAAACGCGGCTCGCTTCACATCATTCGAAACTCTTGAAACGCAAAACGCACAATCAAAAATGCAGTGATTCGTTAGTAAAATTTTAAGAAGTGATACACATCGTCCATCTTCGGTATACGTATGACAGATTCCAGCGCCATTGCTATCGCCCAAACCTTTGGAAGTGTTTTTCCGATTGCTTCCGCTGGAAGAGCATGAAACGTCATACTTTGCGGCATCGGCAAGAATATTTAGCTTTTCGCGAATTCTGTCAGACATATAATTTTGATAAATGGCAAGCTTTTAAAGGTACGTTTCGAAAGTGATTTTCCACAGAAACAAAAGTTAAAAGATATAAAATTTGAAACTCAAAAATTTTTATTATTTTGCGACTGATTTTTAATTTGAAAGTTTGTTTTTACGTCCTTAATTCGCTTATTTGAAGACGATAATCAAGTTGTAAAAAAATAACAATTTTGAGGATGAGTCTTGTTTTTTTGCGTTTTATCGACTTTTTAATCACTTTACGCTCAAAAGATTGCGTATTATTCAAAATTGACTTTCTTTGCCAAAACATTTTGATAAAAGGATTTTTTATTTACTTTTACACCCTATGAAAATCGTTCCCAGTAGCTTACTAACATTGTTGGCTTTTTTGTTTGCGGTAGTAAACTGTCATGCAGCAGCTCCTACACCGCCACAGCCTTCACCGCCACCTCCGCCGGGAGTGCCGATCGATTCTGGGATCGCGGTGTTGTTACTAATGGCAATCGGATTTGGACTATATAAAATCTCGCAGAATAAAATAAATAGAACTTCGCATTAAGCGGAGTTTTTTCATTTTTAAGCGTTTCGCAAATCAAATAAACGGCTTACATATTTCCCGATAACATCAAACTCGAGGTTTACCGTGTCGCCTTCTTTCAGTTCGCCAAAATTTGTGTGTTCAAAAGTGTAGGGAATAATTGCAACATCAAACCGGTTTTGCGCCGAATTGACAACCGTTAAGCTGACACCATTCACAGTGATTGAACCTTTTTCGATAGTAACGTTGTTTTTCGAAGCGTCGTACTCAAATGTGAAATACCAACTTCCGCCAGCTTCTTTGATCGAAATGCACTTCGCCGTCTGATCAACGTGGCCTTGGACGATATGGCCGTCGAGCCTGTCGCCAATTTTCATCGCACGTTCCAGATTCACGTGTTTGCCTTCTTTCCATTTTCCGATGTTAGTTTTGTCGATGGTTTCTTTGATCGCAGTAACTTTGTACTGATCGCCTTCAATGTCGGTAACGGTCAAACAAATTCCGTTATGTGCAACGCTTTGGTCAACTTTCAGTTCACCGGTAATTGACGACGACACCGTGATGACCATATTCTCGTTTTGACTTGTAATCTTTTTGAGAATGCCCTGTGTTTCAATTATTCCTGTAAACATCTTTTAATTTAGTAAGTTTGCAACATCAAAATTACGATAAATAACATCTTTTAATGGCGAAACAGACAGAAAATGTCATAGTCGGAATTTCAATCGGCGACCTAAATGGCATCGGTGGCGAAATCATTTTAAAAACTTTTGAAGATGTGCGGATGCTGGAACTTTGCACGCCGGTAATTTTCGCCAATGTGCGGGTTTTGTCTTTTATTAAAAAAAGTTTTGAATCGACCTCTGCGTTACACGGAATCGACAATCTTACTCAAGTTGTACCTGGTAAAATCAATGTGCTAAACGTTTGGAAAGAAAACGTTGAAGTGAAACCGGGTGAAAATTCGCAGATTGCAGGCCAATACGCCATTAAATCTTTTGTGGCTGCCACAGATGCACTGAAGAACGGTCAAATTGATGTTCTGGTAACAGCCCCTATTAATAAGGTAAATATACAATCAGACGAATTTAAGTTTCCGGGCCATACGGATTACCTCGCACAGGAACTTGAAGGAAATGCAATGATGCTGATGGTTCAGGATAATTTGCGGGTGGGCTTGTTAACCGACCATATTCCGGTTAGCCAGATTTCAAGTTCGCTTTCTGAACAACTGATCAAGCAAAAAATTGAAACCATAAAGAATACGCTGACACGCGATTTTAGCATTCACAAACCGAAAATTGCGATACTCGGAATGAATCCGCATGCCGGCGATGGCGGTGTGATCGGAAATGAAGATTCTCAGGTTTTAGCACCGGTTATAAAGAAAATGTTTGAGTCGGGAACGTTGGTATTCGGACCTTTTCCTGCTGATGGATTCTTTGGAAGCAGCGCCTACCAGAATTATGATGCGGTAGTTGCTGTTTATCACGATCAGGGATTGATTCCGTTTAAAACGCTGGCTTTTGGCAAAGGTGTGAATTTCACTGCCGGACTCAATAAAATCCGCACGTCACCCGACCACGGAACTGCTTACGACATTGCCGGAAAAGGAATCGCAGATCATAATTCGTTTCGAGAAGCTGTTTATCTCGCCCTCGATATCTTCCAATCCCGTCAGGAATTTTCGGAAATCAGTCGGCAACCACTTAAAATTAAGCACAAGCCCTTGTAAAAAAACACAATAAGCTTTTGCGTTTGTAATTATTTTATATCTTTGCACGCTCAAATTGTGGTGAAATGAAAAAGAGAAATGAATACTTGATTCCGTTTGTCGGATTAAAGTTAGGAAAGCACCAGTTTGAATATCATATAGATAAGACGTTCTTTGAGATCTTTGATTACGATGAATTTGAAGATTCGGACATCAAAGTAAATGTGGTTTTAGAGAAGAAAAGCACAATGCTTGAACTTCACTTTAAACACAAAGGTACTGTTCACGTTCCTTGCGACGTCACTAACGAAATGTTTGACCTTCCGGTAAAAGGGAATTTCAGGCTTGTAGTTCAGTTTGGCGACGAATTTAACGACGACAATGACGAGTTGTTGATATTGCCTCACGGCGAGCATCAGATCGACATTGCTCAATATATATATGAGTTGATCGTGCTTGGCGTTCCATTGAAACGGGTTCACCCGGGAGTTGCCGATGGAACTTTGCAAACAGAAGCACTGTCAAAATTAAGCGAACTGGCGGTTAAAGAAGATAAGCTTGAAGAAGCTGAAGAAGAAACTGATCCCCGTTGGGATAAATTAAAAAAACTATTAACGGATAAATAATACGGCGAAATGGCACATCCTAAGAGAAAAGTCTCGAAAACAAGAAGAGATAAAAGAAGAACACATTACAAAGCAACTGTTGCTCAAATTGCTACCTGTCCGGTAACAGGTGAAGCGCATTTATACCACAGAGCTTACTGGCATGAAGGGAAAATGTATTACAGAGGGCAAGTTGTTATTGACAAGCAAGTTGCTGTTGCGTAATTTATATTTTTGAATAAAATCTTAAACTCTCACTGCGTGGGAGTTTTTTTTATTGATTAAAACTTTCGTGGTTCAAAGGGGCACGTAGGTTTACTTTTTTTTGTAATTTCACTTCTTATGCAATCAGCGGATTTCATAAGAAAAAAAGAATTCTATGAATACAATCACAGCCGCAATTACCGCAGTTGGCTCATACGTTCCCGATTTTGTTCTATCCAACAAATTGCTGGAAACAATGGTTGATACAAACGACGAATGGATCACCACACGAACCGGAATCAAAGAACGTCGCATACTAAAAGATACTGACAAAGGAACTTCATACCTCGCAACCCAGGCGGCCAATGATCTGATTTCCAAAAACAACATCAATCCCGTCGAAATCGATATGGTGATTGTTGCCACAACAACGCCCGATATGCCAGTAGCCGCAACCGCTGTTCAAGTGGCAACAAATATCGGCGCTACAAATGCTTTTGCTTACGACCTTCAGGCTGCCTGCTCAAGCTTTCTATACGGAATGTCGACAGCCTCGGCTTATATCCAATCGGGAAAATACAAAAAAATCTTATTGATCGGTGCCGATAAAATGTCATCAATCATTGATTATACCGACCGCGCAACCTGCATCATCTTTGGCGATGGTGGCGGTGCTGTTCTTTTCGAACCAAACCACGAAGGCCTCGGAATGCAAGATGAATTTCTTCGCTCAGATGCGGTAGGTCGACAGTTTCTTAAAATTGATGCCGGTGGATCATTGCTTCCAGCGTCAATGGAAACCGTCGAGAAACGCCAACACTACGTATTTCAGGATGGGAAAACTGTCTTCAAATATGCCGTTACCGGAATGGCCGATGTTAGCATGAAAATTCTCGAGCGAAACAACCTTACAAACCAAGACGTAGATTGGTTGATCGCTCATCAGGCAAATCGCCGGATCATCGACGCAACCGCATCAAGAATGGCACTCGACGAAACCAAAGTGTTGGTAAACATCGAAAAGTACGGAAATACTACCTCGGCAACTTTGCCATTATTACTAAGCGATTTTGAACATAAATTCAAGAAAGGAGACAACCTGGTATTTGCAGCATTTGGCGGCGGATTCACCTGGGGAGCCATCTATCTGAAATGGGCATACGATAAAAAATAAAAAAAACTTAAACTCGACCTTATGGATATTAGAGAAATTCAAAACCTGATAAAGTTTGTAGCCAAATCGGGCGCAACCGAAGTAAAACTTGAAATGGACGATTTCAAAATCACCATCAAGACTACGACTGAAGCTAATTCGCCTGAAATTACTTACGTGCAGCAAGCACCTGCGCAAATGGCTCAGCCACAGATCGCACAAGCAGCGCCTTCAGCACCTTCAACACCTTCGGCTGCCACTGCCGCTGATGAAGATTCAAAATACATCACCATCAAATCGCCGATTATCGGAACATTCTATAGAAAACCATCTCCGGATAAAGCAGTTTTCGTAGAAGTCGGATCGACAATCGCAAAAGGTGACGTACTTTGCGTTATCGAAGCAATGAAACTGTTCAATGAAATCGAGTCAGAATATTCTGGAAAAATTGTAAAGATCCTGGTAGACGATATGTCACCGGTCGAATTCGATCAGCCTCTTTTCTTGGTTGACCCGTCTTAATTTACAATCAACAAAATAACTATGTTTAAAAAAATACTAATCGCCAACAGAGGTGAAATTGCGCTACGCGTGATCAGAACCTGTCGCGAAATGGGAATCAAAACCGTTGCCGTTTATTCAACTGCCGACGCCGAAAGTCTCCACGTGAAATTTGCTGACGAAGCTGTTTGTATCGGTCCGCCGCCAAGCAACTTGTCGTACCTCAAGATGTCTAACATCATCGCGGCTGCCGAAATTACAAACGCTGACGCAATCCACCCGGGTTACGGCTTTCTTTCGGAAAATGCCAAATTCTCCAAGATCTGTCAGGAACACGGTATCAAATTTATCGGCGCTTCTCCGGAAATGATCGATAAAATGGGCGATAAAGCTTCGGCTAAAGCAACCATGAAAGCTGCCGGTGTACCTTGTGTTCCCGGATCCGACGGCATCCTCGAATCATTCGAAGAAGCAAAAAGACTGTCAGCAGAAATGGGCTACCCTGTCATGCTAAAGGCAACTGCCGGAGGTGGTGGTAAAGGAATGCGCGCCGTGTGGAAGGAAGATGATCTTCTTAAAGCTTGGGAAAGCGCTCGTCAGGAAGCTGGTGCAGCTTTTGGAAACGACGGAATGTATCTTGAAAAACTCATCGAAGAACCACGCCATATCGAGATTCAAATCGTTGGCGATGCTTACGGAAAAGCATGTCACCTTTCTGAGCGCGATTGCTCGGTTCAGCGTCGTCACCAAAAACTCACCGAAGAAACGCCGTCGCCTTTTATGACTGACGAACTTCGTGATGCCATGGGTGCCGCAGCGGTAAAAGCAGCTGAATTCATTCAGTATGAAGGTGCCGGAACTGTCGAATTCCTTGTCGATAAACACCGCAATTTCTATTTCATGGAAATGAATACGCGTATTCAGGTCGAGCATCCAATCACCGAGCAGGTTATCGATTACGATCTGATCCGCGAGCAAATTATGGTTGCTGCCGGAATTGCAATTTCTGGAAAAAATTACCTTCCTGAACTTCACTCAATCGAGTGCCGTATCAATGCCGAAGATCCGTACAACGATTTCCGTCCATCACCGGGCAAAATCACAACGCTACATGCGCCGGGAGGCCACGGAGTGCGTCTCGATACCCACGTTTACTCGGGATATACCATTCCGCCAAACTACGATTCGATGATCGCAAAGTTGATTACCACCGCGCAAACTCGTGAGGAAGCCATCAGCAAAATGAAACGTGCGCTGGATGAATTCTATATCGAAGGTGTTAAAACTACAATTCCATTCCATCGCCAGCTTATGGACGATCCGGCTTATGTCGAGGGGAATTACACCACTAAATTCATGGAGACATTTAAAATGAACGATCCACAAGCATAATCACTGAAAACCTCGACGAAAGTTGTGGTTTTTTTTTAGAAGCTGTTTCCGGCTGTTCGCTCATATCTTTTTTACCAGCGCTATCGCGCTGTTAAAAAAGGATAACCGCTGCCATCCGGGCTAGGGCTGAACCAAAAATTTCATCAGATGAATGACATTTGTGAAAAATTGCCTACTTTTCAGCCTAACTTTTAAAACACTTGATTATGTTTAAAAATTACACTAAAATTTTGCGAACTCCAAAGGTGGCTGCGGCTTTTGCGCTGTTTGCTTTTGGTGCCGCTAATTCCCAGGTTGCAACATTTCCCTGGACAGAAACATTTGAAGACACATCGCCAACCAGAGAGTTGTGGACTCAAATTTACGAAGTCAACAACATGTCATGGACCTTCGCGACAGCGCCATCAACCGGCGGTTCGGGTGTAACTGCCTATCAAGGTTCAAAAATGGCAAATTATCCCGCCACCTCGCACAATTTCGACAAGACAAAATTAGTAAGTCCGGTGCTTGATCTTAGCAATATGGCAACTGCGACGTTGAGCTTCCACTATCGTAATCCGCTTTGGAATCCGGATCAAAACTGGTTGCGTATCTTCTATCGAACGTCCGCCGAGTCGCCATGGGTTCAAATCAGCGAATTTCATTCGAATGTAGGCGCGTGGACCTCTTCTGGCAATATCGACCTTCCAACGCCAAGTGCAACCTATCAGATTGCTGTAGAATGTGAGACAGACTACGGATATTCAACAACTGTCGATGCGCTTGTCATAGAAACAACGTCATTGTCAGTTGCAGAGAAAAATACGTTAACTGCCCGATTCTATCCAAACCCTGCGTCTGATCGTGTATTCTTTTCAGCCAATGATGAAATCGGAACAATCGCAATTTACAATCAATTGGGTCAAAAGGTATCGGTTCAAAATCTCGGTTTAAACCACGGTTCAATCGATGTTTCACAGCTGGCTCCTGGATACTATATTCTGAAAGCAGACAGTCAAAAAGGAACGTTTAGCTACAAATTGATCAAGAACTAGTAAATCAATCCAACAAAAACGCCCTCAAAAGTTAACTCTTGAGGGCGTTTTTTATTTTTATGGTTGTTCTAGAAATTCAGCGGAATCGTAAACTGCGACCGGATAAAGTGGCCGGCCTGAACTCCGGGTTGCCATCGAGGCATATTCTTGAGCGTTTTAACCAGTTCTCTGTTTACTATTTCGCTACCGCCTGAAAGAACGTTAACAAGGTCAACGCGCCCATCGATATCAATCGTAATCTGAACCACGATGCGATCGCCTCTTCGCGGCATTTTTCGCATCTTGCGACTTAAATACTTTGATATTGCCTCATTACCGCCGTAATTCATTGTCGGTAACTCGCTGAACTGAGTGTACCTTTTAAATATTTTATCGCTTACCGGTTGACCGTCAAGGGTTTTTAGTGGATGCTCACGATCTTTAAAATTTAAAATCGCTTTTACGGTTTGAGCGTTATCAACAAAAACAAAATTGGAATCTGCACTTTGTGTCGCAACAATTTTTCCATCGACGTAATAGTGTACCACCGCAAATTTGGAACTATCGGCAACCAAGCCAACTGCTCTTAGATTTCCGCTATTGTCATAAATTTTCCAGGTGCCAACTTTTTGATTGTCGGCATTGATTTCGTTGATCTTTTCGTTTTTAAATTCAATAACGTCCTGAGACACCATTCGAATGCTTGATATGATCAGCAGGAAAGTCAGAAATTTGGTCATGGCTTACTTGTATTAGAGTGTTTCTTGTAGCCACTTAAAAAATTCACGCTGCCACACCATCGCATTTTGCGGTTTTAAAATCCAGTGATTTTCATCAGGGAAATAAACGAATCTGCTCTTTATTCCTTGCAATTGCGCGGCCTGAAACGCTTCTTGACCTTGCCCGATCGGCACGCGGTAATCTTTTCCACCTTGGAAAATCAAAATCGGCGTATCCCACTTGTCAACATTGTTCTTAGGATTAAACTGGGCATAAGTATTAACCGCCGCCGGATTGTTTTTCTCCCAATATGCGCCACCCGCGTCCCAGTTTGTAAAGAAAATCTCTTCAGTTGTTCCGTACATGCTTTCCAGGTTGAAAACGCCATTGTGCGAAATAAATGATTTAAAGCGCTTCCCGTGAATTCCCGCTAAGTAAAATACCGAATAGCCGCCATAACTTGCTCCAACGCAACCAAGTCTCGCTAGGTCAACATAGGGTTCATTTCCGATCTGGTCAACAGCCGCCAGATAATCTTCCATCACCTGTCCGCCCCAATCTTTACTAATCTGCTCATTCCATTCAACGCCAAAGCCCGGCATTCCGCGTCTGTTTGGCGCAATCACCACATATCCTTGAGCCGCCATCAATTGAAGATTCCATCTAAAAGAGTAGAACTGCGTCAAAGCCGACTGCGGTCCGCCCTGACAATACAATAATGTTGGATACTTTTTGGTTGGATCAAAGTTTGGCGGTAACACAACCCACACAACCATCTGCTTGTTATCAGTCGTGGTAACCATTTTCTTCTCGATCTTGCTAAGCGCAATTGAATTGTACAGCGTATCATTCACGGAAGTGAGCTGCTTCCAGGACTTCTTTTTAAGATTATAGGTATAAAGCTCAGTTGCATGATTCATATCGGTCCGGGTCACCACAATCAAATCACCGGAAAATCCAACAATATCGTTCACATCGAATACGCCGTTTGTGAGTTGGGTAATCTTTGCGGCAAAAGTTCCTTTCCCGGGAATCGCAGCTTGGAACAATTGCTTTGTCCCACCGATTGGCGCAGTGAAATATAATTTTTTACCATCATTGCTCCATTTAAATGAATCGACGGTACCATCCCAATTTGCGGTCAAATTATATTCTTTTCCACCAATCAGCACCATGATATCGTTTTTGTCGGCTTCATAACCGTCGCGTTTCATTTGCAACCAGGTCAGATTTCCGCCTGGCGAGAACGAAGGTGCAGTATCATAACCCGGATTATTTGGCGTGCGATTGGTCGTTTTACCCGTAGCAATGTCATATTGATATATGTCGGTATTTGTCGATTTGGCGTAATCTGTACCCGCTTTTTTCTTGGCTACATAGAGAATGCTTTTGCTATCCGGCGACCATACGTAATCTTCATCACCACCAAAAGGTTTTTGCGGAGAATCAAAAGGTTCATCTTTCAGGATATCCGTCCCGATAGATCCTTCGCGGTTTTCACGGTAAAAAACATGATTGAATTTCCCCTCGTTCCAGGTATCCCAATGCCTGTAGTTTAATCCGTTGTAAATTTGAACATCTGATTTGTCAAGTTCGGTATAAAAGTCTTTTCCATGTACATTTTCGACTTTTACTTCTTCGTGATAAACGATGTATTTTCCGTCCGGCGAAATATTTTTATCGATTGTCAGGCCGTCGCTTGATTCGAGTTCGGTTGCCGTTCCGCCATTGGTAGGAATTGAATAGAACTTAGTGGTTGATTTGTTTTCTTCGACAGATGGATACGTAACCTTATAAAACGTCTTTTTTCCGTCTGATGACAATCCGATCGGTGATACTCTTCCAAGTTTCCACAGAAGTTCGGGCGTCATTACATTCTGTGCGTTCATATTCATTCCAAATGTTACGATTGATAACAGCAGTAATTTTCTCATGAAATCATTTTTTAAAGCGCCTAAAGTACACATTTTTCCACGAATAAAGCTACCCCGAAGTCGAAGTAGCTCTAGTAAATACGGATGTTTTCTGCTATTTCCGAATGAATTTCTTTGCGATCAGTTCGCCGTCAATGTCGAGTTGCAACACGAAAGTACCACTTTGTAAACCGCTTATATCAACGTATTCATTGTTAGTTTTCCCGTCGCTAACCAATTGGCCAAGCATATTTAAGATTCTGTAGTTTGTGTCTTGAGTGATGCCACCCACATTGAGTTGATTCCCTTCAACCGGATTTGGAAACAGCGTGATTATCTGCTGGTCGTGATCTTCGTCAAAACGACCTGAGTTGACAATGTTTATCGAGTAATCTTCAACCTGACCTCGCGGAAATATCTCACAAGCGGATGGAATTCCGTTGTATTTCATCGAAACCCTCATTCTGGTTTTTCCAAGTTTTGCCGACGTTGGAATTGCGATCGAGCCTGAAACTGACGTTGCCGTTGAAGCTGCTTTAGAAAATACAAGCTCGCCCGAATCCGTAAAATCGCCATCACCATTAAAATCGATAAACACCGCATAACCTTCTGCGTACTTTGTGCCTGGCCAATTTGGTGTGATCGAAATCGGGTAGTATGACCCGCGACTCACATCTGTTGATGACGTGGTGTAATTGGTATATCCGGTGCCTCCAATCGAAAACATATTGATTGATCCAAAAACGACTTTAGAAATCGACTCCTGACCTGCGCTGGTTGCTGTCGATGTGCAATAATTGGTAACCGTTTGATTCGGTAATGTTGTCACGTTAACTGTGTTGCTTGCCGCCGATAAGTTTTGAGCCGCATCCTTGGCTTTTACGGTAAATGCGTAAGTTGTGGATGCCGTCAATCCTGAAACGGTATAACTTGTTCCGCTCGAAAACCCGATATATGTGCCGTTGCGGTAAACGCTATATGTGGCAACACCTAAGTTATCAGTTGATGCATTCCAGCTCAGTTTCGTTCCGGTCGTTGTCGTTGCAGAAGCGGTCAATAAGGTGGGAGCAGATGGAGCAACTGTGTCATTGCCCAAGGTAGTTACCACAGCCGTATTGCTTGCCACCGATAAATTGCCAGCGGCATCTTTTGCTTTTACCGTAAAATTATACGTTGTTGTCGGATTCAATCCGGTAACGGTATAAGTTGTCCCTGTTGCCGAAGCTACATAGGTTCCGTTTCGATAAACGCTATAAGTGGCAACGCCGATGTTGTCTGTCGAGCCGGTCCAATTGAGCGCGGTTTTATTCTGAGTTGTTCCACTTGCGGTCAGATTTGTAGGTTTAGAAGGAGCGGTCGAGTCGGGTCCACTCGAAAGAGTGGTAACCACAACCGAATTGCTGACCGCCGATAAGTTTTGAGCCGCATCTTTTGCCTTTACGGTAAATGTATAAGAAGTCGACGGCGATAAACCTGTAACTGTATAGGTTGTTCCTGTTGCCGATGTTATATAAGTTCCATTTCTATAAACGCTATAAGTTGCTACGCCGATATTATCGGTTGAAGCTGTCCAGGTAAGTTTTGTACTTGTCTGTGATGTGTTTGATGCAGCTAGGGAAGTTGGAGCACTTGGCGCTGTTGTATCGGCCTGGCTGCCGGTAATCGTGAAATTGGCATTCGAAACATCGAAAAAGACGTGATTCGTTCCCTTTATCATGATGCGGTTTGTGGTTCCGGGTTTATTCGGAATAACAACATTCTGCGTGCCGTCATTAGGAGTTGCTGCAAGTAATATTTGATAGGTTTGTCCGCCATCAGTGGAAAGTAATAGGTCAACTTTTGCACAATTAACGCCATTTCCTGTTGTTCCCGCAACAGACCATTTGATGGTTTGTGTCGATCCGCTCGCGAAAGTGACTGCGGTATTCGGACTCGTCACTGTAAACGGACCGGCTGATGCCGAAACTGTAATTTTTGTATCGTCGCTGTTATTTCCGCCGCCTCCCGACTTATTATCGCGAACCGTCAAGCGGAAATTATACGATCTCGCAACTGAAGATAATGATTCGGCTAACACTTCTAGTCCGGCAGTTGTTGTCGCACCGTTTAAAACCGAACTCATCTGTGGAAAATATCTCGTCGCCGAACTTGATGGCGGATACGATCTGAAATTTGGGCCTGTTGTTTTAGTCGCATTTGGGACAGTTGTCGTTGCCGAACCGTTATCCATTTGTTCCCAACAATAGGTGAGGTGATCTCCATTTGCGTCGGTTGCAGTTCCGGTTAGCATAAAAGGGGTGCCTTTCGGAATGGTGAAATCGGCGCCGGCGTTTACCACGGGAATTGCGTTGTTCGTTGGAGTTTTGATTGCGCAGGTCTTCGATTTAATATTATTTGTGACCTGCTGAATGCTGATTGCGTGAAAATACGAATCCGAATTACGCTGAATGTCTTTTGTGGTTATTCCGGCGTAACTCATGATTGTCGAGCCACTTCCGGGTTCCATCTGCGTTCCAGAGGTTTCGTTGTTATGCGAGAACGTGTGCGTTGCTCCAAGCTGATGACCAAGTTCGTGAGCTACATAATCAATGTCGAAATAATCGCCAGCCGGAATTCCGTTTGCCGGAGATGTAAATCCGCGACCTTTCATATTATTGACGCATACGCAACCCAAACATCCGGCATTTCCACCACCACCTGATTTTCCGAATAAGTGACCAATGTCGTAATTCGATTCGCCGATTACAGTAGTTAAAGTCGATTGTACTTCAGAATTCCAGGCGCCCGCAGAACCTACCGAGCCGGTCGAATATGGATCTGTGGATGGGTTTGTGTAAATCACCGAATCACAACTGTTTACCAACACCAGTCTCGTTGCAAAATCTCGTTCGAAAATCGCATTCACGCGAGTCAGCGTGCTATTTATCGCTGATAAGGCAAGCAATTTCGTGCCTCCAAAAAATGCAGTGTATTCGCCGGTAACGGAAACCGCAAGTCTAAAAGTCCGCAGATAAGAATCGTTTGCATTTCTAAACATAGGCGTAATTTCAGGCGTGCTTTCTTGAATCGTTCGACAATTCAAGGCAGGCATATCCCCCGAGCGTTCTGATCTGCGATAAATTACATATAGCGAATTGTCAGTGGAATACGGTTCGATAAATTCGCTTGGCGTATTCGGTTTGGTCGTCATCGCGGTCAAGCCGAGGGGCGAAACACTGAAATGTACGGTTTTGGTCGGATCGTTAACATCCTGACCAATATAGGATTTGATTTCAGGATAGCGCGCGGCAAGATCTGATTCGAAATTTGAATTTTCAGATACCCGAAAGTTAGATACAGATCCGTCGGAACTTGGCAACGAAATTATTTTTGACGATGTTCCAGCCGACCTTCTGGGAGCTAACTCGATTTGCTGTTGTAATAATTCAATGTCGAACGTAAAAAGTTTTGGATCGGAAAGAGATTTTTTATCGTCCAAAACCTGATGATGAAGCGACTTGCTTGCGGGTGTAAATGATGTTTTTTGGGCAAGCATCGAAACCGATAAAAGAAGGAATAGGAGAGCAGAAAATAATTTTGTCATGTGGCAAAGTTGTGTCAAAGGGATGCCAAATATAATTATATAAATTTCACATTATCGACGATCGACACATTTATTCTGCTAAAAGTCAGCAATTTAATGTAATCTGTAATCGGTTTCTTATTTCTTGAAAATTTTGGTCAGATTTGTTTTATAGTTGCAGCGCGTCATTTTTAAACAGTATCGCATTTTTAAAAAAGGTATTTTTGTTTATCAAATTGGAGACATGATAAAGAAGATAGGTGGAATCGTTGCGAAAACGGCTTTGTGGTTTTTTGCGATTTCAATTTTATGGGTGCTTTTGTACAGTTTTGTTCCGGTGCCGTTTACACCATTGATGGGTATTCGGGCGGTTGAAAACTTGTCAGATGGAAATGATCTGGAGTTCAATCACGATTGGGTGCCGATCGGGAAAATATCGCCAAATCTTCAACTTGCTGTGATTGCTGCTGAGGATGCGAACTTTCTCAGACATAACGGTTTTGATTTTGAAGCCATGGAAAAAGCACTTGAAAACAATCAGAAAGGCAAAAAAATAAAAGGTGGAAGTACGATTTCGCAACAAACCGCAAAAAATGTATTTTTATGGCAAGGCCGAAGCTACGTTCGCAAAGGTCTTGAAGCGTACTTTACGGTTTTGATTGAACTTTTCTGGGGCAAAGAACGCATAATGGAAGTTTACCTGAACAGCATCGAAATGGGTTCAAACGTTTATGGTGCTGAGGCTGCGGCGCATCATTATTTTGAAAAAAAGGCTGCCGATCTGACTAAGCGGGAAGCTGCTTCAATCGCTGCAGTTTTGCCAAACCCAAGACGATTCAAAGCCACAAACTCGTCGGCTTATATTGAAAGACGCAAATCACGAATTGTCCGTCATATGCGACATGTACAACTTGATTATAAAAAATAAGATGAGAGCACACGAAATTGATTATGAGATTTTCGGCGAAGAAATGCAATACGTCGAGATTGAACTTGATCCTAACGAAATTGTTATTGCTGAAGCCGGAAGTTTTATGATGATGCAGGACGGCATTCAGATGCAAACGATTTTTGGCGATGGATCCGAACAACAAAGCGGCGTGTTTGGGAAAATCCTCAGCGCCGGAAAAAGGATGTTAACAGGTGAAAGCTTGTTTATGACAGCCTATATGAACCACATTTCGAAAAAGCGGAAAGTGAGTTTTGCAGCGCCTTATCCGGGAAAAATCGTTGCGATCGATCTTCGCGAATACAACGGAAAATTTGTTTGTCAAAAGGATGCGTTTCTATGTGCGGCTAAAGGTGTGGCGGTTGGAATTGAGTTTTCGAGAAAAATCGGACGTGGACTTTTCGGTGGTGAAGGGTTTATCATGCAAAAACTTGAGGGAGACGGAATGGCTTTCGTACACGCCGGCGGAACTCTTGCAAAACGAGAGCTCGCGCCGAACGAAGTACTGAAAGTTGATACTGGTTGTATCGTTGGATTTAGTCGCAATGTTGATTACGACATCGAGTTCATCGGTGGCATCCGAAACTCGATTTTTGGCGGCGAAGGACTATTTTATGCAACCCTACGCGGACCGGGAACTGTTTACATCCAATCGCTGCCGTTTAGTCGACTAGCCGATCGAATCATTGCTTCAGCTCCGAAATCGGGTGGAAACAGTAGGGGTGAAGGCAGTCTTCTTGGTGGACTCGGAAATATGCTCGACGGCGACAATCGGTTTTAGAATTCAAAGTTGATTCCAAGGATGATGTTGCGTCCGATATTCGGGATGTCATCTGCTTTTAATCTGGATAAATGCGGAATGTATTCCTGATCGAAAAGGTTGTTTGCCGATATATGAAGATCAAAACGGGTACCGCCAACCGAGATGGTTCCGCCCATTCCCACATTCACGGAAGTGTACTCTTCTGATGCCGTTTCATTAATTGAGGTATTATTTTGCTCAAACGTATGGGCAACTTCGATCCGCGCAAAGCCTTTCGACAACCAATTTTTATGGTTAAACTCAGTTCTTAAAGCATTTGTCCACGTATTTGCGGGCATCAACGGCAAGTAATCACCATTCTGTTTTTTCCCGGTAACCGTTTCGAAACTCGATTCGATGTGTAGCCAATCTAACGGATGCGGATGAAAGTGCAAGCCGATTTCGCCACCATACAATTTCACATCAGCCTGGGTGTACGCAAAAACATCATGATCGTCGAGTTGATAATCCTGCGGTGAGGTATAAATAAAATTGTTTACGTGATTGTAAAATCCGTTGACGAAAAAGTCGACGTGTGTCATCTCATATTCAAAATTCAAATCAGCTTGAATATTTTGCTCACTGTTCAAATCGGGATTTCCAAGTTCATACCTATTGCTTCCTTCGTGTGTTCCGTGCGAGGTCAGCTCGGCAAGATTTGGCGCCCGAAATCCTGAAGCTACATTAATCCGGATGACTAATGAAGGAGCAATGCTGGCTTTGTAGCCTAATGACGCATTGAAACTTGTATACGATTTTGATAAGGCTTCAACATCTTCAAATGCCTTAGTGTCGATACCGCGATTGTCAAGACGAACGCCAATTTGAAGCGCATTTTTAGCATTAAAGTCAATCATTGCTGTCGCATAAGCGCCTAGGTCAACGGTGTTTGCGTCAGGAATTAAAGCGTGATGACCAAAATTTTCATTGGTTTGATACATACCCTGAATTCCACCAAGCAGTTCAGCTTTTCCGAATTGTGGAAAACTGTATCTCACATCGTAGCTCAAAGTGTTTAATTTCATGTCGAGTTCAGCCTCGCCAGCCTCTTCAAATTCTTTACGTCTGTTTGAAGTAAAACCGAACGTTGCGTCGAGTTTAGAGTTTGTCAGAAAAAATGTGTTTTTCGAGCTGATCATATGCGATCGGACGCTTTGATTTGGATAAAGTATGCTTTTTTGAGTTGACCCTCCATAGTCGCCTTCCGGAATTCCGATTGCCAACGTGTTGTAATTGTATCGCAAGTCGGTTGAGAAATTACGGTCGCTAAATGAAATTCCGCCTTTAAGATCGCTTTCGCGGAAGCGGGTGTTCACGACACGATCGCCACTTGGAACCTGATAATCAGAGTGGGCGGCAGTGGTTCCCCGAACTAAAAATCGGATTTTATCACTCGAAGTTTTTAATCCGATTGAAGATTCGGTTCCATTGGTGTTGCTAAATAAGCGCTGCGAGAAATCGCCATCAAATTCATTGTTATCGGCGTATTTTTCAGGGTTGAAATAAATCACACCTCCTAATGCATCCGAACCATAAAGTAATGAGGCAGGTCCTTTGATGATTTCGACGCTTTCAAAACCCTGACTGTTCAGACCAAGTCCGTGCTCGTCGCCAAACTGCTGGTTTTCCATCCGAATCCGATTGGCATAAACCAAGACCCGATTGCCTGAAAGTCCACGGATAACCGGTTTTCCAATCGAAACTCCGGTTGACAATTGCGACACACCGGCAATTGTTGTTAGTCCGTCAACTGCTGAAAACGCACCTTTCTTTTGTAACGCATCGATTCCGATTTGCTCCACTTTCATAACGTTTTGCGATTGTAATCGATTAAAAGCTGTCGAAACGATAACTTCATCAATTTGATGGAGCGTTGGTTCCAAAACAATTGACAGCGCTATTGGCGATTCTCCGATAGTGATTTTTCGGATTATCGGATAAAATTCATTTTTAATAAACGAGATTTCCAATGTGCCTTTTGGCAGATTTGCAAATTCAAAACTTCCCTGATCATTTGTTGATGTCCCGCGATTTATCTCACGAATGTGGATTGATACGCCTTGTAATGATTTGCCATAGTTGTCTGTGACTGTGCCATTAATATTGTTTTGAGCATATAGCATGGCAGAAAACCCCAGGAATAGGGTCATAAAAAAATATTTCATGTGATTTTTGTTACGTTAAAATTGACTAATGCTGTTTAAGCGTAACAATTTGGCGGGCCACGTAATGAAGTTGTGGTTTTAAAACGGATACCGACCGATTCGGGCGAATGGATCGTGAATGTCGGCGTTTCGCGAACAATGTTTTTTAGGGCGATGAAGTGTTCGCTGTAAACAAACGAGCCAAATCGGTATTCGCAGGTAAAACACTTTTCGGTTGAATGCTGATGGGTGATTTCAGTTTTGGTGTCGCCGTAATCATGATGGCATTCGGTCGTTGAAAATTCTTCAACAATGTGATGAAACGAGTGCACCGACTGAAACAGCATCGAGAACAATAGTGCGCAAAGCAGTGACAGGTTTATATGTACAAGTTTCATTTTCACAACTATACAAGCTGATTTTTGATTAAATATTCAGCGATTTGAACCGCATTTGTTGCGGCACCTTTACGTAGGTTATCGGCAACGATCCACATGTTCAATGCGTTGTTGCGACTTTCATCACGACGGATCCGGCCAACAAAAACGTCGTCTTTTCCTTCGGCATACATTGGCATCGGATAGGTGAAGGTATCCGTGTTGTCCTGAAGCGTAATGCCACTGGTCTCATGTAATAGCCGGCGAATGTCGCTTAGCTCAAAATCAGAATCGAATTCGACATTTACTGACTCGCTATGCCCGCCAACTACCGGAACCCGCACTGCTGTTGCCGTAACTAAGATCGAATCATCGCTCAGAATCTTCTTAGTTTCGCGAACCAATTTCATTTCTTCTTTGGTATAACCGTTTTCTTCAAACACGTCGCATTGTGGAATAACGTTGCGATGAATCGGATATTTGTAAGCCATTTCTCCTTTTATGCCGCCGTATTCGTTGTGCAGTTGCGTGACTGCCTTCACCCCGGTTCCGGTAATCGATTGATATGTCGAAACAACAACGCGGTTAATTTTATACTTTTTATGAAGCGGCGCAAGGGTAAGCACAAGCTGAATGGTCGAGCAGTTTGGATTGGCGATTATTTTATCTTCAGATGTAAGTTCGGAAGCGTTAATTTCGGGAACGATCAACTTTTTGGTCGGATCCATTCGCCACGCTGATGAATTATCAATCACAGTTGTTCCGGCCGCTGCAAATTTCGGAGCCCATTCTAACGATGTGTCGCCACCCGCAGAAAAGAGCGCAATATCAACTTTAGCGTCAACTGCATCCTGCATCGACAAAACCGTGTGCTGTTTGCCTTCAAAAGTTACCGATTTTCCCACCGATCTTTCTGAAGCCACAGGAATAAGTTCAGTGATTGGAAACTTTCTCTCGGCAAGAACTTTTAGCATGATTTCGCCAACCATTCCGGTCGCGCCAACTACAGCAACTCTCATAAAAATAATTTGTGCAAAAGTACGCAGTTTTACTCAAAAACTATAAAAAAGAAAAACCGTCCATGGGTGCGGACGGTTTAGGGTTAGAAATATGTAGTATAGCGGAAACGTCTACGGTCTATCGCGAAGTGCATCTCTGATTTCCATCAGTAGTTTTTCTTCGGTTGTTGGTGCTGGCGGTTCAGCCGGAGCTGCAGCTTCTTTCTTTCTTGCCGCATTTACCCCTTTGATTACCATAAATAATACGAATGCCACAATCAAAAAGTTGATTACTGCCGACAAAAATGCGCCGTATCGTACTGAACCAAAGATGGTCAGTTCTTCGATTTGCGATAAATTTGCAGCATCAAGCGCCGGTTTAAGCAATAACGGAGTGATCACATCTTCGATAAATGAAGTGACGATTTTTCCGAACGCTGCGCCGATCACGACCCCAATTGCGAGGTCTAAGACATTGCCTTTCATGGCAAAAGCCTTAAATTCTGACATCATTCCCATAATTTGTTTGTTTAGATTTGGGGCAATTTAATAAATAATTTATTCGCGGTAGAAATATCTTTTAACACGTTGTGAAATTCCGGTCATGATCTCATATGGAATGGTGCCGAGTTTATCGGCCATGTCAATGATGTTCGGACTTTCTCCAAATATGATCACCTGATCGCCTTCCTGACATTCGATATCTGTGCAATCGGCCATCAACATATCCATGCAAACATTTCCTACAATCGGCGCTTTTTTGCCGTTGATTGTAACATAGCCGAGTTTATTGCCCCAGCGACGCGGAATCCCATCGGCGTATCCGATTGGAATCGTTGCAATTGTGGTGTTTTGATTAGCGACAAACATTCGGCCGTAACCAACGCTGTCGCCAGCAGGAATATGCCGAAGTTGCGAAATAATGGATTTCAACGTGCCAATTCGCTCCAGATATTTTTGCTCGGTCGGATCGTTCGACACGCCGTAGAATCCGATTCCGAGCCGCACCATCTCATACTGCGATTCCGGGAAATTTGAAATTCCAGATGTGTTGAGAATGTGTCGTATCGGTGAAATGGATAACTCACCCATCAATAATGACGTTGCAGCTTCGAATTTTTGGATTTGTAATCTGGCAAAGTCACTACTATCAGGATCGTCGCTGGTAGCCAAATGAGACAATATTGATCGAACTTCCACAATATTTGTCGATCTTAAGATAGATATCAACTTTGGAAGATCGGCATATTCAAAGCCCAAGCGATGCATTCCGGTGTCAATTTTTAGGTGTATCGGATAGTTTTCGACACCTTTTTCCGAAGCAATGTTTATAAATGCCTGAAGACCGCTAAAACTGTAGATTTCGGGTTCCAGGTTGTAGTTGATGATCGCATTGAAGCTGGTATTCTCCGGGTTCAAAACCATGATTGGAACGGAAATGCCCGAGTTTCTCATCGTAATTCCCTCATCGGCGAAAGCCACACCAAGGTAATCAACATTGTTGTATTGAAGCAATCGCGCAATCTCAACGCCGCCGGCTCCATATCCAAAAGCCTTAATCATAACCATCAACTTAGTTTGCGACTTTAATTTCGACTTAAAATAGCTAAGATTATGAGTGAGCGCCGTCAGGTTGATTTCTAATACTGTTTCGTGAGTTTTTTCTTCCAACCGACTTACGATTTTTTCAAACCTGAAGTTGCGCTGGCCTTTGATCAAAATGATTTCGTTCCCGAAGGAATTTCGATTGATGCTATTAAGGAAGTCATCGGTTGACGGATAGGTCTCAAAATCGAAGGTTTTAAAGTCAAAATTTGAAATAGTTTGACCGATTCCTATCAATCGATTTATGTTATTAAGCGATAAAATGTTGGTCACTTGATTGTACAAATCGTCGTCGGTTAATCCGCTTTGCGCGATATCGGAAAGGATAACGGTTTTCTTTTTGCCCTGATTTTCTTGGCTTTCAAGAAAGTCCAATGCGATTTTGAGCGATTGAATGTCGGAACTATAACTGTCGTCGATAATCGTCGTATTGTTGATCCCCTTTTTGACCACGAGCCGCATGTTTACCGGGAAAATGTCAGCAATGCGACTGATGATTTTCTCCGGATTGTATGCCAATTCGAGCATGAGCATTACACAGGATATCGCGTTTTCAATTGAAGCGGAATCGGTAAAGGGAATAGTCGCCCGGAAATCAGCGTTTCGTTGATGAAATCGCAATATTGATGCATCCGATTTGGTGTCAATTTCGACACGTACATCAGCCGAAGTGTTTGTTGTGCTCCAGGTGAACAATTTCAAACCAGAAACAGTCAACTCCCGTACATCCTGACTTTCCTCGCAAATTAAAACTTCCGAATTCTTGAAAAACGCCAACTTTTCGCGTAATTTCTCTTTTTGGTCTGAAAAGCCCTCATCGTGAGCAGATCGGATATTTGTTAAAATGCCAATTTTCGGTAGAATAATCGGTTCAAGTTTAGACATCTCATTAACGGTCGAAATGCCCGCTTCGAAAATTCCGAGATTGTGTAACTGGTTGATTCCGAGAATTGATAATGGGACGCCGACTTGCGAGTTGTAACTCTTCGGACTGCGAACGATGTTATATTCCGGTGATAAGAGGTAGTTCAGCCACTCTTTTACAATGGTTTTGCCGTTGCTTCCCGTGATTCCAATAACTGGAAAACTGAATTTTGATCGGTGATTTGCGGCAAACTTCTGAAAGGCCGACAGCGTATCTTCAACCAGGTAAAAATTCGCTTTTTGATCAAGAGCTGTCGGAATCCTATTCACCACAAAATTTTCAACGCCGGTAGCGATCAGGTCGGATATAAATTCGTGGGCATCTTGACGGCTGCCGATTATTGCAAAAAATAAGGTTCTGCTACCAATTTCAAGCGACCGACTGTCGATTGCGACGGTGTCAGTAATCGAATCAGGTACGTTGATCTGACTTTTCGAGCCAAGAATTGTCGTGATATCGTTTGGAAGCAGGTTCACAGATTTCGTGTATTTGCATTAGTATCGTCGGCCTGTTGTGATTCCCGCATCGCATGATAATATGCCGCGCGACTTAAAGGTTCGTATTCGTCGGTTTCGCCGAGAAGGACCAAATCGTTATTGAGGGTTTTTCTGAAACTGTAATTGGCGAGATTTCCGGTTCGGGTGCAAACGGCATGAACTTTTGTTACATATTCGGCGGTTGCCATAAGAGCGGGCATGGGTCCGAAAGGGTTTCCTTTAAAATCCATGTCGAGGCCGGCTACAATCACACGTATTCCCGAATTTGCCAGATCGTTGCAAACTGAAATGATCTCGTCGTCGAAAAACTGCGCTTCGTCAATTCCGACCACATCACACCCTTGTGCTAAAATCCGAATATTGGCTGCCGCAGGAACTGGCGAACACCTGATTTCGTTAGCATTGTGCGATACCACAAGTTCATCGTGATATCTTGTATCGATGGCGGGTTTAAAGATCTCGACCTTTTGGCGGGCGAATTGAGCGCGTTTTAAACGTCGGATCAGTTCTTCGGTTTTGCCGGAAAACATCGATCCGCAAATTACCTCGATCCAGCCAAATTGTTCTTTATGATTTACGGTATTTTCGAGAAACATTTTGTACTTTTCTGCCTTTAAAAAGGAATTGTTTTTTTTACTTTGTAGCGAAACTAAGCAGACTAAAAATGGGCTGTTTGTGTTTGTCCAAAAGTAGAAAATTTTTATCAAACAGATGATTTTACCAAAGGCTTGTTGCGCAAAATTAATAGCGCGATAAGTCGGTTTTACCATTTAAAATTGTCCCCACATATAATATAAAGTTATGAAACAGAAGCTTGAATCGGAGTTGATTAGCATTGCGCACCGCATACTAAAGTTGAAAAATAAAGCTGAACTCGATCAGTTACATACAGAAACCCGCGTTCTATATGAAAAATTGTCGATCTTAAAATTTGTGGAGGAAAACTTTGAAGGGCCAAAACCGACAATCGGGAGATATGATGTCGAATCAAAAATCGATGCACTAAGCATTGTTGAGCCGGCAAAGGACGTATCTAGAGACAATCAGGAAAAGCAGCCTGATTTACCAGCGCAACCACAAGCGCCAGAGCCGGAAGTTGAACCAAAAACTGAAGATGAGCCTGAAATTGCGCCTGAAACTCCAGTAGAACCTGAAGTGGAAGAAACGCCGAACGAAGTCGAAACACCACCGCAACCTGAACAAAATAACGACGACTCCGAGCTAATTGCTCCAACTGAGATCGAAAAAGTATCTGAAGTTGAGTTAGAGGAGACGTTATCTGAAGACGATTCAACTGCCGATCATAAGCCGGATGACGAGTCAAAAGAAGTCGCTCCCGAACAGGTTTCAGCAAAAGACACGTCGGCTGAGAAATCATCGGAAGATTCACCATCAACCGAAATGGCAGAAAATGCGGCTGAAAACTTTGATCCGATATTTAAACCTGCATTTGAATGGTCGCATGACGAGAAATCAAATGAGACCAAAAAAGAAGAGAAACCGACAACGTCAGGACAAATCGCTTTTGAAGACCTGCTGGGTACAAGTTATGTGGATCCTGTATTTGTAAAACCGGAAGAGCTTGAAACCGAGCGCCGAAATATCGCTGTTAAACTTGATTTGAATCAGGCGCAAGCACCGGAACGATTACAATCAAACGACGATATTGCACACAAAGTCGTGTCGCTCAACGATCGGTTATCCAAAGGCATCACTGTTGGTTTGAATGACCGAATCGCATTTGTAAAGCACCTTTTTAACAACAGTACCGAAGATTATAATCGCGTACTATCGCAGCTCATCACGTTCGATTCGTTCGCGGAAGCACAGGAATTCATCGACCAAATGGTGAAACCTGACTACAACGATTGGCATGGTAAAGACGAATACGCTGCCCGATTTATGGAACTGATCGAGAAAAAATTCTCATAAATGGGAAAATTGTTCATCGTTCCGACGCCAATCGGCAATCTTGAAGACATAACTTTGAGGGCGATTCGCGTGCTAAAGGAAGCCGATCTGATCTTGGCTGAAGATACTCGGACCAGCGGGAAACTGCTGAAACATTACGAGATATCAACTCATATGCATAGCCATCACATGCATAATGAACATAAAACAATCGAGAATATTATCTCGCGAATTAAAGGCGGCGATACCATTGCACTGATTTCTGACGCGGGAACTCCGGCGATATCTGATCCCGGTTTTCTGCTCACCCGAGCCTGTGTCGAGAACGGTATTGAAGTCGAATGTTTGCCGGGCGCTACTGCTTTTGTACCTGCGCTTGTGAACAGCGGACTTCCGAATGACAAGTTTGTTTTTGAAGGATTTCTGCCCGATAAAAAAGGTCGCCAAACGCGTTATCTCGCTTTAGCGGAAGAAAGCCGGACTATGATTTTGTATGTTTCGCCTCACAAACTTGTCAAAACGCTTCAGGAATTTGTGACTTATTTTGGTGAGGATCGGCCAATTTGTGTCTCGCGAGAACTCTCGAAAATGCACGAGGAAAATGTCCGAGGAAGCGTGAAAGAAGTACTTCAACACTTTGAAAATAAAGCGCCAAAAGGTGAAATTGTGATTATTGTTGGCGGAAAATCGGCTAAGTAAATTTTTTTTCAAAATTTTTTACAACTCAATTAAAATTATTTTAATTTTGGGTTAACATCTATTATACACCATTCAAAATCAATTACATGCGCTGGACTTTTATTCCCAAGCCCGATTCTGCGGCTACAAAACAATTAGCTGATTCGCTAAAAATTAACGAATGCATCGCTGGCCTTTTGGTTCAACGAGGTGTTCAGACTTACGATCAGGCAAAAAAGTTTTTCCGACCTTCACTCGACGACCTTCACGACCCGTTTTTGATGAAAGATATGGATTTGGCTGTCGCGCGTATCTTTAAAGCGATTGAAAACAAGGAAAACATCTTGGTTTTCGGCGATTACGATGTTGACGGAACTACCGCGGTATCGTTGGTTTCATCTTATTTAAAAACTATTTATCCAAATGTTGCGACTTACATTCCCGACCGCTACGATGAAGGTTACGGCGTTTCGTTTAAGGGAATCGACTTCGCTGATGATAACGATTGCCGCCTTATCATCGCACTTGACTGCGGAATCAAATCGATTGACCACGTTGCATATGCGAAAGCCAGAAATATCGATTTTATAATTGGTGACCACCATAGACCCGGTGCCAGGCTTCCCGATGCTGTTGCGGTTTTGGACCCGAAGCGTGACGACTGCGATTATCCCTATGATGAACTTTGCGGATGTGGGATTGGTTTTAAACTGATTCAGGCCATCGCGAGTCAAATAGGCCAATCAATCGACGCGCTAGTGCCATATCTTGACCTGGTTGCTACGGCTATTGCTGCCGATATTGTTCCGATGACCGGCGAAAATAGGGTTATGGCAAAATTTGGACTCCGTGTTATAAATTCAAATCCACGACCTGGAATTAAAGCGCTGATCGCCAATGTGAATAAGCGGGAACTCGATATTACTGATGTGGTGTTTATCATTGCGCCACGTATCAATGCTGCCGGCCGTATCAAGCACGGAAACGAGGCGGTCAAACTTTTAACCGAGTTCGACTATTTCCAGGCGGAAACCTTCGCTGCCGAGATTGAACAATACAATCAGGATCGTAAAAACCTCGATAAGCGGATTACCAAAGAAGCGCTGTTGCAAATCGACCAAAATTTTGAACACGATAAATTTACGACAGTCGTGTATGACGATTCGTGGCATAAAGGCGTCATCGGAATCGTGGCGTCACGGCTTATTGAAACCTATTATCGGCCGACGTTGGTTTTTACAAAGAGCGGCGACAAACTTGCGGCTTCGGCCAGGAGTGTGCGGGATTTCGACGTTTATAATGCGCTTGAAGCTTGTTCAGAGCATCTCGAGCAGTTTGGTGGACATATGTATGCGGCGGGAATGACCATTAAAGAAGAGAATTTTCCAATATTTAAGAATGCTTTCGAAAAAGTTGTTCAGGAGACAATACATCCAGATTTACTGGTGCCTGAGGTTAAAGTGGACTGCGAGATAGATTTCCGCGACATTACGCCCAGGTTTCATCGGTTGTTGAAGGAGTTTGAACCATTTGGACCCGAAAATATGGCGCCTGTGTTTCTAAGCAGGAACGTGCGCGACACCGGAAAGGGCAAGCCAATTGGCGAGGATAATTGTCATTTGAGATTATTCGTGAAGCAGGACCAGAGCAGTGGAATTCCGGCTATTGGCTTCGGCCTGGGCAAGAAATTTCCGAAAGTTGCGAATTCGAAGTCTTTTGATATCCTGTATTGCATCGACGAAAACGAGTACCGAGGAGAAGTCAACATGCAGTTGCGGATTAAAGACGTTGGATAGTTTTTGGGCGTGTCCCAAGGGCCGGGCTTTCCGCTGTATCTTTTATTGTTTTCTTGTGGTTGGTCTATTTGAACGCCAGAATTAACAATAAAAGGATGCCGCGTCAATCCCTCACGCAGGCGTAGGTCTCGAGTATGTTTTTAACTCGAATTGATCGCCATCAAAAACGCCGTAGGTAAAATACGTAATCCAATCGCCGAGATTTACGTAAGACGACTCATTCCCAAGGTCGAGCACCATTGGCAGATGACGGTGTCCGAAAATAAAATAATTGTAGTGTTTAGTTTGAAGTTTTCGTTTGGCATACATGATTAACCATTCCTTATCTTCGCCAAGATATATTACATCTTCATCACCTGAAATCAGTTTGTTTTTTACGGAGAGGTATTGCCCCAGCGGCACTCCAATATCAGGATGCAACCATTTATACAACCACTTTGAAACCGTGTGACGGAAGAGTTTTTTCATCCGTTTGTAACCCTTATCGCCGGGACCGAGTCCGTCGCCGTGAGCTATAAAAAAAGTCTTATTGTTATAGGTGAACTCGCGCGCTTCATGGTAAACCGGAATATTTAATTCTTTTTCGAAATAGTCATTCATCCACAAATCGTGATTTCCGGTGAAAAAGTGAATTTTGATACCGCTATCGCTGATTTCAGCCAACTTGCCCAACACCCGAACAAATCCTTTTGGAACAACCGAGCCGTATTCAAACCAAAAATCAAACAAATCGCCTACAATAAAAATTTCGGCAGCATCGTGTTTTATCTCGTCTAACCATTGAACGAATAGCCGCTCACGAACTATGCTGAGATCGGCTGTTGGCGCACCTAAATGTTGATCGGAAGCGAAATAAATTTTTTTTCCTTCTGGAATTTGCATCACTAGAGATTGGGTTGCAAAGATAGTTCAATATTAATAATGAGATATTTATCTTATAAAAATATTGCTAAATATTACAAATATTCTCTAAATTGCAGAGACTCTGCATAAAACAACACAACTAAAATTTCATTTTATGAAAAAAACTACTTTCCTGATTTTTGCTTTTTTACTTTCTATTTGCGGTTTTGCGCAGTCAGAAGGTTTTGAAGGCACATCAATACCCGATTTTACAACAGATCAATGGGTCCTTGATTCCGGAACCTGGGCAGTTTTTGACAATGGCGTCGGAACTGTTCAAAGTTGGACCGCAAACACAACAGTAACCACTCCACCGCTAATAAATACAGGCGAAAGAGCAGCATTCATCAACATTGAGAATATTGGCATGAACAATACCTCAATAGACTATTTGGCAACGCCATTGTTCACCATTCCCACCAATGGCCAACTTCGCTTCTTCACGCGAACTACCATCGGTGGAAATCAGGGAACCATCTTCAAAATAATGGTGTCGACAACTGTTCAAAATGATCCTGCCGCTTATGTTGAGGTAGAGTCTTGGACAGAAAATCAACTGGTCTCGGTTTTTAACATGTATGAAGAAAAAGTCGTGAACTTAACCGAATACCAGGGTCAGCAGGTTTACATCGCATTTGTCCGTCAGTTTACACAACCCAGTCCGGCTTTAGGTGGAGATCGTTGGCTGATTGACGACGTGCGATTGGTGGAGCAGTGTTTAAATCCGACAAATCTTACGGCTGGTTCAATCACCCAAACTTCTGCAACACTCTCGTGGGCAAATCCTTCGGGTGCATCGGAATTTGAGATTGAAGTACTGCCGTTTGCAGCGGAGCAAACTGGAGAAGGAATAACTATTAGTGAGGCTTCGTACCTCGCCACCGGAACTACAAGTCCGCCGGCAGATTTTCAACCGTCCACACAATACAAATTTTACGTTCGCGCGATTTGCGGCAATGGAATTCCCAGCGAATGGGTGGGTCCGATCGGATTTTCCACTTCGTCCCCCGGTTTAACATGTCAATCGTCGATCACCATTCCGCCCGGCGCACCATATAGCACAACCGACCACACTGCCAGTTATCAGGACAATATTGATGTCGTTCAGCCGAATAATTGCGCTACTGGTGGAAATTACATGACTGGTAACGACGTTTTTTATTCGTACACACCAACTGAAGATTCGACAATCAACATTACAATGACCCCATCAGCAACTTACAGCAGCATATTCGTCTATGAAGGTTGTGAAAATGTAGGAGTGAGTTGTATTGCAGGAGTAGCAAACGCTACAGGTTTAGTTCGTGAAATTCCGGCACTTGAAGTCACCGCCGGAGTTGAATATATCATCGTTCTTTCATCTGAATCATTTCTCGGACCACAGTCATATGGATATACGCTTGTCGTACAAACTTTAAATTGCGCACCACCAACCGGATTAAGTTCTGCTGGTACGGGTCCGAATAGTGCAAATTTGAGTTGGCAAGCCGGCGAAGCATCATCGTGGGAATACTTTGTGCAAGTTGCAGGATCTCAGATTCCATCTTCTGACGGTATCATTACAACTTCGAATACCGCAATACCTGTCACAACACTAACCGGAACAACAACTCAGCTCGAGCTAGGTACGACCTATCAATATTGGGTGAGATCTGATTGCGGTGATGGGACGTTTAGTCCGTGGGCAGGTCCTTATATATTTAACACAACCTCGTGTGCTTTGGGATGTAATTACGTTTTTACAATGACTGATGACTGGGGCGATGGTTGGAATGGTTATACGATGGATATTATTCAGGATGGAATAACCGTAGATACGATCACAATGACCAATGGCGCCGGCCCGATAAGTGAATCGGTATCGTTATGCGATGGGCCGTTTGAAATTGTGTGGAATAATGATGGTTCATTTCCGAACGAAATCGGTTTGACAGTTACAAACGCGTTTGGACAAATTATCTACACCCGAACTCTGGCAGAAACTCCTGGGGCGGTCATCTTTTCCAGCATCGCAGATTGTAGCAACCCGTTATGTCTGCCGCCAACTAATTTAGTGGTTTCAGATATCACGACTTTCGGTGCAACATTGTCATGGACGCCAAACGGGCCGCTTCCGGAAAGTTGGGAAATCTACGCGGTGCCGGCCGAAACAGCACCCCCGGTTAGTGCTACAACACCAACTGCAACTACAACAACATTTCCGTATACAATCGGAGACCTGCTTCCTGACACGGAATACATTTACTACGTTAGAGCTGTTTGCGGAAATGGTGAGGAAAATCCGTGGTCGGGTGGCTCAGCTATTTTTGAGACATTGCCCACTTGTCCGGAGCCGACTTTACTGACAGCAACCGACATCACAATGACTACCGCAACACTGGGATGGACGGCAGGTTCGTCCGAAGAAAATTGGCAGGTTATTGTTCTTCCGGCCGGTTCTCCAGCTCCAACAGCTGATTCAACGGGATGGATCGATGCAACCACAAATCCCGTAGTCGTAGATAATTTAACGTTTGGAACCTCGTACGAATATTATGTACGCGCCGTTTGCGACGAAGAAGATAGCAGCACATGGGCTGGACCATTCGCTTTCAATACTACCATTTGCCCACCAGCGGATCAGTGTTTGTACACCTTCACGATGGTCGATGCCTTTGGAGATGGTTGGAACGGAAATACGATAAGCATCGTTCAGAATAACGTCGTAGTGGGAATTTTAACCGGACCAACAATTCAACAAAATACTTCTCCTGTATCGGTACAGATTCCGCTTTGTAACGGAATCGCGTTTGATATCATTTGGAATGCCGGAGGAAACTTTCCAGCTGAAGTTGGTCTTACGGTTACCAGCTTTTTAGGTGAAGTCATCTTTTCGAAACCACCCGGAATCGGAGCGCAAAATTCAACGCTGTTTAGTGGTACCGGCGAATGTGTGCCGCCAACTTGCGTGAAGCCTACAGAGGTTACGTTGAGTTCAATTTTGACGGAATCGGTCATCGTAGCTTGGACTGAAAACAATCCGGATGTGACTTCCTGGGACATTATGGTGCTTGCTGCATCACTTCCAGCTCCTACTAATGATGCTACAGGTTGGACAAACGTGGCTTCAAACCCTTATACAGTTACCGGTCTCGATGCAGGAACTCAATATAAAGTCTATGTGCGTTCGGTGTGTTCTGAAACTGATCGTAGCTTTTGGAGTGTCGGCATTCCATTCAGCACTACGGTTTGTCTTCCGAGTCAACTTTGTGAATATGTATTTGTGATGAGCGATACATATGGCGATGGTTGGAACGGCAATACAATATCTGTAACGCAAAACGGTATTCTGGTGGCCACATTAACAGGACCTTCATCCCAATCCGGACAGACTCCGCTGACACAAACCATCGAACTTTGTAATAATGCTCCGATTGAGCTTTTCTGGAATGGTGGCAGTTTCGCCGGCGAAGTTGTGCTAACGGTACAAAATCAAACCGGAGATCTGGTATTTTCCCTGCCGGCAAATTCGGCGTCTTTGGTTGGAACTGAGATTTTTGCGGGAACTGTAACTTGTATTCCGGCAACATGTCCTAAACCGGTTCAGTTATCGGCTACAGCCATCACAACAACATCGGCCATTTTAGCATGGACAGAGGCTTCAACTGCAATGCAATGGGAACTTTTGATACTTCCGGCTGGATCACCATTTCCGACTTCAGACGCTACCGGAATTCTAATTACTGATAACCCTTATTCAGCAACCAATTTGACTCCGGGTACCGGATACGTTTACTTCGTTCGGGCAATTTGCAATGAAGACGATAAAAGTAATTGGGCCGGACCAAATGAATTTAATACCAAAGTTGATAATGATGATTGCACGACGGCAACAGTAGTGACTACAAATCCTGACCAAAATTGTGAAATCACATTCAATGGTTCGATTTCAGGCGCGACTAATTCAAATTACGATCAGTGTACCGGAACGGCAAATGACGATGTCTGGTATCAATTTGTGGCAACTGCAACTTCGCACACGATTTCGTTTTCAAATATTATGGGAACTACCACAGATATTGTTCACGCGGTTTACAGCGGTGATGATTGCGGAAACTTGACGCTGATGTATTGTAGCGATCCAAATACGAGCTTAGCCAATAATTTTATCGTCGGCGAGACCTATTATATCCAGGTTTATTCTTGGGGAACAGCCGCGAGTACAAGCACGAACTTTACATTGTGCATTGGTACGCTGCTTCCTCCGATTTCGGTTTCAGAAACTCAATTTACCGAAGTCGAATTGATCGAGAATGTACTTCTGAGCAGTGGTTGCGCCGGTGTTTCTAACATTACATGGTCGACGGGAACCAACTACGGACAACCTGAAAATGGAATTGGTTATTTTAACAGAAACGGATCAACATTCCCTTTCGAAAGTGGGGTTGTTCTTTCAACCGGAATCGCTGGAAATGCAGTAGGTCCAAATACAAGCGTCCTGAATGATGGAGAAGATGATGTTTGGCCGGGCGATGCAGACTTAGATGCGTTTTTAGCCCTTCAAGGTGAAACCGACGGAACTCATAATGCTACAACGGTAGAATTCGATTTCGTGCCTGTTATTGATGAATTGAGTTTCCGATTTATTTTTGCTGCGGAAGAATATGGATTTTGGCAATGCGCGTTCTACGATGTATTTGCTTTTTTATTGACTGATACCGTGACGGGGGAAACCATCAACCTGGCGGTCATTCCTGGAACTGATATCCCGGTTTCGGTGGGAACCATTCGCGATAGCTTGTACAATGATAATTGTAGCTCGGAAAACGAAGAATTTTTCGGTACTTATTACGACACACCAGAGGGAAATCCGTTAAGTGCTCCGGTTAACTTTAACGGAATTACCGTGCCGATGATCGCTTTTGCGAACGTTGTGCCGGGAAGAACTTACCATATAAAATTGGCAATCGCCGATTATGGGGATTCTCAGTTTGATTCAGCTGTGTTTATTGAGGCCGGAAGTTTTGGTTTCGGCTCAATCGATTTGGGTGAAAATCTGCTCCAGGCGACAGGAAATGCAGTTTGCGCCGGCGGATCGACGGTTGTTACCACCGGCTTGAATCCCGAAGAATATACATTCCAATGGTATAAAGACAGCCAATTGTTAGTTGGCGAAATAGGTCAATCACTTATTGTTACAGAGCCTGGAGAATATATGATGGAAGGCAGCTACCCAGGAACAAGCTGTGTTGGTTACGATATTATCGTAATTGAATTTTATCCTGAAATCGTTCCAGGTTCAGCACAGGATTTATCGCGTTGTACAACCGAGGATAGTACTGTGTTTGATTTGACACTTAATAACGGAGCGTTGCTTGAGCCACTTGGAAATCAATTTGCCACAAGCTTTTTCCTTACTGAAGAAGACGCCACGAATAATCAAAATCCGATTGCTAATCCATCAGCATATCCGAGCATCTCTAATCCGCAAACCATTTATGTGCGGGTTTACAATACGCTGAGGGATTGTTTTGCAGTTGTCAACTTCGATATTCTTCATAGCATTCCTACTGTTGCGCAATTTGAACCTGTCGTTCAATGTGGCTGTTACACGCTTCCTGCATTGGCAAACGGCAGTTATTTTACGGAAACAAATGGCGGCGGAACCATGTTGAATGCCAATGAGGAAATTTGTTCGACACAGACGATATTTGTATATGCGCAAAGCGGTACCGGAACTGATGCTTGTTCGGCTGAAACTAATTTCACGGTTACAATTTCGGATGAATTTGATATTCCTACTCCAAGTCCGGTGAATCAATGTACACCGTATATTTTGCCGACGCTCGAAGTTGGGCAGTATTTTACAGCTCCAAATGGAGGTGGCGCCATAGTCAATGCTGGTGAGAGTATTGCGATGAGCCAAACGCTCTACATTTTTGCAACTTCCGGAACGTGTTCTGATCAGGAAATTCTGGACATTACTATTGGAAATATGCCGCAGTATACTGTTACATCTTCTTGTATTGGCAATCAATTTACCTTAATGTCATCAGTTGAAAACGAGTCCTACAATCCGGATTCGGTTACATATCACTGGTCGACTACTGACGGAAATATTTCAGGTTCTGAAACCGGAAGTTCAATTGCCGTTCTATCCGAAGGTACTTATTCATTAGTCGTCACGTCTGGAAGTTGTGTGGGTCAACCTGTAGATTTTGTGGTGACCAATGCGCGATGCTCGACTCAAAAAGGTATTTCACCAAACGGTGATGGTTACAATGATTACTTCGACTTGGT
>JADGMW010000033.1_pt1 | contig 34636 bp, 39 predicted proteins | sample 8641801 | NCBI WGS metagenome assembly JADGMW01 (sample SAMN16272018, study PRJNA661076) | feces metagenome | isolation source: fecal sample from diarrhoea affected cattle A | host: Bos taurus | place: South Africa: Lokaleng Village, Mahikeng | collected 2019-09
AAACAGCGAGGTCTGAAGTTAGCCAGAAATAGGGGCTACTTCAGACCATCCTTAGTCATACCTTATACCAGTAGTAATTAGGGCTCGTTTTCGTCGCAAGCATGAAATCGCTATGTTTCAGAGCAGCCTCGATGATTTCCTTCTTGTTGGGTAAGTGAAGTGTCGGAACCTTATTCATTGAATCTCGAAAAATAGGTAATTTATCCCATAGATTCTTCACTGACTGTCTCAGCGAACCATTAAACAACAGGCTGTCCTTAGAGTCATACTCCGGATATATAACGATAACAGGCAAGCCCTGATCATTTATACCGTAGTCAATTTCTTCCCTAAGTGCTCTTGAGCTAACCGTATTTGAACTTAGAAAAAGTACGATATTTTTTGAGCTCCTGATCCGCTCTCTGAGCCTTGGCTTCAAAGTTGTTTCCCATAAACTATTATCGCGAACATTGTAGGTTTTATCATGGGAATCATTAAATGGAAATGACGTATCCTTTCCCTTCCAAGCTTTTAACATGCTGTAATAGCAAAAATCCTTTGTGGCATGTGCTCCGAGTGCGCTTGAGTTAAATGGCTCTGCAACGTAAAAAGCCGTGTAGTTTCCATTCCGGTATGCCATGTAACCTCCAAATGATCATTAATGTTTATTCAAATCTCAAAAGCCGAGCAACTGCCAATCAGACCCTAACAGTGATTAGATGGAGTTCTTCTGTAATGGAGTTAGACCGAGGTCTACATAACTACGGATATTAACCGTCACAGCTCTACTCCGAACCAAAAACAAAGAGTTACGAACCCTGAGGCGGGTTAGACCGAACGCCATCTAATCCCTGGAGAGGCCAAACCCTGCGATGGCAGGACGCTACTATCTATTCCCCACTGTTGTCCACCCACAAAAAAGCCCGACCTGAATTCCTCAGGTCGGGCTTTTTGCCACAGGCGCTACTTACAGCGTCTAGGAAATTGGGACAGGTTTAAATTCTTGCTTTAGCCGCCCCGGGGTCGAAACAATTTATCCGTCACGCTCTGCGACCCACCGGCGCATACACCTCCATCAACTCCACAACCCACTCCATAAACACCCGCAGCTTGGCGCTGACATGCCGGTTCGGCGGGTAGGCCAGGTAGAGCGGCATCGGTTCCAGTCGCCAGTCCTCGAACAGGCCCACCAGTTCGCCGCGGGCCAAGTGGGCGTTGGCCATGTAGTCGGGTAGCGGGAGTATGCCCAGGCCGGCCAAGCCTGCTGCGAGGTAGGCGTTGCCATCGTCGACCGCCAGCGCATGACGGCCCTGTATGTTGATCTGCTCTCCCCCACGCCGCAGTTTGAAAAAAGGGGACAAATTTATTATTTAAATTAAATCCGTCCCCTTTTTGTTCAAGCATCAATTAGGCATGCACGCGTGGCATCCTACTCGTCATTTCCTGCTGTTCGCTTAGCTGCTACTTCATCGTCCAAAGCGAATGACTGTCCATCAGTGCCGCAGCCCACTCCGTGAATGCCCGAACCTTTGCGGATAAATGCCTCGTAAATGGATACACGAGGCTGATCGGCATGCTCTCCAGTTCCCACCCAGGCAGAACTTCAACCAGCCCGCCCGCTTGAAGATGTGGGTTTGCCTCGGCGCGTGGAATCGAGACAATGCCGAGCCCGGCTAGCGCAGCAGTGATATAGGCACTGCCATTGTTGAAACGCATCATCGGTAGCTGTTCGATCACAAAGCGTACGTCGCCGAGGTGAAGTACTGGGGTCATCTGCCTGCCTGAGCCGGGAAACGTAAACCCGAGATAGCGATGCATAAGCAAATCGTCTGGCTTCCATATCGGAGCGCAGCCGAGCAAATAAGCCGGTGAGGCGCATAGACAAAACCTCATCAGCCCCACGGGACGGCTCACGAGATCCTGATCGGCGACGGTACCGCCTCGAAAAGCGCAATCGATACCTTCATGCACGAGGTCAACTACGCGCTCGCTGCAGCCGATATCCAACTGGATGTGCGGGTGTTGCACTGTGAACGCCGGGAGCGAAGGAATAATTAGGCTAATACCTAGTGGCGAGGGCATCTCAACCTTCACCCGACCACGAACGACGCTACGGCTTTGTGCGACCGAAGCCTCTAGCTCATCGATCTCATCCAGCAGCAAACGCGCGCGCTCGTAGTAGGCGGCGCCATCCGTCGTTGGGGAAACCCTTCTGGTTGTCCTATGCAGCAGTTTCACCCCTAGCTGCGATTCAAGTGCCTGAATTTGTCCGGAAATCGTTGTTTTTGCCACGTTCAGTACATTTGCTGCGCCAGTGAAGCTGCCCATCTCCACGATGCGGCAGAACGCACGCATTGCCTCTAATCGATCAAAAGCCATGATTGTCTGACTTTCCGCACAGTGAAACCGAGAACAGCCAGTTTATCCAACGTTTGATGACCAATAAAGTTTCTCCACTGTCGAATTCATCGGCCCTCTGGAAAACGATATGAGCTCAAAACGCCTCAATTACTACCAAGTAGCACCTCAAGCGATGAAAGCGATGCTTGGCCTCGAAAAAGCTGCCTCTGACTCTGTGCTTCCCGGGCCGCTGCGTGAGTTGGTGCGAATCCGAGCCTCACAGATCAACGGTTGCGCGTATTGCATTGACATGCATACCACTGACGCCGTGAAGGCAGGTGAAAGCCTTCGCCGTCTGATGGCGGTATGTGTCTGGCGGGAAACGCCATTTTTTAACGAGCAAGAACGTGCTGCTCTGCTATGGACCGAGACGCTAACCCTAGTTGCGAGCAGTCACGCGCCGGATGAGATCTACCAGGAGGTAGCCGCTCACTTCAGTGCCCAAGAGTTGACTGAGCTGACGTTCGTCATCGCCGCCATTAATGCCTGGAATCGTTTTGGCGTCGGTTTTGGAATGCAACCGGAGTGAACTTATGAACCTGTATATCAATGCAATTTGCTTCACAGCCGCAGCGCTACTCAGCTCCGGCGTGATGGCCCACGGTACCGGTAGTGAAGGCGAAACCGTCACCCCAATCACACAAGCCGTTGTTCCTCCCCAAGCGTTTAAACAGGCGACGGCGGTTCGTGTTGATTACTCACCTGGCGCTACTTCGGCGGCACACCGTCACCCAGGGCACGTGTTTGTCGTGGTTCTGAGCGGTGAGGTCGAATCGGCTGTTGACGGCTCCGCCCCTCAACGATTCAAGGCAGGTGAAGCCTGGTACGAAAGCCCAGGGCAACTGCATCGGGTGTCCCGCAATGCGAGTAACTCGGAGCCCGCATCACTGGTGGCGTGGCTGCTGTTCGACGGCAAAGCGGAACTCGTCCAGCCGGTCACATTGAAAAAGTAGCGCTAAGCACACACACTCGACGGCGTCACCTACCCCAAAGCCCCTTGGCACCTGACAGGCAGCGCCTGCATCTCGACCTGGCGCGTGCCGAAGATGGACCTGCCACCGCCGCCACAGAAGCTTGCCTACGCCACTCTGGGCGACAAGGCATTGGTGCTGACCATATGGGCGGCATACCTGCCTGGCGGCACGTTGGCCTACCACGAGCTGGCCGTGGCCGCGGTGGTACGTCGCCATGGCATGCTGGCGCCGGCTGGCACTGAAAAAGGGGACGGATTTATTTATTCCAAATAAATCCGTCCCCTTTTTTCTTTCTCAACCGGCGTCGGCGTGTCTCTGCCGTTCCAGTTCACGCTCGATGCACTGCCACTCGTCCTTGAGTCGATAACGAAGGTACGCCACAAAGGCCTGGTCGCGCAGGCGGCGCAAGGCCGAGGCACGGCGGGCTTCCTGGGTGTTTCTGATTGTCTCGGCGAGCCAGGTGGTGTCGAAAGCCGTCCAGATGGGCGGGATGGGGGCTTGCAGGTTTGAATAGCAAACGGGCGCCACTTCCTCGAAGAACGCAACCTTTACCGTAGCGCGGTCAATCCCCTCCAACTGTCTCGCGATGGCTGCGTAGTCGACCGGGTTGTCGACGAAGGCATCCGACAGTGCTGACCACAACCGGATGCGCTCAGCGTGCGTCAAAACACTTCCCACTTGGAAAATTCCTCAAGCTCGTCATCCAGGGAATCGGCGGCCATGCTGCCTGCAATTCCGCCAATCGCACTGCCTCCTAGCACCACGGCGATGGCGCAAAACGGAGCGCCCGGGCCACAGATCAGCGAGACGCCGAAGCCGGCAAGAATGCCGCCGGCGGCACCTCCGCCGAGGATCATGCCTTGGCGCGCGGTCTCCTTGACCTTGTTATCGGCGTTGAGAATTTCATAGGTAGCGAAGGCCGCAGTCACCAGAATACCCACCTTGCCCATCGTCCGCAGGCGATCCGTGCCTTTGGTGAATTGGCGTTGTCCCGACCGGAGGATTCAATGACTTCGTAGTGGATCTGCTTTTTCTGCTCGACAGAGAGTGTGTCATAGCTCTTGCCGAATTTGCTGGCTGCGTATTTTTCAAACAGCTGTGGCAGCGTCGGTGGCGTTTTCTTGTACTGCTCCGCCTTGGCGAGTCCGGTAACGGACGTGAGCTTGCGGTGTTCCGCCATGATCTTGTTGCGCAACTCGTGGCAAAACTCGACACCCGCTTGGCTATTGAGCCTACCGGCCGCCACGTCAGCCCGCACCTGTGCGGACATCCTCCTGATGTTGGCGGCATAGCTGGCGCGGGTTTGGGCGTCGTTGATGGCGTCAAGGGAGAACCTCGTCGCCGCGCCTTCCATACCGGCAATGGCTTCTTCGAGTGGCGTGCGTGGCAGCGTGTGCCCGCTCTGTGTCTGGAACCGACCCTGAACCTCGATGCCGTGAGTCATCCTTGACTGCTCCCGGTGATAAGAGAAAGAAGCTGGTCTGTTACTGAGGCTTGTTCGCCGACGTTGGCCACAGGCATTTCGACCCGTGCGCAGATCGATCCCGTGGGGTTCGTGAAGGTCACCTGGTTATCGCTGTTGAACGTCCCGCTGAGGGTCGATCCATCATCGAAATGGGCGATGCACTGCCAACCGGTGTAACGCTCGGCTGCGGGAATCTGAAAGCTGATCCATTTGCCGACCTGCACAGGTGCAGGCAATGAAGGGTGCCGCGACAACCGTGTCGCCGATCAGCACATCGCCCGATCCCCCGACGATCACCCCTCCATGGCTCAGGGTACCGCCGAGCGTGGCGGCATTTTTGCCGTTGATGAATACAGTGGTGGAGTAGGCACCGGTGATGGTCTGACCGCAGCTGGCGGGGTCTCCCACGCGCGCTGCGGGTAGGCTGTTGATCTGCACATCGGGGGAACCGGACTGGATAGGCGGTTTGCCATGTCCCGGTAGGGGGCAGGTGGTGGGGTCGCCCTGGCGAGCAGCGGGTTTGCCTGACATCGAGAGTCCTTCTCTTGATTCTTCCAACGGGGCCGTAGATGTATCGGAACACTGGGGGCGCCGCAACGAACGGCGTCTAACTTTAGAGGCGCCGCTCCCCTATCCTGCCCATGGCAAAGGCAACATCCCGCTGCACAGTGCCACGCCGAGGCGCGGGGCATGCTCTCCGGCGCAGGCGACGGTCCGCCACGCACGCAATGCTCAGCGGTCAACATCCCCTGAAAAAGGCAGCAGCTCCTTAATGCCGGCCGCACTCAGATGCGGAAGCTGCCCACCAGTTGCTTGAGCCGCTCGGTCTGTTGCTCCAGATCGTTGCAGGCACGCAGGGTGGATTGCAGATTTTCTACACCTTCCTGGTTGAGGGTGTTGATCTCGGTGATATCCATGTTCAGCGACTCGATCACCGAGGTCTGCTCTTCGGTTGCCGTGGCCACAGACTGGTTAATGCCGTTGATCTCGCCGATTCGTTGGGTGACTTCGCCCAGACGTTCACCTGCCCGATCGGCAATGGTCACGCTGTCCTCGCTCTGCCGCTGGCTGGCGGCCATGTGTTCCACCGAGGCACGGGCGCCGGCCTGCAACTCTTCGATCATTTGCTGGATTTCCTGCGCTGAACTTTGCGTCCGATGGGCGAGGTTGCGCACTTCATCCGCCACCACCGCGAAGCCACGGCCGGCCTCACCTGCACGCGCGGCTTCGATGGCGGCGTTCAGGGCGAGGAGATTGGTCTGCTCAGAGATCCCCTGGATGACTTCGAGAATGTGGCCGATGCCCACAGTCCTGGCATCCAGCTTTTCAATCTCGGCGCTGGAGGCCTGGATCTTCTCGGACAGCTCGCGCATCGCGGCGATGTTCTGCTGGACGACCTCGCGCCCGCCCTCCGCATCTTTCCGCGCGCCGCTGGCCTGCAGCGAAGCGTCAGCCGCATTGCGCGCGATTTCCTCCGCGGCGGCGCCCAGCTCGTTGATGGCCGCCGCCACGCTGTTGGTGCGGCTGGCCTGTTCGTCGGAGTTGATCATGGAGGCGTTGGAGGCGTTCAGTACTCGCTGCGCTACTTCATAAGCCGCCTCGGTCGCGGACGAAACCTCGCGAATCGAGCCGTGAATCCGCTCGACGAAACGATTGAAAGAGGTCGCCAGTTCGCCGAATTCATCGCGCGTTTGCACATCGAGCCGGCGGGTGAGGTCGCCCTCGCCTTCGGCGATATTGGCCATCGCCCGGCCCATATCGGTGAGCGGGCGCATCAGCACACGGATGAGCATGCCCAGCAGTATCAGGATGAAGACCACGGCCATCACGGTCACGATCAGCGCCGAGGTGCGAAAACTCGTCAAGCTGGCGTAGGCCTTGTCGCGATCCAGAGAAATACCGACATGCCACCTCACCGATGGCAGGCCGGTGATCGGACTGAAGCTGAGAATACGGGTGTTTCCGTCCAGACTGGCTTCGCTGTAGCGGCTGTCCAGCCTCGGCGTGTTGCGCGGATACAGTTCGCTCAGGCTCTTGCCCACCCTGTCTTGGTCAGGGTGCACCAGAACCTTCCCGTCGGCACTGATGAGAAACGCATGACCCAGGCCACCGAAATCCAGTGAGTTGATGATTTCGATCAGTACACCCAGGGCCAAATCACCCCCTACCACGCCCTGCGTCCGGCCATTGCCGCGCACCGGCGTGGCCAGCGTCATGACCAGGCCACCCGCGCCCACATCGAGGTAGGGCTCGGTCAGGGTCGAGCCACCCGCTGCGACCGCATCCTGATACCAGGGGCGGGTTCGGGCATCGTAATCGTCCGGCATGTCGTCCGGCGGATAGAGCAGGTAGGTACCGTCGGCACTGCCGTAGTAGGTGAACATGAAGGTTTCGGCGAAGACTTTCTGCTGCAGCAGGCGGAGTACACGCTCAGGGTCACTGTCATTACCGACAGCTTGCGCCGCACCCTCGATCAGCAGGATGCGGCCGCTCAGCCAATTTTGGATGTTATCGGCAGTGATTTCGCCCATCGCCTTCAGGTCACTCTGAAGTCCTGCACGAATGGTATTGCGCTGCTGGTAGTCGTTGTAGAGCGTGAACAACGCGAATGCGGTGGTTACGACCAGGCACGCCGCCAGAAGGATTTTCTGGCTGAACTTGAGACGACTGAACATGAGTGGGACCCCCGCATACAAACCGATTCCTTTGGTGGCTCCTGCCTCTGAACTTGTCCTATATATCAATCAGCTATCGACTGCTCCGGGGATAATCTTAATGTCAACTGATGAGCGGCCATTCATGGCACTTATGTTTCTTGCGTTGAAGAGGAAACCCAACCTGAGGAACGACCGGTTTACGCAGACGCGCAGATCTGCGAGCAGCCAGAGCGGACATCCCCGTGACTTCGACGCCACGCCTATTTCGTAAAGGGGACAGATTTATTTTTTTAAAAATCTGTCCCCTTTTTTCATCCCCTCGGGTGTGCTGGAGCCGGCGCGCCGCAGTTAGCTACGCGCGGCGTAGACGCCATCGACAGGTCGCCTAATTAGCAAGATGCCCTGTGCCAGTCGCGAAGGCTTGGCTTCGCAGTCTCGGTGAGCGGTAGGTACAAAGACGGACGAGTGACCCACGGCAAGCCGAACCCGCCAGGACGTGCGGCGTCTGTGCTACATGGACACACTCGACGGCGTCACCTACCCCAAAGCCCCTTGGCACCTGACAGGCAGCGCCTGCATCTCGGCCTGGCGCGTGCCGAAGATGGACCTGCCACCGCCGCCGCAGAAGCTTGCCTATGCCACTCTGGGCGACAAGGCATTGGTGCTGACCATATGGGCGGCATACCTGCCCGGCGGCACGTTGGCCTACCACGAGCTGGCGGTGGCCGTGGTGGTACGTCGCCATGGCATGCTGGCGCCGGCTGGCACCGTGACGCATATCTGGGTGGACGACCCGCGCTCGGCAGAAGGTGGCCGCCAGCTGTGGGCCATTCCCAAGCAACTGGGGAATTTCCTCATCGAGTCGCGCGCCGAGGAGAGCGCATTCGCCGGCCGGCTGAGCGCCGATGGCCAGTTGGTTGCCTCGGTCAGCTTCGCGCCGAGCTGGAGTTTGCCGGGTCGACCGAGCGCAAGCGGCTTCCTGATCCAGGAGAACGATTGCGGCCTGTTACGCACCCGCTGCCGCGTTCGTGGCCACCTAACCCTCGGAGGCGCCAACTGGGATTTTGCCGCGGCCGGCCCGCTGGGCTTCATGCACGGCCGAACGCCGCTGTTCAGCCTGGTCGTGCGCGATCTACACGCCGCGTTTGGCATTTAGCGCCACTCAAAAATCCTCTCCGGCGTTACCCGTTCGCAACCAGCGGCTGAGGCCGGTTGGTCTCGGGGGTGGCAGCGCCAATCGACGATGCAATCCACGCTCAGCAAGCACCGCCTCCGCTGCCAGCGCGCCGGCACGTGTCGCGCTCTCCATGCAATACGGCAAGCCCGTGTCCACCCAATCACCGGCCAGCCACAGGCCCGGCTCGACCACCGTCTGAGGCCGAGCAGTCTCGGTGCCTGGAAAGGCGGCCGGGATGGCCATCGGAATGCGATGCACCGAGGCCGACAGCAGCTGCGCGCGCTGTGCTTCGGGGGCGAATTCGGCAATCTCGCGACGTGTGGCCTCAATGATCGCCTCGTCGGACAGATGCTCGACCCGCTGGCTCCAAATGATATTGCTAGCGATCAGCGCACCGCCCTTGGTCGCCGGGCGAATGTTGCTCAGGTTATAGAAATCGGTGTTGAAGCCCTCTGGGCACCATGGACGGGCCCAGAACCGCGAAGCGGTGATTGGTCGGTCGAACCACAAGTAGCAACTGATGTACGGGCTAGGTTGGAACAGACTTGCCGCCTGCGCCACCGGGTGCCCGTCCGGCAGTAATGAGCCGACGGCGGTCGGCTGTACGGCCAGCACCACAGCTTGCCCCTCAACCTCGCTGCCATCACCCAGACGTACGCCACGGACCCGTCCCTTCCGGCGCATGAGGCCACTCACCGGGCAACCGAGTCGCACCTCGCCGCCATGTCGGCGAATGACGCTGATCGCAGGCCACGCATAAAGGTCGCTGAGACCGACCCGGGGCATGCCGAAGGCAATGTCGTTATGCCCCAGCGCCTGGCCCAGCAGGCGCATGAGCGACGCCGCCGAACAGCGCTCCACTGGAACTGCCAGGATGGCGATGGCCGCCGACGCCCAGAACCAGTCGATGAAGAAATCACTGACCCCGCAATGCTTTAGATGCTCGCGCCCGCTGCGATTGTCCAGCCGCATCAGCTCGGGTCCGGTACTGCGCAGGGTCTGCCAGGCCAGCCGCGTGTTGCTGAGCAAATGACGCAGCGGCACGCTGGGCAGAATGCGCGGTAAGTTGCGAACGTAGTGCAGCGGCGCCGGTAACCCACCGACCTTGAAGTGCATCGAGCGGCCGCGGTCGTACACGGTCAGCAGCTCTTCGGTCTGCCACAGCACCTGGTCCGCTGTGCCCAGCCGTTCGAGCAGCGCGCGCATGTTGGCGTATTGATTGAGCAGGATGTGCGGGCCGATATCGACGCTGTCGCCCATCACCGGGTCAGCCCAGCTGCGCGCTCGCCCTCCGGGCACAGTGGATGCTTCGACGACGCAGACGTTCAGCCCGGCCTCCGCCAACCGCACGGCACACGACAGCCCTGCAATTCCGGCGCCGACGATCACCGCGTCGGGATTGGGCATTAGAGCTTCTCGATCGGCCAGGCACGCACCACCAGTTCATCCTGCTCGAAGCGCGCTTCCAGCATGCTGCGGTAGTCGGCCCACCAGTTGCGGTCCAGCGTCTCGGTCATCACTTCGTAGACGACCACCTCGTCGCGCTCGGTATGCACCCCACCCTCCCGCCAGAGTCCGGTGGCCGGGGCGCGTGTAAAGGCGGTGAGCCCGCCGAAGCGGGTGATCAGGGTCTCGCCCACCTCGCGAAAGAAGTGGCCAGGAAAGCCTTGGCCGTGGTTGTCGTAGAGCGGCAGGAGGAGCTGGATCAGGTACATGGCGGAAATCCACGCGGAGCGTGAAGTTGAGACTGATCCGGCATGACATGTGTTCAGCGGCGTGCGCTACCTGATAAAGCCGCCACAGTGGCTCCGCACCTTGGTTATTGGACAAGGCGGCCCCGGTCGTTAAAATGGCCGCCGCGTTACCCGGTCGCAGCCTACCCGGACAAAACAAGGACACTTTATGAAAGCTCTGTTGATCTGCTCCGGCGGATTCGACTCCGTGACCCTGGCCTACCGGCTGGCGGCGGAGCACTCCCTCGGCGCCCTGCTGACCTTCGACTACGGTCAGCGCCATCGCAAAGAAATCGATGCCGCCCGCCTTACCGCCCAACGGCTCGCCGTTCCCCACCTGGTGATGGACATCGGCCCGATCGGCCGCCAGCTGTCAGGCTCGGCCCTGACCGACGACATCGCTGTGCCCCACGGCCACTACAGCGAAGCGAACATGAAGGTAACGGTGGTGCCTAACCGCAACGCCATCATGCTCACCATTGCCTTCGGCGTGGCCGCTGCCCGCAGCCTCGATACCGTGGCGCTGGCGGTCCACGGCGGCGATCACTTCATCTACCCTGACTGCCGCCCGGACTTTATCGACCTATTCGCCCAGATGCAGGCCAAGGCGCTGGACGGCGTGGCCGAAGTGGCGCTGATGGCGCCCTACGTGAACACCGACAAGACCGAAATCGCCCGCGACGCGGCGCGGTTTGGCGTGCCGGTGGCCGATACCTGGTCCTGCTACGAGGGTGGCGAGACTCACTGCGGCCGCTGCGGTACCTGCGTGGAGCGCATCGAAGCCATGGCCCTGGCCGGTGTACCCGACCCCACGCCCTACCAGGACCAGCAGTACTGGCGCGACGCGGTGGCGAGGGCGAACGCATGTACACGATAAGAAAAGAGTTTCACTTTTCCGCCTCCCACCAGCTCAAGCAAATGCCCGACTGGCACCCCTGTGCCCGTCTTCATGGTCATAACTATGTGGTGGAAATCGAATTGCAGAGCGAGGGTCTCGATCAGTACGGTTTCGTACGCGATTACCTGGAGCTCAAGGCGTTCAAAGACTACATCGACGCCGAGCTGGATCACCGTCATCTCAACGAGGTGCTGGGCGACGCGTGCACCACCGCCGAGCGCCTGGCCCGCCACCTGTACGAGTGGGCCCACACCCGTTGGCCCGAGGTGAGCGCGGTGTCGGTGTCGGAAACGCCCAAGACCTGGGCGGAGTACCGGCCATGATCGCCATCAGCGAAATCTTCGGCCCCACCATCCAGGGCGAGGGCGCATTGATCGGCATGCCCACCGTGTTCGTGCGCACCGGCGGCTGCGATTTTCGCTGCAGCTGGTGCGACACCCGCTATGCCGTGGACCCCGCTTTTCGCGCCGACTGGCAGTCGCTAGATGCCGAGACGATTCTCGCCGAGGTGAACCGGCTGAGTGGCGGCGAGCCGATTCTGGTCACGCTGTCCGGCGGCAACCCGGCGCTGCAGCCGCTCGAAGAACTGCTCAAGCTTGGCCACGCGCAAGGCCACCGCTTCGCCATGGAAACCCAGGGCAGCACAGCCCAGCCGTGGTTTGCCGAGCTGGACTACCTGACCCTCAGCCCCAAGCCGCCGTCTTCGGACATGCCGTTTCGCCGCGAGCGTTTTGAGGTCTGCCTGGCCGCTGCTGGGGCCGATACCCAGGTCAGCCTCAAGCTGGTGATCGCCGATGAAGCGGATTACCAATGGGCCAAAACCCTCGCCGCCGACTACCCCGACCTGCCGCTGTTCCTGCAACCCTGCAACCCGACGCCGGCCACGCCCGAGCAGCCGGAGCGCGAGGCCGATATCCAGACACTCAATGCGCAATTGCGTTGGCTGGTCGAGCGCATCTCCGCCGACCGCTGGTACCGGCCCCGGGTGCTGCCGCAACTGCATGTCTTGATCTGGAATAACGAACGGGGCGTGTAGAAAGCCATGCCTGCGCTATCCCAGTAACCTGCAACGAGCGACGCCGCCGTACGCAGCTGCGGCATCGCCGACACGCGCTTCATCGATCCACCGGGGGGCGATCCTCCGGGTGGCGATCCACCGGGTGGCGGCCCTCCGGGTGGCGATCCACCAAGCGGGGCCCTGGTGGATGTAAAAATACGACATCCACCCTACAGATAGCCTGGCGCTCCAACAGCGCCATCCTAACCGGCGTAAAACCAATACCCTACCTGACGAGCACCCCGAAACCTGGGGTGAATCGCGTTCTATCGATCCACCAGGCGGGGCCATGGTGGAGATTAAAAGCGAGATATCCACGCCGCCGACTGATACGCAGGACTTGAGCTACCTTGGGGTTAACCATTAACCGGAGGCTATATGCTCGAGCACAAAGGAAGCTGCCATTGCGGAGCGATACAGTTCCAATTTCAGGGCCCTGCCATCGAAAGGGGCATGCGATGCAACTGCTCGATCTGTGCACGAAAAGGCGCACTGATGAGTGTCTTCACCGTCGCCCCGTCAGACCTGATCATCGTTGCCGCGGATGGCGCCCTCTCCACGTACGAGTTTGGGAGCGGTACTGCCAAGCACCACTTTTGCAGCCAGTGCGGTATCTATCCCTTCCACCAAACAGTCGTAAAGCCAGGGCACTATCGCATCAACCTGGGTTGTCTGGAGGGCGTTGATACCTTCGCTCTTTCGTTTGAAGTGTTCGATGGCGCAACGCTCATGTGATACCTGCGTCAACGCATCGTGGGGTAGGTGCGCTTGCTCCCCGTGCAAGCGAAAAAAACACCTGTCGTGTACCACTGACAATCCGTGTTCTGCTTCCATACTCAGACCATGAACGACGACATGCCCCGCCCCGAACTGGACGCAAAGCTGGAACTCCTCGAGACCCGCATGGATGCGCGTGTCGCCGCGATCGAGAGCAAGATCGACGCTTTTCTTGCGTCTCAGGCGGCCCGGGATTCGGCCCAGGGCATTCGCAATTCCGGCTTTGAAACGGCCATCCACCGGATGGAAAGGTCCACGGCGGAGCTCAAGGCTAGCCTCAATACCCTGAAGACGACCATGATCGTCACCGCGATCAGCACGGTCCTGGCCATTGTCTTCGGCATCGCCTCATTCAACTCCGCCCTGACTTCCAACATGCTGGCGGCCTTTCAGGCCGGGCGCAGTAGCGCGGGTGTGGAGCAGCGGGAGCGCGCCACCCCAGCGCCGCCGGCGCAGGCACCCTCCTCCACACCCTGAACCTCCAATAGCCTCCGAGGCCGCACGCTTGATCGGCGATGGGTTGAACACAGCGATATCCATACCGCCCGGCCAAACACCCCGCACACCTGCCGGCAAATATGGTCCCAGCGAGCGGGTGGACAGGCACAAAAAAGGCGCCAGTGGCGCCTTTTTGTATGACCGTCAGCGCGCCAACGGTGGCGTGCGCGGCGGAACACGGCGCTTGCTACCGGTGGACTCATAGGCTGAAGCCAGGCGCAGCAAGTTGGAGTCGTCATAGGCGCGGCCAGCGAAGGTCAGCCCCACGGGCATGCCGCTATCCGCCATCACACCCATGGGCACGGTGACGGTGGGCACGCCGAGGTGGCGAATGGCGAGGTTGCCGTTGGCCACCCAGATGCCGTTGCTCCACGCGATGTCCGCCGAGGCCGGATTCACATCGGCATCGGCCGGCGCGACGTCGGCCACGGTGGGGAAAATCACCGCGTCCAGGCTCAACTGATCCATCCAGTCTTCAAGGTCCAACTTGCGGGTCTTCTCCAGGCCGCGCAGGCCATCGGGCAGCGTGGCGATCTGGTCCCAGGACTTGATGCCGCGCTGGGCCATATTCACGTATTCATCCATGCCGGCGGCCAAGTCGTCTTCCCGGTTCGGCAGCGTGCCGGGGTCATGGGGGAAGATCAGCGGGCCGTCCACATCGGCCAGGCGATTCAGCGTGGGGTCGCCGTTGGCACGTAGAAAGTCGTCGAAGGCCCAGCCACTGAGTTCCCACAATTCATCGTGGAGAAATTCCGGCGAAACGATGCCGCGATTGAATACAGTCGGCGCGCCAGGGCGGTCGCCCTCGCAGTTGGACACCAGCGGGAAATCTACCTCTACCACTTCGGCGCCGGCTACTTCCAGGGCCTGACGCGCCTGCTCCCAGAGCGCGATCACCGAGTCCCGCGTCTGGATACGCTGGCCCGTCGGCCCCCCGATACCGGGCTTATCACTGGTCCCCATGTCCGGGTCTTTGTTGATGAACATGCGCGGCACGCCGAAGCGTTTGCCCTTGAGCGCGTCGGCTTGGGCGGCGAGGGTCGCATAGGACGCCGGACGCACATCGGAGGCCTTCGGGATCGGCACCCAGGGCTGAAGGCGCCAGAGATCGCCGCGTGTATCGGGATCGTCGGCCACCACCACGTCGAGCACTTCAAGCAGATCGGCCATGGTGCGTGCAAAGGGCACCACCACGTCCATGGTCGGCGTCAGCGGCCAGTTGCCGCGCACCGAAATCACCCCACGCGACGGCGTGTAAGCGCACAAGCCATTGTTGGAGGCAGGGCCACGGCCGCTGGACCAGGTTTCCTCGGCCAGGCCGAACGCCGCAAAACTGGCGGCCGTGGCGGTGCCGGCGCCATTGGAGGAGCCAGAGGCAAAGGGCGCGGTCAGGTAGTCGGCGTTGTAGGGGCTCTCGGCGCGGCCATATACGCCGCGTTGCATGCCGCCGTTGGCCATGGGCGGCATATTGGTCTTGCCCAGGCAGATCGCACCAGCGGCACGCAAGCGCTCGATGGTAAAGGCGTCGCGATAAGCAGTTAGATCCTTGAACGCGGGGCTGCCGGAGGCGGCGGTGAGTCCCTTGACCAGGTAACTGTCCTTGGCCGTGTAAGGAATGCCGTCCAGCGGACCCAGAGTCTCGCCCCGGGCGCGGCGGGCGTCGGAGGCCTCGGCCTCCTTGAGCGCATCGGGGTTGCGCACCACCACGGCATTGAGCCGGGTCGGCGTCTCAGGGCCATCATAAGCATCGATGCGGGCCAGATAGGCACGCACCAGCTCCACGGCAGTGGTCCGGCCGGTTTCGAGCGCAGCACGCAGCTCGGCGATGGATACTTCGGTGACTTCGATCATGTACTCAACTCCAGGCGCTTGCGAGACGGTGGTTCGCTGCGGGATAGGCTGTCATGGCGGCTCTCGTGTACTGCTGATGACGATGCACAGAGTGTACTGACTCGCCAATCCGCTCGGCCAGCCATCCCGGTCCTGTCGTCACGTTCTGATCGCGCCTGCGCATCGGTCGCCTAGCCGCATCACTTTCTACTTTCCACCGGCGCATGCTGCGCCATCAACTCCACGATCCACTCAATAAATACTCGCAGCTTGGCGCTCACATGCCGATTCGGCGGGAAGGCCACGGAAAGCGGCATCGGCTCGAATTGCCAATCCTCGAACAGGCGCACCAGTTCGCCACTGGCCAGGTGCGTCCGGGCCATATAGTCCGGCAGCCCGAGTATGCCCAGGCCGGCCAGGCCAGCCGCGAGGTAGGCGTTGCCGTCGTCGACCGCCAAGACATGGCGGCCCTGCAGGTTGATCTGCTCTGCTCCACGTCGCATCTGATAGGGCAATACCTTGCGGGTGCGCGAGCCGATGTAATTCACCACACGGTGGTGGCTGTCTTCCACTTCACTCGGGTGCGTGGGAATGCCGGCGCGCTGCAGATAGCTGGGCGCCGCATACACGCCGAACGGCAAATCCCCGACGTGGCGCGCCACCAGCGACAAGTCGGTGATTGCGCCGCCCCGCACTACGCAGTCCACGCTCTCGTCGATGATGTCGACGACGCGGTCGCTGACGCCCATGTCGAGTTGAATTTCGGGGTAGCGGGCATGAAAAGCCGGTAAGGCCGGAATAAGGATCAGACGCGCCAGCGGGCTGGGAACGTCCACCCGCAGCCGCCCTCGGGGCGCGGTCGATGCGTTGGACAGGCTGGTCTCGGCGTCGTCCATGTCGGCCAGCAGGCGTAGGACGCGCTCGTAATAGGCGGCGCCGTCGGCGGTGACATTGACCTTGCGCGTGGTGCGGTTGAGCAGTCTGACCCGCAGCCGCGCCTCTAGCTGCTGCACGAGCTGCGTCACGCTGGTCTTGCTCATGTGCAGGGTCTCGGCCGCCTTGGTGAAGCTGCCGGTTTCCACGACTCGGGCAAAGGCTTGCATTGCATCGAAACGGTCCATCTCAGCTCCAGCTAGTCGGGATTGTTCGGATTTTACAAACAATGCTGACCAGCGTTGCTGGTTTATCCGCAGCGCCTGTCTTTCTAGAGTGTCTTCAAGTTGATTACGGGTCGGTACCGGCCCTTAGAAGAGGTAGTTATGGCCACACGTGACGTTGTTTTCCCGCCCGGACGCCAGGCGCTGTACGAACGCAATCGCTACTCACCGGCAATCCGTTCCAATGGTTTTCTATTCGTGTCGGGGCAAGTCGGCAGTCGCGAAGACGGCTCGCCGGAGCCTGACCTGGAAATGCAGGTGCGTCGCGCTTTCGACAACCTCAACGCGATCTTGGCGGAAGCCGGCTGCAGCTTCGAGGACGTGATCGACGTGACCGTGTTCATCGTCGATCCGGAATCCAAATTCGAGACCATCTGGAAGATCATTCCCGAGTACTGGGGCGAGGCACCGCACCCGACGTTGACTGGCGTGGGCGTGACCTGGCTGTATGGCTTTGAGTTCGAGATCAAGGTGATCGCCAAGCTGCCGGAGGGCGCTGCAGGCTAGCTGGGTCGGCGGAAGGCGCCAGGTGGAAACGCTTGGCGACTCTCTACCTCGGGTGATGATTGTCTCGACTGTCCTGCGGCAAGCAGAAAGATTCGACCATCTTGGCCAGGGCCTCGATTACCTCATCGCGGCTGAACAGCACCGAGTCCTGACTGAAATAACGCGCTGTGGTGAACTGCACCGAATTGATCAGCACGAACAAGGCGGCCGGCAGGTTGTCCAGGCGGTATTCGTCCACATGGCGCAGCAGATACTGCTGGCACACCTCGCTCATATCCCGCTCCAGGGTCTGGAACAGTTGTTCCGAACGCAGCCGATGCCAATTGCGCACCAGCTCGCGCTGCCCCTTATCCTGCTCAACCTGCTCGAAAATGCCTTGCAGGATCGCTTGCGTGACCGTTTTGATATCCGCATCCAGCAGCGGCAGCAGGCGCTCGCGGACCACGGCCATCAGCCGTCCGCCCTGCTGTTGTAGCAGCGCCTCGATCAGCGCTTCCTTGCTGTCGAAATACTGATAAAGCGAGCCAATGCTGGCCCCGGCACGCCTGGCCACATGGTTGGTGGTAAGCCCATCCAGGCCGCGATCGCCCAGCTCCAGCGCTGTGGCCTCCAGCAGTGCCGCGACCATCTTCCCTGAACGCTTCTGTCTCGGCTGCTTCCTCATATCGGCTCCATCCATACGAGTTGTTTGCGAGTAATTACTCGCAATAGTCTAGTGACACCCGCCTGCCGCACAGCCCAACCGAGGTATGAACATGCTGACACGCCCCGTTCGTATTCCCGATCGCCACGGCGTCGACCCGGTGCGCGCACGACGCGCCGCCGCGCCCATCCGCCTCTGGGTGCGTGGTACGGCGGAGCCCAGCGCCGAGGAATGGCAGGCGATTGGCGAATCCCTGCTCGTGGGCGATGCGCTGATGGACGAGCTGATCGGCTGGATGATGGAAAGCGGTCTGTCTCGAACCCGGCCACTTTACGAGCGCGCGGTGCGCCATGGAATCGACGCTGTGGAAGGCGCCCCGCAGCCATTGCGAACGTTCTTCTCCCGCATCGAAACAACGCCCGACTGGTTCGACGCCGAACGGGCTCAGGAAGGCGCTCGCGCCTGTGGGCTGTCCGGGCTGACGGGCATGCGTGTCCTGCGTGACCTGGGCCTGCTGGCCGGTTATCAGGCCTCGGCCATCAACCGCACGCTGGTGCTCACTGGCGCCCTGGAAAAAGGGGCGCAACGGCGGGTGGCGGAAACTACCAAATGGTGGATTGACTGCACCCGTCCCGGCGGGATGCAACGCGGGGCTCCCGGCTATTGCGGCACGCTTCAGGTACGCCTGATCCACGGCCTGGTGCGCCGCCATGTCGCGGCCATGGAAAACTGGGACGCGAGTTACTACGGCCTGCCCATCAACCAGGGCGATATGCACGCCACCTACCTGGCGTTTTCCACGATCTTTCTGATCGGCCAGCGCATGCTCGGCGTACCGCTTTCTCGCCGCGAAAGCGCAGCCATCACCCACCTCTGGCGGTATATCGCCTGGCTGATGGGTGTCGACGAGCGCTGGTTGCACGCTGACGAAAACCAGGCGCGTCGGGCGCTGTACCACAATCTCCTGGCTCAGGCGCCCGCCGATGAAAGCAGTCGCCGCCTGGGCATAGCCCTGATCGATGAGCCGCTGCAGCGCCACTACCGCAATCTGCCCTGGTTGCGTGGGCGCCTGAACAGGGCGATTCACCTGAGCATTGCGCGCACCTTTATCGACCGCAACGGCCGAGAGGCGCTGGGCCTGCCGCGTGGGACATTGCCTTGGTATCCCCTGCTCACCGCACCGCCGCGCTTTGCCTGGCAGACCCTGTTGCGCTGTCTGCCTAAGGGTCGTGAGTATTTGGTCAACCATGGTCTGCGCCAGCAGGAGGCGTACCTGCAAACCTTGTTCGGTGACAGCCGACCGCGTGTGGGCACCGAGGCTGCAATCAAGTCGCCTTCCGAAACTACGAGCCCAGGATAAATCGCCAGGGAAACACACAAGGCGCGTGCCTCAACGCACCGTAGGGCAGTCTTGACCGCGATCAAATCGCAGCATCGTATGGCTTGATCGCGGACGAGTCCGCTCCTACGTAATCCCCCGCCGTGTTGTCTATCCAGGCAGCTTGCGAGACAAAGCCCTCTGCGGGATTTAGGATAGCGGCGTACGTTGGCGCGCATTGCTCAAGCAAGGACGAGTTGTCCGGGTGCGCATGCTGTTTCTGCCCGGGATGTCAGTCATGTCTATCAGCTCTACCCATTCGCCCTCAGCCATCGCTTCGACTGCCCGCCAAGCCAGTCCCTTGGTCATGCGCGTGATTGGTGCCTGCGCGTTGGCGCACCTGGTCAACGATCTGATCCAGGCCGTGATACCGGCGATTTATCCCATGCTCAAGGCCAATTACGGCCTGACGTTCACTCAAGTCGGCATGATCACCCTGACCTACCAGCTCACCGCCTCGCTGCTGCAGCCCTGGGTCGGCTACTACACCGACCGCCATCCCAAGCCCTGGCTACTGCCGGCCGGCATGGTCTGCACCCTGCTCGGCATCTTCATGCTGGCCTTCGTCGGCAGCTTTTCGGCGATCCTCATCGCGTCGGCGCTCGTGGGCATCGGCTCGTCAACCTTCCACCCGGAAACCTCACGCGTCGCGCGCCTGGCCTCGGGCGGTCGCTACGGCTTGGCGCAATCGACCTTCCAGGTCGGTGGCAATGCCGGCAGCGCCTTCGGCCCGCTGCTGGCGGCCGCCATCGTCATTCCGTACGGTCAGGGCAACGTCGCCTGGTTCGGCCTGTTCGCGGTATTTGCCATTGGTGTGCTGTATGGCCTGAGCCGCTGGTACCGCAACCATCTGAACCTGTTCACGCTCAAACAGGGTAGCCAAGCCACCCACGGACTGTCCCGCAGGCGCGTGACCTTTGCCCTGGCGGTGCTGGCACTGCTGGTTTTTTCCAAATACTTCTACATGACCAGCATCACCAGCTATTTCACTTTTTACCTGATGGAGAAATTCGACCTCTCGGTTGCCAGCTCACAGGTGCATCTGTTCCTGTTCCTTGGCGCCGTCGCCGCAGGCACGTTCCTGGGTGGCCCGATCGGCGACAAGATCGGCCGCAGGACAGTCATCTGGTTCTCCATCCTCGGCGTCGCGCCCTTCACCCTGGCATTGCCCTACGTCGACCTGTTCTGGACGAGCGTGCTGAGCATGATCATCGGCTTTATCCTCGCCTCGGCGTTTTCTGCCATCGTGGTTTTCGCCCAGGAGCTGGTCCCGGGCAACGTGGGCATGATCGCCGGCGTGTTCTTCGGCCTCATGTTCGGCTTTGGCGGTATTGGCGGTGCCTTGCTGGGTTACCTGGCGGACATCCAAGGCATTGAGCAGGTGTACAAAATATGCTCCTACCTGCCACTGCTCGGCTTGCTGACGATCCTTTTGCCCTCAACCAAAGGGGCGTAACAGTTCAACGGTCTGCCAAGCCATCCCGGCTGCGCTTTGCGCCAAGCGCAGGCATCGACCTAAGCTGCATGTCCCGCAGCAATCAAGGCTCCACAGCCAGAGGAGAACTGAAATGTCTTATGTCGATGGGTTTGTCGTTGCCGTGCCAACTGCTAACAAGGAAGCGTACAGACAACACGCAGAATCCGCCGCCGCAGTGTTCAAGGAGCATGGCGCCATAAAGCTGGTCGAGTGCTGGGGCGATGATGTGCCGGAAGGAAAGGTCACTTCATTCCCCATGGCGGTGAAGTGCAAGCCCGATGAAACCGTGGTGTTTTCCTGGATCATCTGGCCTTCGAGACAGGTGCGTGACAGCGGCATGCAGAAAGTCATGGCCGACCCACGTGTGCAGCCCGATCAAAATCCGATGCCGTTCGATGGGCAGCGCATGATCTATGGCGGCTTCGAGATGCTTGTGGATCAATAATGTCCTTACGGGGCATGCAAGCCGACGCCTAATTACTCGGCGCGGCTTGTTGGCCCTTGCGCTCACTCCAGAAACGTCAGATCCCGTCTCTGAATAACCGGCAGATGCTCGAGCAGAAATTCCTGCATGGAGGCCAGCATCCTGTGCTTGGCGCCGTTCTGCGGCCAGACCAGAAAATAGCTGTCTCCGGACCTGACGGCAGTCTTGAACGGTACGGTCAAGGTGCCCTTGCGCAGCTCCTTTTCAACCAGGGCGAGATCGCCGATGGATACGCCGAATCCTTGCGCGGCGGCCGAAATTCCCAGTTCGAGGGTGTCGAAACGCTTGCCCTCTCGCCACGCAACAGCATCCTGCAGCCCCTGTCGCTCCAACCAGCGCCGCCAGTCCCGGCAGTCCCGCGAGGGATGGATCAGCTTGTTGGCCGCCAGCTTGTCGAGAGGCCAGGTGGGCTTGCCCAACAGCTCCGGTGAGCAAACGGGCACCAGCCATTCGTCAAACAGCTTGATGCTGTTCCACTGCGCCGGGAAATTGCCTCGGCTCAGCAACACGGCGCAGTCAAACGGCTCGGTACGAAAGTCGACAAAATCCACGTCCATCCAGGCACTGGTCAATTGCACCCGCGGGCCCTGTTCTTTGCCCTGAAATTCTTCCAATGCATGCAACAACCAGCGCATGGTCAGCGTTGAAGGCGCTTTGAGACGGAGTACGCCTTTCTGACAAAAGATGGCGCTGCAGGCGTGCTCGATGGTGGCGAACCCCCGCTCCAATTCCTGGGCCAGCAACTGCCCGGCATCGGTCAATGACAGCCGGGGTCCTTTGCGCTCGAAAAGCGTGCAGCCCAGGTGCTCCTCAAGCGTCTTGACGTGGCGGCTGACCGCGCTTTGCGTGATGCACAGCGATTTGGCGGCCTGAGTGAAAGAGCCATGGCGGGCAGCGACTTCAAAGGCGCGCAACGCATAAAGAGGGGGTAAGCGCACGGCGAACAGACATCCTTATCATGAGTAATAGTCATCCTTCATAGCATGTTTTTCTGTTTTGCTTCCAGGTCTGCCCACACCACCATGATTTTTCGCAATCAATGCACACAGGCCTTTTTCGCGCCTCGGAATAATCACCCCAGGAAGGAAAACAAGATGTCGGAAATCATCGAGCACCTGTTGGCCGAAGCAGTCACCAAGGGTGGCCTGAATCAAAAACAGATTGCCCAGATCGTGATGTTCAGAATTTTCGGCAATAAAAATGGCTTTTTGCATTTTGAAAATTTGCGCATCGGCCAGATCCCTTCGACGCCCATCAGCCGAAATCAGCTGTTAAAGCGCGACATCACCAGTGAAAAGCTGCTGCTACAAACGACTTCACTGCTGGGCGAACCCATCGGATACACCCAGGAATCCAATGGCGATCTGATCAATAATTTCTTTCCCCATCAAAGCCAGTCGAAGTCGGCCACTTCCGACAGCTATGACACTGAACTGGACCTGCACACCGAAAATGCCTTCCATGCGGTTCAGCCTGAACACCTGGTTCTGCTCTGCCTTCGGCAGGACCCGCTCAAGGAAGCCGTGACCTACATCACATCGATCGACCGGATTCTGCCCCACCTGACCGATGATGATATTTCCTTCTTCTTCACCGAGCCGTACAACTTCCTGTCCGACTACAGCCATACCGAGAAAAACTGCCGGATCGATGTGGGCCAGGAACAGACGGTCCTGTATGGCGACAGATCAGCACCCATGTTCCGCTTCGATCCTTATTTCATGGTGGCCAGCAGTGCTCGGGGTCAGGCGCAGCTGGACAAACTGCGGACGATTGCCTGGGATGTCGCACAGCCGGTGCTGCTCAAAGCGCGGGACATGCTGATCATCGATAACCGTAAAACGGCCCATGCGCGCAGCCCGTTCACCGCCCGGTTCGACGGTACTGATCGCTGGATCCAGCGAGCCTTCGCCATCAGCAATCAGCGCTTCTATACCGCCAAGCTCGGCAAGCAATCCCGCGTATTCGACCTGGTCACTGCCTTGTGATTGCTGCGTATCTCTCGTTCGCAGCGGCTGTGGCGGTGCTGATCGCATCGCCCGGCCCGGTTATCGCGCTGGTCCTGGCCGAAGGCAGACGGGCCTGGCCCGCGTGGACCATTGCCGGCGGCGTGCTATCTGCACAACTGCTGTTGGTCGCGGCCCTGATTGCCATTTACCTGGCCCTGGACTTCAGCCCTTCAGTACTTAATTGGGGACAGGTGCTGGGGGGCTTTTATCTCACGTTGCTGGGTCTCAAGACCCTAGGCAGCAACTCTGAACAACGCGAAGTGCGCACCCGCAATGCTCATAGCTTCTGGAAAGCGATGGGCGTGGGATTATCCAACCCCAAGGACATCCTGTTCTTTCTGGCTTTTCTTCCCGGCTTCATCCAGCCCTCAGCCCCCTTCGCGCCCCAAGCCCTCGCGCTGTTGCTGATCTGGGCGGCCATCGATATCACCATTCTGATCGCCTACAGTCTGATCGCCAGACGAATTGCCGGCTCCCTGGGATTGTCGCGATTGCTTGACCTGCTGCCGGGCTTCGTCTTGGTGGGGATTGGCATGGTCTCCCTGACAATGGGCATGGCACGTCTGGTGAATTGACGTGCAGTGGCGGTGCTAACCGTGGGATGGATCGCGCTTCATCGATCCACCGGGTGGCGATCCACCGGGTGGGGCCAGGTGGAAACGACGATCACCTAGCTGCCGCGATAAGTCGAATAGCTGTACGGCGAAATTAGCAGCGGCACATGGTAATGATCCTGCGCGCCGTCGATACCGAAGCGCAGCACGACGACATCGAGAAAAGCCGGCTCGCCCAGGCCAAAGCCGCGGGCATGGAAGTAGTCGCCAGCATGAAAGTGCAACTGGTAAACCCCGCTGCGATAACCCTCGCCTTCCAGCAACGGCGCATTGCAGCGGCCATCCTCGTTGGTCTGCGCACCGGCTATCAGCAAGAGCTGCCCATCCTCAAGTCGGTACAACTCCACGTTAATCCCTCTGCCCGGACAACCATGGGTGGTGTCCAGCACATGGGTGGTCAAACGTCCCATGATGCCCTCTCCGTTGTTCAGTGAATCCAGCCCGAGCAGCCTTTGGGCTGTGTGTGGACAAGTCGCGCCTCGCGGCGAGCCTGAATATAGGGTAGGTGCGTTCCGGTAGGCGTGAAATCATTCGCCTGGGTTCAGGACCTTCAGACCACACCGTCGCTGACACAGCCATCAAGAGCTCCCACCCCTGTAGTTCGTCGAATCCATGCTGATGAGGAAACACTCCGTGCCAGGCGAATAAATTCGCCCCTACAGATGAAGTCACGGTTTCGTCATGCGGACGGGGCCACCCCACCACTGCCGCCTTGCGTGCCAGCGTGCCTCGCGGCATAAATGGCGCGGCCTGCGCTCCGGTAGGGGCGAATTCATTCGCCTGGCGCAGGATCTTCAGACCACACCGCCGCTGACACAGCCATCCAGAGCACCCATCTCGTGTAGTTCGTCGAATCCCCGCAGATGAGGGAACACTCGGTGCCAGGCGAATCGTCCCTACAGATGCCTATGAGCACGGTTTTAACGAATGCTCACTGCCGTTCCTATTCGCCGGGCTACCCTACGCTGTAGGAGACCGAACGTTCAACAGGAAACCCTCCGTGCGCCCCGACTACCCCAGAGACCTGATCGGCTACGCCAACCATCCGCCCCATCCGCACTGGCCGGGCGAGGCGAATATCGCTCTGTCCTTTGTGCTCAATTACGAGGAAGGCGGCGAGCGCTGCATTCTGCATGGCGACACGGAATCCGAGGCCTTTCTTTCAGAGATGGTTGCAGCTCAGCCCCTGCCCGGCGTGCGGCACATGAGCATGGAGTCGTTGTATGAATACGGCAGCCGGGCCGGTGTCTGGCGTTTGCTTGCGCTGTTTCGCGAACAGCAAATTCCGCTGACCGTGTTCGCCGTGGCGATGGCGGCCCAGCGCAACCCGGACGTCATTCGGGCGATGGTCGCCGACGACCACGAAATCTGCAGTCACGGCTATCGTTGGATCGACTACCAGCACATGGACGAAGCCGAAGAGCGCGAACACATGGACAAGGCCCTCGCCATTCTTACCGAACTGACCGGCCAGCGCCCGCTGGGCTGGTACACCGGGCGCACCGGGCCGAACACCCGGCGCCTGGTGCGCGAGGATGGCGGCTTCCTCTACGACTCGGACACCTACGATGACGACCTGCCCTATTGGGATCCGCAATCCAGTCCGGAAAAACCGCACTTGGTGATTCCCTACACCCTGGACACCAATGACATGCGCTTCACCCAGGCACAGGGCTTCAACAGCGGCGATGACTTCTTCACTTACCTAAAAGACGCCTTCGATGTGCTCTACGCCGAAGGCGCGGCCGGCGCGCCAAAAATGCTCAGCATCGGCATGCACTGCCGCCTGCTGGGTCGCCCGGCACGTCTGGCCGCGCTGCGCCGCTTCATCGACTACGCAAAAGGCCACGACAAAGTCTGGTTCGCCCGTCGCGTGGACATCGCCCGGCACTGGCATGCCACCCACCCGCTGACGGAAGCCAGGCAATGACTCACTTTGCCACGCTCACACCCTCGGCCCTGGATCGCTCCGGCTTCCTGAAGGCTTTCGCCGATATTTACGAACACGCGCCCTGGGTGGCGGAGCGCGTATTCGAGCAAGGCATCGACGCGGCCGACGATCACACCGAGCACCTGCATGCGCGCATGGCTGTCGTTGTGCTGAATGCCGACCATGAGCGCCAACTCACTCTGATCAACGCCCACCCGGATCTAGCCGGCAAGGCTGCTGTGCGCGGCGAGTTGACTGCCGCGTCCACATCGGAACAAGCCGGCGCCGGTATTCAGGACTGCACCCCGGAAGAATTTGCCCGCTTCACCGCCCTCAACGAGGCCTACAGGGCACGGTTCGGCTTCGTGTTCATCATGGCGGTAAAGGGCAGCACCCGGCAGCAAATTCTCGCCGCGTTTGAAGAACGCCTGCGCAACACGCCCGAGCAAGAGTTCGCCCGTGCCCTGGCGGAAATCAACCGGATCGCCCTGTTTCGCCTCGACGCCCTCTGACCCTCAAGGAAGGACTTTCCATGAAAACCTACGCCGCGCCTTTCGAGAAATACGTCAACCTGGCCGACGCTCGCCTTGGCAGCAAGGTTCTGTCGGTCACCGACGACTGGTTCGCCGCCGCCGATCGCATGCTGCAACCCGGCGAGCCGGTGTGGAAGGAAGGCGTGTTCGATGACAACGGGAAGTGGATGGACGGCTGGGAATCGCGCCGCAAGCGGTTCGAGGGCCACGACCACGCGGTGATCCGCCTCGGTGTGCCCGGCGCGCTGAAAGGCGTGGATATCGACACCCGCTTCTTCACCGGAAACTACCCGCCGTCCGCCTCGCTGGAAGCCTGCTTTCTGGCTGAAGGCGATCCGGATGACAGCACCGCCTGGACAGAGGTGCTGCCAGCCGTCGCCCTCCAGGGCAGCAGCCACCACTACCACGCGCTTGATTACACCCAGCCGGTGTCGCACCTGCGCTTCAATATCTACCCGGATGGCGGCGTGGCGCGCCTGCGCGTGCACGGCATCCCGTACCGTGACTGGGCCACGATCAGCAGCGAGGAAACCCTCGACCTGGCTGCCGCACTCAATGGCGGGCGGGCCCTGGCCTGTTCCGACGAGCATTACGGCAGCATCAGCAATCTGCTCAATCCCGGTCGCGGCGTGAACATGGGCGACGGCTGGGAAACCGCCCGGCGCCGTACTCCCGGCAACGACTGGGTGATTATCGCCCTCGGCCATCCCGGCCAGATCGAGCGCATCGTCGTCGACACCCTGCACTTCAAGGGCAACTACCCGGACAGCTGCTCCATCCAGGCCGCCTACGTGAAAGGCGGCACCGACAGCCAGATCGAAACCCAGAGCCTGTTCTGGCGCGAACTGCTGCCCAGCCAGACGTTGGTCATGCATCAGGAACATACGTTCATCGAGCAGATCAAGGACCTTGGCCCGATCACCCACGTGCGCCTGAACATCTTTCCGGACGGCGGCGTGAGTCGCCTGCGGCTGTTCGGCACCTTGGCCAGGCAATCTCTATAAATCTTGAAGGAGCCAGCGGGCTGGCGATCAGATCTGGATCGCCAGCCAAAAGGCTCTACAGCACGATTGGAAGTCCCACGATGCGCACCCTGACCCTCGAGCCGCTGACCAAAGCCGCCTTCGCCCTCTTTGGTGAGGTGATCGAAGCCGACGGCAGTGAGTTCTTCCTGATCAACAACGGCTCAACGCGCCGTTACCACCGGCTTGCCACTGTGCAAACCGCACAGCCGGAGGATGAGGCGATCATCAGCATCTTCCGCGCCACCGCGCTGCCGCGCCCGTTGACCATCACCCAACTGGAACGCCATCCGCTGGGCAGCCAGGCCTTTATGCCGTTGCGCGAAAAGCACTTTCTGATCGTCGTCGCTCCACCAGCGGAAAGCCCGGACAGCGCTGCGGTGCGCGCCTTTATCAGCAATGGCCGTCAGGGCGTGAACTATCACCGCGGCGTGTGGCACCACCCGGTGCTGTGCATCGAGGCCGAGGACGATTTTCTGGTCATCGACCGCAGTGGTGCTGGCAACAACTGCGACGAGCACGTCTTTGCCGAGGAAGAACAGCTTCTACTCACTTACCCCTGATCACTGCCCGCCAGCCGACTGGCGTGAGGAATACCCGTGGAAGCACACCTGACCGAATGGCTGAACCTAAGTATTCGCTGGATACACATGATCGTCGGCATCGCCTGGATCGGCGCCTCGTTCTATTTCGTCTGGCTGGAGAACAACCTGGAGCGCGGCAACCCGCGCGAAGGGCTGTCGGGGGATCTTTGGGCGATCCACGGTGGCGGCATCTACCACCTGGAAAAATATCAGCTGGCCCCGCCGCAGATGCCGGAAAAACTCCACTGGTTTAAGTGGGAGGCGTATTCCACCTGGCTGTCCGGCGTGGCCTTGCTGACTCTCGTGTACTACCTCAACCCCACCTACTACCTGATTGCGCCGGGTAGTGCGTTGCATCCTGCCGTGGCTGTGGGCATCGGCCTAGGCTCGTTGTTGGCCGGTTGGATCATCTACGAATCGCTGTGCGACTCTGCGCTGGGCAAAAGGCCCGCCTTACTGGGCCTGGTGCTCTTCGTTCTGCTGGTGTACGCCGCCTGGGGCTATGCCCAGCTGTTCAGCGGCCGCGCCGCCTATATTCACGTCGGCGCCTTGATTGGCACCCTGATGGTCGGCAACGTCTTTCGCGTCATCATCCCGGCCCAGCGTGCCTTGGTCGCGGCCATCCAGGAAGGCCGCGAACCCGACCCGGCCTTGCCGGCCAAGGGGCTGCTGCGCTCGCGACACAACAATTATTTCACCCTGCCGGTGCTGTTCACCATGATCAGCAACCACTTCCCGAGCACCTACGGCAACCCGTACAACTGGCTGATCCTCGCCGCCATCGCCGCGTTTGGCGTGCTGGTGCGTCATTATTTCAATACCCGCCACGCCGGCCAGACGTTCGCCTGGGCCTTGCCGGCCGCCGCGCTGGGCATGGTCTGCCTGGCCTACGTCAGTGCACCGACTATCGCCCCTCGCCCAACCCAGCCCGTGGCAACGCAAACGCCGGCGCCCACGAGCACCCGCGAGCCTACAAAGACGGCTGAATCCTCCCAGACATCGGCTACCGTGCAGGATGAATACCTGCCAGAGACGCCGGTAACCGAGCCTGAACTGCCCGCTGAACCCACCGAGCCCGTTGCGCCGTTGGAAACTGCCCGTGAACTCGCCTTGGTGCAGCAGATCATCGAGGACCGTTGTCTGGAATGCCACTCGGCCAGCCCCAGCAGCCCGATCTTCACCAGTGCGCCGCTGGGCGCCATGTTCGACACCCCTGAACAGATCCAGCAGATGAGCGAAAAAATTTATGCGCAGGCCGTTGCGACCCAGGTCATGCCGCTGGGCAACCTGACGCAAATGACCCAGGAAGAACGCGACTTGCTGGGCGACTGGATCGAAAAAGGCGCGAGGATCGACTAAGACCGAAGCGTGATGTGCAACGAGGCGGCGCTTACTGGCCCGCCTCCAAGCCTCTCGCTTGCTTCACCAGGCTGCACGCGCTGACGCAACAAATCGCGCAGCCCTGACGACCCTGTCCATCAATGCAACTTCATACGCGGGTTCAAGCGTCGGCCGATACGGTCGGTCAGCACTAACAACCCCGTGCGTATCACGCCATACAGCGCCACCTGGTGCATGCGGTACAGCGAGATATAAAACATCCGTGCCAACCAGCCTTCGACCTTGATGCTGCCACGCATGACGCTGCCCATCAGGTTGCCAACGGCGGTGTATTTCGACAGCGAAACCAGCGAGCCGTAATCCCGGTAGCTGAACTCAGGCAAAGGCTTGCCCTCCAGACGGCTTTTCATCGCCGTCACCAGCATCGAGGCCTGTTGATGGGCTGATTGCGCACGGGGCGGCACATTTTTTCCGTCTCCCATCGGGCACGCCGCGCAGTCGCCGAAGGCAAACACGTTGTCATCGCGCGTGGTTTGCAGGGTGGTGCGCACCACCAGTTGATTGATGCGGTTGCTTTCCAGGCCATCCAGCTCGTGCAGAAAATCCGCCGCCCGAATACCGGCCGCCCAGACCTTGAGACTGGCCGGAATCAGCTGACCATCGGCGGTCAACATGCCATCAGCGGTCACCTCCTTGACCGCAACCCCGGTATGCACGCTTACGCCGAGCTTTTCCAGCTGGCTGCGTACCGCCGTGCCGATGCGCTCGGGCAGCGCCGGCAAGACACGGGGTCCGGCCTCGATCAGGTTGATGCGCATGTTCTGCGGCTGGATGCCGGTCAGGCCATAGGCCGCCAGTTGCGCCGCCGCGTTGTGCAGCTCGGCCGCCAACTCCACGCCTGTCGCACCCGCGCCGACAATGGCGACATCCACCTGCCCGCTGTCCCGCTGGCCGGCATGGGCACTCAGATAATGGCTGAGCAGTTGGCGATGAAAACGCAACGCCTGCTGAGGACTGTCGAGAAAAATGCAGTGCTGCGCTGCGCCTGGGGTGCCGAAATCATTCGAGACACTGCCCACTGCCAACACCAGGGTGTCGTAGGCCAGAGTACGGGCGGGAACCAGAACCTGACCCTGCTCGTCCAGCGTGGCTGCCAGTTCGATTTGCCGGGCCTGGCGATCCAGGCCGCACAGACGGCCAATCTGGAACTCGAAATGGTTCCACTTGGCCTGGGCCACGTAATTCAGCTCATTATCGGTACTGTTCAGCGAACCTGTTGCCACTTCGTGTAACAGCGGCTTCCAGGTATGCGTGAGGTTTGCATCTACCAGCGTGATCCGGGCCTTGCCCTTTTTACCCAAGGTGCGGCCCAACCGGGTAACCAGCTCCAGGCCGCCGGCTCCGCCACCTACAACAACAATTCGATGTGACATCAAGAAATCCTAAAACAATGCGAACCCGACCCGCGATGTGCCACGCAAAGCGTTACGAAAGGTCCGTCTCTTCGAGCCCGGCACGATGCCAGGCAAGATTTAATCGACCATCTTAGCGCCCTGCCTCAGAAAAGGGAGGCGAAGGGGCCCACCGAGAATGGATTGGCCCGGATTCCGGCGCGTCCTCTCGACCGCCGACATTTGCCCGATGCAACCGGTTCCCTTTCCGGCCTGCGCAGGTTGCACGTCTAAGCTGTTCCTTTGGCCCTTCGTTAGTTAGCCAGGAGTACTGCCCATGCGCGCGACGTTGCCTCCTCTGCTTTCATTGCTCAATGGCGTGGCTCTGCTGCTGCTTGGCACGGGACTGTTCAATACCCTGATCACCCTGCGAGCCATAACGGAGGGGTTTTCCGATACCGTGATCGGCTTACTGACGTCAGGGTATTTCGCCGGCTACCTGCTCGGTTCCTGGGTGACGGTGCCGCTGATCCGGCGCATTGGGCACATCCGCGCTTTTGCGCTCTGCGCCGCCCTCGCCACCATCGTCACCCTGTTGCACGTGGTGCTGGTCAATCCGTGGGTCTGGCTGGTGCTGCGCCTGCTGTTCGGCATCGTGGTCGTCACGCTGTACATGGTTATCGAGAGCTGGCTGAACGCCAAGGCCACCGGCGATAAGCGCGGGCAGGTATTCGCCGTGTACATGTTCGTCAACCTGGGCGCGCTGACCGTAGCCCAGCAGCTGCTGCACTTGGAAAGTGCCCAGTCGTTCCTGCTGTTCGCGCTGGCGGCGATGCTGATCTGCGCGGCGGCGGTTCCGATTACCCTCACCCGCCAGGCCCAGCCCACGCTGCCGGAGGTGCCCCATATCCATGTGCCGCAATTGTTTCGGGTTTCTCGGCTGGCCGTCGTCTCGGCCGCACTGGCAGGCCTGGCGCTGAGTGCCTTTTGGGGATTGGCACCGCTGTATGCCAGCCACCGTGGCTTTGATGCTTCTGAGGTGGCCAGTCTGATGAGCGTGACCATTCTGGGCGGCGCGCTGTTGCAGTGGCCCATCGGGCTGTTTTCCGATACCCACGAACGCCCGGTCGTCTTGCTCTGGATCGCAGGGCTGGCCACGCTGGTTTCACTGGTCATGAGCCAGTTACCCGCCTCCACTGCCTTGTGGATAGCCGCCTTTATCTGGGGTGGGCTGACGTTTTCGCTGTACTCCGTCACTGTCACGCACATGATCGACCGCCTGCCACCTGAAGACGTGCTGTCTGGAACCACAGGACTGCTGGTGATCAATGGTTTCGGAGCCGCCATTGGCCCCGTGGTGGCCGGTGCGGTGATGGGCTGGCTCGGCCCCCAGGGCTTGCCGTTGTTTCATGCCATCACGCTGGGCATCCTCACCCTGTTTACCTTTGTGCGCATTGGGCAAGTTCGCGAACACGCCAAGAGCCATACCCCCCACGTCACCATGCTGCGCACCAGCCAGACCGTACTGGAAATGATGCCGGAAGTGACGGACCCACCCCAGCAGACGGGTGAGGCTGACCTACAAGACGAGGCCGAGGCAGACAGTCGCGAGGAAGACCCGGGGAAAGGTTGATCGGCCCGAAGCACCAGGCCCAGCGCCGCGTCGAGCATTTGCCGCCTGCCACTGCCGCGCAAATCCGATAGACTCCGCCCCATCGCTGTCTGGAGTCCCTTATGTACGCTGAGCTCAATCAAGGTCTGATCGATTTCCTCAAGGCTTCGCCCACCCCGTTCCACGCCACCGCCACCCTTGCCCAACGCCTCGAAGCGGCCGGTTTCGAACCTCTTGATGAGCGCCAGCCGTGGAACTGCGAAGCTGGCGGCCGTTACTACGTAACCCGCAACGATTCCTCGCTGATTGCGTTTAAGCTCGGCCAACGCTTGCCCCTGGACGGCGGCCTGCGCCTGGTCGGCGCGCATACCGACAGCCCGTGCTTGCGCGTCAAGCCACAGCCGGAACTGCAGCGCCAAGGCTTCCTGCAACTGGGCGTGGAAGTCTACGGCGGTGCTCTGCTGGCACCCTGGTTCGACCGCGACCTGTCGCTGGCCGGCCGCGTGACGTTCCGCCGCGACGGCAAGGTGGAAAGCCAGCTGATTGATTTTCGCGAACCCATCGCCGTGATTCCCAACCTGGCCATCCACCTCAACCGCGAGGCCAACCAGGGCTGGCCGATCAACGCGCAGAACGAACTGCCACCGATCCTCGCCCAGGTCGCCAGCGACGAACCTTACGACTTCCGCGCCCTGCTCGCCGAGCAGCTGAACCGCGAACACGGTTTGAGCCCCGACGTGATCCTGGATTTCGAGCTGAGCTTCTACGACACCCAGAGCGCGGCCGTGATCGGCCTGGACGGCCAGTTCATCTCTGGCGCGCGACTGGACAACCTGCTGTCCTGCTACGCCGGACTCGAAGCGCTGCTGGCTGCCGGTGACGAAGAAAGCTGCGTGCTGGTGTGCACCGACCATGAAGAAGTCGGCTCCACCTCGGCCTGCGGCGCGGACGGCCCGTTCCTAGAGCAGGTCCTGCAACGCGCCCTGCCGGCCGGCGAAGACTTCGTGCGCATCATCCAGCGCTCGTTGCTGGTCTCCGCCGACAACGCCCACGCCGTGCACCCGAACTATGCGGACAGGCACGACGGCAATCACGGCCCAAAACTCAACGCCGGCCCGGTGATCAAGATCAACAGCAACCAGCGCTACGCCACCACCAGCGAAACCGCCGGGTTCTTCCGCCATCTGTGCCTGGCCAACGAAGTGCCGGTGCAGAGCTTCGTCACCCGCAGCGACATGGGCTGCGGCTCGACCATCGGCCCGATCACCGCCAGCCGCCTCGGCGTGCCCACGGTGGACATCGGCCTGCCGACGTTTGCCATGCACTCGATCCGCGAACTGGCCGGCAGCCAGGACCTGACGCATCTGGTCAAGGTACTTACCGCCTTCTATTCCAGCGCTGAGCTGGCCTGATGGCGCTGGCGGTATTCGACCTCGACGACACCCTGATCGACGGCAACAGCCCCAGCCTCTGGGGCGAATACCTGGGTGAGCTGGGCTGGCTGGATCGCGATGCGTTCATGACCCACGAACAACACCTCGTGAGCGAATACGCAACCGGGCGCCTGACGCTGGAGGCCTACCTGGCCTTCACCCTGCAGCCGCTGATCGGACGTACCCTGCACGAGGTGCGTGGGGTCGCCGAAGCATTTGTTGCGGCCAAGATCGAGCCGCTGATCTTCGAGGATGCCCGGCGCTGTGTGGCCGAACATCGCACCGCGGGCGACCGCCTGTTGGTGCTATCGGCGTCGCCGCGCTTTCTGGTGCAGGCCGCGGCCGCACTGCTGGATCTCGAGCATGCCGTGGGCGTCGAACTGGAAGAATGCGATGGTCGCCTGACCGGCCAGACTCGCGGGATCCTCTCCTACCGCGAAGGCAAGATCGCTGCCCTGGCCGACTGGCGCACCCGTCACGGCGTGGCGCTAGGCGAAACCCACTTCTATTCCGATTCGCGCAACGACCTGCCACTGTTGCAAGCCGTCGACCATCCCCACGCCATCAACCCCGATGACGTGCTACGCACCCATGCCGAAGCGCAGGGATGGGATATTCAGCGCTGGCGATAAAGATCGCGTGCAGTTGGCCTAGCAAAAGCCATATAAGACGGCCTCGCCCATTGCTCGGTAACGAGACGTTGGCTCGGTGTTTATCGGGCAGCCCGCCGTTTGCCGGCAAAGCGTCGGGCGCGAATTCAGCTGACCCGCAGGCATTCGTCGAAGCGTATTTTCTGTCGGATGGGCCGTGCAATGGCGATGAATTCGCCCCTACAGGGTGCTTTTGGCCAGCTTTTGCGGGGCTTGTGGTCTTGTAGGAGCGGACTTGTCCGCGATGCGCGGCCGGCAGGATGAACGCCAGTTCGAGAGGGGCGAATTCATTCGCCTGGCGCTGGGCCTGCAGGCCACCCCGATGCGGCGACAGGCGCGGTGGTGCGAATTCCGTTGAACCGCAGGCGTTCGTCGCAGCGTATTTGCTGTCGGATGGGCCGTGCAATGGCGAATAAATTCGCCCCT
>JADGMW010000027.1_pt1 | contig 34529 bp, 33 predicted proteins | sample 8641801 | NCBI WGS metagenome assembly JADGMW01 (sample SAMN16272018, study PRJNA661076) | feces metagenome | isolation source: fecal sample from diarrhoea affected cattle A | host: Bos taurus | place: South Africa: Lokaleng Village, Mahikeng | collected 2019-09
CCGCTCGCTGCGCTCACTGGGACGGGCTAAAGCCCGCCCCTTAACCAAACGTTAGAACTCAGCTGCAGATTGGTGGTAGATAATGGGTAAAAAAACTATAAACATATACTTGGTATTTCTTGCTGTTTTCTTTGTTTTTGTTTTTTTCTCTTTGCTGTATAGAGTAAATATTTCAAAATGGGGGTACGAACTTTCAGAGTTTGAGTGGATCTTTAATAGGCATTTATCGTTAATTGTTGCGTATTCCTTAATATTTTTTTATTATGGCTTCTATAGTTCACGGCTTTTTGATAGCGAGGTTTACACCATTTATATTGGCATTTGCAATGTCTGTAGTCGTTATACTTCCAGTTTTATTACTATATGATAATGTTTTAACTAATTGCGATGTGAATGATCACATTCAAAAAGTAGTAAAAAAACAGCTTTCAATAACTGAAATAGAATCTATTAAAATCAAAAATAGTATACTTACATGCCCAACGTTCTATTCTTTTAGGAAGGACAGTGGAGGGTACGAGTGTATAATGGGTTTCCCTGACTTTTTTAGAGGCTCTGAAGTAAGTGTAGGTGGGTGCGGGTAGAGTTCTAACAAGTCGCTCAAGACCGTTCGCTGCGCTCACTAGGACGGGCTAAAGCCCGCCCCTTAGTTTGGCGTTAGAGGTACCCTGCCTCTTAAGAAAAGGTGAAAATTGAAGTATTTTGATTTTAAGTCTTTAGTAGCTGCCTTCGCTTTTGGTTGCTTTTTACCACTCGCAATTATGCTAATAACAATCATCGTTATTAACTACTCCAGCAATACTGGTTTGTATATTGCCGCCTCAACAATCATGACAGCCGTTTACTTTATATACATCCCCGCTATCACTAGCTATATAGCAGCAAAAAAATCTAAACAGCTACCGTACTATCATGGCTTAGCTGCAACTGGAATTATTGCCGTGGCAACCTATGCTGTCAGCGAGCCTGCCCATGCGTGGATTGGTATTGCTCATTTTTTATCAGTAATTATTCTAGGTCTTATAGGTACTAAAATAGCGGTACTGCGCAGGCAGCCTCACGAATCCTCTAACTAGGAATTTCCGTGACTGGGAAGAAGCCCGCGTGCTAGCTCTTGCCGGCAACGCCTTCAGGCAAAACAAACTTCACGGTTTCCACCGGCCCAGGCAATTCCGTGACGCTCAAGCGCCTGTGGCGGCCGAGCTCCGTTAGCACTTCCCTGACCAGTACATCTGGTGCACTGGCGCCGGCTGTGATGCCCACGCGTTTCACACCCCTTAGCCATTGGTGTTGAAGCTGATCAGCCTCGGCAATGAGGTAGGTGGGTTTACCGCTCCTTTCGCCCAGCTCCCGCAGCCGGTTGGAGTTGGAGCTATTGTTCGCCCCCACCACCAGGATCAGATCCACTTCACCAGCCAGTGTCTGTATGGCAGTTTGGCGGTTTTGGGTGGCATAACAAATGTCGTCGGTGTCCGGCCCTGTGATACTGGGAAACCGGTGCCGCAAGGCTTTGATAATGGCGCGGGTATCGGACATCGACAGCGTCGTTTGGGTGACATAGGCGACCCGTTGTGGGTCCCTCACATCCAGGTGCAGGACATCCTCTTCGCGTTCAACCAAGTGTACCGGACCCGGTACTCGCCCCAGGGTGCCTTCTACCTCCGCGTGGCCGGCATGACCGATCAGGACAATCTCGTACCCTTTCTCCGCGAATCGCGTGGCCGACTTGTGGACTTTACTGACCAAGGGGCAGGTTGCATCAATGATGTGCAAGGCTCGCTCTTGTGCTTGGGCTACCACCGCGTGGGAAACGCCGTGGGCGGAGAAAATCACCACCGAACCCGGAGGAATCTCATCGACCTCGTCGACGAATATCGCTCCCTTGCATTCCAGCTCAGTGACCACTCGCTGGTTGTGAACAATTTCATGCCGAACGTACACCGGCGGGCCCATCTGCTTCAGTGTGCGCTCGACAGTTTCAATCGCTCGCTCAACGCCAGCACAGAAACCTCGTGGGTTAGCCAGAATCACCGTCAGCGGGGATAGCGCTGATGGGTCTCGCTGCGACGCACTCTGCACTGAACCTGTGTCCATGATTATTTAGCCTTCGCTCGATGCAAGCGGCGGGATCACGTGTACTAAAGTCCATTCTCTGCGGAATTAGTTCGGCAGTTAGCCCCGGAGAACGCACACCTAAACAATACGGGGCACGGTTGCAGATTTAGCGAGCTGTAACCGAACTTTTCTGACGTTCCAGCCCTCGTAGAAGTGCCTGCTGTTTTGTTGCCAGTTTGGAAGACAGTGAATGCACAATGATTTGCGCGAGGGAGAGGGAGTGAATCCGGGTACCACTCAGCAGCAGGACCTGCATCAGCCGCTCAAGGCCGCCATTGAACTGGAGCTGGAGCGACTCCTGCCGAAGACAACCACCCCGCCTTTCGATTTGCACCGGGCCATGCACTATGCGCTGCTGACGCGGGGCAAGCGGCTGCGTCCTCTTCTGACGCTCTTTGCGGCGGGCGACAACAATCCTTCCCCGGATCTATTACGCATTGCTTGCGTTTCTGAACTGGTGCATACCGCATCACTGATACTTGACGATCTGCCCTGCATGGATGATGCGACGTTGCGTCGCAACCGCCCCTGCACGCATCTAGCCTTTTCAGAAAGCACCGCCATATTGACCGCAGTGGCGCTCCTCAACATGGCCTATGGGGTGATCGGCGGCTGCCGCACCCTTGCGCCTCAAACCAAAATAGACATCGTGACTCACCTGACGCAGACCGTCGGTTCAATGGGATTGGTGGGCGGTCAGATAGCGGACCTGCAGAACAACCTCGGCAATGACAGGGCGACGTCCGCCAGGAGTATCGAGCAGCTCTACTACCACAAGACCGGGGTGTTGTTCGAGTTCGCCACAGTGACTGGCGGACGGATACGTGGGTTGAGTGGCAAAAAGCTCACTGCCCTCAGCCGGTTCGCGCGTGCTTTTGGTTTGCTGTTCCAGATTCGAGACGACCTCCTGGACCAGGAAAGCTCAACCGAACAGGTCGGCAAGGATGTTGGGCAGGATGCTGACAAAGCGACACTGCTCTCACTGGAGCCCCCCCAACGTCTCGAGTCTACAATCAGCAGAACACTCACCATGGCTCGGCAGCAACTGGCAGACGCCGGCCTGGAAACGTCCGAACTGCGAACACTTGTCGATCAGAGCTTCGCCTTTGAACTCGAGCGCCCCAGTGTCTTCGCCGCCACCTCCTGATCCGCCGCATCGAAAAACCACTGCAGAAACCTATGACCAAACCGGTACTCGCTGTTGAAAGCCTGACGGTGACCTACAGTGGCCGAGCCGCAGTGGCGGACGTGGGGTTCAGCGTGGAAAGCGGCAGCATACTCGGGGTCGTGGGGCCCAACGGCGCCGGCAAGTCCAGCCTGGTGAAGGCCGTGACTGGCAAGCTCTCTCCGGCAGAGGGGGCTATTTTTATCCTTGGGGAAAGGGTGAAGCCGGGGCAGGCTTACCGTCATCCCATTGGTTATGCTCCTCAAATGCCCGGCCTCTATAGCCATTTGACCTGTGCAGAAAATCTCACGGTGTTTGCTCGGTGGGCAGGAATACCCAAAGCGCAGGTGCCTGCAGCTGTGGCCACCGGCTTGGAGGAGATAGACCTCTGCGATCGCCATAACACGCTGGCTTCTCAACTCTCGGGGGGCATGCGTCAGCGTCTGCACGTTGCCGTGGCGCTGTTAGCTCAGCCAAAGCTCATTGTTCTCGACGAGCCCACGTCGGGTGTGGACCTAGCAGCACGAGCGAAAATCCACGAAGTGGTGCGCGGTCGAGCGCGGCAAGGGTCAGCGGTTATGATGGTTTCCCACGAGCTCTCCGAAGTGGCAGCCTTGTGCGACCGCGTGGCCATCTTCGCTGAGGGTCGGCTGGTTGCGTTGGATTCGCCGGACACCTTGATAAGAAAATACGTTGGTGGCAGCAAACTTTTTACGGTGCAGGTATCTCCCTCTGTACCCGTAGATATTACCGAACAGCTGCACGTGCTGGGTTGGCGGCCCGTAGAGCACAGCGGGCGATGGACCGCGTATACAGATGAAAATCCGTCTGCTTTTCTCAAGCAGCTAGACCAATGTGCAGGGGAGCATGTGCAAGAAGTGAATATTGCACGCCCTGGTCTGGCAGACGTGATGCGCGAACTTTTAGCGGATGAATCGGCATCATGATCACCATGTTCCGGGTCATGAGCCTCGGCCTTTTGCGGGACCGTGGCGCAATGCTGCTCGCCTTTCTGCTACCCAGTTTGGTGTTTGCGATTTTCGCCACCATTTTTTCTGATGCCGCAGAAGGCAACTTACACGCGCACATTGGCTTAGCCCTGGATACCGAAGACCCGTCCCTGGTTAAGTTTGCTGAGATACTCGCCGCAGATGACGACCTTCAGTTAACGCTTACCGCCAATTCGAATGATCAGCTCTGGCGGGATGTTCGTGATGGCGCCTTTGATGCTGGATTGATTATTCGTGGAAGCGTCAAGGCTGAGGCAGAACCGCTGTTTATCATCATCAGTGAGCCATCCCGCCGCATCGCTGCTCTGGTTCTGGAGGGCATCATCAACCAACGTTTGGCAGCGCATTTACCTGGCCTGGTCGCCAGGCGCCAAATAAAGACGGTAGAACCGCTTATCGGCGGCTTGAGCGCCGGCCAAGCAGCACGACTTGAGAGACGATTGCAGTCGATGGACACCGAATCCGGTGCAAAGGCGCCCCGTGAAGAAGAGCAAACCGCAGAACCGGGTGCTGAGCGCCAAACAGAACGGCAAGTGGAAATTGCTTTGATTCAAACCGAGTCTGCTTACCGGCAGCAGCGCAAGGCGCTACCGAATTACAGTGGCGTTGCGTACTACGCCGGCGCAATATCGATTTTGTTTCTGTTACTTTCGGCCGTAAACGTGGCCATGGTGAGCCTTGAAGAAAACCGCAACGGCATCAGCGCCCGGCTGTTGTTGAGCCCGGCGGCCCGTATGCGATTGATGTTCGGGCGCTGGTTGTTTTTACTTGTCCTGGGCTTTCTGCAGGTAGTCATTATTTTTACCGTCGCCCGCGTCGGCTTCCAGCTTCCCGTGGAGCACGCTTTACCGCAGGTGCTAGCCGTCGCTCTGGCCGCCGCTGCAGCCAGCAGCGGTCTTGCGCTGTTCATCCTGTCGTTGTGCCGCACGGTGCAGCAGGCAAACAACTTTTCATCGTTTTTTGTATTGATCGTTTCCGCCGTCGGCGGGTCTATGGTTCCACGCTTCATGATGCCTGAGTGGCTTCAGGCCGTTAGCCTGTTCACACCCAACGCCTGGGCCATCGAAGGCTTCTATAGCGCGTTGGTCCGGGACGGCTCCTGGTCACAGGTTTTAATGCCCTGTGCTCTGCTTGGCGCCCTGGGTCTGGGATGCTTGCTATTGGCAGCTGCTCCCCGGGGCGGACAATGTAAGGGTAGGGATTGAGTTCCACGTGAGAAAAACGCATTACGAGGAGAGCGTGTTGGGCGTTAGCTTTCACACCACACTTATAGCCTTGGCTGCCCTGCTCGGCATGGAGGTGTTCGCCTGGTTCGCCCATAAGTACATTATGCACGGCTGGGGTTGGGGCTGGCACCAATCACACCACCAGCGCCATAACAGACTGTTGGAAAAAAATGACCTCTATGTAGTGGTGTTTTCCTTGGTCGTGGTTGGCCTTTTCGCATTGGGTGCTGCTCGGTGGCCCGTTTTAATGCCCATTGCCACAGGCATTACCCTCTACGGTGTTCTCTACTCCTTGTTCCACGACGGCTTGGTTCACCGACGCTGGCCTCTGCGTTGGCAACCCAAAAGCGGCTACCTCCGGCGCTTAATTTTGGCACATCGCATCCACCACGCAGTGCATACCCGGGAAGGTGCAGTATCCTTTGGTTTTCTATGGGCGGAAAATCCGGAAAAGCTAAAACTGCGGTTATTGGAAAACCATCCTAGGCATGGGCAGAAGACAAGTCAGCCCGGCTCTTCTTAAGCCCCGGTCAGCGCTCTAGCGTCAATGCCTCGCCTGAGCGGGGCCGCCGATATAAATCCAGGGGCCGTTGAGCAGACCGGACAGGCACAATCGGCAGAGCGGTGGCGCCGAGCCACACCTTTCGCCATTGGCTTGTGCTGACACGCTCCTCCCAAGCGCGAGGGCCGCGCTGTCGCAATTCAGTCCCTATAGCTTGATAGATGTTCGATGCAGCTTTTACTGCCCACGCGCAGCGAAAGGGTAATGCTCTTAAACCCACCGCTGCTGAACGATAATAGAGATCCGCTCTATCCAGTAATTCGCACACGGCTTGATAAACCTGTGGCCAGCTCTCGTTCTCCAACAACTGGTGTGCTTCTGTGGGCGCCCCGTGGTACTCCAGCAGGTTGGTAGGCACGTAAACCCGACCCATGCGAGCATCATCCATAACATCTCGAGCAATGTTGGTTAGCTGAAAAGCCAAGCCCAGATCACAGGCCCGATCCAACGTCGCCTCATCCTTTACTCCCATTACCCGCGCCATCATCACCCCTACAGCGCCCGCCACGCAGTAGCAATAGCGCATCAAGTCAGTGAGGGTTTGATAGCGCTCACGTTGTACGTCCATAGCAAAACCCATTAGAAGCTCAAGGGGCTGCTGGGGATCGATGCCGTACTTGTCCGTCACCCGAGCCAGGCCTTGAAACGCCGGGTCATCATCAGGGTTGCCGCTTAAAGCTGCGGCTGTGCGGCGCTCCAATAACTGCAAACGCTGCAACGGATGGTGCGCGGATTCTGCTGGCTCCGCCGTGTAACCCAGGTGTTGTCCGTCGATAACATCGTCGCTATAGCGGCACCAGGCGTATAGCTGCGCAACATCATTGCGCAGGGCCTTCGGGAATAACCTGGACGCCAAGGCAAAGCTTTTTGAGCCCGCTTTTATGGATTCGCGCCCGTACTGGATAACAGCGTCAGTCGTCTGTGTCTCTGTCACGGGCCAGTCTCCGCTGTTTGCAGATCCTGCGCGATCAGCTCGCATGTCGCCTTCGCCGACCCAACGACCCCGGGTATGCCGGCGCCGGGATGAGTACCGGCCCCCACAAGATAAAGGTTGGATATGACGGCATCGCGGTTGTGCGGTCGAAACCAGGCACTCTGAGTGAGACGGGGCTCAATGGAGAATGCGGAACCGAGGTGAGCATTCATCTGCTCCTTAAAATCCACCGGCGTCAAAACGCGCACACAGTCCAAGTCTCGGCGTAAGTTGGGGATGTAGCGCTCTTCGAGGTACTGGAGAATGCGATCCCGGTATTTGGGAGCTTCCGACTCCCAATCCACATCCGCAGCTCCCAGATGCGGCACCGGTGCCAGCACGTAATAGGCGCTGCAACCTGGAGGTGCGAGACTTTCATCCGTTACCGAAGGCGCGTGTAGATAAAGGGAGAAATCCTCCGGCAACTCCGGACCAGCAAAGATTTCCGATAACAGCTCCCGATAGCGCTGACCAAACAGCACTGTGTGGTGCTGCAGTTGCGGATGTTGCGCCCGCAAGCCAAAGTAGATGACAAACAGAGACATTGAAAAACGCTTTCGCTTCAGGCGTTGACTGTAACGCTCCCCTCTTGGGTGGTGACGCAACAGGGCGTCGTAGGTGTGTACCACGTCCGCGTTACTCACCAGCAAATCGCACTGCGCCTGCCAGCCATTTTCACAGCGTACACCAGTCACCTGGTTGTGCCGGGTGAGGATTTCACTGACGGGTGAGGACAGCCGCAGTTCACCGCCCATATCCTCAAACAATTGCACCAATCCCTGGATTAGCGCGCCCGTGCCGCCCTTCGCAAACCAGACACCCCACTCTCGTTCCAGGGCGTGAATCAGGGTGTAAATCGACGAAGTGGTAAACGGATTACCACCCACCAGCAAAGAATGAAAAGAAAAGGCCTGACGCAGTTGTTCGTCCCGAATGAAACTGCTGACCTTGGCGTAAACGCTGCGAAAGGCCTGCAGGCGAAGCAACTGGGGCGAGACACCCACCATGGTGCGGAAGCTTAGAAAAGGCACGGCACCCAACTTGAGATAGCCCTCCCGAAACACGTCTTTCGTGTACCGGTACAACTTTCGGTAGCCTTCTACATCACCGGGACTTTTCAGCGCAATTTGCGCTTCGAGCTGCGCTGTATCGTTTACGTAATCGAAGCTGTAGCCATCCTCCCAACACAATCGGTAAAAGGGGTCGACAGGTAACAGGGTCACATAATCCGCTAACCGGCGGCCGCAACAGGCGAACAATGCTTCAAGCGCCGTCGGATCCGTAATAACCGTCGGGCCGCCATCGAAAACATAACCGTTTTCGCGATAGACGTAGGCGCGGCCGCCGGCTTTATCCCGATTATCGATGAGAGTGGTCTGGATGCCCTGGGCTTGCAGACGGATAGCGGCCGCCAAACCACCGAACCCGGCGCCGATCACTATGGCCCGCTTGCCGCCGGGGGCCTGGGAGATAGGTTCTTGGATCTGCGCAATGGGTTCCGCCATATAAATCCGTTTCCTTTCCTAGATGCGGGTTTACGTTTCCTAGACGTCGACAGGCGTCGATGAGCGGTACTTTTGGCGGCGCAAAAACTGACGTTCATTAATAACGTGCAGTGCACGCCATACGGGTACGGGAGGGCGACCGAACAGCAACCTGAGCTTGTCGGCAATGGTCAGATCGCCGGCATAGAAACGCTGGATCGTCCCGTCCCCCAACGCATAAAAATGTTCAAGCACCCGGTACCTGCGAGCGGGCTCAGCGGCAGAGAAGAGCATGCGGTTCAAGCACCTGTAAAAGCGTTCGCGCTGCCATTTCTCCTGGGCATAGGCCGACACGCTTCTAAAAAGAGCGTCGCTCGTCAGGTGGGGAAGCTTCGCTATGCGAGCAGCGAGTCGCACCGCGTCTGGCAGGCTATAACCGGTCGTTGGGTGGAAAAAGCCTGCGGCAAGCCCAATTCGAGGCGCTTCTGAAGGACGTGATCCCAGTGTGGGACGCGCTTGTGCCACATTAATGGGTAAAACGCCTTTCTCTCGGTGTAGAACCGCCAAAATCTCCCAGGCATTGTTATGGGCGTACTCAGCGATGCGCTCGGCAAACTCGTTTTCATTCAGTGCTGAGTTCTCGCTGTAACACGTATCCTCAATGAGTAGCTCTGTGGCCGTGTAAGGGAGGCAGTAGATAAACCGGAAGCCATCCCGCTGTTCGACGGTGGCATCCATCAATAAGGGCTCAACCAGGCCGTGGGGCTGGCGCGTGCGAACCCGGTGCCCAACGAATTTTTGATACCCGATCAGCATGGAAGATGGGGGTCGCCCTCCTCTCGCATCCAGCACAGCTTTAGCGGTAAGGCGCGTACCGTCAGCCAATGCTACCGCTGTGGGCTCCACGAGCACTGCCGGTGACCCCGTTCGCACGGATAAGCTTCCTGCTTGTACTAATGGTCGAACGGCGGCCCACAAGCTTGCAGAGTTTCCCGTCGCGTAAGAGATCGGCAGGCGCCGACTGTAACGGGGAAATCGCACGCTGTATCCCGGCCAATGATGAACAATGAAAGGCCCCAGCCTTGGTAGCCAGTGCGCATCAATATCCGAGAAGTTGAAAGACCAGGTGTGGTTACCCGCCGCTTTCGGCCCAGCTTCCAGCACCAAAATCCGCTCGGCGGGATGCTCGATCAGGCGAAACCAGGCGGTTAGCAAGCCCGAGAGACCTGCCCCTACGATGATCAAATCTGCCTGCTCGAATGTGTGTTGCACGCAAATCCTCGTGTGCTGCAGGAACCCTGTGGCCAGAGCCAGTCAAATGGCAAACACTCAGTTTATGCACTACCTCTAACGCACCATTCCAACGGATGGACCATGGTAAAAAAAATTCTATTCGTTTCCGAAGACATTACGCTCGCCCAGATCGTGCGGCTCAAGGCTTTAGCCGATTGTCTCGAAAATGAACCCTACGAGGTGCATTTTGCCAGTGGCAATTTTGACGAAAAGCTATTGGGTAGCGCAGCTTATCGCCACTGGCCGATCAGGGTAATTGACAAAGCATATGCCGATTCGGCGGTGGCCGAGTGCCGGCGGCTTTATGAGACCGCCACCCTGGAAGCGTATATAGAAGATGACCTTAGAGTGATACGCGAGGTTCAACCGGATTTGATCATCGGCGACCTCCGCCTCTCCCTACCCATCAGCGCCAAGGTTGCAGGCATACCCTTTGCCGCGCTCATCAACGCCTACTGGAGCACCGAGGTAGACCGTGAAGAATTCCCGGTGCCCGATCATCCACTCGAACCACGCGTCGGCTACGACGCCATGCGCACCGTTTTCCGTTGGATACGCCCGTGGGTGTTTCGTCAATTCGCGCAGCCAGCAAACCGGCTTCGACAACGTTACGGACTCAAACCCATAGGCTCGCTGCAAGCACTGCTTACCTATGGAGACTACGTCTTGTTTCCGGACACACCGCAGCTCGTCCCGCTCCGACGCCAGGCTCCCAACCAGTATTTTTTAGGGGCTATACAATGGTCTCCGGCAGCCGATGTTCCGGCTTCCCTGGAGCCTGTGTTGGCCGGAGATTATATCTACGCCACGTTGGGCTCCTCCGGCAGGGCCGATAAGATAGACACCTTGTTAGAGGGGTTGGCGCAATTACCATTGCCCGTCATTCTCAGCAGTGCCGGCCGTTTTCAACGGGAGGTGCCAGACAATATCTACCTGGAACCATGGCTTCCGGGGGAAACGCTAGCCAAACACGCCCTACTGGTTGTCAGCAACGGCGGAAGCACCACCAGTTACCAATCCCTCGCCCAAGGCACGCCTGTACTGGGCATTGCCAGCAATCTTGACCAGTACCTGTGCATGCAGAGCCTGGAAAAGCTGGGCGTGGCGCGCCACCTTCGCGGCGCCTCATTCACTAGCGTTGAAGTTACTCAGGCCGCGTCAATGATGGCGTACGATCGCGGCTTTGGCAGCCGAGCCCAAGCCATTGGTAAAGCAATGGCTAGCTATGATTATCGCGAACGCTTTCGGAGCTTTCTTCGTCAGGTGCTTCAAGAAAGCCGGGGTTTCGCGCGTTGATTGGTTCCGCTCGCATCGCTCAATTGATGTCATGGATAAGCCAGCGGTGAGCTAGCCAAGCGCAAAGCCTCACAGCGGCTTCAATCGGTGGCAATGCCAGACACCCGACCGAAGCCCATGCTGTGAAGTCTTTAAGCGGCAAGCAACAACGGCATCAGCAACGCCGTCGCAATCCCCAGCAGACTCATGGCCAACGCAGCAAACGCGCCACACTCCTCCCCTTCCTGCAAGGCATGAGCGGTGCCGATGGCGTGGGCGTTCATGCCGTAGCTAAGCCCGCGCGCGGCGGGGTGATCGACCTTCGACCAGCGCAGCAGCAACGGCCCTAGCGCAGTGCCGATCACCCCGGTCAGCATCACCATCACCGCCGCCAGCGAGGCGATACCGCCGATCTGCTCGGCCACCGGCATGGCAATGGGCATGGTGACCGACTTCGGCGCCAGGCTCATCAGCACCGCCCAGTCGGCGCCCAGCAGCCAGCCGATGGCCAGGGTCAGAACCACCGAAAGCGCACCGCCCGCCAGCACGGTGATGATGATCGGCCAGAACAGTTGGCGAATGCGCTTGATGTTGTGCTGCAACGGCACCGCCAGGGCCACGGTGGCTGGCCCCAGCAACCAGGCGATAGGTTCGGCACCTATGCGGTAGGTGCTGTAGTCCACGCCACACAGCAGCAGAGCTCCTACGACCAAAACCATGGAGACCATCACCGGCTGCAGAACCAGCCAGCCACTGCGCTGATAGACCAGGATGGCGATTTGGTAGGCAGCCAGGGTCAGGGCCAGAGCAAACAAGGGGTGACCGATCACCACCTGCCAGAGGGAGGCGTTCATTGGTCACGCTCCATACGCCGGATCAATGTCTGCAACAGCCAGCCGCAAAACGGCACAGTCACCAGCAGTGAGAGCACCAGCGCGCCGAGAATAGCCGGCAGCTCACCGAACAGTGCATCGCTGGCAATCATGATGCCCGAGGCCGGTACCACCAGCAGCAGCGGCAGATAAGGCAAGAGTCCGTTGGCCGCCTGCTGCAGCGGCTCGGGCACCGAGCCACGCCACATCAGCCAGACGGCAAGCAGCAACAGGCCAATGATGGCGCTGGGCAGCATCGGCAGCAGCCAGTGGTTCAACGCCACGCCAAGCAGTTGCAGCAGCACCAGCCAGACCAATCCACGCAAAATCACGATGAGTACTCCCTGTAGCACCGGGCAACGGGCTCATATATCAGTGAGTGGTCATACACGTACATACAGGGGCTTCCTTATTCTTCTGAGGCAATGACTATGCCGCTGAGCAAGCTCTGAAAACAGTGGCAGAGAAGGCTGAAAATACCGGATCAGAGCCTTTGGTGGAACCGCAGGCGTAATATCTCGAAAGTCCCGAACGCAGGAAGAGCAGGTCCGAGAAGCAGTTCTGGCGAGCTCTGCGTGAGTGGATGTCGTTTTCATACATCCACCGGTCCCGGCCGGCGGATCGATGAAGCGCGATCCACCCTACGACTGCTCATTCGAACGTTAAGAGCGAGCGTGAGGGCGGTTCGTTTGCCATCACGTGCTGATCGCAGCAAGCTGGCTCGTACGAGATATTTTCTGCTTTGCTACACACCGATGGCGCCTGCTTGGCCGGTGCCGGTTCCCATAGCTGCGCTACTCAAGCGAGGAATGTATATGCAAGGTTCATGTCTGTGCGGGGCAATTCAGGTCAACGCAGAAGACCACCACGAGATCAATGCCTGCCACTGCAGCATGTGTCGTCGCTGGGGTAGCGGGCCCATGCTGGCTGTGCACTGCGGGCCCAATGTTCGAGTCACCGGCGACGTCAGGTCCTATCGCTCCTCGGAGTGGGCCGAGCGCGGTTTCTGTGCCACGTGCGGTACTCATCTTTTTTACCATCTGCTGCAATCGGGTGACTACATACTCTCGGCAGGGCTCTTTCAACCGGGCGAATTTGCCATAACGGGGCAGATCTTCATCGATGAGAAGCCCGACTACTATGCATTTGCCAACGAAACACCCACGCTGACCGGCGCTGAGGTGTTCGCGCAGTTCGCACCCGGTGAAGACGGAGCGGCTACGTAGTCCAACTCGGCGCAGCTGTTAGGACAGAGGATTCTGACTATGAGCGATCCCTTCGTTGCACACGTTGGCGCCGTCTTCAGTGCTGACATAGCGATTCCTGAACACGCCCGAGCGCTCCGTTTCTACTCGCGCGTACTGACCACGGGTACGCATCCGCTGTGGCGCGAAGACCTGATGAATAACCTGGGCATGCCCATCATCGGGCTAGGCGAGCGCACCGAGGATTATGCTCATCTTCCGCTCCAGTGGATGCCACATATTCAGGTCGCCGATGTGGCGACCAGTGTGCAGCGTGCGCTTGATCTGGGTGGCAGCGTACTGATGCACGCCCGGACAGAAGACGGTGCCAGCCAGTGGGCGGTGCTGTGCGATCCGAATGGAGCGGCGTTCGGAATCATTCCGCTTGTGCCCGCGGATGCGATTCCCCAGGGCGCCCGAGCCGCATTACCAGACGCAGCCCAGCACATGGGTCGTATCTACTGGCTCGACCTGACGGTCGCGGATGCCATGGCAGCGAGCGATTTTTATCGGCATGTGGTTGGTTGGTCGGTACAAAGCGTCGAGATGAATGAGCACGGCGAACGCTACACCGACTGCAACCTGCTGGCTGACGATGGAAAACCGGTGGCGCGAATCCGTCACGCCCGTGGCGTGAATGCAGGCTTGCCGCCGGTGTGGATGATGTACCTGCCGGTGAATGATCTCGCTGAAAGCCTTCTCTGTGTGGAAGAGGAAGGAGGCGTCATCATCAAGGCAGAACAACGGGAACGTGGTGAATACGCCTATGCGGCAATTCGGGATCCGGCTGGGGCGTGCTTTGCGTTGATACCGGGGTAAAAAGTCCATGAGTAGCCCGTTCGCCCATGCCAGGGAAGAAGAATGACGTTATCTCTAACTGCAGCACTCGTAATCATCGACGTTCAAAAGGCGATTGATCATCCGAGTTGGGGGCGTAGAAACAACCCTCAGGCCGAAGAGAATATCGGTCATTTGCTTGCAGCCTGGCGACGTACCAGGCGGCCTGTCATACACGTACGTCATCTCTCGCGCGAGCCTGAATCCAGCTATCGCCCCGGCCAGGAGGGCTGTGAGTTCAAGGAGGTGGTGCTGCCCCTGGCGGGCGAAATGGTCATCACCAAACACACGAATAGTGCGTTTATCGGCACTGAGCTGGAGGATGTGCTGCGCCAACGAAACATAGGCACGTTGGTCATCTGTGGGGTCATCACCAACAATTCGGTGGAAACCACAGCGCGCATGGCCGGCAATCTCGGCTACCAAACCTATGTGGTCTCCGATGCCACAGCCACCTTTGATAAGGTGGATTTTGACGGGCAGTTGCGCTCCGCCGAGGAGGTACACGCCCTGTCGCTGGCCAATCTTCAGGGGGAGTACGCCACAGTAGTCTCCAGCGCGCAGCTCTTGGCAGAAATCCAAAAGAGCATCAGCCAGCAACGCTGACAGGCCAATTGCATTTCACACCAGCGTTAGGCAAGGACTGAAAGGGCGCCGGCGCCCTTTTTTGTGTCGCGGTGGGCAAGCGCCATGTCGCGCTTGCCCCGCATACTTACATCACGATCAATCGTGAAAGCGGACACTCTCGGTCAACGGTGCGCGCCCTATGCGCAGATTGGCCGCGGCGCTGGACAGGTCCGGATGGCCGAACGAAATGCCAAACAGCAGCTTCATGTCAGCGTCGACGCCCAGCACGTCGCGAACGGGATCGGCGAACATGCCCAATAACGTCTGTGGAACCCCAGCCAGCCCACGGGCAGTCAGGGAAAGCAAAAAATTCTGCGCGTACATTCCCAGGTCCGATGCCGCGCGGGCCCCGTCGCCAATCATAGGCATGAACAGGAACGCGACATGGGGTGCGCCAAAGAACTCCAGATTGCGCCGGAACGCCTCTTTACGCCCTTCGTTATCGCCCCGAGCGATGCCCAATGCTTCGTAATACGCCCTGCCCTGCTCACGGCGCCGCTCGTTGAGGAGATTAGGAAAGGCTTTCTCGTCAAAGCTGAAATCAGGCGAATACTGCTCCTGGCTGGCAGCTCCCAACAACGCTGCGCTCACTTTATCGCGAGTGCGACCCGAGACGATGTGAACGTGCCACGGCTGCGTATTGCAGTTCGAGGGCGCGCGTTGCGCATCCTCCAACACGCCTTGAAGGTGTTGAGGATCAACAGCGGTAGGCAGGAATTGGCGAGCTGAGTAGCGAGCGGCTACGACTTCCGCAAAGGTCAGTTTGGTCATGGAGCTTCTCGTACAGCAAATGGATGCCCATGCTAATGCACTTTGATTGGTTAATCGTCGATAGGCGCACGAGCCTTTAGGCGCTGGGTAGAAGACTGCGCCGTTAACGCAAAAGGCAGAACCGGGGTTCTGCCCTTTTATACCTGCACGAGTTGGCTGCTACGCCACCGGGCCTATGGCCAGCCGGGCGACCCAACCGAAATACCAGGCACATCCTCCGACGCCCGCCACGATCACCAGCGCCAACACCCAGGGCCACACCCGACGCTTCTGCGCATAGGGGTCCTGCAGGGAGCGCGCTGAACCCGCAGGCAAATGAGCCAGTTGGGTCAGCGTGGCGCCAAAACCGATGCTGATCTTGGCCTGGGTGTTCACCGCCCAGCCATTGGCATCGAGGATCGGGCCGAGATTGCGACGGCGCAGTTTGAACCAGGCCATCAGCATCGACGGGCCGGAGATGGCCAGGATCACGCCGAGCACCACCAGCGGCAACTGCCACCAGTGCAGCGCCAGCAAGCCGGCCATTGCCGTGGCCAGCGCGGTGCCCAGCGCGCCGACGGCCAGACCGATGGCGGCGAAGATACCGGCAAATTTGGCGATGTCGAAGGTTTTCGCCGCAGCGCTGGCCTCGGCGGCTGGCGCAGCGGCGGTGGTGCCCACAGACGCGGCAGTGGAGTTGACCAGTTCCGCATCGCGAGTGGCGGCGAATTTCTGGATCTGCTCCGACACCAGCGTGGAGATGCGCCGGTACGGTGACCAGAACGCCTCGCGAATGCTGATCGCGTTGGGGATCACCTTGACCACCGTGGCATCCCAGTCGTTGCCGTCGCGGTCGTAGAACAGGCCATTGCGCCCGACCAGCAGCTCACCTTCGCTGCCGGCAGTCACCGCCGCGACGATATTCAAACTTTCCCGGCCCTTGATCGGTTGTCCGCGTCGGCTGCAGGTGCAATACAGCAGGAAACTGCTGCTGTTGGCGGCCACCTTGCTGTGGGCGTCCACCGAGTCGATTTCCACCACCAGGTCGCAGCTCTTGCCATCAATGAACAGTGTGCCGGCCTGGAAGACGGCTTTGTCACGCCGCCCATAGAAATTCTCGAAGGAGACGAAGTTCTTCAGCAGGGTCACCAGGCCGCGCTTGAAGCGCAGCAGCTTGTCCAGTTCGACCAGGCCGTCGGCGGCTTCGGCCACCTGCTTGTCATCGGCCACCAGGGCCAGCAATTTGTCCTGAATGCCGTGCTCCACCAGCCAGACGATACGCGCCACGTCGAGCTTTTGCAGGATCACCACATCAGGCTTGGCGGCCTGCCAGGCAAAATAGTCGTTGCACTTGGCGAGCAGTGAACGCCACTGCTGCTTGGTAATCGCCTCCACCTCGCCCAGCACCGGCTGCACCACATGCTCACGCAAGGCGTGGATGGCGCCGCTCCAGGCGGGATTGATACCGCGGCCCAGCGGCAGGCTTTCACCGTGGTGCACGCCCGCCAGTGGCAGCGTGGCGATTTCCCCGGCGTTGGCCAGGCTCATGGACGACAGGCGCACCAGCTCGGATTCCTGGCCATTCATCAGGCTCGCCGCACGCGGGTCGAAGGCCGCCATGTCGACACGGGTGAAGTAATCCTCGACTTTTTCACGCAACGCGCTGATGGCAGCGATTGCCGCGTCGGTGATTTCACCAAAGGGCTGCAGGCTGGCTTCGATGGCGCGTTGTTCCCAGGCGTAGACCTGCTGGGCCTGGGCGAAGAAGGCGCTGATCAAGGCTTCCGACACGGCCGGCGCACCGCTGCGATCGGTTTCGGCGCCCAGGCAGGCGATGATGTCGGCAATCGCCGCCTTCAGGCTGGCATCGTCAGTCAGGGCCTCAGGCACCAGCCCATCGCCGTTGGCCTCGTTCGGCGGGAACAGTTTGTTCAAGTCATCGGTATCGGCGGCATCCAGGCTGTGGCTGTCATCGCGACCCAGTACGCTCAGCAAACGCTGTGCGGTCACCGTCAGACGCTGGCCGAGGGCGTCGTCCTTGAACGCCGCCAGGGTCAGCGGCGCGTCGCTGAACAACAGACCCGGATCGGCCAGGCGCGCCAGCGTCCAGTTCACCGCATCCAGTACGGCCGGCGCACGAATACGACCATCGTTATTACCGTCGATGTACGCGAGCATGCGCGGATCGAGTTCGAGATTTTTCGTCGGGCAGGCCAGTGTAGCCCATAGCTTTTGGTCGAGACCGCGTAGCGCAGCAAGGTCTTCAGGCGATTGCAGTTGGACCTGGTCAAACCCGCCGGCGCGAAAGAAGCGCCAGCGGTGCGGTTTTTCGTGGGTCATGTAAACGACGTCCTTGAGGAAATTGTCGAGGCAAAGGAAGGCATTTTCACCGTTTCGCGGCTTATTCGCGCAAGCCGGGACGATACACGGCACATCTTGCAAGCCGCCTTCGACCCACCGAACGCCGTGTGGTTCGCCTGACATTGTATGCGCCCCGCAGGACGACGCAGGGGTAACCGTCACTGCCTCGTCACCTGGGCAGCGTTGGGCTCTAAAGCACGCACGACACGACAGGGATTGCCGGCGGCCAGAACGCCAGCCGGCAAATCGCGGGTCACCACGCTGCCGGCGCCCACTACTGTGCCAGCGCCGATACGCACACCGGGGCAGAGAATCGCCCCGCCACCGATCCACACGTCATCGCCAATCTCGATGGGCTTGCCGAGTTCAAGGCCGCTTTGCCGTTCAATGGCACCCAGCGGGTGGGTGGCTGCGTACACCTGCACGGCCGGGCCGAACAATACCCGCGACCCGATGCGAACGGCCGCGACATCCAGCACCACACAGTTGAAATTGAAATACACGTCGTCACCCAGGGTAATGTTGCTGCCGTAGTCGCAGAAGAACGGCGGCTCGATCCAGGCGTTACTGCCCTGGTCCGGTATCAACAACCCAAGCAGCTGGGCACGTGCTTCACGCTGGTCGTCGCCCGTGTCGTTGAAGCGTTTGAGCAACAACCGGGCCTGCTGACGCTGTGCGCACAACTGGGGATCACGCGGATCGTACAGCTCACCGTCGAGCATTTTTTCTTTTTCGGTTTTCATCACGCAGCCTCTGAAAAGCGAGCCGGTTTGCAGGCTCGACATGAGTCCCCTGAACGGCACTCGCTGCCTCTATCGGCCTGCCCACGCGGCTAACGTTCGCCGCCGCTTATCCGCCCCTTGATTTCGATCAACCCGGTTTCAGGCAATTCGCGCTAGCGTGATATACAAGTTTATATTGCGCTGCAGCACCATGCCGCGTGCGGAGAGAGTAAATGCCACTTTTGTTGCAACGGCTGCTGGCCGGCTTGGTCTTTCTGGCCGTCGGCGGCGCCCAGGCCGGCGAGCTGACGGTCTCCGCCGCTTCCAGCCTGACCCAGGCCTTCAAAGAAATTGCCCGCAGGTACGAGGCCGAACATAGCGGCACTCAGGTGCTGCTGAATTTCGGCGCCTCCGGCTCCTTGTTGCAACAGGTGGCCAAGGGCGCGCCGGTGGATGTGTTTGCCGCCGCCGATCAGGAAACCCTGGATCAAGCGGCGCAACGGCAGCTGATTGTTCCCAGCTCGCGACAGGACTTCGCCAGCAACAATCTGGTGGTGGTCGTACCGAGTGCCAGCCAACTGAATCTCAACACTTTCGCGGACCTCACGCAGGCAGGCGTGGAGAAGATCGCCATCGGCAATCCGGCCAGCGTGCCGGTTGGCCGTTACAGCCAGCAGGCGTTGCACGCGGAAGGCCTCTGGGAGGCTCTGCAGGCCAAGGCGATTACCACCCAGAATGTGCGCCAGTCCCTGAATTACGTGGCGCGCGGCGAGGTGGAGGCCGGTTTTGTCTACGCCACCGATGCCCGTGAGGTAGCCACGGTCAAAGTCGCTTTCGACGTACCGCTCAAGGTGGCCATCCGTTACCCGATCGCTCGGGTTGCCGGCAGCGCCCACGCCGTCGAAGGCGAGCGCTTTATCGCTTACGTTCAGTCGCCGGCCGGCCAGGCAATCCTTGCCCGGTTCGGCTTCAAGCAGCCCTGAGCCTCGGCTATGGAATCAGTCTGGATCGCCCTCGCCCTGTCGCTGAAAGTCGCCGGCTGGGCCACGGCCATCACCCTGGTACTCGGCGTGGCGGTGGGCTATGTACTGGCACGCGCGCGTTTTCCCGGCCGGGATCTGCTGGATACCCTGCTGACCCTGCCGATGGTCATGCCCCCCACCGTGCTCGGTTACTACCTGCTGGTGCTGCTCGGCAAACGCAGCACGTTCGGCGCCTGGCTGCATGACAGCTTCGGCATCAATCTGATTTTCACCTGGCAAGGGGCGGTGATCGCCGCGTCCATCGTCGCCTTTCCGCTGGTATTCAAGCCGGCGCGCGCCGCCTTCGAAGCGGTGGATGGCCAACTGGAACAGGCTGCGCGAGTGCTGGGCCTCTCGGAGTTGGCGGTGTTCTTTCGCGTCACCCTGCCGCTGGCCTGGCGCGGCATCTTGGCTGGCGTGTTACTGGCCTTCGCCCGCGCGCTGGGCGAATTCGGCGCCACGCTGATGGTCGCCGGCAGTATTCCGGGCAAGACCCAAACTCTGTCCATTGCCGTCTACGAGGCGGTGCAGGCCGGGCAGGACGACGTCGCCAACCTGCTGGTGCTAATTACCTCGGTGGTCTGCGTGACCGTCCTGCTGATCGCCGGGCGCCTGGCACCCGGGCGCATCGCCAACCGCTGATTGAGCCTGACCATGCAGCTTGATATCGACCTACAGAAAACCCTGAAATCCGCCAAACGCAGCTTCCGCTTGCAGGTGCGCTTTCAGACTGACAGCCAGCGGCTGGTGATCCTTGGCCCCTCTGGTTCCGGCAAAAGCCTGTTGCTCAAGGCCATCGCCGGGCTGATGCGCCCTGACCGAGGGCATATTCGCCTGGACGGCACCCCTCTGTTCGACCGCGCGGCGAAGCTCGATCTGCCCACGCAGGCCCGGCAGATTGCCTATCTGTTTCAGGATTACGCGCTGTTTCCACACCTGAACGTGCGGCAGAACATCGGCTTCGGCCTGAGCCGCGGCCTGCTCAATCCTCGCGCCTCACTTCAGCACGAGGCGGTCGACTATTGGCTGGACGCCTTCGAGCTGCGTCCGGTGGCCGACCAGTTGCCCGACGAACTTTCCGGCGGTCAGCGCCAGCGCACCGCCCTGGCCCGGGCACTGATCGCCAAGCCCAAAGCGTTGCTGCTCGACGAACCGTTCTCAGCCCTCGATCCGCAGTTGCGCACCCACATGCGCCGCGAGCTGGACGACCTGCAACGGCGCCTGCAAGTGCCCATGCTGCTGATCACCCACGATCCCGAAGACGCCGAGGTGTTCGGCGATCAGGTATTGCATTTGCGCGACGGAATGATCGAAGACGCCGCGATCCATCAGGGTCAGGACACCTGGCGAGGAATCGTTTGATGAAAGCGAAAGACAACGGCATCGAACTGCACGGCTCGCTCTGGATGACGGTCGCTGGCGAAAAATTCGGCGGCGAAAACCGGGTCGCACTGTTGGCCGCCATCGCTGAATGCGGCTCGATTACCCAGGCCGCCAAGGCCGTCAGGATGAGCTATAAGGCCGCCTGGGACGCCATCGACACCATGAACAACCTGGCCGGCGAGCCGCTGGTCGAGCGTGTTGCCGGTGGCAAGGGCGGCGGCGGCACACGCCTGACCCAACGGGGCGAACAGCTGGTAGCGAACTTTCGCACCCTGGACCGCGAGCACCGGCGCTTCATCGAGCAACTGGGCCAGCAAGCCGAAGGGCTGGCCGACGACTACCTCCTGATCAGGCGCATGAGCATGAAAACCAGTGCACGCAATCAGTTTCTCGGCACCGTGAGCCAGGTGAAGGCCGGTGCGGTGAACGATGAAATCGAACTGGACATCGCTGGAGGCGAGAAGCTGGTGGCCATCGTCACCCACGAAAGCACCGAAAGCCTGGGGCTGAAACTAGGCACCGAAGCCTTTGCGCTGGTCAAATCCTCGTCGGTAATTCTGATGACTGACGAGGACAATGCGCGCTTCTCGGCCCGCAACCGCCTGACCGGCACCATCTCACGCATCCAACCAGGCGCGGTAAACACCGAAGTAGTCCTCGACCTGGCCGGCGGCGCCACTCTGGCCGCCATCGTTACCCGCGACAGCTGCGATCAGCTGGCGCTGGCCGTGGGCAAGCGCGCCACGGCGATCTTCAAGGCCTCCAGCGTGATCATCGGCGTGCCGGCGTGACCCGTTCCCGATCAGAACGGTAGGGTGGATGTCGCCTTTTACATCCACCAAATCCCGCTTGGTGGATCGCCACCCGGTGGAGCGCCACCCGATGGATCGCCACCCGGTGGATCGATAAAGCGCGATCCACCCTACTTACTAAGGCTTTTACGCCCTAGCCGTGCCGCAGGCGTTGCGCCGTTTCCAGCAACAGCTGTTCGGTGCCGCTCCAGCCCAGGCAGCCGTCGGTGATGGATACACCGTATTGCAACTCGGCGGACAACGGCTGGCAGCCGTCGAACAGGTGGCTTTCCAGCATAACGGCGCGCAGGCTGGCATCGCCGGCCAGGCGCTGGTCGATCACCTCGTGCAGCACCGCCGGCTGGCGTAGCGGGTTCTTGCCGCTGTTGGCGTGGCTGCAATCGACCATGATCCGTGGAGTGATACCTGCTTTCTCCAACGCAGCGCGTGCCACCTGGACGCTGGCGGCATCGTAGTTCGGTCCCTGATGGCCGCCGCGCAGTACCAGATGGGTGTCGGGGTTACCGAGGGTTTCCACCAAGGCCGCGCGGCCTTGCAGGTCGATGCCGAAGTGCTGATGCGGATGGGCTGCCGAGCGCATGGCGTCACTGGCAATGCCCAGGCTGCCATCGGTGCCGTTCTTGAACCCCACCGCCATGTCCAGGCCGCTGACCATCTCGCGATGCACCTGGGATTCGCTGGTGCGCGCACCAATTGCCGCCCAGCCCAGCAGGTCATCGACGTAGCCCGCTACCAAGGGCTGCAGCAACTCGCTGGCCAGCGGCAGGCCCAAGTCGAGCATCTCCAGCATCAATCGGCGCGACAGTGCCAATCCCTCTGCCATATCGCCGCTGCCGTTCAGATGCGGATCGTAGACCAGCCCTTTCCAACCGACGGTGGTGCGCGGTTTTTCGATGTAGGCGCGCATGACCAGCAACAGCTGATCATCTACCTGCGGAGCCAGTTCGGCCAGGCGCCGCGCGTAGTCGAGGGCGGCATCGGCATCGTGAATGGAGCAAGGGCCGATCACCACCAGCAAGCGTGGGTCGTCGCCGTTCAATACGTTGCGGATGGTCTGGCGCTGATGCTGTACCTGGGCCGCCACGGCGCGGCTCAAAGGCAGGCGCTGGCGAAGTTCGGCGGGGCTGGGTAGAGGCTGGGTGCTGCGTCGACCCTGGTGGGGTTCGTCAACGGGCAGCTCAACAGCGTGCAGGTGCGGGATGTTCAGGGCGGATACGGAAGAGTTCATTCGGGCGTCCTCGGCCGGCGCGGGAGGGTCCGCGCGCGGCGTTCTATCTGGTTGTTCGTTGCAGTGGTGTGAGTGCGTCGGTCGCGTGGCTAAATCGCCAGCCGAGGTAACGGGAAGAGCTTTGGTAGGTGCGGTAGCTGTACATGGTTGAATCCTCTGTGAAATCGAATGGCCGTTTTTGGTGGCCGGAAAAAACAAAACCCCCGGTCGGGTAGCCGACCGGGGGTTTCGTGGAACTGTGGTAGGCGACCCTGCTGAGGCGGGCCGCCTGATGAGTATCAGGCCAGCCCGTGGCTAAACCAATACCCATAGAAATAACCCAACGCCGAAAGCGCCAACACGCCGACACCCGCTATCCGGGCACGGGTGGCCTCGATAGACGTGTGAGCATGGATGGAAACAAGGTGCGGCATTGAGAAACTCCGTTGAATGAGAGTGAACTTACCCCAACTCGTATGACTATTCAACTCGGCAATAGAGGGCTCGAGGCGTCTATTCAGGCGGAGGCGCATGATTTTCCCTGTCCATGCGCCTCCGTACGGCCTGCTAGCAATCTGGCTCTGGAACAACCAGCTCTTGGGTCACGCCCCAGCCATCAAGCACTCCTCCCAAGGGTTCAACCAAGTTTTCCAGGTCATGCTCGAAGTCGCCAATCCCCGAATGAGTCGCGTACATCACCTTGCTGACTTGTAGATTCCAGGCGCCATCGGTGCGTGGGCACACCTGCGCATTGAGCGATTCACCACGAAAATTTCTGGCTGCCACACGTGCCCGATCCTCATCCGGGAAGATGGCGTAGAACTCGATGGGATGAACCCGGGCGAAGTCGAAACCGCCCTCTTTCATACGGCGCAGAACGGTATTGCTGACATCTTCGTGAAAGGCTGTGCTCATAGCTGAACTCCTCTCGATTAGATGAACTTCCGCGTTGCCGATTGCCAGGCAAAACTGCCTGAAAGATGGAAAAACCTTGTGAAGTGACGAACGGCTGGCTTGCATGAAACAGACACTGCCCCACCAGATTAGCGTGATTCAACAGGGTGACCAAGCGAGGTCACCGGTTAAAGCTGCACATCAGGGGCGGTTCAACCAGCCCATCACCCACCTGTTCAGCCAGCTCGGCGAGAGTTGCCCGGCCCAGTACATTAATTTGAACTGCAAACTGATAGGACGGTGCACGGCCGGACCATGAGCCTGTTGCCAGGCTCCCTCGGCGATGTCCTCAGCATCTAGCCGCACGCCCAGGCGGCGCATTACCGGCGGCACGTATTGTTGATTGGCAACCATCGGTGTGGCCACGAAGGGCGGCATCAGGTCACCGACGCGAATCCCGTGCTCGCGCCACTCCAGCTCCAGCGCTTCGGTCAGGCCACGCACCGCGAACTTGCTGGCCGAATAGCTGGCCATGGTCGGCACGCCATACTGCGCCGACGCCGAGCCCATATTGATCACCTGGGCATTGGCGGTGTTTTGCAGGTACGGAAAAGCCGCATGGCAGAACTGCAGCAGGCCGAGCACGTTGATCTGGATGGCACGGGTGTGTTCGCTCAGCGGAATCTCGGCGAAGCGCCCGCAATGCAAAATGCCGGCGCCATTGAACAGCAGCCGTAGCTGTCCGTCGTGCTGCCCACAAAAGTCCACCAGCGCTGCCTGGATGGCCTCCACGTCGGTGACATCCAGCGCGCGGTGCCAGGCACCACCCAGCTCGTCCGCCAGCGCCGCGAGAGCGTCGCCGCTTAGATCGACCAGGCCCACCGCCCAACCCCGTCGATGAAACAGTCGCGCCGTTGCCGCGCCAATGCCCGAGGCTGCGCCGGTAATCAGAATGTTGTGCATGTTGGCTTCCTTATTGTTGTTGTCTTGCCTGGGCTGCAGTGGCCAACCGGTCAAGAACCAAGTTGGCACTGTGCCCGTTGCCATTACCTTGCGTGCCGGTCCGCCGTCTCCAAAAAGTCTGCCACGCGCTGGATCGCCAGATCGGCCACGTCAAGCACCCCCACATGGGCCTGAAACACGTGCCAGCAGCCTGCATAGCGCTCCAGACGCACGGGCACGCCATAGGCCTGGGCACGCTCGGCCAGGCGCAGGCTGTCATTGCGCAGCACTTCGTCCTCTCCTACCTGCACCAGCAGCGGCGGCAGCCCGGTCAGATCGGCAAAGACCGGCGAGACGGAGGGATCCTTGCTGTCGACCCCAGGCTGGGATGCCAGGTCCAGTGCCTGGCGAATCCAGCCGAGATCGATCATCGGATCGCCTGCCGGCGGCTGATGCAGCTGCTCGATGCTGAGGTCAGTGACCGGCGAGAAACACACCAGCGCACCCGGCAGTGGCAGGCCTTGGGCCTTGAGTGCCAATGCACTGGTCAGGGTCAGATGACCGCCTGCCGAGTCGCCGCCGATAACAATGTTTTGCGGGGCATACCCCTGTTCCAGCAAGACCTGATAGGCCTCCAGTACATCGATAAGCGGAGCGGGATAACGGTGTTCGGGGGCCAGCCGATAGTCGATGGCGCAAACAGCCATCCGGCACCGTTTGGACAACGCTGAGCACAGTGCCCGGTGAGTGGCCGGTGAGCCCAGTAAATAACCGCCGCCATGCAGGTACAGGCAGACCCGGCCGCTGTCCTGCTGGGGGCGGTGCCATTCGCAAGGAATGCCGCCCAGTTGGCCTGCGCTGCGCAATACCCCGCGCATCGGCAGCGTGGCAGCCGTCAGTAGGCGCAGCACCGTGCGCTGCCCTGCAATGGGCATCCACGGACGGATAAGACCACGGAACAGCAGGCGCAAGGTGCCGCGCAGCGCGCCGGCAAGCAGACGCTGGCGGATACGCGGCGGATAAGGCAGATCAACGAATGCAGTCATAGTCATGCAGCTCCGGCAGTCGGGTTCGATAGCGGTAGGCGAAGGTATAGCCCGGCCAGTTATTGGTGTTGCGCCCCGCCGCATTCTGATACCAGCTGTGGCAGCCTTGCGCCCACACCGTGCGGCTCAAGCCGTGCTCCACACTCTGATTGAAACGCTGCTGCGCGGCAGGCTTCACATCCAGATACCGCAGCCCGTCCCGGTGCAGTGTTTGCAGGCAGCCGAGCACGTAGCGGAACTGGCTTTCCAGCATGTAAAGGATCGAGTTGTGGCCCAGGTTGGTATTCGGTCCGTAGAGGATGAACAGGTTGGGAAAGCCGCTGACGCTGACGCCTTTATAAGCCTCGGCACCGTCGCGCCAGGCACTGTTGAGCTCCTGCCCTTCCAGCCCGGTGATGCGCATCGGGGCCAGAAAATCGGTGGCGGCGAACCCTGTGCCATAGATGATTGCGTCCAGCTCATGCTCGCGGCCATCCACAGTCACCAGGCCGCGCTCGGTAACTTCGCGAATTCCAGTGGTGACGATCTCGACATTGCCCTGGGCCAGGGCCGGGTAATAGTCGTTGGCCATCAGGATGCGCTTGCAGCCCATGGGGTAGTCGGGGGTCAGGTGCAGGCGCCGTATCGGGTCGCCGACACCTCGCATCAGGTTGCGCCGAAAACTTACATAGAAGAGCTTGAGCAAGGCCGGGAAACTGACAAAGGCCAGCGCCCGCGACTCGTGCTGCAGGTACTTGAGCGCACGATCGATGCGCTGCACCCACGGCACGCGCCGCATCAGCGCCAACTCCCAGGGTCGATAGGCGCGATCCGGCTTGGCCAGCACATAGGCCGCACTGCGCTGGAATAAAGAGAGCTTGGCCACCTGTGGCTGAATCTGCGGCACGAACTGGATGGCGCTGGCGCCCGTACCAATCACCGCCACACGCTTGCCACGCAAATCGACCTGATGATCCCAGCGCGCCGAATGAAAACGCGCCCCCGCAAATCGTTCCAGCCCGGGGATCTGCGGATACGCCGGGCGATTGAGTTGGCCACAGGCACTGACCAGCGCCTGCGTATGGAAGGTTTCGCCGTTGGTGCAGCGCACTTGCCAGTGGCCACTGGGCGAGTCGAAGGCAGCCTCGCTGACTTCGCAGCCGAAACGGATGCTGCCGCGCAGGCCATGGTCATCTGCGAGCTGGCGCTGGTAGGCAAAAATCTCCGCTTGAGGCGCAAACACCCGCGACCAGTCCAGCTTGGGCGCGAAGGAAAACGAGTACAGATGAGAAGGCGCGTCGCAGGCGGCGCCTGGGTAGTGATTGTCGCGCCAGGTGCCGCCGACCTCGTCGGCCTTTTCCAGAATGAGGAAATCCTCGATACCGGCCTTTCTCAGCTGGATGGCCAGGCCCAGCCCGCCAAACCCGGCGCCAATGATCAACACGCGCAGCGGCGCGGAAGATCGAGAATCGTCATGCATTGTTGTTCTCCGAAAACCCGTGCACGGCGGGCGGATCGATGCGACTCAACAGCCTGTACGGGAGTCAAGGACACCGTCCGGTGCCTGCATCACAGCGTTGTTGTGCTGGCTCACTCTACAGCGCAGGCAATCCGATATCAGATCGATACGGCCCAGCCTTTAGGTTGGATTGTCGAAAAAACAGCACTCGTTAGCGGTATTTGCGCCCCCACTGCAGGTGACGAAATCACGCCACCGTTTCGCTGCGTAACAGCCGTGCCCTTCCCGAACGCTCCAATCTGCCTGCACCACCGAGAATCACCATGCCCCAGAGCCTCCAGCCGAACGGTCATCGCGAATGGCATGGAAGCTGCGATTCCACCCGGGCTGATGTGCACGCCCAAGACGGGCGTAGCAGCCACAGGGATGTGCACCACATCAACCCGTTGCGAGAGTGACCATGAAGATCAATAAAAACCTGATGGCCCTTGGCCTGAGTGCCTGCCTGTTATCTGCTGGCAGCGCTCAGGCCGCTCTGTTCGACCTGTTCAACACCTCATCCAGCTACACCAAGACGAAATACCCCATCGTGCTGTCCCACGGCATGCTGGGCTGGGACAGCATGCTGGGTATCGATTACTGGTATGGCATTCCGGCCGAACTGCGCCGTGGCGGCGCCAGTGTCTACATCACCGAAGTCAGTCAGCTGAACACGTCGGAAACCCGGGGCGAAGAGCTGATTGAGCAGGTGGAAAACATCATCGCCATCAGCGGCAAGCCCAAGGTCAATCTGATCGGCCATAGCCATGGTGGTCCAACAGTCCGTTATGTCGCCGCCACCCGCCCCGAGCTGATCGCCTCGGCCACCAGCGTTGGCGCCCCGCACACCGGATCGGATCTTGCCGACTTTCTGAAACTGTTCCCGGATGGTTCAGCCACCCAGACCATCGTCGCCGAACTGGTCAACCAGATGGGCAAGCTGATCCACTTCATCTCCGGCAGTCCCAGCCTGGAACCACAGAATGCCTTGGGTGCGCTGGAGTCGCTGAACAGCGAGGGCGCCGCACGCTTCAACGCCAAATACCCACAGGGCATGCCGGCCAAGCGCTGCGGCGAAGGCGCCTACAAGGTCAATGGCGTGCGTTATTACTCATGGAGTGGCACCAGCCCGCTGACCAACCCCCTCGACCCCAGCGACGCCATGATGGGGGTTGCAACCCTGACTTTTATTGGCGGAGAGGCAAACGACGGCATGGTCGGCCGCTGCAGTTCACACCTGGGCAAGGTGGTGCGTGACAACTACCGCATGAACCACCTCGACGAAATCAACCAGTTCTTTGGCCTGACCAGCCTGTTCGAAACCGACCCGGTGACTGTTTACCGGCAGCATGCCAACCGTCTGAAGAACGATGGCCTGTGAGCACTCCGGGGGCTTCGTTGCGGAGCCCCACCTCTTATTCGCGAGCACATCATGAACAAGAAATCGCTTATTGCCCTTGGTCTGAGCGCCGGCCTGCTACTGGGCGGACACGCCCAGGCCTCATGGCTGTTCGGCGCCTCCGGCTACACCAAGACCCAATACCCCATCGTGCTTTCACACGGTTTGCTTGGTTTTGACCGAATGCTGGGCATCGATTACTGGTATGGCATTCCCGCCACCTTGCGCCGCGACGGCGCCAGCGTGTACATCACCGAAGTCAGCCAGTTGAACAGCACGGAAACCCGTGGTGAAGAACTGATCGAGCAGGTCGAAGACATCGTCGCCATCAGCGGCAAGCCCAAGGTCAATTTGATCGGCCACAGCCACGGCGGCCCGACTGCCCGCTACGTAGCCGCCACCCGTCCGGACCTCATCGCCTCCGTCACCAGCATTGGCGGCCCGCAATACGGATCGGGAGCGGCCGATTTTCTGCGCCGGGAAGTCGCGCCCGGCTCGCCTGCGGAGAGCGTTTTGGCAGGCATTTTCAATGCCCTGGGCACGGTGATCCATTTCCTTTCAGGCAGCCCTAGTTCCGAGCTGCAGAACTCCGTGGCGGCACTGGGCTCACTGGACCGCAAAGGAATGGAAATCTTCAACGCCAAGTTCCCACAAGGGGTCCCGAAAACCTTCTGCGGCGAAGGCGCACATAAGGTCAACGGCGTGCATTACTACTCATGGAGTGGCACCAGCCCGCTGACCAACCCCCTCGATGTGAGCGACCTGCTGACCGGCGCGCTCTCACTGACATTCGTGAAAGGCGACGACAACGATGGCCTGGTCGGCCGCTGCAGTTCGCGGCTGGGCAAGGTCATCCGTGACAACTACCGGATGAACCATCTGGACCAGATCAACCATGCCTTTGGCCTGAGCAGCCTGTTCGAGACCGATCCGCTCACGGTCTATCGACAGCATGCCAACCGCCTGAAAAACGCAGGCTTGTGATCTGCAGAGGCCGAAAGGCCTCCTGCATCACTTTTCATTGCTCGATGAGATACCCATGAACAAGACCCTGCTACTGATGGTTCCCCTGGCGCTGGTCGCCACCTTCGTGGCATTGCCCTATTTGCTGCCGTCCCCCGTTCAGGACCTTACAGTGGCTCCTGTCCCGGCGACACAGGCGCCAAAGGTAGCGGCCCACTTGGCCATACCGTCCATTCAGGCCACGCCGGCTGAAATGGTCTCGGCGGGGCGCGTGCTGGCCACCCTGCCCCCCTCGTTCAGCGGCACGGACGTGGATGGTGAGTTCCGAGTCGATGCCAACGGACACCTGATCCTCAGCGACGATATTCGACGCATCTTCGATTACTTTCTAGCCGCCACAGGAGAAGAGCCGCTCAGTACCAGCATCGAACGCCTGCAGGCCTATATCGCCAGCCAATTGGTGTCGCCTGCCCGGGAGCGGGCACTGGAATTGCTCGCTCAGTACCTCGATTACAAGACCCAAGTCGCCACTCTTGAGCAGAACCAGACAGCCCTGACCAGCCTCGACGCTTTGCGGCAACGTGAATTGAATGTCCAGGCTCTACGCACCGGAATTTTTGGCCACGAAGCCCACCAGGCGTTCTTCGGCCGGGAAGAAGGCTACAACCTGTTCACGCTGCAGCGGTTGGCCATTCAGAACGATCCCTCGCTGAGCAGCGAGGCCAAGGGCCAGGCCATTGACCAGCTGCGCGCCAGCCTGCCGGAGGAGTTGCAGGATGCGGTTCTGCCGCAACTGCAAAACGAGCTGAGCCAGCGCACCGCCGAATTGCAACGCGCCGGCGCGATTCCTCAGCAGATTCGCCAACTGCGCCAGCAACTGGTTGGCGCAGAAGCCACGGCCCGCCTGGAAACGCTCGACCAGCAGCGCCAGGCATGGAATCAGCGCCTGCAGGATTACCTGAGCGAAAAAGCCAAGATCGACAGCCACACGGGCCTGGCTGCCGGCGACAAGGCTGCCGCCATCGCCCGCCTGGCCGAAGAACGTTTCAATGCAAATGAACGGCTGCGCCTGGAAGGCGCGGAACAGGTGCTGCTCGCTCGCAAGGCGGCGGCCGAGGAATAACCCAACGACCGATCTGCCGCCTAGGGCGCGTGGCCAGTCCGTAAGGTGGATGGCGTTTTTACATCCTTCTTGGCTTTGCTCGGTGGGCCGCCACCCGGTGGATCGCCACCCGGTGGATCGATGAAGGGCGATCCGCCCTATAAACCACGGTTCTTTCCCTACCAGTGGAAATAGAACATGCCCTTGGCCAGCACCACGATGGCGAGCATCTGGGCAAAGATGGCCCAGTGGATGGCGTGTCGGCGCGCGGCAGTCATCTTCCCGCTGCGCAGCAGGATAGCCACCAGGCCGAAGGACAGGAACACTCCGATGGCGAGCAAGATCTTCACCATCAGCAGCGTGCCGAAACTGCTGCTCCACGGAGCGGCTAACGCACTGCGATGCTGCCAGGCCAAGCCGATGCCCGCGCCGTAAACGAATAAGACCACCCAGTGCAGCACCACCCGCAGGCGCTCACCAATAGCCCGCTGCACCTCCGTCAGGCTCTCGGTGCTGATCTGCGGTGTAATCCTGGCCAGCACCAGCACCTCGAAGAACACCGCGCCGATAAACATGATCGCCGCGAGCAGGTGAACGATGTGCAACAGGGCATACGTCATGGACACTCCAAAGGCCGCCGCTCAGCGACCTTGCGGTCTGGACAGGACTCAGACGGTGCGCGAGAAGCGCACGGTTTGCTCGGTGCCCAGATAGGCGTCGAACGCCATGGCGACGTTACGCATCATCAGATGCCCTTGGGGCAGCAGAATCAACGCGTCGTCGTGAAGCTCCAGCAGGCCATCGGCGACGAACTCATCCAGCTGGGCCAGGGCATCGGCGAAGTATTCGCGGAAAACGATGCCGTGGCCGGCCTCGAACTTTGCGAATTCGATACGACCGTGACACATCAGCTCCATGATCAACTCGCGACGCAGGCGGTCATCATCACTCAGCCGATAGCCGCGTTGCACTGGCAGTATGCCTTCGTCCAGGCGCGCGTAGTACTGGGACAGCAGCTTCACGCTCTGACTGTAGCTGTCGCCGACCTTGCCGATGGACGACACGCCCAGGCCAATCAGATCGCAATCGGCATGGGTGGAGTAGCCCTGGAAATTACGCTGCAGCGTACCGTTGGCCTGGGCCAGGGAGAGCTCGTCCTCCGGCAGGGCGAAGTGGTCCATGCCGATATACACGTAGCCGGCCGCGGTCAGGCGCTGAATGGTCAGTTCCAGCAGTTCCAGCTTGCGCTCGGGTGGCGGCATGTCTTCAGGACGAATCAAGCGCTGGGCACGCACGCGCTCGGGCAAGTGCGCGTAGCTGTAAGCCGCGATACGGTCCGGGCGCAGGGCGATGATCTTGCTCAGGGTGGCATCGAAGCTGGCCACGGTCTGCAAAGGTAGGCCGTAGATCAGATCGACGCTGATGGATTTGAAGCGTGCCTCGCGTGCCGCTTCGACCAACTCACGGACCTGCTCTTCGCTCTGGATGCGGTTGACCGCGGCCTGCACGTCGGCGTCGAAATCCTGCACGCCGAAACTCAGGCGATTGAACCCTTGCTTGCGCAAGGTATGGATGCGCTCAGGACTTATGGTGCGCGGATCAACCTCGATGGAAAACTCGTGATTGTCGCTGTCGTCCATATTGAAGGCGTCGTGCAGTGCGTCCATCACTTCGCCTAGCTGATCGCTGGTCAGGTAGGTGGGCGTGCCACCCCCGAAGTGCAACTGGGTCAGCAGGCGGCGACTGTCGAACAGCTCGGCCTGCAGGGCGATCTCGCGCTTGAGATAATCCAGGTATTCGACAGCCCGATGGGTCTTCTGCGTGATGATCTTGTTGCAGGCGCAGTAGTAGCACAGGCTCTGGCAGAACGGGATATGGATGTACACCGACAAGGGCTTGGGCGCCGGCACATTGTTGCTGGCCTGTGCGGCCTGGCGGTAGTCGTCCACGGCAAAGGCTTCGTGGAATTGCGGCGCGGTGGGATAAGAGGTATAGCGCGGGCCGGGACGGTCATATTTTTCGACCAGAGCGCGATTGAAACTCAGCATAGGGTCCACGTTCGAGCCACCTCATCAAATCGTTTTGAACCTCGACGCTGCCTATTTGCCGGTCGGCCAGCGTTGGCATCGTCGATCATCAAGGCCCGTCACCAGGCGTCAGCATGGGCGTCGTCTGCTGACGCACGCCCGCCTTACGCCCGGCCTGGAGCCTCAGGATAGGCTGCACAGTACAGACTGGGGACGCTGCTGGAATTGACTACGATCAAGGGTGTGGCTTGCCCAGCGCGACAGGCGCCTGTCAGATCAGGCGCCCGCCGGGCATTGAACCGTTTGCGGATCAGGCATTGCCGGCCAGCGTGAGGCGCGCCGCCTGGGTGAAATCGAGCATGCGCTTGAGCGGCTTCACCGCCTTGGGAATCAGGGCAGCATCGACGAGGATTTCATTGCTGCCGGTACGCAACGACTGCAGCATGCGTTCCAGGGTATTCATGGCCATCCACGGGCAGTGCGCGCAGCTGCGGCAGGTAGCACCGCTACCGGCAGTGGGCGCCTCGATGAACTGCTTGCCAGGACACAGCTGCTGCATCTTGTAGAAGATGCCCCGATCAGTGGCGACGATGAACATCTCATTGGGCAGGGTCTGCGCCGCCTTGATCAACTGGCTGGTGGAGCCCACCGCATCGGCCAGTTCGATCACCGCTTCAGGCGACTCGGGATGCACCAACACAGCCGCCTGCGGGTACAACGCCTTCATATCCGCCAGCTGCTTGGACTTGAACTCTTCGTGAACGATGCAAGCCCCTTCCCACAGCAACATGTCGGCGCCGGTTTCACGCTGGATATAGCGACCCAGGTGTTGATCCGGTGCCCAGAGGATGGTCTCGCCGTTGTCCATCAGGCTTTCGACGATTTCCAATGCACAGCTGGATGTCACCACCCAGTCGGCACGCGCCTTCACGGCCGCCGAGGTATTGGCGTACACCACCACAGTGCGCTCAGGGTGCTGATCGCAAAATGCAGAAAACTCATCCACCGGACAGCCCAGGTCCAGCGAACAAGTCGCTTCCAGAGTCGGCATCAAGATGCGTTTTTCGGGGTTGAGAATTTTGGCGGTTTCGCCCATGAACTTGACACCGGCTACCACCAGTGTCTGCGCCGGATGCTGGCTGCCGAAACGGGCCATTTCCAGCGAATCGGCCACACAGCCGCCGGTTTCTTCAGCCAGCGCCTGCAGCACCGGATCGCAGTAATAGTGAGCGACCAGTACCGCATTCTGCTTCTTCAGTTCGGCGGCGATATCCTGGCGATAAGCGTCCTCCTCGGCAGGCGTCAGCGGCTTGGGCTGCTTGGCGTCGAGATGGGCTTGAACCAGAATGCGTTCGGAGACATGAGACATAATCGCGGGACCTGCTGATACTGCGGTGCGGAAAGCGAGTATACACCGCCCCTCTACAACAGCCGAACCAGGGCAGTGAGATACTGCGCATACGAAAAAGCCGGAGAATTACCCTCTCAGGTCATTTTCCGGCTTCTTGCTTCCTCTGCAAGAGGAACAATTGGTGGGTCGTGTAGGGCTCGAACCTACGACCAATTGATTAAGAGTCAACTGCTCTACCAACTGAGCTAACGACCCGATGATGCCTTTGCCACTGATCACTTTACTTCTTCAAGAATCCAACCGCTCTTGAAGGCACTTCCACACCGTTGGAAGTGGTGGGTCGTGTAGGGCTCGAACCTACGACCAATTGATTAAGAGTCAACTGCTC
>JADGMW010000153.1_pt1 | contig 34518 bp, 32 predicted proteins | sample 8641801 | NCBI WGS metagenome assembly JADGMW01 (sample SAMN16272018, study PRJNA661076) | feces metagenome | isolation source: fecal sample from diarrhoea affected cattle A | host: Bos taurus | place: South Africa: Lokaleng Village, Mahikeng | collected 2019-09
GTGCTTCCTGGACGGGAGCCGGTGCCGGTGCCGGTGCAACCTCAGGTGCCGGTGCCGGCGCGGGTGCCGGCTCTTCGACCGTCGTCAGATACTGACCGCACACGGGCCATGCGCCCGGCCCCTGCGTCTGCAGCGTGTTCTCCGCGACGCGGATCTGCTCTTCCTTCGTGGCCTGGTGCGGCATGCCGGTGCCGCCGTTGGCCTCCCAGGTGCTCTGCGAGAACTGCAGGCCGCCGTAGTAACCGTTGCCCGTGTTGATGGACCAGTTGCCACCGGACTCGCACTGCGCCACCGCATCCCAGTTGTGGGTGGCGGCAGACGCGGTACCGGTTGTCAGAGCGAGCGGAACGGTCGCCAGGACTCCGGTGACGAGCACGGTGCCGACAGTACGTTTGCTGAAGAATTTGGTCATCGGTTTTGTGATCCTCTCGCGCTCGCGGACTGCGGTGGCCACGAAGACCGGCGCACTCGAGGTGCTCGAGGTCTGGGCGCGTGTCCGCGCTCTCCGCCCCTCGGACGTGTCGTAGCCACCGGATCCCGCGGGGCAGAGTGGAAGGCGGCGGGCCGGCGGAGGTTCGGTTGTGTCGAACCGGCACCGAAGGTACAAGTCCCTTTCGGCCGGTTCATCCCGCGAATTGTTACGACGCTCGTCCGATATATGGGATAGAAAAAACATGTCGTCGCAGGTCACGGCGGCGTGTTGCGCTGGTAGAGACAAGATCGTTACCGCAACGTTATGTGTTGGGGATCATGCGATGGTCGTGGCGCCCCTCACTCGTCGGAGGGGCCGCATCTGTGCATTCGGGGTGGCCGACCGAGCGATTTGCTTTCCGATTCCGCGCTCCTGTAGGTTCGATCATGCAACGCGGGGTGGAGCAGCTCGGTAGCTCGCTGGGCTCATAACCCAGAGGTCGCAGGTTCAAATCCTGTCCCCGCTACCACGACAAGGCCCGGGAATCACATGTGATTCCCGGGCCTTGCACGTTGTGTACTGCGGATCAGCCTGTGGGCGCGGCAGACTCGCCCTCGTCGGCCCCGCTGTGTGGCGGCTCCATCTCGACGAGAACCCGCCGCAGCAGTTTCCCGGTCGCGTTGCGCGGCAGTTCGTCGAGGAAGATCACGTCGCGCGGGACCTTGTACCGCGCGAGGTTGGAGCGTACGAAGACCTTGATGTCCTCGCCGTCGCGGGCGGAGGTCGGGGACGGCACGACGAACGCGCGCAGCCGATGCCCGAAATCCGCATCCGAGATGCCCACCACCGCCACGTCGAGCACGTCGTCGCGCTCGGCGAGCAGGTTCTCGACCTCGAGCGGATAGACGTTCTCTCCGCCGGAGACGATCATGTCGTCGTCGCGGCCGTCGACGAAGAGCCGTCCCTCCTCGTCCCAGTGCCCGAGGTCGCCGATCGAGAGCATCCCGTCGATGCGCTCCTTGTCGCGGCCGTCGGTGTACCCGGCGAAACTCAGTCCGCTGGAGACGAAGATGCGGCCCACGACGCCGGGTTCGGTGATGCGGCGACCGTCCGGATCGAACAACGCGACCCGGCAGGTCACGGGAGGGCGCCCCGCGGTACCCGGGGCGAGGCGGATGTCTTCCGGTGTCGCGACGGTCGCCACGGCGCACTCGGTGGACCCGTACAGGTTGTGCAGCACATCTCCGAACGACTCGCGCGTGCGGCGGCACAGATCGGGGGAGAGCGCCGAACCCGCCGAGAAGATGATCTTCAAGCTCGACGTGTCGTACTCCGCGATCTTTTCCGGACCGAGGTCGAGAATTCGCTGGAGCATCGTCGGCACCACGACCAGCACGTTCGCGTGGTGCCGATCGATCAGGCTCAGTGTGTCCGTCGGCGTGAAGCGGCGCATCATCACGATCGTCTGCCCCAGGGCGAGGGCGATCGCGAACTGCGACACCCCGGTGCCGTGGAACGCGGGAGCGGCCATCAGCATGGTCTGACCCGGACGCAGCGGCACCCGGTCGAGGAACTGGGCAGAGGCGAGCGGCGAGGTGCGACCGCGCGGTGCGCCCTTCGGCGTTCCGGTCGTGCCACTGGTCAGAAGCACGAATCCTCCGAAGACCGGCGGTGCCGGAGGTGCGGAGACGTCGACTCCTTCGATCGCTTCCTCGAGCGTGGGAACACCAGGGACCTCGTCGTCCTTCCACGACACGTAACGACGCACGCTCTCGGGGAGCGCGGCGGCGACATCGGCGAACTCGGAGTCGAACACGAACGTCGTGACCGCCTCCCGCTCCGCTACTTCCGCGAGCTGGCGCGGGGCGAACCCGGTGTTCATCATCACCAGCCGCGCACCGAGCTTGGCGGCTGCGAGCATCGTGACGACGAGCCCACGGTGGTTGCGGGCCATGATCCCCATCGACGAGCCGGGAGTGACGCCGGCGTTCTTCCACGCGTGCACGAGTCCGTTCGACCAGTCTTCGAGTTCCCGGTAGGTGACCTCGCCCCGTTCGTCGATGATGGCGGCCACGTCCGACCCGCGGGCGGCGTGAGCGTGCACGGGCCCCGCGAAGGGCCCGTACTTACGTGCGGCGGCCATGGTGGCGAGGCTCTGGTCGACCCGGGGGAAGTGGAGGAGGCCCGCCCGCCGCATCACGGCGAGAGCACCGACCGCGTCGGTGACGCTGTCGAGGGCACCGCGGACATTTTTGGCGAGGTCGAGCACCGGCATCGGGAGGCCCTTTCGGCGGCATACATGGATGGAGGTAACGGCGTGCGCTCCTCACCCTAGTAGTGATACACGTCACATGGGGCGGAATGTCCGTATTTTCGGGAGCGCCGACCGCCCAGCAGTCTGCGCATGGTGGGACATGTCACTGAAGAACGCCGGCGACCAGGCGATTCGCGCCGAGCGGAGGTCGATCGGGGTAATACGGACGCACCGGGCGTCGATGAAATCGGAGAACACTCGATCGACGTCCGTGGGTGACATGCCCACAGAAAGGGTGCAGGTGCTACGCGTGACCCGCTCCGACAACCCCTCACTCAGCAGGCGAACGATGCTCAAGACAGCGTTCGCGGGCGCAGCCGGACTCGCCGGCGCCGCGGCCCTGGCCACCTCCGCACCGGGCGTTGCGAGGGCAGTACCCCGGGGAGGGTACGAAGAGATCTGGGTGCCCTCGGAGATGGGCCCGATCAAGTGCCAGGTGCAGTGGGCCAAGCGGGGCGGCAGTGCGTCGCTGTACCTGCTCGACGGGATGCGTGCCCGCCCGGATGCCAACGCGTGGTCGTTCGAGACGAACGCCTTCGAGCAGTTCGCACTCGACGACGTCACCCTCGTGATGCCGGTGGGCGGTGAGTCCAGTTGGTATAGCGACTGGTACAACGCGAGCAATTTCAACCAGCAGGGCGTGACGTACAAGTGGGAGACGTTCCTGACCCGTCACCTGCCCGCCGCGCTCGCCGCACGCGGAGTGGACCGCACCCGCACCGGCATCGCCGGGTTGTCGATGGGCGGCACGGCGGCGCTGAACCTCGCGGCGCACCATCGCGATCAGTTCAAGTTCGCCGCATCCTTCTCGGGATACCTCTGGCTCAATGCTCCGGGCATGCGCTCGGCGATCCGGATCGCGATGCTCGACGCCGGTCTGTACAACGTCGATGCGATGTACGGTCCGCCGTGGGACGAGTCGTGGGCGCGCAACGACCCGTTCACTCAGGCCGAGAGCCTGCGCGGGTTGCCGATGTACGTCTCGGCGGGCAGCGGAATCCCCGGATATGCGAACCGGGTCGAGAACATGGTGGATGTGGTCAACACCGCCAACGGCATGGGACTCGAAGCGTTGTCCCTCGCGACCACCCGCGCGTTCCAGGCGCGGCTGGACAGCCTGGGCATCGGTGCGACGTACAACTTCCCGAACGTCGGCACCCACAGTTGGCCGTATTGGTCCGAGGAACTGTGGCGGGCCCGGCCGCACATCCTCAGCGCTCTGCGGGCGGGGTAGGAGCTTTCGACGAGCGATGGGCGGCACCCGAAGGTGCCGCCCATCGCGTCTGTCGGCTTGTGGCGCAGTTGCTGTGCGGCCGGTCTACTTCAACTCGGCCGACGACTTTCCGAGTACGCGTCGCGCGACGATGAGCTGCTGGATCTGCTGGGTGCCTTCGAAGATGTCGAGAATCTTCGAGTCGCGTGACCACTTCTCGAGCAGCGGACGCTCCGAATACCCGTACGTGCCGGCCAGTTCGACCGCCTTGAGCGACACTGCCGTGCCGGTCCGGCCCGCCTTGGCCTTGGAGATCGACGCCTCGAGGGAATTGGGCTTCTTGTTGTCGGCCATCCACGTCGCCCGGAGGGCGAGCAGATACGCCGCTTCCCAATCTGCCTCGAGCGCCAGGAACTCGGCCGCCGCAGCATGCTGATTGTTGGCGGGAACGTCGTACGACACCTCGACGCCGGCGTCCTTCAGGATCACCCGCAACTCCTCGAGCACCGCGCGGCCGAGACCGACGGCCATGCCTGCCACGATCGGACGGGTGTTGTCGAAGGTCTGCATGACCCCGGCGAAACCCTTTTCGGCATTCACCTCGGGTGAGCCGAGGATGTTGTCCTTGGGGATGCGGCAGTTGTCGAGCAGCAGGACCGCAGTGTCGGACGCCTTGATGCCGAGTTTGTGTTCGAGCCGGGCGACGCTGAGACCCGGTGCTTCCCGCGGCACGACGAACGACTTGATCGCGGCCCGGCCCTGGGACTTGTCCACGGTCGCCCACACGACGACGTGCGTCGAGCGCTCGCCCGCGGTGACGAAGATCTTCTCGCCGTTGAGAACCCACTCGTCGCCGTCGAGCACGGCGGTGGTGGTCACCGCTGCGGAGTCGGACCCGAATCCGGGCTCGGTGATCGCCATCGAGGCCCACACCTTGCCGAAGCGCTCGAGTTGCTCATCGGTGGCGACGGCTGCGATGGCGGAGTTGCCCAGGCCCTGATAGGGGATCGACAACGTGAGGCCGACGTCGCCCCAGCAGGTTTCGATCACATTGAGGAGGCCGGCCATGTTGCCGCCGTTGAGATTTCCGGACGCTTCCGTCTTGGCCTTCGCGTCGCGTCCGAGGGTTGCGCCCGCGGTGCCTTGACCCGAATCGTTGAGGCCCTCGACCATGGCCGCCATCGTGTCGAGCTCGACGGGGTATTCGTGCTCGGCGAGATCGTATTTGCGGGAGATCGGACGGAAGATCTGCGCGGCGACCTGGTGGGCCTGGTTCGCGGAAGCCTTGAGCTTCTTGGGAAGTTCGAGATTGATCATCACAGGTTCCTTGTTCGGATCGGGCCGCTCAGATGAGGACGACGCCTTCGGCGACACCGATGGCACGCAGGTCGCGGTACCAGCGCTCGACGGGATGTTCCTTCGTGAAACCGTGGCCACCGAGCAGCTGCACGCCGTCGAGGCCGATCTTCATGCCCTTGTCCGTCGCGAGCTTGCGGGCGAGCGCGGCCTCGCGGGCGAACGACAGGCCCTGCTCCGCGCGCGATGCGCCGCGCAGGGTCACCAGACGCATGCCGTCCAATTCGATCTTGATGTCGGCGACCATGAATGCGACGGCCTGACGATTGCTGACCGGTTCGCCGAACGCGTGCCGCTCGTTGACGTAGGGGATCACGTAGTCGAGCACCGCCTGGGAGGTGCCGAGTGCGAGCGACGCCCAGCCGAGGCGCGAGAGCCGCACGGCGTCGGCGTACTGCTCGGCGCGCACGTCCGGGTTCTCGTCGCCGAGCAGGGCGGACTGCGGAACCGCGACGTCCTCGAGCAGGAGACGTCCGAGTCCGGCGGCGCGCAGGCCCATGCTGGGGTCCGCCTCGATGACGACGCCCTTGCTCTTCGCCTCCACGATGAAGAACGACGGCTTTCCGTCGAGTTCCGCTGCGACGATGAAAAGTTCGGCGCTACCCGCGGCCGGTACGAGCGCCTTGACTCCGTTGAGGCGGTAACCGCTGGGGGAGCGGACCGCCTTGGTCTGCAGGGCGAACGGGTCGAACAGAGCACGCGGTTCCGCGACCACCACCGACGCCTGGGGGACGTCCTCGCTCGCGAATGCGGGAAGGTAGGTCTGCTGCTGCTCGTCGGTGCCCCACTGGGTCAGCGCGACGGCGACACCGCTCGGGGCGAGGATCGGAAGTGCGAGACCCATGTCGCCGTGCGCAAGCGCTTCGGCGACCAGGGAGTTGGTGACGACGCCGCGTTCGGTGGCGACACCGTCGAACGCCTCGGGGACGTTGACCATGGTGATGCCGAGTTCGGCGGCGCGTGCGAGCAGGTCCGCGGGGGCGGCCGCGGCGGCGTCGGCGTCGTAGGCGGCCGGGCGAATGATCTCCGCGGCGAACTCGCGCACCGTTTCCGTGATCATCTGCTGATCGTCGGTGGGCGTGAGGTCGAAGAAGTCGGCGTTCTTCGCCGTCGTCAGGCGCTGCGGCGAACTGCCGCCCGAGACCTTCTTGAAGGTGCGGGTCGCGGCGCCGAGCGTCTTGAATCCGGTCTTCGTGGATTGGTACGTGACCCGGTCGATGGTCTGCCGGATGTTGTACCGATCGGCGAGTTCGGACCCGGTGATCCGCGTGAGAACGCGCATCGCGGCACCCATGGCGTCGCGTTTGAACGGGTTCAGACCCACGGCGGACGTGTCGCGAGGTGTGTTCCGGGGCACGCTGTCTTGCTTGCTCATGATCACCAGAGGTTTCTCGATGCGGGAGCGGACGGTGACCTATCTTACTTCTGAGTAAGGTCCGGTGTCTACTTTTCGGTAAGTTCTTTCCCGATCCCGCATCGCCACCCGGTCACCTCACGGCCGCAGGCGCCCGACCACCTCGTCCTGCAGGTGCCCGTTCGTCGCGACCGCGCTGCCGCCGTGTGGTCCGTCGGCGCCCTCGAGATCGGTGAACCGGCCGCCGGCCTCGCGCACCAGTACGTCCAGTGCCGCAAGATCCCACAGCGACACCTCCGGCTCGAGCGCGATCTCGAGCGCGCCTTCCGCCAGCAGGCAATACGAGAAGAAGTCGCCGTAGGCGCGCACCCGCCACACGTCGTCGGTGAGGCCGATGAACTGCTCGCGCACGCCCCGCTCCCGCCAGCCCGTCAGGCTCGAGAAACTCAGTGACGACGCCTCGAGTGCGCGTACCTGCGACACCGTGATGCGCCGAGGTTCTCCCGAGTCGTACGAGACGAAAGCGCCCGCGCCCGCTGCCGCCCACCACCTCCGGTTCAGGGCCGGCGCGCTCACCACGCCGACCACGGGCACTCCGTCGTCGAGCAGAGAGATCAGTGTGGCCCACACCGGCACGCGCCGAACGAAGTTCTTGGTGCCGTCGATGGGATCGACGACCCACTGGCGGCCGGAGAACACCGCGTCGCCGCCGAACTCCTCGCCGAGCACCGCATCGCCGGGCCGCTCGGCCCCGAGAACCTCCCGCATCAGCCGTTCGACGGCGAGGTCGGCGTCCGACACCGGGGTCAGATCGGGCTTGTCGTCGACCTCGAGGTCGAGTGCGCCGAAGCGGTTGCGGGTGATCGCATCCGCTTCGTCGGCGAGGCGGAGAGCAAGGTCCAGATCTGCGGTGTAGTCGGTGGGCATGCAGCAAACGCTAGCGGCTACCCTTGAAAATCGTGCACCCCGATGTTTCTGCAGACCTGGCCGAGCTCGATACGACCCTCCGCACCGTGGAGTCCGTCCTCGATGTCGAGGAGTTGCGCCGCCGGATCGACGAACTCGAGCACCAGGCCGCGGATCCCGAGTTGTGGAACAACCAGGAGCACGCGCAGAAGGTGACCAGCGAGCTGTCCCACGCGCAGGGCGAGTTGCGGCGTGTCGAGAATCTGCGCGAGCGCCTCGACGATCTGCCCGTGCTCTACGAACTCGCCGAAGGCGAAGAAGGTGACGCCGCCGTCGCGGCACACGCCGACGCCGACGCCGAGCGTGCGAGCCTGCGTGTCGACATCCAGGCGATGGAGGTGCGCACGCTGCTGTCGGGCGAGTACGACCAGCGCGACGCCCTCGTCAACATCCGTGCGGGTGCCGGTGGCATCGACGCGGCGGACTGGGCCGAGATGCTCATGCGTATGTACGTCCGGTGGGCGGACAAGCACGGCTACGGCGTCGAGGTCTACGACACCTCGTACGCGGAGGAAGCAGGCATCAAGTCGGCGACCTTCGCCGTCAAGGCGCCGTACACCTACGGGACGCTCTCGGTCGAGATGGGAACGCACCGGCTCGTGCGCATCAGCCCGTTCGACAACCAGGGCCGTCGTCAGACGTCCTTCGCGGAGGTCGAGGTGCTTCCCGTGGTGGAGACCACCGACCACATCGAGGTCGACGAGAACGACGTCCGCGTCGACGTCTACCGCTCGTCCGGCCCGGGTGGCCAGTCGGTCAACACCACCGACTCCGCCGTGCGACTGACCCACATCCCGACCGGCATCGTCGTCACCTGCCAGAACGAGAAGTCGCAGTTGCAGAACAAGGTTGCCGCGATGCGCGTGCTGCAGGCCAAGCTGCTCGAGCGCAAGCGCAAGGAAGAGCGCGCCGAGATGGACGCGCTCAAGGGCGACGGCGGCAGCTCGTGGGGCAACCAGATGCGGTCGTACGTGCTGCACCCGTACCAGATGGTCAAGGACCTGCGCACCGAGTACGAGGTCAACAACCCGTCCGCTGTGCTCGACGGAGATATCGACGGTTTCCTCGAAGCCGGAATCCGCTGGCGGATGCGGGAGGAACAGAAGTCGTGAGTGGGGGCGAGAGGCGGTCGCATGGTGTTTCCCGGGAGTAGTCTTCTCGACTGGCTCTCGAGCAACGGGCTGCTGATCGTCCTGACCGTGCTGGGTGCGACCTTGATCGCCCGGTTCGTGTCGTGGGGCGGCGGGCGGATCACCCGGCGTATCGACGAGAGCTACGAGCAGTCCGACGACCTCGTCCGGTCGGAGGCCACCAAGCATCGCCACTCGATGGCGCAGGTCATCACGTGGATGCTGATCTCGTTCATCTACATCGTCGCGACGCTGAAGGTGTTCGACCATCTCGAATTGCCGCTCGGCACCCTGGTGGCGCCGGCGACCGTGATCGGTGCCGCGCTCGGTTTCGGTGCCCAGCGCATCGTCCAGGACATCCTCGCGGGATTCTTCATCATCACCGAACGGCAGTACGGGTTCGGCGACACCGTCCAGATCTCCGTGACCGGCGCCTCCGAGGACGCGGTGGGCACCGTCGAAGACGTGACGCTGCGAGTCACGCGCGTCCGGAGCACCGCCGGCGAAGTGATCATCGTGCCGAACGGGCAGATCAACAAGGCGGTCAACCTGTCGAAGGACTGGGCGCGGGCCGTGGTCGACGTACCCATTCCCGTCAGCGCCGACATCTCCGATGTCACCGACATCCTGCGAGAGGTGGGAGTCGCGGCCTACAACGACGCCCGCGTGCGCGAACTGCTTCTGGACGAACCGAGCGTGATGGGTGTCGAGAGCCTCGAGGTCGATCAGCTGAGCGTGCGGATGGTGGCGCGCACCCTCCCCGGCAAGCAATTCCAGGTGGGGCGCCTGCTGCGTGCACGGATCGCACGTGCTCTGCGAGTCCAGGGGATTACCGTTACACCGCAACTCGGTACCGCAAGCGTCGTCGACCGGTCGGAGGCCGCCCCATGAGCGACGAGAAGCGGTTCTGGTCGCGCATCCCGTCTCACCTGTTCGGTGGAAAGGTCCGCACCGCAACGCTCGGGCTGTGTGTGCTGTGGCTCGCGCTGTGGATGCTCTACCTGTTCCTCAACCAGCCCGACAAGCCTGCCGAAGTTCCCCCGTCGGCGGTGATCATCTCCGAGACGCCCTACGTTCCGTATGTGCCTCCGGCGTCGACCGCACCGACGGCGACGACACTGCCTCCGACGGCGACCACCTATCCGTCCGGGACCGGCACCCCGCCGTCCGTGACGACGACGGTGCCGCCGAACCCGGGCGTGCCGACCGCCACGAGGACCGAACCTGCTCCGCCGGCACCCACGACCGGCACGACCACGACGACCAGGCAGATGCCCTTCGATCTGCAGATTCCGGGACTCCCGAGCGTGGACGAGCAGAGCGACACCTCGGAGACCGGTGGGCCGGAGCAGTAGATCACCGTCCGGTAACGGCTAGCATGGCGTCGTGATCCGGCTGGAGAATGTGTCCAAGTCCTACAAGACGTCCACGCGTCCTGCCCTCGACAACGTGTCCGTCGAAGTGGAGAAGGGCGAGTTCGTGTTCCTCATCGGGCCGTCCGGCTCCGGTAAGTCGACGTTTCTGCGTCTGCTGCTGCGGGAGGACCGGCCGACGAGCGGAGAAATCCACGTCGCGGACTTCCACGTCAATCGGCTGTCCGGTCGCCGGGTGCCGAAACTGCGGCAGAACCTCGGCTGCGTCTTCCAGGACTTCCGGCTGCTGCAACGCAAGACCGTCGCCGAGAACATCTCCTTCGCTCTCGAGGTGATCGGCAAACCCCGCACGGTGATCGAGCGCACCGTCCCCGAGGTTCTCGACCTCGTCGGGCTCTCGGGTAAAGCCGACAGGCTTCCCGCGGAACTGTCCGGCGGCGAGCAACAGCGCGTCGCGATCGCGCGGGCGTTCGTCAACCGTCCGCTCGTGCTGATGGCCGACGAGCCCACCGGCAACCTCGACCCGGAAACCAGCCAGGACATCATGCTGCTGCTCGAGCGCATCAACCGCACCGGCACCACGGTCCTGATGGCGACGCACGATCACCACATCGTCGACTCGATGCGGCGACGGGTCGTCGAACTCGATCTCGGGCGGCTCGTCCGCGATGAGGCACGCGGCGTGTACGGCGTCGGCCGCTAGCACCAGTCCCGCTCCCGCCTTCCACCCGGCAACCGAAGGATCCCCCACCCGATGCGTGCCAGTTTCCTGTTCAGCGAGGTCACCACCGGCCTGCGCCGAAACCTCACCATGACGATCGCGATGATCCTCACCACCGCGATCTCTCTCGCGTTGTTCGGAGCCGGCCTGCTGGTGGTCCAGATGGCGGGCAAGACGCAGCAGATCTTCCTCGACCGCGTGGAAGTGCAGGTGTTCCTCACCGAAGACGTCTCCTCACTCGACCCGGAGTGCGAGCAGGAGATCTGCAGCACGCTGCGCAGCGACATCGAGAACACCGACGACGTCGTCTCGGTGCAGTACCTCAGCCGCGACGACGCGGTGGCCGACGCGACGGATCGCGTGTTCGCGGACCAGCCCGAGCTCGCCGAACTCGTGAGCGCCGACAGCTTCCCCGCATCGTTCAAGATCAAGATGTCGGACCCGGACCGGTTCGCCATGATCCAGGACGAATTCGGGACGCGACCCGGAGTCGACAGCGTCCTCAACCAGCAGGACCTCGTCGAGCGGCTGTTCGGCGTGCTCGGCGGTATCCGCAACGCCGCCTTCGCCATCGCGACCATCCAGGCGATCGCGGCGGTGCTGCTCATCGCCAACATGGTGCAGATCGCGGCGTTCACCCGCCGGACCGAGGTGGGCATCATGCGGCTGGTCGGCGCGACCCGCTGGTACACCCAGCTGCCGTTCCTGCTCGAGGCCGTGGTTGCCGCGGTGGTCGGTGCCGCGCTGGCGATCGGGGGGCTCTTCGCAGCCAAGAGCATGTTCGTCGACGACATGCTCTCCGAGGTGTACGACGCGAACATCGTCGCCCGCATCACCGACAGCGACGTCCTGTTCATCGCGCCGTTCCTCGTTCTCGTCGGCGTGGGAATGGCGGCGTTGACCTCGTACGTGACCCTTCGCCTGTACGTGCGTGAATAACGAGTTGCCGCGGTTCCTATGCTGGACTGTGTTCTGTATCGACCGTTCGAGGACCGGAAGGGCCTGTAAGTGAAGGAAAAGGGCCGGAAGGTCATCGCGACCAACCGCAAGGCACGTCACAACTACGCCATCATCGACACCTTCGAGACGGGGATCGCTCTCGTCGGGACCGAGGTGAAGAGCCTCCGGGAGGGCAAGGCATCGCTCGTCGACGCATTCGCCACAGTCGACGACGGTGAGGTGTGGCTGCGCGGACTGCACATCCCGGAATACGGGCACGGCACATGGACCAACCATGCTCCGCGCCGCACCCGCAAGCTGCTGCTGCACCGCCGCGAGATCGACACTCTCGTCGGCAAGACCCGCGAGGGCAACCAGACTCTCGTGCCGCTGTCGATGTACTTCTCCGACGGCAAGGTCAAGGTCGAGCTTGCGCTCGCGCGCGGTAAGCAGGACTACGACAAGCGTCAGGATCTCGCGCGCCGGACTGCCGAACGTGAGGTGACCCGCGAACTGGGACGACGCGTGAAGGGTATGCGCCGCTGATCGCGGTCGCCCTCGCGCTGGTCGCGGCCCTCGCGTACGGGCTCAGCGACTTCGCGGGTGGAGCCTCTTCGCGTCGTGCCAGCGCCCTCGGCGTCGTCGCGGTCACCTATCCGATTTCTCTCCTGCTCGCGTTGGCGGTCGCGCCGCTCGTGGGCGGCGAACCGACCGTGTCGTCCCTCGGGTGGGGAGCCGTTGCGGGCGTCGCCGGGGGCATCGCGATCTGGTGGTTCTATCTGGCACTCGCGTCGGGCCCGATGTCGGTGGTGTCCCCGCTCACCGCGGTTCTCGTGGCGGGCATCCCGGTGGTCGTCGGCATCTCGCTCGGTGAGCGGCCGGGCGCACTTTCCTACGTCGGCATCCTCGTTGCCGTCGTGGCAGTCGCACTCGTCAGCTGGGAATCCGACGAGACCGTCGTCGGCACGGAACACCCGCGCTTCACCGCGAAGGTGGCGTGGCTGACCGTGGGATCGGGCGTCGCGTTCGCCCTGTCGTTCATCGCCCTCGGCCGGATCGAGGAGGGAACCGGGCTGTGGGGGCTCGCCGTATCGCGCGTGACCGCGACGCTCGTCGTGTGGTGTGTCATCGGTGCCGTCTGGCGCGGCGTGGTGTGGCCGACGAAATCGATGATGCCGGTCCTGATCGGGATCGGTGCGCTCGACGTCCTCGCGAACGGTGCCCTCATCTTCGCGTACCAGCAGGGCATGCTGTCCCTCGTGAGCGTCGTCGCAGCCTTGTATCCCGCCGCGACGGTCCTTCTCGCGATGATCGTGCTGGGCGAACGCGTGGGTCGGCTCCGGCTTCTGGGCATGGTCGCGGCCGGTGTCGCGGTCGGGCTGATCAGCGTCGCCGCGTAGCTTCCTGCTCCGCAGGTCACGGTTTTCCCCCGCCTATCCGGGGTAGTCGCCCGTGTGAAGGCGCATCCGCGCGAAATCACCGGCGAGGAGGAAGACCGTATGGCGTTACGCGAGGTGGGCGAGGAAGCAACGGCGACCGGCGAGCGCAAGGCCGCGGTGACGGATGTCGCCCGGTTGCTGAGCACCGTCGGAGCCCCCTTCCTGGCGGGCGGTCCGATCGCGCGGCGTCGCCCCGTGATGGGTCTGCTCGAGCGCATGAACTCCGACGCCGCGACCGTGCGCGAGGTCGCCCGGTTGCGCGGCCGATACGGCTCCGCCCCTTTGCCGATGAACATCGTCGGCCGTGACGTGGCGGTCGTGCTGTCGCCCACCGACGTCGACCGGATTCTGCGCACAGAGGCGGATGCGTTCACCGCGGCGAACCGCGAGAAAGAGGCGGCACTCCGGCCGTTCCAGCCGCGAGGCGTGCTGATCTCGCGGGGCGAGATGCGGGCGGAGCGCCGTTCGGTCAACGAGCGTGCCCTCGACACCGACCGTCCCCTGCATGGGCTGGCAGCGCCGTTCGAGGAGGCTGTGGCCGACGAAGCCGAGCGTCTTCTGCAAACCGCCCGTTCGACGGGGACTCTCGATGCGGAGCAGTTCACGGTCGCGTGGTGGCGGCTGGTCCGCAGGATCGTCCTCGGCGACGCCGCTCGCGACGACGACACACTCACGGACGAGCTGTGGACACTCCGGTCCAACGGAAACTGGTCGTTCGCACATCCCGTCCGGCACCGGTTGCGGGACAGATTCACGCAGCGTCTCCAGCACGCCGTCGAGGCGGCGCCGAGCGACAGCCTTGCCGGCGTCATTCGGGATATGCCGGTGAGCGCGTCCGTGGACGCGGTGGGGCAGATCCCGCACTGGCTGTTCGCCTTCGACGCCGCAGGAATGGTCACCGCCCGCACCCTTGCGGTACTCGCCACACATCCGGAACACCGCGAGCGCGCCCGAGACGACATCGCGAGCGGAGACCGGACACAGCCGAGGACCCTGGATTTCGTCCGCGCCTGCGTACTCGACACGACTCGCCTGTGGCCGACCACTCCGGCGATTCTGCGTGATTCCCTCGTCCGCACCGAATGGGAAGACGAGCGTGGCCGCTTCGCGATCCCTGCGGGAGCCGCGTTCGTGATCCTCGCGTCGGCCTTCCATCGCGATCCGGATGTAGTCCCCTTCGCCGATCGTTTCGACCCCGAGATCTGGCTCGACGGACGCGCCGAGGAGTATCCCGCTCTCGTGCCCTTCAGCGCCGGCCCGGCAGGGTGCCCCGGCCGGAACCTGGTGTTGTTCGTGACCAGCACACTGCTCGCATCGCTGCTCGACAAGGCGGATTTCACCCTCACCTCGGGGCAGCGCCTCCGCCCCGACGAGCCGCTGCCCGCGACTCTGAACAATTTCGGGCTCGAGTTTGCCGTGAAGTGAGGGCACCGCGGACGCAGAATGGACCGACGACCGGTTCGAGCCCTACGCGCACCCCGGAGATGAGCGATGACGCAAACCCCGACCCTGTCCGAGACCGTCGCGCGCAGGCTCCGTGACGAGTCGGTGGTGTGGCTGACCACCGTGAACGCGCAGTCCTCGCCGGTACCGACCCCGGTGTGGTTCCTGTGGACCGACGCCAGTTTCCTGGTGTTCTCCCAGCCCGGCACCCACAAGCTCGCCAACATCGCGGCGCACCCTCGCGTGGCGCTGAACCTCAATTCGGATGCATACGGCGGTGAGGTCGCGGTGTTCACCGGGCAGGCCGTCGTGGATGCCGGGGTCTCGGAGGACGAATGGAACACCTTCGTGGGCAAGTACGAGCGGCAGATCGCGTCCCTCGACTACACGCCGCTCGGCTTTCGTGACGATTACTCGGTCCCGATCCGGGTGACTCCGGTCCGGGTCCGCCAGTGGTAGCGGATGCGGTGTGAGCAGGCTCATTCCCTTCGGTCGGCGCTCTGCGACAATGAGAATGACAACGGACGGATTCGTCGCTAGAGTGGGTGGTCCTGCGGGGTTACACGACCTCGCAGGGACGTGCGGGGCTGAACGGTTTCGACTGCGTACGTTGAGCTAGGGGAAGCGTGTCGGTGCAGGCAAGAGACCACCGTAAGCGTCGCTGCAACCAATTAAGCGCCGAGACCACTCAGCGCGAGTACGCCCTCGCTGCCTAAGTAGCGATTGCGTCTCTGTCAGACCGGGTTTGCTCTCGACCCGGATCCTGGCATCGACTAGAGAGCTTTACCGTTCGGCTCGGTCGCGGAGTCGGATGGGACATCAAACAGCGACTGGGATCGTCATCTCGTCTTGTTCGCGGGAACGGGAGATCCAAGTAGAGACATAGCGAACTGCACACGGAGAAGCCCTGGCGAGGCGGCGGAGGACCCGGGTTCGATTCCCGGCAGCTCCACCGAAACCCCGGGTGGGAGACCTTTCGAGGTATCCCACCCGGGGTCCTTTTTTTGACGAGGGAAGGCTAGCTAGCTCGTCAGCAGATCCGTCATCTTGTCGAGGCATTGCTCGAGCCCTGCCTTCGACAGGTCGCGTGCCTGTTCATCCGCGTACCCGAACTCCGTGACGGTCAGCATTGTCCGGCCGTCGCTGCCCGGCACGAACGTGATGACGTGCCGCACGTCTTCGGGGACCCCGGGCGGGGATGCGACCCGCGTGCCCGACGCATCGGTGAAGGCGAGGTCGAACTCGAGGAGACTGGTCGGCTCGATCCTGCGGTAGGTCCAGGTATTGAACATGTCCTGTCCGCCGTACTCGGCCGGAGCGCGCATGCCGACCAGCGACGTGCCACCGACCCGGAAGTCGAGGTCCGCGACCGGCACGGTGAAACCGTGAGGTCCCCACCACCTCTTGACATGTTCCGGGTCCTGCCACGCGCGCCACACCTCCTCGGCGGGTGCACTGAACGTGCGGGTGCTGACGACATCGAAGGAATCGGGCACGGTGCCCTCCTGTCGGGGTGGATCGGACGCGGTCGTCGGGTATGACCTGCGGGTCGGGAAGAAATCATCGGATCCCGCGGCTGTGAGAACCGAATACGTGTGACCGCCGACGTCGACGGATGTTCCGCCGGCGGGTCGCTCGATGGATACAGTCGGCAGGCATGAGGACCGCCCCCGCTCCGCTGCCCCGTCTGCGCCTGGCGTCGGCCGTGTACCGATTCCGGGAAAGCCTGTTCGCGTTGCCCGCGCTCATCGTCGTCGCAGGCGTGGTCGCCGCGGAGGTGACCGCGGTGCTCGACCGAACCGTCGAGGACGCGGACTCGGCGCCGTGGACCGTGGACATGCAGACCAACGCGGCGACGTGGTTGCTCAGCACCGTCGCCGGCGCCACCATCACCACCGCGGGAGTGGTCTTCTCGCTGACGGTCGTGAGCCTGCAACTGGCGAGCAGTCAGTTCTCTCCTCGCGTGATGCGCTCGTTCATCCGGGATCGCTTCAGCCAGACCGTAATAGGCATGCTCGTCGCGACATTCGTGTTCTGCGTCCTCACCCTGCGTCACGTCGGTGGTGACGCCACGTCGCCCGCACCGAGCATCGCGATGACGGTGTCACTTGTCCTGACCGTCGCGACGGTGATGCTGATCGTCGCGTACCTCGACCGGCTTGCACACCGGCTACAGGTCGGCGAGGTGGTCCGGTCCATCAGCAACGAAGCGGACCTGGTGATCGAGGCGATGACCCGTGCGGCAGAACGGGAAGTCCCGGCCGGGCCGGTGCGGTTCGACGAGTCCGCAGACGACGTCACAGTGCTGGCCCATGCGGACGGGTGGGTCTCGCAGGCGCCGACCGAGTACATCCTCCACGCGATCCCGCCGTCGACGGTCGTGCGACTCGAGACGCGACCGGGCGCGTATATCCACCGCGGCGAAGTTCTCATGCGCATTCACCCCGCACCGCAGGACGCCGAACGTGTACGCGCCCGCCTCCTCGCCACGGTCACGATCGGCGACGCCCGAACCATGCAGCAGGATTTCGACTTCGGACTGCGGCAACTCGTCGACATCGCGTTGCGCGCGCTCAGTCCCGCGATCAACGACCCCACGACGGCAATCGAGGTCGTTCTGCGACTGGGCAGTCTGCTGCGAATCGTCCTCGTTGCACCGGAGCAGGAAGTGTCGGTGGGTGGCCCCGACGGGCGGGTGCTGGTGCGACCGTGGCTGCTCTCGCCCGACGAATACATCGGGCATGCGTTCGACGAGATCCGTCGCACCAGTGCCGGTCAGGTGCATGTGACGCTGGCGCTGATCCGGGTGTTGCGGATGCTGGTCGAGCACGTCCGTGACGCGGGCCGGCCCGAGCATGTGCCCGCCCTCGAGCGGCAGATCCGGATGGTTCTCGAAACCGCCTCCGACCGCACCGACATTCACCCGGAGGATCTGGCGCTGCTCGAGGCGGTGGCCCGGTCCGCGGTCGATCCGGCCGAGCACCGTCTCGACTGATCGCCCAGCTTACGTCGGTGGGTACTCCGCGCATGCGTAGCTGATCTTGTGGGCAAGAACAGATTTCGACGGCACTGGTCGGTTGTCCGAGTGGCGCCGACGACCGAACAGAGGTAGAAAGAATAGGTCTTCTCCGGCGCGATCGCGCCGGGAGACCCGGGTACAGCCAGTTGCCCGCCTGTCTGGGGTTCTCTCCCGGAGCGGGCTTACCCGTCCTCATCGAGGCGGTTCTCCAGTCAGGCACAGAGGTCGTATCGAGCTATTGCCCTGAAAGGACCACCCGGTCGAGATGAGTGATTCCACGTTTTCAGCTATCGGCACGTCGTCTGGTTCGTCCTCGGACCCTGTTCGCCATACCAGCCGAAGCGGATCGATGAGTACAGCAGAGATCAAAGCGCGCCTCGCGGTCATGTTCGGCGACGCCGACGAGGCCTCGTCCTCCGCAGAGGATGGGGATTCCCGGTAAGTACGAAGTGGATCGGGACGTCCGGTCGCCTCACGGCGAAAGGCATATCGCAGCTCCAGCCCAACGGAACTCTGCGACGGCAACGGGATTGAGCCCGGGGGACACGGTGCCGTCCCGATCCGCCCCGTTCAACACACTCTCGTTCCGCGGTATTCCGGGTACGCGGGTGTGATCCCGATCAACAGGGACCGGCGACATCGTGTGCCGCCGACCGGTCTACTGCCACGAACACACCGGAAGGGCCCGGCATCGTGCCGGGCCCTTCCGTGCGTGGGCTACGAGTTACCGCCGCCGCTGTTCTCGCCTCCGCGGGCCTTGGCCTCGGTCGGCTGCGCCTGGGCGCCCTTGCTGCCGGCCTCGCTGGGATCGGCACTGTTCTGGTCGCCGAAGCTTCCGGTGCCGGCCTCGCCTCCGCGACGGGCCTGATCTTCGGTGTCCTCACGATTGCCGAACTGTCCGGGATTGTTCGAATCTGCCACTGGTACAGCTCCTTTCGGATGAACTTCCTGTCTTGCGAGAGCCCTCATTGCGGCTCGTTCGGATCTATACCCGAGTCGCCGGGGCATACACGCGAGACCGGAGATTTTTTTCGGGTCCGGCGCAACGGGGCGTGGGATGCCGCCGTGCATTGGTTGGACAGTGTTTGGCATACACGCCACCGGCTATGCCTTCGGAATGCACTGGTTCGACACGCGCTGTGTAGAAGGAGGCCGACGATGACAGAAGAAGATCTGTTCGGGCGAATCGAACAGTTGGTCCAGCGGGAGCAGGAGTTGCGCAGGCAATCAGGAAGCGACGGGGTCACCGGCGAGGACCGCGAGGAACTGCGCATGGTGGAGCAGCGTCTCGATCAGTGCTGGGATCTGCTGCGGCAACGGCGGGCAAAAGCGGAGTTCGGCGGAGACCCCGACGATGCGGAGCCGCGCCCGGCAGGAGAGGTCGAATCCTACCGTCAATAGGCGCGGTTGTTCGCGTGAAAACGTGTGGCGCACCGCGGTTTACGTGACGAGGACTCTTCGGTCTCGTGATGTGGGCCGACGGGCCCCTCGGCTGGTCGACCCGGGCGGGGACAGCCCGCCCGGGTCTGGATCGGGTTGCGGGGATCAGGACATCGCCGGCCCGGCCTGGGACGAGCCTGTGATCTGCGCGAGGAATTCGTGACAACGACGTGCGCGCTCGGAATCTTCGGCCATGACCTGCTCGAAGAATGCGGCGATGTCGTCGAGGCCGGCATTTTTCGCGTCGCGCACATACTGGCCGTAATCGTGACCGGCCTTGAGCGAGTGGTATTGCACCGAGATCAAATCGAAACTGACGTCGTCGAATCCGGTTTCACCGGTAGCCATGGCTGCCTCCTTGGTCGAGATGGGAACGGTCACGCGCCGCATACCCAGGTGCGGGGCGGCTATGCGGCACCGCCGCGTCCTGCATCCTCGGTGACGAGTTTCCGCTGTTCTCGCCGCCGCGGGCCTTGGCTTCGGTGGGTTGCGCCTGCGCGCCCCTGCTGCCCGGCCTCGCTGGGATCGGCACTGTTCTTGTCGCCGAATCTTCCGGTGCCGGCTTCGCCACCGCGACGGGCCTGTTCTTCGGTGTCCTCACGGTTGCCGAACTGTCCGGGGTTGTTCGAATCAGGCATCGGTACTTCTCCTTTCGGATGATCGTCGTTCGGTCCGAGAGCCCTCTCGCGGCGTCTCGCCCGCCGCGGTACCCGGCACGTGAGGGGCTACACCCGTCGTTCGAATCGTGTTCTGTTGGCTCTCGATCAGGGGTGTACCTCGCGCATGCCTCGGCGCACACGGGCAAGATGAGACCTATACCGTCGACGAGGAGGTCACATGGCGCACGAACGAGCGGGGCAGCGGGCGACTGCGGAGGATCTGGAAGACCTCGCACACTTGGTCACCGCGTACTACACCGTGAAACCGGACCCGGAAGACCCACTGCAGCAGGTGGCATTCGGAACGTCCGGGCATCGCGGTTCGAGCCTCGCCGGTGCGTTCAACGAAGACCACATTCTCGCCACCACGCAGGCGATCGTCGAATACCGCGCGGGGCAGGGCACCGGGGGACCGCTGTTCCTCGGCCGCGACACGCATGCACTGTCCGAACCCGCGTGGGCCACCGCGCTCGAGGTGCTCGTCGCCAACGACGTCGAAGTCGTCATCGATTCCCGCGATCGTTACACCCCGACGCCTGCGGTCAGCCATGCGATCCTGCGGCACAACGCAGGGGCAGGCCACCGTGCAGACGGGATCGTGGTGACCCCCTCCCACAACCCTCCGCGCGACGGCGGCTTCAAGTACAACCCGCCGTCGGGTGGTCCTGCCGACAGTGACGCGACCTCGGCGATCGCGGCACGCGCCAACGAACTGCTCGCCGCCGGACTCGCCGGAGTGAAACGGGTTTCGGTGGCTTCCGCCCTGGGCGGGGCAGGGCGATACGACTTCCTCGCGACCTATATCGACGACCTGCCGAACGTCGTCGACCTCGGTGCGATCCGCGCCGCAGGACTGCGCATCGGTGCCGATCCCATGGGCGGCGCGAGCGTCGACTACTGGGGCGAAATCGCCGAACGGCACGATCTGGACCTGACGGTCGTGAACCCCCTCGTCGACGGAACCTGGCGTTTCATGACACTCGACACCGACGGCAAGATCCGCATGGACTGCTCGTCGCCCAATGCGATGGCGTCCATGATCGAGGCGCGTCACGATTTCGACCTGGCGACCGGCAACGACGCCGACGCCGATCGGCACGGCATCGTCACTCCGGACGCCGGTCTGCTCAATCCGAATCACTACCTCGCGGTGGCCATCGACTACCTGTTCCGGAACCGGCCCGGGTGGTCTGCCGAAAGTAAGGTCGGCAAGACCCTGGTCAGCTCGTCGATGATCGACCGGGTCGCCTCGGGTCTCGGCCGGTCCCTGCTCGAGGTACCGGTCGGTTTCAAGTGGTTCGTGCCCGGCCTGCTCGACGGCTCGCTGGGTTTCGGAGGTGAGGAGAGTGCGGGTGCGTCGTTCCTCCGGCACGACGGCTCGGTCTGGACCACCGACAAGGACGGCATCGTCCTGGCTCTGCTCGCTGCCGAGATCACGGCCGTCGCGGGCAAGAGCCCCTCGCAGTACTACGGAGACCTCGCGGCCCGGTACGGCAGTCCGTCGTACGCCCGGGTCGACGCACCGGCGACGCGCGACCAGAAGGCGGTGCTCGCGAAACTGTCTCCCGACCAGGTCGACGCCACCGAACTCGCCGGCGAGCCGATCACCGCGACGCTCACCACCGCCCCGGGCAACGGGGCCCCTATCGGTGGCCTGAAGGTGACCACGGAGAACGCATGGTTCGCCGCCCGGCCCTCCGGGACCGAGGACGTCTACAAGATCTATGCGGAGTCCTTCCGGGGACCGGAGCACCTCGCGGAGGTACAGCAGGCGGCCCGGGACCTCGTCTCGTCGGTCCTGTCCTGATCGGTCCCGTCCCGGTCGGCGTGCGGCGCGGGGATCCGCAGCGCCGGCCGGGTCGTGCGCGTAGCTAACATCGTGGGCATCATGCGTACACGTGAGGCGGCGTTGCCGCGGGAGATCTGGGTTCTGGTCGCGGCGAGTTTCGTCATCGCGCTCGGCTTCGGCCTCGTCGCCCCGGCACTTCCGCAATTCGCACGCAGCTTCGACGTGGGAGTGACCGCCGCATCGGTCGTGATCTCGGCGTTCGCCGCGATGCGCCTGATATTCGCCCCGTTCAGCGGGCGGCTCGTCCAGAAGCTGGGGGAGCGGCCCATCTACATCACGGGGCTGCTCATCGTGGCCGTCTCGACCGGCGCGTGTGCCTTTGCGGAAACCTACTGGCAGCTGCTCGTCTTCCGGGGGCTCGGCGGTATCGGCTCCACGATGTTCACGGTGTCGGCACTGGGCCTGCTGGTGCGTATCGCGCCGCCCGATGCCCGTGGTCGCGTCTCGGGCCTGTACGCCACCAGCTTCCTGCTCGGAAATATCTTCGGCCCCCTCGTGGGCGGCGCTCTGACAGGCCTCGGTCTGCGGGCACCGTTCCTGATCTACGCCGTGGCCCTGCTGATCGCCGCCGCTGTGGTGGGCGTGATGTTGCGCTCGTCGCACCTGGCGCAGCCCACCACGGGCGAAGGGCTCCGGATCATGGGGTTGCGGGAAGCGCTGGGCTCCCCGATCTACCGCGCCGCTCTCGGTTCGAACTTCGCCAACGGCTGGGCCGTGTTCGGGGTGCGCGTCGCGATGGTGCCGCTCTTCGTCGTCGAAGCCCTGGGGCAGGGAGAGGCGTTCGCAGGCATCGCTCTCACCGCATTCGCCGTGGGCAATGCTGTCGTGCTCATCCGCGCGGGCAGGTGGTCCGACCGGTACGGACGGCGGCCGTTCGTCCTCGCCGGACTGATGATCTGCGGTGTCGGCACCATCGTGATGGGACTGACCGAGAGCGTGGCGCTCTTCCTCATCACGTCGTTCGTGGCAGGGCTAGGGTCGGGTCTGTCGAACCCGTCACAGCAGGCCGCGGTCGCCGACGTCGTCGGCAGCAAGGCGCGCGGTGGCCCAGTCCTCGCCACGTTCCAGATGACGGCAGACGTCGGCACGGTGATCGGGCCGGTCGTGGCGGGACTGCTCGCCCAGCACCTGTCGTTCTCGACGGCGTTCGCCGTGACGGGCGTGATCATGCTGGTCGCTGCGGTTCCGTGGTTCCTCGCCGGCCGCCGCACCCCCGACCGCATCGCCCCGGCGGACGAGGTGATCAAGGACACTGGCAGCTGAGCACGGGATCGGTAGTGTCGAACCTGTGTGGATTCGCATCGTCTCGACGGCTGCGCGCGTGGGTTTGGCAGCCGTGTGGCTGGTGTCGGGGTGGAGCAAGTTCTCCGACCCCACGCAGACCGTAGTCGCGGTACGGGCGTACCAACTCCTTCCCGCCGACCTGGTGCGGCCGTTCGCCGCAGTCTTCCCGGTGGTCGAACTCATCCTGGGACTGTTGCTGCTCATCGGGCTGGCGGTACGCCCGGCGGCGGTGGCGAGTGCGATAGGCCTGGTAGTGCTCATCGCGGCGATTGCCTCGGCATGGGCGCGCGGCTTGTCGATCGATTGCGGATGCTTCGGTGGTGGTGGCACCGTCGCCGACGCCGGCGCGTGGGATTACGCCTCCGAGATCCTGCGAGACCTGGGATTCCTCGCGGCAGCCGTCTGGCTCATGGTGTTCCCGCGCACCCCCGCCGCGCTGGGCCCCGGATCGCGGACGCTCTCAGTGCGTCCTCAGCCCACAGTGGCAGAGTGAACCCGGACATTCTCCGACGAACAAAGGGCAGAAGTCGTGAATGCGAAGAAGGTCAAACCGGTGAAGTACACGCCGGAACCGACGTCGAACAAGTTCACCTACATCCTCGGCGGCGTCGCTGTCGTGGTGATCGCCGCGCTCGTCATCGGCGGCGTGCTGTGGACCTCGGGCGGTAGTGACGCCCGGAACGACGGATACGGGACGGTGCAGAACGCCGCGGTGGAGGTGAGCCTCGACGACGGAGCGATTCTCCTCGGTCGGCCCGACGCCGCGGCCACCATCGATCTGTACGAAGACCCGATGTGCCCGTACTGCGCCGAACTCGAGCACAAGCACTCGCAGGAACTCGCCCAGGCGATCGACAACGGCGAGGTTGCTGTCCGGTACCACATCCTTGCGTTCCTCGACCGGCTGTCCAGCAGCGGCGATTACTCGACACGTTCTGTGGCCGCAGCGCAGTGCGTCGCGGAAAGCGGTGACGCGGTGGTCTTCTCCAAGTTCCACGACACGCTCCTCTCGCCCGATACGCAGCCGGCGGAGGGCGGCGACAGCGACCTCGACAACGCTGCACTCGCGCAACTGGCACGCGATGCGGGCGCATCCGACGAAACCGTGCAGTGCATCGCCGACGGAGCCCGCGTGGAGCAGGCGGCCGCCGACGCGGAGGCCGGTCGGCAGAAGCTTGCTACGACCGGCGCGACCGGCACGCCTGCCGTGATCTACAACGGCACCGTCATCGATGCCCTCGGCAACGAGAACTGGATCGCCGAACTGTCCGGATAGCGGCGCGGTGGGAGGCCCCGGCAGGGCGCCTCCCACCGTTCCCCCGCCGACCAGGCGATTTGTTGGCGGCGAGCGCAATGGTGTAACTTTCTTTCAGCGCACGGGGTTGCCCCCGACGCGCAGAAAATGGATACGGGGCTATGGCGCAGCTGGTAGCGCACCACACTGGCAGTGTGGGGGTCAGGGGTTCGAGTCCCCTTAGCTCCACGTAACCCGAACACAAACTTGCCCCGCCTGATGGCGGGGCAAGTTTCGTTTGTGGGTGGGTCGATGAGGTCGACTCGTTCATCGCTCACCGTGCACCCCGTAGTCAGCTTCGCGGAGTCGCCGCCACTTCAGAGATACCGGCCCGTGATGCTGTCAGCGTCCGCGGCGATCTCGTCCGGCGTTCCCGTGGCGGTGATGCGTCCCCCTGAGGTGCCCCCTCCCGGACCGAGGTCGATCACGTAGTCGGCGTTGCGGATCATGTCGAGATCGTGCTCGATGATGACGACGGTGGCGCCGCGGACGATGAGACGGTCGAGCACACGGAGAAGCGTCTGCACGTCGAGGGGATGCAGTCCGATCGAGGGCTCGTCCAGCACGAACAGGGTGTCGTGCTGATCTCGGTCGATGTCGGCGGAGAGCTTGAGCCTTTGTGCCTCACCACCGGAAAGGGTCGTGGTCGCTTCACCGAGGGTGAGATACCCGAGGCCGAGGTCCGCGAGCACCCGGAGCCGGCTGTGCACCTTTCTGAGGTCGGCGAGTTCGGGAAGGGCCTGTTCGACGGTGAGCCGGAGTACCGCGGGTAGCGAGAGTGCTTCTCGTTGCTCTCCGTCGGCATGGCGCACGGTGCGGACGATGTCGTGGGCAGCGGCGTTGTAGCGGGCCCCCTCGCATCCGGGACAGACGATGTCGACGTCGGGGAGGAACTGCACGTCGAGAGAGATCTGCCCGGTGCCGTCGCAGTCCGGGCACCGCAACGACCCGGTGTTGTAGGAGAAATCGCCGGCTTTCAGGCCGCGTTCCTTCGCGTCGGGGGTGGCGGCGTACGCGCGCCGCAACTCGTCGAGGACGCCGCTGTAGGTGGCCACGGTCGAACGGACGTTCAGTCCGATGGGCGCGGCGTCGACGACCGCAACGCTGCCGATGCCGGCGGGATCGATGCTCGTCACGTGTGGGGGAAGCCTGTTCCCCGCGGCGACCGCGGTGAGGGCCGGGACGAGGCTCTCGAGGATCACGGTCGTCTTACCCGAACCGGACACGCCCGTGACAGCGGTGAGTCGTCCTTTGGGCAGGTCGACGTCGAGGGCATGGACCGTGTGGATCGGGGTGGTGGACATCCGGATATGCCCGTGATCGAACACCGCACCGGCCTCGGCCAGTGAACGGACAGGCTCGTGCACCGTGTCCGTGAGGAACGGCGCGATACGGGACCGTGGGTTGCCCTCGAGTTCCGGCAGCGTGCTGGATGCGATGACGGTGCCGCCCTCTGCGCCGGAGCCGGGACCGATCTCGATGAGCCAGTCCGCTTCCCGGAGGACCTGGGTGTCGTGGTCTACGACCACGACGGAGTTCCCGTCCGCGAGCAGCTTCCTGATGACCGCGATGAGCCCGTCGATGTTGGACGGGTGCATCCCGATGGAGGGCTCGTCGAGCACGTACAGAACGCCGGTGGTGCGATTGCGGACGGCGCGCGAGAGCTGCACGCGCTGACGTTCCCCCGTGGAGAGAGTCGACGACGCGCGGTCGAGGGTGAGGTAGCCCAGCCCGAGGCCGAGCAGCATCCGGGCGGTCTCGACCATCTGGGTGACGATGCTGTCCGCCATCGCCGTCATGTCCGCGGGCACGAGGGCCGGGAGAGTCCGAACCCAGGCCGTGACGTCTTCCAGGGTTTTCGCTGTCGCGTCGGCGAGGGATATTCCGTCGACGAGAGTCGAGCGGGCCCGGGTGCTGAGTCTCGTGCCCTCGCAGGCCGGGCAGGTCTGCACGCTCAGGAATCGCTCGATCCGTCCGAGGCCCTTCTCCGTCTCCGCCTTCTTCAACGCTTCGACGACGGACTGGTGGGCATTGCGGTAGGTGACGTTGAGGTCGAACAGCTTCCCGTTCTTCGACGGGTACAGGATCGAGCGCTTCTCCTCCGGGCCGGCGAACACGATCTTCCGTTCCTGCTCGGTGAGTTCGGCGAACGGCACCGTGGTGCGGACACCCATCTCGGCGACAACTTTCGGGTTCGCCACGAGTCCGAACATGCCCCAGGGCGCGACCGCGCCCTCGTCGATGGTCAGCGACTCGTCCGGGACCAGGGTGGTGTCGTCGACGTCGCGCACGATGCCGGTACCGCCACAACGCTCGCACGCGCCTTCGCTGTTGAACGCGAAGGACTCGGCGCTCGGCGGGCCGAACACGACCCCGCACACCGGGCAGGTCAGTGGCAGATCGCGGGCGACATCGATCGTGGGTTCCATCAGGTGCCCGTTGGGACACCGATGGTGGCCGAGGCGGGAGAAGATCAACCGGAGGCTGTTCAGCAGCTCTGTGGAGGTTCCGAACGTGGATCGCACGCCGGGGATCGCGGGCCGCTGGCGGAGTGCGAGCGCGGCGGGGACGTGCTCGACGCTGTCGACTGCCGCGCGCGTTGCCTGCGTCAGCCGCCGACGCGTGTACGTGGACAGCGCCTCGAGATAGCGTCGCGATCCTTCCGCGTAGAGCACCCCTAGAGCGAACGACGATTTTCCGGATCCGGAGACGCCCGCGATGGAGACGAGCGTGTTCAGCGGTAGATCTACGTCGATGTGCCGCAGGTTGTTCACGTGCGCGCCACGCACGCGAATCGAGGTGGGGAGGGAACTCTGCGGTTCGTCGTGCTCGGCCATGCTGTGAGTCCCTCCGCGCAGGCGGTGAAGAAGCAGCCGCCTCGCCGACCCTTCTGGTCAGGGGAGCGCGCTGTCGAGACTGCCGGTAAGGGATTCCGTCCGGAACACCTACCGGTGTCAGGATTCGGACCGGTCTTTCCTCACGGTACTGGAGCCGATGAAAAAACTCGGCGCCAGGACTCGCGGTACGGCCGCGGCGCTCGGGGGAGGCCGGGGTCGAAGCTGCGAGTACTGGCGCCGAGTTACCGGGTGGTCAGGAAACGGGCTGCGGCGACGGGGTCGTCGTAGGCACCGTCGTGGTGGCCGGGGCGGTGGTGCCCGTCGGCTGCTCCGTCGTCGGCTCACCGGTGGTCGGCTGACCGGCGGTGGTCTCGCCCGTCGCCGGCGCCGGCGCGCCGGCACCTTCGGGAGCGGGAACTGTGCCCGGAGCCGGTGCCACGACGGGCGGCGTGCCGGACGGTGCGGCCGGTGCGGGGGCGACGCTCGGTGCGGGAGCACCCGGTGCCGGAGCGGAGGGTGCGGGTACAGCGCCGTCCTGTGTCGGCGAGGTGTCCGTCTGCTTGGTGGGAGCGGGCGCGGGTGCCGTCTCGGAGGTCTCCGTGGTCTCGGAGGTTTCCGCAGCCTCGGCGGCGGCCATCATCCGCATCGCCTTGGCTTCGGCGTCGGTGGACACGGGCTTGCCCTGCTTGGCCTGTTCGGCGAGGTGGATGAGCCATGCGGCCGCATAGTCGACGGTACTGGTGCCCTTACCGTCGATGTCGTCGTCCCAGTAGTCGAAGTGGTGACCGTAATGGTCGTCCGTCTCCTTGTTGTAACCGAAGGTCTGGTCGTACGGGTCGCTCATGATCACCCCGAGGGTGTTCTGGTTGCTCCGCACGAATCCGATGACCTCCTTGAGGAGCTTCTCCGGGAGGTACGCGAGGTTGGCCAGGCGGTCCGCCGGGATGGGTGCGGAGCCGTCGGCTGCGACCGGCGTGGTCTTGGGAGCCGCCGGGACGTAATCGGGGTCGGACACCTTGATCAGAACGTCGAGGAACGTCTCGTCCGAACGCATCCAGTCCTCGTTGGCGGAGACATCGGCGAGTGCGAGCAGCGCGACGCGGCCGACGACCTGCGCGAGGTCGGCGCCGGTGGCGGGGGACAGCCCCTCCCGCTCGAATGCATCGCCGTTGACCTGACGGCCGAGGTTGACCAGCAGTTCGATCAGGGCGATGTTGTCGGGCGTCGAGCACGCGAAGTCGCCCTCGGAGCAGAAGGAGGCAACCTTGCCGTCCAGATAGCCGAACTCGCCGCCCGTTCCGGGCAGCACTCCGCCACCGGGAGCGGTACCCGCGCCCGGCTCGTAGGGGCGGTCGAAGCCGTCGGGGTTGCTGGGATCCTCGGCGCCCGGGAAGAATCCTCCGTCGACGCCGCGGCCGGCGTCGGACAGAATGACGACTCCCGTGACCGCAGAAGGATCGCCGTTGGGCCAGGTGCCGTCCGGGTTCTGCGTCTGGTTACCGATCTGCATCGCCGCACGCCGGGCGACATCCGCGCCTTCGCTGAAGCCGACGATGGCGAACTGCGTATCGGGGCACGAGGCCTGGATCGCCTTCATGACCTTGATGGTGTTGTCGGCGCCCGTGTTCACGGCGTCTTCGTAGCTCGACAGGTCGGCGGGGTACTCGACGTAGATCGCCGCGTACCCGTTCTCGCCCTCGTGGTCCTTGAGCGGTGCGTTGATCACCGGATCCACCCAGTGGCTCCGGTACGCGCCCTGCTGCGCCGCGGGCAACCTGTTGCCCTTCTCGTCGACGAGCATCTTGGTCTGGTCGCGGGGGGTGTCTCCACGTCCGCCGACGCCGATGCTGACCATGTCGTGGCAGTCGGCTGTCGAGGCCATACCCACCAGCGCGGGATCGGCGACGGTGGGCGGGGTCGGTTGCGGCCACGCGATGGCGACTGCCGCCGCGACCCCGAGCGCGAGAGGCGCGAGCACGCCCGCGAAAATCTTGCCGCGTGACGGCGACGTTCCATTAGCCATGGGCTTTTCCAATCCGTTTCACCTGTCGAACATCCGGTGCGAGGATGCGGGCGGGTCACATCACACGTCGTACAAACCCGTCCCCGTGTTACATCGAAGCCCGCGGCGAAGGAGAGGCGCATGGACACCTCCGACGGCTCGTCCGGGACCGAGTTCCCGGCCGCGATGGGAAAGGTATCTCGACGCGCCCTGTCCGAGCACGGATATACGCGGTTCGACCACCTGACCTCGGTTACGCCGAAAGAACTGCTGACCATCCACGGTGTCGGCCCGAAGGCGATCCGAATTCTGGGTGAGGAACTCGCCGCACGAGGTCTGCGCTTCCGGGAAGCGTGATCCGGGTTCCGAGTTCGTCCGCCGGGCTGCCCCTTCCGATCTTTCACCCGGTCGGGCTCGTCCTCGACCACGCGTCGGGGCCTGCCGGGAGGCGATAGGGTCGATATCACCGATCGGCGCGAGCCACAGTACGAAGGAGACATCACCATGTCGCAGACAGTCCGCGGAGTTATCGCACGCGCGAAGGGAGCCCCCGTCGAGGTCGTCCCCATCGTGATACCCGATCCCGGGCCGGGCGAAGTCGTCGTCGCGATCGCTGCGTGCGGTGTGTGCCACACGGATCTGCACTACCGCGAGGGTGGAATCAACGACGAGTTCCCGTTCCTGCTCGGACACGAAGCGGCAGGTGTCGTCGAATCGGTCGGCGAAGGTGTCGAGTCGGTCGCCGTGGGCGATTTCGTGGTCCTGAACTGGCGTGCCGTGTGCGGGCAGTGCCGCGCGTGTAAGCGTGGTCAGCCCCAGTACTGCTTCTCGACGTTCAACGCCACCCAGAAGATGACCCTCGAGGACGGCACGGAACTGAGCCCTGCGCTGGGTATCGGCGCGTTTGCCGACAAGACCCTCGTGCACGCCGGCCAGTGCACCAAGGTCGATCCGAGCGCGGATCCCGCCGTGGTGGGCCTGCTCGGCTGCGGCGTGATGGCGGGCCTCGGTGCCGCCGTGAATACGGGCGGCGTGACGCGCGGCCAGTCGGTCGCGGTCATCGGATGCGGCGGCGTCGGCGACGCCGCGATCATGGGTGCCCGGCTCGCCGGCGCCGGCAAGATCATCGCCGTCGACCGCGACGACAAGAAGCTCGAGTGGGCCACCGACTTGGGAGCGACCCACACGATCAACTCCACCTCGACCGACGCGGTCGAGGCGATCAAGGAGATCACCGGCGGCTTCGGTGCCGACGTCGTGATCGACGCCGTCGGTCGCCCGGAGACTTACAAGCAGGCCTTCTACGCCCGCGACCTGGCGGGCACCGTCGTTCTGGTGGGTGTTCCGACTCCGGACATGACCCTCGAGATGCCGCTCATCGACTTCTTCTCGCACGGCGGCTCCCTCAAGAGCTCGTGGTACGGGGATTGCCTGCCCGAACGTGACTTCCCGACGTACGTCGACCTGTACCAGCAGGGACGTCTGCCCCTCGAGAAGTTCGTCACCGAACGTATCGGCATCGACGATGTCGAGAAGGCGTTCGAGACCATGCACCGCGGTGAGGTTCTCCGATCGGTGGTGGTCTTGTGAGCACCGTGTCCCCGATCCGGGTGGATCGGGTCGTCACCCGCGGGATCTTCGCCCTCGACGGAGGGGAGTGGGAAGTCGACAACAACATCTGGCTGGTCGGCAACGACGACGAGGTGGTGGTGATCGACGCCGCGCACACAGCGCAGCCGATCATCGATGCCGTCGGCGGCCGCAACGTGGTGGCGATCGTCTGCACCCACGCGCACAACGATCACATCACCGTCGCACCCGAGCTGTCGGACAAGCTCGACGCGCCGATCCTCCTCAACCCCGCAGACGACATGCTCTGGGAGATGACCCACCCGGGCGTCGCCCACGGCACAATCGAAGACGGGCAACGGATCTCGGTGGCGGGTACCGACATTCAGACGATCGCGACACCGGGTCACTCACCGGGTTCGGTCTGCCTGTACCTGCCCGAAGCCGGCGAATTGTTCACCGGCGACACGTTGTTCTCGGGCGGCCCGGGTGCGACCGGACGCTCCTTCTCGGATTTCCCGACGATCATCGGGTCGATCCGCGACAAACTGTTCGCGCTGCCCGCCGAGACCACGGTGCACACCGGGCACGGTGACGGAACCACGATCGGCACGGAGTCTCCGCACCTCGAAGAGTGGATCAAGCGGGGTAGCTGACACCCGTCGCGGGTGGTTCCGGGGCCGGACCGCCGCCGGAACCACCCGCGTGAGCGCCGTAGTGCTCGCCGCTACCCTCACCGTATGGCGAAGAAGCAGATACCGGTGGTGGTGGTCGCCGGGTTCCTCGGCTCGGGAAAGACGACCCTCCTCAACCATCTCCTGCGCAACACTCGCGGCGCGCGGATCGGTGTGATCGTCAACGATTTCGGCTCGGTCAACATCGACTCGATGATGGTGGCCGGCCAGGTCGACTCGATGGTCTCGCTCAGCAACGGATGCCTGTGCTGCGCAGTCGATGTCAGCGACATGGATGCGATGCTCGACCGGCTCGCCCATCGGTCGTCGGATCTCGATGTCATCGTCGTCGAAGCCAGCGGTCTCGCCGAACCCCGGAACATGATCCGTCTCGTCGTCGGGTCGGAGAATCCGTTCGTCACCTACGGCGGCCTCGTACTCGTTGTCGACGCCGTGGAATTCGACGGGGTCCGGGCAGCACATCCCGAGATCGAACAGCACGTCGCGCTCGCAGACCTGGTGCTGCTCAACAAAACCGACCGTATCGACAGCAACGCGCACGACGACCTGCTCGGCGTGTTGTGCGGTCTCAACTCCCGCGCCGCCGTCGTCTCCACCGAGCACGCGCGGATCGATCCGGCTCTGCTGTTCGACATACCCGACCGGCCCGAACCGCAGCCGGGCGAACAACTCACCCTCGACCGGTTGCTCTACCCGGAAGACGAACACGACCACGTGCATCTGCACGACGGGTACAACGCCGTCACGTTCGAGACCCGGGACGCACTACACCCCCGCGCGCTGGTCGATTTTCTCGAGAACCAGCCCGCAGGGGTGTTTCGTATCAAAGGCTATGTGCGCGTCGCCGCCGGACTACGAGTGAGCACGTACCTGGTGCACACGGTGGGCGATCACATCCGGTTCGAACCCGTCGGCCGCGGCGAGAGCGTCCCCGACTGCACCACATTGGTGGTGATCGGTGCCGATCTCGACACGGACGCTGTCCGCGAACGATTGACGGGATGCATTGCGACCGAACCGGTGTCGGGCGACGCACTGTACGCCGTCCACCGGTTCACGCCACGCTGAACCCGGCTGGGGATCAGCGCGGGGTAGCAGTCGGGCGCGTCGAACGACGACGACCGGTGGCAGCGACTCCGCCGTGTCCGGTCGAGGAACGCTGTCCGGCCGGCGCACCCTGGCGGGTGGCGGAACCGGCGCCCTGACGGGACGAGGAACCCTGACGGGACGAGGAACCCGAGCCCTGACGTGCTGCGCCGCCCTGGGACGGGGTGCGGCGGCGTCCGCCGGCGGACCCACCGGACCGCTGCGGACGCGACGTACCGGTGGCCTGAGCCTGGACCGGCTTCGGCGCGACATACGGAGCGATTTCACCGACGAGCGCGAGAACGTGCTCGGAGTTCGCCGTCGACTTGATCGGCGTGACGTTGATCGCGGCCTTCCGCATGATGACGGCGAGATCCCTGCGCTGGTCCGGAAGGACGAGCGTGACGACGTCGCCGGCGCTTCCGGCGCGCGCGGTGCGACCCGAACGGTGCAGGTATGCCTTGTGCTCGGCCGGCGGATCCACGTGGACGACGAGTTCGACGTCGTCGACGTGCACGCCGCGGGCCGCGACGTCGGTGGCCACGAGAACCCGTGCCTCACCCGACGAGAACGCTGCAAGGTTCCGGTCGCGAGCGTTCTGCGACAGGTTGCCGTGCAGATCGACCGCCGGGATTCCCGAGTCGGTGAGCTGCTTGGCCAGCTTGCGGGCCTGATGCTTGGTGCGCATGAACAGGATTCGGCGTCCGTTGCCCGAGGCAAGGGTGCGAATGAGATCCTTCTTGGCGTCGACGCCGGCCACATCGAAGATGTGGTGCGTCATCGCCGCGACGGGGGAGTTCGCCTCGTCGACCGAGTGCATCACCTGGTTGTGGAGGAAGCGCTTGACGAGCTTGTCGACTCCGTTGTCCAGGGTCGCCGAAAACAGAAGGCGCTGGCCGTTGCTCGGCGTTGCGTTCATGATGCGCGTGACGCCCGGGAGGAAGCCGAGATCGGCCATGTGGTCGGCCTCGTCGAGCACCGTGATCTCGATCGCGTCGAGCGAGACGAACTTCTGGCGCATGAGATCTTCGAGGCGTCCCGGGCAGGCGATGACGATGTCGACGCCGCGGCGCAGGGCCTCGACCTGGCGGCTCTGCGACACGCCACCGAAGATCGTGGTCACCCGAAGGCCGGACGCATGCGCGAGAGGCTCGACGACCGCTGCAATCTGCGTTGCGAGTTCGCGGGTGGGCGCAAGTACGAGGCCGCGGGGACGGCCCGCAGCGCGGGTGGAGCCACCGGCGAGACGCGCGGTGAGGGGGATCGAGAAAGCAAGGGTCTTACCGCTACCCGTACGGCCGCGGCCGAGCACGTCGCGTCCCGCGAGCGTGTCGGGGAGGGTGTCGACCTGGATCGGGAAGGGGCTGGTGATTCCGGAGTCACTCAACGTAGCGACGAGGGGACGGGGAACACCGAGATCGGAAAAAGATGTGGTCATAGAACAGCGCTGCCTTTCACTGCGGCGTGTGTGCACTCGACGGGAAGTGTTCCCGTGGTGCTGACGTGATCGCCGCAAGGAAAGCCGGTGCGTGTGCAGAGAGCTGCAGTATGCATGCGGGTCGGGCACGATCCCGATCCCGCCGGTATCCCACGACGGTGGGTGTCTTCGTGACACCCGAACCACATCACCCTACCGCACACCCGGACGGGTACGGCCCGCTCGGTTACAGGCCGACCCACTCGGTGACACCGTGGGCGAAGTGCTGGCGCTTCCAGATCGGCACTTCGTGTTTGATGCGTTCCACCAGGTCGGCGCAGGTGGAGAAGGCTTCGGCGCGATGCGGCGCGGCGACGGCGGCGACGAGGGCGAGATCGCCGATGGTGAGATGTCCCACTCGGTGGACGGCGGCCACGGGAAGTCCCGACGCCGCGGCGGCCTCCTCGCAGCAGCGGCGCAGGAAGGCTTCCGCGTCGGGATGTGCCTGGTACTCGAGCGCGGTCACGGCCTGGCCGCCGTCGTGGTTGCGCACGACACCGGTGAACACCACCACCGCTCCGTGTTCGGGGCCGGCGACCGCGGCGTCCACTACCGCAGGGTCGAGCGGCTCCGCCGAAATCCTGGCCAGCACTTGGCTCTTGCCGCCGGTCTCGTCGGTCCGTCCCGTCGTGCCGACGCCGTCTGCT
>JADGMW010000103.1_pt6 | contig 34460 bp, 34 predicted proteins | sample 8641801 | NCBI WGS metagenome assembly JADGMW01 (sample SAMN16272018, study PRJNA661076) | feces metagenome | isolation source: fecal sample from diarrhoea affected cattle A | host: Bos taurus | place: South Africa: Lokaleng Village, Mahikeng | collected 2019-09
CGAGGTTCGTCACCCGACCACTGTGCCATTGGGTGGTCGGGCTGCGGGTCGGCAGCGGGGTCGGAGATGGCAGACGGGCGCGGCCGTGAGGAGACCGCGCAGTCCACGCCGCATCGGACGCCGTCACCTGGGCCCCTGCCTGGGCGAGAACAGCGGACCACCCGCTCGTCGCGGTCTGCCCGGCGGGGAACGTGAACGCGAGCCGCCAGCGGATGCGGCGCCCCGGCGCGCGGGGTACAACCTGAGCATGACGCGCGACCAGAGGAACCTCACGTCCGACCCGGCAGCCGAGCGGATCGCGGTGCGCCGCCCGTCAGAGGACGAGGTCCGCGCGGAGGACGCCCGCTCGGGCGGCGACCCCGCCGGAGCCCCCCGGTCGTTGCGCGCCGTCGAGCTCCGGCCGGATGACGAGTCGATCTCGAGCAACGACGAGTGGGACGACCCCGAGCGCCTGTGACGCCGGGCGCGGCGCCGGCTCGGCGTCGCGCGCTTCCGGGCCCTCCGCTGCACGGCCGTGGCCCGCACGCCAGAGAGGGCCCCGCCGCGTCCCCACGAGGGGGAGCGGCCGGGCCCTCCGACTGTGCGAGGTCAGCCCTTCGCGGCCGCCCCCGCCTTGCTGGCCGCCTGCTTCTCCGTCTCGGCGCCCTGCGTGCTGAGCCGGCCGCCCGCCGACTCGAGGTGGGCACGGACGAACCACTGGAACAGCTCGAGCTGGCGGAGCTGGCCGACGATCAGGTCGTTCGTGACGTCGTCGAGCTTCTCCGTCTCCTCCATCGCCGTGCGGTGCGAGGAGATGACGCCGTCATACACCTCGTCGAGGGCGCCCAGGTGCTCGATCGCCCCGGCGCGACCGATCGCGTAGTCGTCCCAGGTGCGGTTCTTGACGATGAACCCGGGCGTGCCCTCGGGCGCGATCCCGAGCGTGGCGATCCGCTCCGCCGTCTCGTCGACCATCTCCCGCACCGCGTCCACCTGCGGGTCGAGCATCTCGTGCACCGCGATGAACTGGGGGCCGACGACGTTCCAGTGGATGTGCTTGAGCGTCAACGCCAGGTCGTTCAGGGAGTTCAGCCGATCCTGCAAGATCGCGGCCGTGGCGGCGCCCTCCTCGGGGGTGAGGCCGGGGACGGTGTACTTGGGCAGGTCGGAGCGGGCCATCATGGGGATCCTTCCTTCGCGTTCTCGGCCGCCGCGGGTGGCGGGACCGTGCGGCCCCCACGCTGCCGCACCTGCGCGGAAGGCGCATCCGCTGGCGGCCCCGCCTGGGCGGCCAGCGCCCGGGAGCGGCGCCAGCGCCACCAGGCCACGGCGCCCGCCGCGATCAGGCCCGCGACCAGCAACGGCGCCAGCAGCGCGGCCAGCGACAGCGTGACGCTGGCCGCGTCCTCGGCGGCGCTGAGCAGCGGCGCGCCCAGCCCGAGCGTCGCCGCGTTGACCAGCGGCCGGGCGAGCGCCTTCGCCGCGTGGACCGCGAGCGCCAGGGCGATCCCCACAGCCACCGGGACCCACTGGCCGGAGCTCACGAATCCGCCCGGGTCGGTGACGACGACGTCCTGGGAGCCCATGCCGGCGCCGAACGCGATGCCGCCGGCGCCAGGCCGCACGATCGTCTGGACCATGTCGTTGACGTGGTCCACGCCGGGGATCTTGTCCGCGACGACCTCCAGCAGGAGCAGCGCGCACAGCGCGGTGAGGACCCAGCCGTCGGTGAGCCACTCCCAGCCGGAGGGCGTGCTGATCAGGTCGGTCCAACGGGCCATCGCGCCGAGGGCGAGCAGCGGGACGTAGGCGTTGAGGCCCGCCGCGGTGGCGAGCCCCGTCCCGGCGAGGATCTCGAGCATGGGGCGAGCATGCCAGCGTCGATGCGGCGGGGGGCGCGATCGGTCCCCTCAGCGCGCCAGCGGGTCGCCGTCGTCGGCGAGTCGGCGCACGACCTCGTCGGGGCCGAGCTGGGCCAGGCCGGGCTCGACCTCCTCCCAGCGGCGCGGCGCGGCGACGGCCGGCAGCTCTCTGCCGCGCAGCGAGTAGGGGGTGATCGTGGTCTTCGCCGGGTGGTTCTGCGACCAGTCCAGGAGCACCTTGCCGCCGCGGAGGTCCTTGCGCATCAGGGCCACGATCAGCCGGGGGTGGGCGGCCGCGAGCTCGTGGGCGAGGGCTTTGGCGTGCTCCCGCACCTCCATGGCCGTGCGCCGGCCGGGCAGCGGGGCGTAGAGCTGCATGCCCTTGCTGCCGGAGGTGACGGGAACGGTGCTCAGCCCGTCCTCCGCTAGGCGGTCCGCGACGATGTGGGCCACCCGGGCGCACTCGTCGAGCCCCGCGGGCGGGCCCGGGTCCAGGTCGATGACGAGGCGGTCGGGCGGGCGGATCCCGCCGCGTGGCCCGACCTGCCACTGCGGGGTGTGGAGCTCGAGGGCGCCTTGGTTGGCGGCCCAGACGAGCGCGGCCAGGTCGTCGAGGAAGGGGTAGGTGAGGTCCTTGCCCTCGTCGTCCGTGCCGGGGGCGGCGGGCAGCGTCTGCCGACGGACCCACTCGGGGGCGCCCGCGGGGATGTTCTTCTCGAAGAACCGCTCGCCGTCGACGCCCTCGGGGAAGCGGATCCTCGTGACCGGGCGGTCGCGCAGCTGGCGGAGCAGCGCGGGCGCGACGTGCGTGACGTACTGGATCACCTCGGCCTTGGTCATCTGGACCGACGGGTACATGACACGGTCCAGGTGCGTCAGCCGCACCCGCTGGCCGTCGACGTCGACGGTCTGCACGTCGTCTGCGGGGCTCACAGGTCCTCCCAGTGGTCGATGCCGGTGTCGTCGCGCACGCCGCGGACGACGGGGTGGCGCAGCCGGCCCGCGGCGGTGCGGTGCAGGTACGCGACGTCGACGCCCACCACCGGATCGCACCACACCGCGCCCCGGGCGTCGACCGGCGGGACGTCGTCGTCGAGAGGGCTGGCGGCCTGGCGCAGCGGTCCGAGCAGGTGGGCGAGCTGCCGCTCGAGCGGCCCGGCGATGCCGCTGCCGGCCCGGCCCAGGTACCGCAGCCGGCCCTCCTCGTCGGGGGCGGCGAGCAGCACCGCCCCGATGACCCCGGTGCCGGCGGTGGGCGGCCGCCAGCCTGCGACGAGGGCCGTGCGGGTGGTGCGGTGGGCGGCCTTGACCCAGTCGTGGGATCGGCGGCCCGGCTGGTAGACGGACGCCCGGCGCTTGGCGACGACTCCTTCGAGGCCGTGCTCCCGGGTGACCTGCCACAGCTCGTCGCCGTCGTCGTACACGGGGGAGAGCTGCGCGGGCGGGGGCAGCGTGATCCGCTCCAGCGTGGCCCGGCGCTCGTCGAAGGACCGCCGGGTGACGTCGACGCCATACAGGCTCAGGACGTCGAACACGAGGTAGGAGACGGGGATCTCGTGGGCGAGGCGCTCGGCGCGGGCGGGGTCGCGCACGTGCATGCGCTCCGCGAGCGCCTCGAAGGACGGCACGCCGCCGGACATGGCCACCACCTCCCCGTCCAGGACGGCGCCTTGGACGGACGCCAGGGACGCGAGCTCCGGGTAGGCGACGGTGATGTCCCGCTCCGAGCGGCTGACCAGCCGCAGCGTCCCGCGGGTGGTGTCCGCGAGCGCGCGCACGCCGTCCCACTTGACCTCGAAGGCCCACTCGGGACCGGACGGGAGTCCGGCTCTGGGGTCCGCTCCGGTGGCGAGCATGGGCTGCACGGGTCCATCCTGCCCAGATGACCCGGGACGTCGCGCGTTCGGGCCCTCCTCCGCGCGATCGCCCGGCGGGCTGAGTGGGAGGTGGTCGTCGGTGCGCGCGATCTGGAAGGGCGCGGTGGCCTTCGGGCTGGTCAACGTCCCCGTCAAGCTGTACGCCGCCACCGGCGAGCACCAGGTTCCACTGCACCAGGTGCACCGCGCCGATGGCGGGCGCATCCGGTACCGCAAGACCTGCAGCGTGTGCGGCGAGTCGGTGGAGATGACGGACATCGCCAAGGGCTACGAGACGGCCGACGGCGAGCTGGTGATCCTCACCGACGAGGACCTGGCCCAGTTGCCGCTCGCCACCGAGCGGGAGATCGAGGTCGTCGAGTTCGTCCCCCAGGAGCAGGTCGACCCGATCCTGCTGGCCAAGACGTACTACCTCGAGCCGGAGCGGACGGCGGTGAAGCCGTACGCGCTGCTGCGGGAGGCGTTGGCGACCACGGAGCGGATGGCGGTGGTCAAGGTCGCCCTGCGGCAGCGCGAGTCGATGGCGGTGCTGCGGGTGCGTGACGACGTGATCTGCCTGCAGACGCTGCTGTGGCCGGACGAGGTGCGGGCCGCCGACTTCCCCGTGCTTGAAGGGGACGTGCAGGTCCGGCCGCAGGAGCTCGCGATGGCGTCCTCCCTCGTGGAGTCCCTCGCCGCGGACTTCGACCCGTCCGGGTTCGAGGACTCGTACGAGGGCGCGCTCGAGAGCCTCATCGAGGCGAAGGTCGCGGCGGGGAGCACGCAGGGCGTCCCCGAGGTCGAGGGGGCCGGGCGCCGGGACTCCGAGGGCGCCGAGGTGGTCGACCTGCTCGCCGCCCTGCAGCGCAGCGTCGAGAAGGCCCGGGGCGGGCGTCCCGAGAAGCCGGCCGCGGGGACGTCCCGCGGACGGGGTTCCGGCGCGGAGCCGAAGCAGCGCGCGACGGCCACGAAGGGCAGTCGCGCGAAGACGTCCGCCCAGGCCTCCGCCGATGGGGACACAGCCGCCGAGGAGCGGGCCACGGGCACGGAGGGCGCGGCGCCGGCGCGCGGGGGAGGACGCGGTGGGGGCAGCGGCCGGAAGAAGGCGGCCGCCTCCGGCAAGCCCGCCTCGTCCCGCCGTTCGGCGAAGCAGGATGAGGGAGACGGCGCCTCCTCCAGCACAGCGCGGCGCGCCAAGCGCCGGGCCTCCTGACCTGCGATGGGCTCGAAGCAGGCGGTCGCCTCGCAGGCCGACGCCGTCGCCGCCCTCCGCCGCGTGGCCTTCTTGCTCGAGCGCGCGCAGGCCAGCGCCTACCGCAGCGACGCGTTCCGGCACGCGGCACGAGCCATCGAGCGGATGGACGCCGACGAGCTGCAGGCGCGGCTGGACGGGAGCTCGCTCACCGACCTGCCCGGGATCGGGGACCGCACGGCGTCGATCGCGGTGGCCGCGGCGCGCGGGGAGCCGGTGGAGTACCTCGAACGGCTCGAGGAGGAGGACGCCGCCAGTCGCGAGCCTCGGCCCGGCGACGCGTTGCGCGCGCGCCTGCGCGGCGACCTGCACACCCACACCGACGCCAGCGACGGCGGGTCCCCCATGCAGGAGATGGTGCTCGCGGCGATCGAGATCGGGCACGAGTACATGGCGATCACCGACCACTCGCCGCGCCTGACGGTGGCCAACGGGTTGTCCGCGGCCCGGCTGCGGGCCCAGCTCGACCAGGTCGCCGCGCTCAACCGCGCGGTCGCCCCGTTCAGGGTGCTCACCGGGATCGAGGTCGACATCCTCGACGACGGGTCGCTCGACCAGGACCCGGAGCTCCTCGCGAGGCTCGACGTGGTGGTCGCCTCGGTGCACTCCAAGCTGCGGATGGACCGGGCGGCCATGACCCGGCGGATGGTCGCGGCCGTCGGCAACCCGCACGTGGACGTGCTCGGGCACCTCACGGGCCGCCAGCTCACCGGCCGCCGGCAGCGCCCTGCCAGCGAGTTCGACGCCGAGGCCGTGCTGTCCGCGTGCGCGGAGAACGGCGTGGCGGTCGAGGTCAACTGCCGCCCTGACCGGCTCGACCCGCCGCACGCCCTGTTCGACCAGGCGATCGACCTCGGCTGCCTGTTCACCATCGACTCCGACGCCCATGCTCCTGGACAGCTCGACTGGCAGATCGCGGGGTGCGACCGCGCCGCCGCGCACGGACTGGACGCGGATCGGGTCCTCGACGCGTGGCCGCTCGACGAGCTGCTGGGCAGGCTCGACGCCCGGGTGTGAGCAGGATCAGGCGTGCCGTGGCAGCGAGCACACCGCCAGGGCCACTAGGGTCGTCCGCGGTGGACACGCGTCGACGAGCCTCTCCGGGACTCTCGACCTTCCGTCTCCGCCGTCGCCCGGGGCACTCGCCCGGGCATGCACGTCCCGACCGACAAGGAGCACAATCCCCGTGAGCGTCAACCGCACCGAGCTCGTCCAGGCCATCGCCGCCAAGGCCGGCCTGACCAACACCGCTGCCGACGCGGCGCTCAAGGCCTTCCAGGAGGTCCTGGTCGAGCAGCTTGCCGCCGGCGAGAGCGTCACCATCCCCGGCCTGCTCGCGGTGTCGCGCGCCGACCGTGCCGCGCGCACGGGCATCAACCCGCAGACGGGTGAGAAGCTCGAGATCCCCGCCGGCTTCCGCGTGAAGCTGACGGCGGGCAGCGCCCTCAAGCGCGCCGTGGCCGCCAAGTAAGGCAGCAGCACTCCGACGAAGCCCCTCGCCGCAGTCGCGGTGGGGGGCTTCGTCACGTCTGGCAGCGGGGCCATGGCGTCGCGGACAGGTCGCCTAGACTGGCCGGGCACGCGCGAGGGCGCGTCCAGCGGTGGCAGTCAAGCGGAGGTCTGATGACGGTGGTGCAGCGCAACACGCGGCAGCGCGCCGAGGTGATCGCTCTGCTCGACGGGCTCGACGAGTTCCGCAGCGCGCAGCAGCTCCATGAGCTGCTGCGGGCGCGCGGCTCGAGCGTGGGCCTGGCCACCGTGTACCGCGCCGTGCAGACGCTGAGCGAGAGCGGCGAGGTCGACGTCCTCCGGTCGCCGGACGGCGAGGCGGTCTACCGCCGGTGCGAGCGCCGCAGCCACCACCACCACCTCGTCTGCCGGCACTGCGGGCGCGCGGTCGAGATCGACGGGCCCGGCACCGAGGCCTGGGCCGACCAGGTCGCCGCGTCGCACGACTTCGCCGACGTCGAGCACACGATCGAGCTGGTCGGCACCTGCGCGGAGTGCCGCGCCGCGGAGGCCCAGGCACGGGCGCGCGCCTCGGCAGAGCCGGCGGCGCCACCGGCGCCCGAGGGCCGGGCCTGAGCCCATCGCCCACGCGTCTCCGGCACAATGACCCGGTGACAGCGACCCACGACACCGCCCGACGCGACTTCGCCTCCGACAACTACGCGGGTGTCCACCCCGAGGTGCTGGCCCTCCTGGCCGAGGCCAACGGCGGGCACCAGGTGGCCTACGGCGACGACGAATGGACTGCGCGGCTCCAGGACGTCCTGAGGCGGCAGTTCGGGCCCGCCGCCGTCGGGTACCCAGTGTTCAACGGGACCGGGGCGAACGTGCTGTCCCTGCAGGCGATGCTGCCGCGGTGGGGCGCGGTGGTGTGCGCGGACAGCGCCCACATCAACACCGATGAGAACGGCGCCCCGGAGCGCGTCGGCGGCCTCAAGCTGCTGACCACGCCGTCGCCCGACGGCAAGCTCACCCCCGAGCTCGTCGCCCGGCAGGCCTGGGGCTGGGGCGACACGCACCGCGCGCAGCCCGGCGTGGTGTCGATCACCCAGTCCACAGAGCTCGGCACGGTGTACACCCCGCAGGAGATCCGCGACCTGGCCGACCAGGCGCACGGCCTCGGGATGCGCCTGCACCTCGACGGCTCGCGGCTGGCCAACGCGGCCGCCTCCCTCGGCGTCCCCCTGCGGGCGCTGACCACGGATGCCGGGGTCGACGTGCTGTCCCTCGGCGGCACCAAGAACGGGCTGATGATGGGGGAGGCCGTCGTCGTCCTCGATCCTGAGGCGGTCACGGGCATCGACTACCTGCGCAAGGTCGACATGCAGCTCGCCTCGAAGATGCGCTTCGTCTCGGCGCAGCTGGTGGCCCTGTTCGACGGGGACCTATGGCAGCGGTCGGCCTCGCACGCCAACGCGATGGCGGCCCGCCTCAGCGAGGGCGCGCGCGCCGTCGAGGGGGTGCGGATCACCCAGCCCACGCAGTCGAACGCCGTCTTCGCCGTGCTGCCGGCTGGTGCGGCCGACCGGCTGCGCGAGCACCGCCGGTTCTACGACTGGAACCCCGCCACCGGCGAGGTGCGATGGATGTGCGCGTTCGACACGACCCCGCAGGACGTGGACGACTTCCTCGACGCCCTGCGCGCGGCGGTCGCCGTCGCCTGACGCCTGCCGGGGCGCCCGGTCGACGTGGAGACAGGTGCGGGGAGCGGGTGGTCGCGCTCCCCGCACCTGTGATGGGGGGCAGGCGGGCACGAGCCGGCGCCTGGATCAAGGCCGGGGGACCCGGCCTTGGCCGTGCGGTCATGAGCCGGTGGCCCTCGCCCGTCCGGACGAGGGCCACCGGTCAGGTGGCGGTCACCTCACCGAGCAGGCCTGCCCGTTGAGCGAGAACGCGGTCGGCGCCGTGTTGGTCCCCGAGTGGGCGCCGTTGAAGCCGATCTCCACGCTGGCGTTCGGAGCCAGCGAGCCGTTCCACGCCGCGTTGGACGCGGTCACCGCCGAGCCGGACTGCGACCAGGTGGCGCTCCACCCCTGCGTGACCTGCTGGCCCGAGGGGAACGAGAAGGTCAGGCTCCATGCGCTGAGCGCCGCGCTTCCCGTGTTGGTGACCCGCACCGAGCCCGTGAAGCCCGTGTTCCAGCTGTTCGCCGTGTAGGTGACCGCGCAGGCGCCGGCCGGCGGGGGCGTGGTGGGCGGCGGCGTGGTGGGCGGGGGAGTCGTGGGCGGGGGCGTGGTCGGGGGCGGCGTCGTCGGCGGGGGCGTGGTGGGCGGAGGCGTCGTTCCGTTCGTGGAGATCACCGGGTAGGCGTTCTGGACGAGGGTCCGGAACTGCGCGTCGAACCACTGGCCGGCCAAGGGCGCGTTGGGCGTGGCGCCGGTCAGCTGGTTGGACAGCTTCGACGCGACGAAGGTCGGGTCGCACATCCGGTCGAACCGCTTGCCCTGGTCGTTGGGGATCTCCGACGAGGCGCCGTCCGACTCGCCCGGGGGCTTGATCCAGACGAACGCGTCGAGGTGCGAGCTCGCGTAGCCCGACGGCGTGGCCTGGGGCCGCTCGCCGATGCCGGCGCCCAGCGGGTTGCACCACGCGCCGCGGTGCACGCGCTTGTCCACGCGGGACTGGTCGACATACGTGTTGAGCGCGGTGCTGGTCGACGCGGCTGTGGGACGCGCTGACCCGCCCCAGCCGTTGCGCGAGGTGTCGATCAGCATGCCGGTGCTGGCCGGGAAGCCCTCCGCCACGAGCAGCGAGTGCAGGTGGGCGGTCCAGTCGACCTCGTCGAAGTCGTCGTTCCACTCGTAGAACGAGGCCGACTTCACGGGGTTGCCGCCGACCTGGAGCGTCGGGTTCGTCAAGAAGGGCTCGACGAGCGGCGTGGTGTTCGCGGTGTTCGTGACGAAGCCGTCCACCGAGGCGAGCCCCGCGACGGTGCTGCGGGCGACGTCCGCGAACAGCTTCGCCGCGGGCGCGGCGTTGGACGGCCAGCCGAGCCAGCCGCTGTGGGCGGCGTCGATGTAGGTGTAGACGTTCGGGATGGCGTGCAGCTTGTCGAGCGCGTACTTCACGCCCTCGCGGTAGTACGGGGCGGCCTGCTGGCAGGCGGGCTCCGAGGTGTTGGTGATGAGGTTCGGCAGCGAGTCGGGCTCGATCGTCGCCGAGATCCGGATGTCCTGGTACTTGGGGTCGCTGAGCAGCGCCGCGATGGGGTCGATGTACTCGGTCTTGTACCGGGCCATGCCGGCGTCTGTGGCCGGCAGCTCTCCGTTGGACGCGAGGGCGTAGCAGTCCCGGCCGGGCAGGTCGTAGATGACCAGGTTGAAGACGATGGGCGTGCTGCCCTGCCGCTGCGCGAGCGCCTCGTCCAGGTGGAACTTCAGCCCGTTGCCGTCGGCGTTGCCGGTGATCGCGCTGATCCGGTCCATCCAGACCGCGGTGGGCTCGTTCTTGATCGCCCGCATCTTCGCGGCGAGCGTCGGGTCGCCGGCGTTGGCGGCAGACGCCTCGACGGCGGCCGACCAGGTGGGGTTCACGTACTGCGTCGCGCCGGCGTACGGGTTGTCGACGTGGGTGGGCGCGGCGCTGGCCCCCGTCGACATCAACGCCAGTGGCAGGGCGACCAGAGTCGTCGCCGTCGCTGCCGCGGCGGTGACTCTCAGCCTCGTGGAGATCTTGGACACGCGGTCCTCCGGTGGGATCGGCACGCCGCCCTGGCCGATCCGCCGAGGCGACAGTCGCCGCCGATCAGTCCACGGCGACTACCGGGAACGTGGCACGGCGGCGCCGGGCCCCGGCACGGCGTGAATCCTTTAGGCGACTCGGCGTTACCTGATCGTGACCAGTGTTGAACCGGGCGGATGCGCCGAGAAACCGCGTGCCGACGGGTTATCGGGCCCGCGGCCCGGTGCTTCCCCGCACGGCGATCCCACCCATCGGGACCATGCGACTCGCATCGTGGTCCCCGTCGAGGACGGCCAGCACGGCCTCGCCCACCGCGGCGCCCAACACGCTCAGCGGGGCGGGGAGGGTGGTGATCGACGGCGTCGCGAGCCGGCAGAGCGCGGAGTCGCTGCCCGCCAGGATCGACAGGTCCCACGGGACCTCGAGGCCGGTCCGCCGGGCCACGTCGAGGGCGGCGACAGCCATCTGGTCCGAGTCGTACACGATCGCCGACGGCGGGAGCGGGGAGGTGAGCAGCCTGCGGGTGGCGGCCGCGGCCTCCTCGGCCGTCGCGTTCGTCGGCTCGTGCGCCACCGTGCCGCCAGCCCTGCCCAACGCCGCCGCGAGCGAGTCGAGCCGGACCCGGGTGCGGTGCGAGGCCGCTGGCCCCGTCACCAGCGCCACCTCCCGATGCCCCAGCTCGAGCAGATAGGTGCCGACCCGCGTGAACGCCTCCTGGTCGTCGAGCCACACGGTCGCCAGGCCTTGCGCCACCTCGGGCGGGCCGAGCACCACCGCGGGAGCGCGCATCCGGGCCAGCGCCTCCACGCGGGGATCGCGGGTCAACGGGTCGGCCACGATCATCACGTCGAATCGCCGCTCGGCCCACCAGGTCCGGTACGTGGCCACGGCCTCGTCGACCGAGCCCACGATCTGCAGCACGAGGGCCAGCCCGCGGGCGGCCACCACATCCTGCGTCGCGGTCACGAAGTCGAGGAACGACGTGGCGTGGGCGGTCGCGTCCGCGCCACGGCCCAGCACCAGCCCGACGGCCCGGGGCCCCGTCCGCATGGACCGGGCCGCCGCGCTCGGGCGCCAGCCGAACTCGTCGGCCACCCTCAGCACGCGTTCTCGGGTGGCCGCCGACACCCCCGGCCTGCCGTTGAGCGCGTAGGACACCACGGCGATCGAGACGCCGGCGGCTTTGGCGACGTCCGAGATGGTCGGTCGGCGGGTGAGGGAACCTGGTCCGTCTGCTGCGGGTATGTCCATGATCACCTAGTGTGTCGCCCGGTGCGTGCGAATGCACCGACTCGGCTCCGACGACGTAGGCGAGGTGTGGGCAATGGTGGCCACCATCCGGCGCGGTCATGTACCGCTCAGCGCACGGCGGACGATCGGGGTGCTGTCGCCGGTAGTGGGGGGCTTCTACTTCGGCGGGCTCATCGCGGGCGTGGCACGCGCGGCGCGCGCCTGCGGGCACCGCGTCGTCGCCGTGCAGACGTACCCGGCAGGGCTCGACCGCGAGCGGTACCCGGACGAGCCCCTCCTCGAGGTGCCCGTCGCGCTCGGCGCCGTCGACGGGATCGTGGTGATCGCCAAGGCGGTGCGCCACGACCGGCTCGAGTCGGTCCAGGAGTGGGGCAGGCCGCTCGTCCTCATCAGCGAGGACGAGACGTCCATGCCCGTCCCGGTGGTGGTCCCCGACAATGCCGGCGGGGTGCGCGCCGCGGTGGGCCACCTGATCGAGCACGGGCACACGGCCATCGGCTTCGTGGGGAACATCACGCAGCGCGACCTGCGGGAGCGGTACGCGGCATACCGCGCCACCCTGTCCGAGCACGGCATCGACCCCCGGCCGGAGTGGTTCTTCGACACCGTCGACAACCACGAGCAAGGGGGCGCCGACGCGGCCGCGCGGTTCCTGGCCGCCGGGGCGCCCACCACGGCGACCTTCGCGGCGACGGACCGCAACGCGATCGGCTTCTCCCGCGCCCTGCGCACGAGCGGGCTCGTGCTGCCCCGGGACCAGGCCGTGATCGGGTTCGACCACACGGAGAGCGGGGCGCGCCTGTCACCCCGGCTCTCCACCGTGGACCCGCACAACGACCGCCTGGGCGGGCTCGCGGTGTCGCTGCTCCTCGCGCGGATGCGCGGCGAGGAGGTGGAGCCAGGGGCGCACCGGTCGCCCGCGACGCTGGTCACGCGGGAGTCGTGCGGGTGCGGGGAGACCGCGGCGGTCGCGCCGCTGGAGCCGGCGGGCTCACCGCTCGGCGCGAGCCCGGCCCGGAGCCGCCTGCGCCTGCTGTCCGACGTGGCGTTCGGCGGCTCGCCCGTCACCGGGAACGGCCGCAGGCCCACCGACGACGCCCGGGCGACGTGGTGCCACGGTGTGCTGGACCCCTTGCTGGCAGCGGCCGAGCGGGGCGCTGTCCCCCCGCCGCAGACGCTCACCCGACTCGCGGACCTGTCGTCCGCGCTGCAGCCCCACCCCGAGGCCCTCGAGCAGCTGGTGGGGGTGGTGCGCGACCTCGAGGCGGAGACGCTCGACGCGCTGCCCGCCGGGTCCCCGCACGGGGGCGTGGTCCGCCGGGTCGCCACGGAGCTGCTGCTGGCGCTGACGAAGGGCTGCGTGCGGCCGTTGCTGGCCCGCAGCGGGCACCTCGAGCGCATCATCGCCGACCAGTACGAGGTCGACATGGACCTGCTGCGCGGCAAGGGGGCGAGCCCCCGCGCGCTGACCTGGCTGCCCCGGGCGGTGCGCGGGCCCGCCTGCCTCGGATTGTGGGTCGGGCGCGAGCGGGCCCCGGGCGATCGCGAGGTCGAGATCGTGGGCGTCTACGACACGAGCGGCACCCTCACCCGGCTGATCGGCACGCGCATGCCCGCGAGCCAGTTCCCGCCCCCGGCCCTGACCCGCTCCGGGAGCGTCGGCGGGAGCGACCTGACGTTCGTGGTGCCCGTGACGTTCGCGGGGAGCGACTGGGGCCTGCTGGCGATCGACGGGGTCGTCGAGGCGCGCATGACCAGCGCGCGCGACAAGTACAACCACTGGGCCGCCCTGCTCGCGGTGGCGCTCGACCAGGAGCGGTTGCTCGGCTCGCTCCGGGAGCAGCGCCGGGCTCTCGAGCAGGCGGCCGCCCGTGAGCGGGCGCTGGCGGACAAGGTCCGGGCCAGCGAGGAGCGGTATGCGCTCGCCTCGATGGCGGCGCAGGACGGCACCTGGGACTGGGACGTGTCCGCGGGGACGGTGTACTACTCCCCGCGGTGGAAGCAGGTGCTGGGCTACCAGGAGGAGGACATCAGCGCCTCGCCCACCGAGTGGTTGGAGCGGGTCCACCCCGACGACCGGGACGAGCTGTCCGCGGCGATCGCCGCCCAGCTCGGGGGCGCCCGCGTGCCGCTCGAGCTCGAGCACCGGGTGAGGACCGCGACCGGTGACTACCGGTGGATGATGTGCCGTGCCGTGACCGTCCTCGACGACGCGGGCTGCCCCGCCCGGCTCGTCGGCGCCCTCGTCGACATGACGGAGCGCAAGGAGCAGGAGCTCGCCCTGCGGCGCAACGCGCTGCGCGACCCGGAGACCGGGCTGGCCAACCGCATGCTGTTCCTGGAACGGCTCGGAGCGGCGATCAAGCGCGCCAGGCGCTCCGAGGACTACGACTGCTCGGTCGTGCTGCTCCGGCTCGAGACGGCGAGCGCTCCTCGGGGCGAGGAGCACGGGGACGACGCTCCCGGGCGCAACGAGGTGGTCCGTCGTCTGCGCCGGGCGCTGCGGGAGGGCGACACCGCCGCGCGGCTGGGCCAGGACGAGTTCGCCGTGCTCATGGACGACGTCGGACCAGGCGGCGACCAGGTCCGCGTCGACGAGCTGCTGGCCCACCTGCAGATCGACCTCGGCGCCGATCTGGCCACGGGGGTGCTGGCCAGCGTGCAGCGGTACCACGACGCGGACGACGCGCTGCGCGAGGCGGACATCGCGCTGCTGCGCGCCCAGTCCCAACCAGAGACGCGCAGGCGCTCGGCCCTGCGATGAGCGGGGCCGAGCGCCTGCGCGCGGTGATGCTGGTGCGGATCCTGTGGCCAGGAGCCGCCGCGGGTCAGCGTGCCGCGGGGTAGCGCGGGCGGCGGTCGCGGGAGTCGGAGCGCTCGCCACGCGGGTCGGGACGGTGCCCCGCCGGACGGGAGGCGCCCTGGCCGGCCCGGGGGCCGGGGCCCTCGTCGACCCGGATGCGCAGCGGGCGGCCGGCGACCCGGGCGCGGCCGATGCGGTCGAACGCCTCAGGGCTCAGGCCGGCGGGGATCTCCACGAGCGAGAAGCTGGGGAAGATGTCGATCTTGCCCAAGTCCTTGCCCGTGAGGCCGCCCTCGTTGGTGAGGGCGCCGACGATCGCCCCAGCCTGGGCGCCGTGCGTGTGACCGACCGCGATCCGGTAGCGCAGGGCGCCCTCGGTGCGGTGCGTGGCCCGACGCGGGCCGTCCGAGGACGGGCGTGCCGAGCGCTCGTGGCGGTCGCCGCGGTCGGACAGCGACGCGCGGCTCAGCGCGTCGTCCATGTCGTCGCCGTGGGTCGGGCGGGCCGTGGGGCCGGTGTCGCCGACGGCCAGGGCGGCCATGACGGCGGCGAGCTCGGCCGGCTCGATCGACGGGTTCTCGGCGAGGAACGTCGTCACAGCGGTGCGGTACAGGTCGAGACGACCGGCCTCGGTCCGGGTGGCGACGTCGCGCAGCAGGCGCTGCACGCGGTGCGCCGAGACGTCGGCGGGGGAGGGGATCGAGATCTCCTCGAGCTTCTGGCGGGTGGTGCGCTCGATCGCGCGGAGCCGGTGCTGCTCGCTCGGCGTGACGAAGGTCAGGGCCTCGCCGGACCGGCCGGCGCGGCCCGTGCGGCCGATGCGGTGCACGTAGGCCTCGGGCTCGCTCGGCGCGTCGAAGTTCACGACCAGCCCGATGCGGTCCACGTCGAGGCCGCGGGCCGCGACGTCAGTGGCGACCAGGACGTTGAGGGCGCCGCTGCGCAGACGCTCGACGATCTTCTCGCGCTCGCCCTGGGCGACGTCGCCCGAGATGTACGCGGCGGAGATGCCACGCTCGATCAGCGCGCTGCCGACCTCCTCGGCCGCGCCACGGGTGCGGACGAACACGATCGCCGCGTCCGCGTCGGACACGGCGAGCACGCGGGCCAGCGCGCCGGCCTTGTGGCGGTACGGAACCACGGCGTAGGTCTGGTTCACGCTGGTGACGGTCGACGACTGGCGCGACACCGCGACCTCGACCGGGTTGTTCAGGTGCTGCCCGGCCACGCGGCGGATCGCCGGCGGCATGGTCGCGGAGAACAGCGCGACCTGGCGGTCGGTGGGCGTCGTGTTGAAGATCTTGTCGACGTCCTCGGCGAAGCCCATGCGGAGCATCTCGTCGGCCTCGTCGAGCACGAGGAAGCGGACGTTGTCCGGGCGCAGCGTGCGGCGCTCGAGGTGGTCGATCACGCGACCGGGGGTGCCGACCACGATCTGCGCGCCGCGGGCCAGGGCCCGCTGCTGCGGCAGGAACGGGGAACCGCCGTAGACGGCGACGACCTCGACGCCCGGCAGGTGCTTGGCGAAGGTCTCGATGGCCTCGGCGACCTGCATCGCGAGCTCGCGGGTCGGCGTCAGCACCAGGGCCTGGACCTCGCGCAGCTCCGGGTCGACAGCGGCGAGCAGCGGCAGGCCGAACGCGGCCGTCTTGCCGGTCCCCGTCTGGGCGACACCGGTGATGTCGCGGCCCGAGAGGAGGGCGGGGATGGCCTCGGCCTGGATGGCGGACGGGATCGTGAAGCCCAGATCGGCGACGGCGCGCTCGAGGGAGGCGGGGAGGCCGAGGTCGGCGAACGTGACAGCGGCGTCTGCCGCCTCCGTCGACTCGGTCGCGGGCAGGGCAGCAGAAGGCAAGGACGTCATATGTGAATGGCACCGTTCGGATTGCTTGGGAGTCGCGTGCGGGCCGGCCAGGGGGGCCGTCCCGAAGGTCGCAGTCCCGAACACATCCACGGCGGTGACGCCGGTACACAGGCACGAGGGAGGCGCGACGAACTCCAGGTTCGGACCGAGTCTACCGGAGCCGGAGGGGCCGTGGGTGGTGACGCTGCGCACACCGGCTGGCCAGGGGGCTCACAGCATCCCCAGCCGTCGCCCCTCGATCGCGGGGCACGCGTCCATCACGACGTCGAGGCCGGCGTCCGCGGCCCGCTGGGCGGCAGCCTCGTCGACCACGCCCAACTGCAGCCACACCGCGCCGGCGCCCGCCCGGATGGCGTCGTCGACCACGGCGCCCGCGCGGGTGGAGTTGACGAAGACGTCGACGACGTCGATCGGGCCGGGGACCGCCTCCAGGCTCGTACGACCAGCCACGCCCGCGACCGACTCGGCGCGCGGGTGCACGGGCACCACCTCGTGGCCCAGCGTCTCGCGCAGGTACGCGGACACGCCCCACGCGGCGCGGGCGCGGTTCGTGGACAGCCCCACCACCGCCCACCGGCCGGGCGTGGCCAGCAGACGGCGGATGACCTCAGGGTCGTTCATGTGGGGCACCGCCTCAGGGAACCACACCCGCGCGCGGGGATCAGTGCTTGAACGCGTCCTTGATCTTCTCGCCGGCCTTCTTCAGGTCGGCCTTGACCTGGTCGCCACGACCCTCGGCCTCGAGCTCCTCGTCGCCGGTCGCCTTGCCGGTCGTCTCCTTGCCCTTGCCCGTGAGGTCCTCGGCGGCGTGCTTGGCCTTGTCGTCGATACCCATCTCGACCCACCTTTCACCGTGCGACATGCGATTCACCTGACGTTCGACCGTACGTCGCAGCCGCCGAGCCCGCGCGGTGAGGGCTTCGCACCCTCCCGCGACGCATAAGATCAAGGCTCAGAAGTGTGTCGACGACAGGGGAGGCCGTGACGGAGAGTTCCGCCGTCTCAGACCGAGTGCTCACGGTCCCGAACGTCATCAGCCTTGCGCGGCTCCTGCTGGTGCCGGTCTTCGCCGTGCTCATCGGCGTCGGCGAGGACGGGTGGGCGCTGATCGTCCTCGCGATCTCCGGCGCGAGCGACTGGCTCGACGGGGTCCTCGCGCGACGGCTCGGACAGGTCTCTCGGCTCGGGCAGATGCTCGACCCCGCCGCCGACCGGCTGTTCATCCTGGTGACGCTGCTCGGGCTCGCGTGGCGGCAGGTCGTCCCCTGGTGGCTCGTCCTGGTGCTGGTGCTCCGCGACCTCCTGCTGCTCGGGCTGCTCGGGGTGCTGGCGAGACGGGGCTACGGCCCGCTGCCGGTCCATCTGGCCGGCAAGGCGGGCACCTTCGCGCTGCTCTACGCCTTCCCGTTGCTCCTGCTCGCCGAGTGGCCCGACCCTGTCGGGTCGGTGGCCCTCGTGCTGGGCTGGGCGTTCGCCTGGTGGGGCGTCGGGCTGTACTGGTTCGCTGGCGGCCTGTACGTGGTCCAGGCGAAGCAGGTCCTCGCCGCCGACGTCGAGTCCCCGCACTCGTCGGCCACCGTGTGAGCCAGGGCAACCGGCCGGGCGCGGGGTCGGACGGCGAGGGTCGAGGCGGCGTTGGGCCGCGGGGCGCCCAGCGCGGCCCAGGCGCGCTCGACGCGTCCATGACGCTCCTGAACGAGGTCATCCGCAAGCCCTTGGATCCCGGCTACCGGCTCGCCGCCGAGCGCAAGGCGCTGCACGGGTCGCGGCCCTCCGCAGCGCGCCGAGTCGCCTTCGTCCTGTGCGCGATGGGCCTCGGGCTCGGCACCACCGCCGCGGCCATGTCGCTGCGGGCGCCTGAGCCGTCCGTGATGGCCGCACGCGAGCTCCTCGAAGAGCAGATCCGGGAGCGGACGGCTGATGTCGACGTGCTCCGTGAGCACGCCCAGGCCCTCGGAACCGAGATCGACCAGCTGCACGCGTCGGCGTTGGCGGCGAGCGACTCGCGGCTCGTCGAGCAGCTCGAGGACGACGCGCTCGCGTCGGGCGCCGTCGGCGTCGCAGGGCCCGGGATACGGATCACGTTCACCGACCCGCCACCAGACGACGGCGTGCCCGCGGACCCCCTCGCCAGCGTGCAGGACAGGGACCTCCAGATCGTGGTGAACGGGCTGTGGCAGGCGGGCGCCGAGGCCGTCGCCGTCAACGGCCAGCGGCTGAGCGCGACGAGCTCGATCCGGAGCGCCGGGGGAGCCATCCTGGTCGACCTGGTCCCGATCATCGGGCCGTACGTGGTCGAGGCGGTCGGCGACCCCCAGGGACTGCAGACCGGCCTGGCGCGATCGGCGGCGGGGTCCTGGATGACCGGCCTCCGCCGGTACGACATCGACGTCGACGTGAGCTCTCAGCGGGAGCTCCGCCTGCCAGCGGCCACCCGGGCGGCCCTCCGGTCTGCCACCGTCCCACCCGGAACGTCCTTGACCACCGGTGGACATGTGGCAGGGTCGTCGCCGACGGCGTACGGGAGGAGTGGTCGCACGTGATCGCAGTGATCGGCCTGGTGGCCGGTGTCGTCGCTGGGCTGCTGGTACAGCCCGTCGTTCCGTTGTTCCTCCAGCCCTACCTCCCGATCGCGGTCGTCGCGGCGCTGGACGCCCTCTTCGGCGGCCTGCGGGCGATGCTGGACGGCATCTTCGACGACCGTGTCTTCCTGGTCTCGTTCCTGTCCAACGTCGTCGTCGCGGCGCTGATCGTGTTCCTCGGCGACCAGCTCGGGGTCGGCGCCCAGCTGTCGACCGGGGTGGTCGTCGTGCTCGGCATCCGGATCTTCTCCAACGCCGCCTCGATCCGCCGGCACCTGTTCAAGGCATGAGCGCCCGTGACGCCGGTGGCGACGCGGCCAGCCCTGCCCCTGAGACGGTGACGCCGGACGAGTCCTCCGTGGAGCCCGGCCTGCGGGCCGAGCCGGAGACGCGGACCGCAGCGCAGCCCGTGACCGTGCCGGACACCCGCCCGGCGACAGCAGACCGTGCGCCGGCACAGCAGGTCGCTGCGCCCGCCGCCCTGTCGCCGGACCACGACCACGACGAGGAGCCGGCTCCCGCGGGGAGCGGCGGGTGGACCACGCTGCGCGGGCTGATGCGCCCCCGCGCCACCCGCTCCCAGATCCTCACCGCGCTGCTGTGCGCCCTGCTCGGCTTCGCGGTCGTCGCCCAGCTCCGGCAGACCCGCGACGACGGGCTCGCGAGCCTGCGGCAGTCGGAGCTGGTCGGGATCCTCGACCAGACCACGCGTCAAGGGGACGACCTGCAGCGGGAGATCGCCGAGCTGGAGCGCACACGGGCGGAGCTCAAGTCCGGCACGGACAGCCGCCAGGCGGCGCTCGACGCGGCGACCCGCAGCGCCGAGATGCAGGGCATCCTCACGGGGCGACTGCCCGCGGTGGGCCCGGGGATCACCGTCAACCTGACCGACCCGACGGTCGCGATCGGGTACGAGCACATGCTCAACATGCTCGAGGAGCTCCGCAACGCGGGGGCGGAGGCAGTCCAGCTCAACGACCGACGGCTGACCGCCTCGAGCTACTTCGCGCCCGGCGACGGCGGACTCGTCGTCGACGGCGCGCTGGTCCGCCCGCCGTACCAGTGGGCGGTGATCGGGAGCCCGCAGACGATGGCGACGGCGCTCGACATGCACGGCGGCGCCCTGGCCATGATCCGCAACAGCGGGGCGAAGGCGGTGGTCACGATCGAGGACCGGGTCGAGGTCACGGCGACCCGCGAGCCCGCCGCCCCGCGCTTCGCGACGCCGCAGCCAGCACAGACGAGTTGAGCGACAGGCCGCCGCCTCGACGGCGCGGTGCTACAACATCGGCGCGCATCCGCATAGGCTGTTGTCACATCGTGACCTCGAAGGCGGGTCGCAGTCACAGCAGGCCCGGGAGGCGGCATGAGCGACGATCGGCAGCTACCGGAGCAGCAGCGGAGCGCCCAGCACGAGCACGGACGTCCGGAGCACGCCCCGTCGGCGTCCGACACCACAGTCTTCTCGAGCATCGACTCGACCGAGCTGGAGATCGTCGCGCCGGCTGGGCTGAGCGGCGACGCGCGTGCCGCGGTGCACGCGCTCCCTCGGACCTCGGCTCTGCTCATCATGCAGCGCGGGCCCAGCGTGGGCGCCAGGTTCCTCCTGGACGCGGAGCGCACGGTCGCCGGGCGCAGCCCTGACGCGGACATCTTCCTCGACGACGTGACCGTCTCGCGCAAGCACGCGGAGTTCGTGCGCGAGGGCGACGACTTCGTGGTGCGGGACATCGGCTCGCTGAACGGCACGTACGTCAACCGCAACCGGATCGACGCGACGGCGCTGCGACCCGGTGACGAGGTGCAGATCGGCAAGTACCGGATGACGTTCCACCCGAGCCCTGCGCGAGCCACGGGCGGCGAGCCGGCCGTCAACCCGCTGTGACAGCGGCGGGCCGCTCAGCACGAGGCGTGACGGGCGGGAGTGCTCAGGCGACGGCGCGCCAGGCCGTCGAGGGGACGTCGGAGGACGAGTCGGCGCACCAGGGCGCGGCCGAGCGCGTCGAGCCGTGGCCGCGCGGCATCTCGCGCCGGGCGACGATGCGCATCTCCGACGTGCTGGCCGCGTTGCAGATCGAGTTCCCGGCGGTGACGAACTCGAAGCTGAGGTTCCTCGAGGAGCAGGGCCTGGTGCAGCCGGTGCGCACGCCGGCCGGCTACCGCCAGTACAGCCCGGCCGACATCGAGCGGCTGCGATACGTGCTGCGGCAGCAGCGGGACCGGTACGTCCCGCTCAAGGTGATCGGGGAGCAGCTCGCCGCGCTGGACTCCGGCGCGGAGGACGAGCCCCCCTCGCGGGCGCAGCTCGCGACGCGTGACGGTGTGCGGCAGACGGCGGCGACGGGGGCCCGCCTGACCTCGGAGGCGCTGGCCCGCGAGGCGGGTGTCGATGTCGAGGTCGTCACCGAGCTGGTCGGCACCGGCGTGCTCCGGCCCACGGCCTCGGGGCACTTCGACGCCTGGGCCCGCGACGTGGTCGTGTTGGCAGTCGCGCTCCGCGAGCACGGCATCGACTCGCGGCATCTGCGGGTGTTCCGCGCCGCCGCCGATCGGCAGGCGGACCTCGTCGAGCAGGTCGTCGCGCCGTGGCGAGGCCGCCACGCGCCGTCCTCGCGTGCCCGCGCGGGCACCCTCGCGGCGGAGGTCGGGGAGCTCTGCACCCAGCTGCACACAGCCTTGGTTCGTGCGGCCGTGTCCGAGCTGACGCCCTGACCTCGACGTCCTCGGCAGCCGTCACCCGGCGGCGATTTCGCGAAGCCGAGCGCGCGCGCCCGTCGTAGCGTGGTCACGTGGGCGAGGACGAAGAGCTGGTTCCGGTCGAGGTGGTCGGGGTGCGGCAGCACATGGTCGACGAGGAGATCGTCGTGCTGCTGCTCGACCCCGCCTCGGAGCTCTTCGTGCCCATCGTGATCGGTCCTAGCGAGGGCAGCGCGATCGCCTCCGCACAGGCTGGCATCGTGCCTCGCAGGCCGATGACCCACGACCTGCTGTGCGATGTCATCACCGCGGTGGGCGCCAGTCTGCGGCGGGTGGAGATCACCAGCCTGGAGCACGGCGTGTTCCACGCGGCGCTGGTCCTGGGATCGGGCAGCCGGGTCGACTCCCGGGCGTCCGACGCCATCGCGGTCGCGGTGCGGGTCGGATGCCCGGTGCTGTGCTCCGCCGAGGTCGTGGCGATCGCCGGCGTCGAGGCGCAGAGCGGCCCGGCCGAGCAGGAGGTCGAGAAGTTCCGCGAGTTCCTCGAGCAGGTGACTCCGGAGGACTTCGACACCGGTCCGGAGCCGGGCGCGGAGGGCCGGTGACCAGGACTTTCGACCTCAGGTGGAAGGTGAGACTCGCCGAGACGACACTCCCGGGCGGCGCGCCGGGCGACGTCGTTGACGACCCGGGGCGCCAGGCCTAGCGTGACCGAAGGACATCCGAAGCCCGAGGTCACGCCTAGCGTGCAGGGCGCCGACACGGCGGATGACGCAATGAGTGGAGGACCCGTGAGCGGCACCGGTGACAGCGTGGAGGCTGCTGGCGGCGTTCCCCAGCGGGCCCAGGGCCTGCTGTTCGGGGATGAGCTCCCCGACCTCGACACCACCACCGGCTACCGGGGCCCCACAGCATGCCGTGCCGCCGGCATCACCTACCGCCAGCTCGACTACTGGGCCCGCACCGGCCTGGTGGAGCCGACCATCCGCCCGGCCACTGGCTCGGGCACGCAACGGCTGTACAGCTTCCGCGACATCTTGGTGCTCAAGGTCGTCAAGCGGCTCCTCGACACCGGTGTCTCGCTGCAGCAGATCCGCACGGCGGTCAGCCACCTGCGCGAGCGGGGGGTCGACGACCTCGCCCAGATCACGCTCATGTCGGACGGCGCCAGCGTCTACGAGTGCACCTCCGCGGACGAGGTCATCGATCTCGTGCAAGGCGGCCAGGGAGTGTTCGGCATCGCCGTCGGCCGTGTGTGGCGGGAGGTGGAGGGCACGCTCGCCCAGTTGCCCACCGAGCGCGCCGACGACGCCGTGGACGTGGCCGGAGAGCCGAGCGCGGACGACGAGCTGGCCGCGCGCCGCCGAGCCCGCAGCGCCGGCTGATCGACCTCGCAGGCGGCGCTGAGGCGTTCTCTGCGCGCTGACGGCGCACCACGCGGCGACGTCGGGAAGGTCGCCTCGACCATGCATGCCCTCGAGGCTTGATCGCCCGCCTGAGGCGCGCCCCCGGGTGAGGCCCCTCAGCGCGTGGCGGGAGCCCGGAGCGCGCGCTCCAGCAACTGGTCGAACGCGTTGGCGAGCTCGCCCGCGGCCGCGCCCGGCCACGCGTGCACGGGCTGCGCCGCGCCCTGCGCCTGCTGCAGCGCCGCGCGCTCGGGGAGCATGGGGGACAAGATCAGCGGCCCGTACAGCGAGCGCAGCTCCTCGAGTCGGAAGGCCTGCTCGACGGAGCGCGACCGCACGCGGTTGACCACCACGCCCAACGGCTGCAGTGACGGCGCCGGCCCTCGGCGCAGCTCGTCGATCGTGCGCATGGCCCGGCCCACGGCCATGACGGAGAACAGGCCGGGCTCGGTCACCACGACCGCCCGGTCGCACGCGGTCAGTCCGGCGCGGGTCAGGCCGCCGAGCGAGGGCGGGCAGTCGAGCAGGACGAGGTCGTAGCCGCCCACCCACGACAGCGCGAAGCGCAGCCGGTCCACGTCGCTGCCGGTCGCGTCGATGCCGTCGTGGCGCGCGGAGCGGTCCGATCCCGCGAGGACGTCGAGGCCCTCGTCCGCCCAGCCGCTGGGCGCCGTGGCGGCCCGGACCGTCTCGGCCGACGGGTCGTCGAGCACCGCGGCGACGTCCAGGTGCTCACCCGGCGCCACGCCCAGGGCGAGGGTGCTGTCGCCTTGCGGGTCGAGGTCGACGACGAGGGTGCGTAGACCACGGTCCAGGGCGGCTGAGGCCAACCCCAGCGTCACCGACGTCTTGCCTACTCCACCTTTGAGACTGCACACGCCCAAGACCAGCACGGGCTCACGGTAGCGGGGCGTCGGCTGAGCACGAAAACGCGAACGAAAGCCGACATGGCAAGATCTGCCGGGGGAGCGGGCGGGGCGCAGTTTCGGCATGCGGTTGCCGACGGCCCGTGCGGAGGGCAGCCGCTACGGTGCTCCCGAACCAAACGGATGGGGTGAGTCGTGTTCTCCAAGGTGCTCGTCGCGAACCGCGCTGAGATCGCAGTGCGCGCATTCCGCGCCGCCTATGAGCTGGGCGCGCGGACAGTAGCGGTCTTCCCCCAAGAGGACCGGAACTCCGAGCACCGGCTGAAGGCCGACGAGGCGTACCCGATCGGGACCGCCGGCCACCCGGTCCGCGCGTACCTGGACATCGACGAGATCATCCGCGTCGCCGCCGATTCTGGCGCGGACGCCATCTACCCGGGCTACGGCTTCCTCTCGGAGAACCCCGAGTTCGCCCGCGCGGCCATCGCCGCCGGGCTGACCTTCATCGGCCCGCCGCCCGAGGTCCTCGAGCTCGCCGGCAACAAGGTGCGCGCGCTGCAGGCCGCCCGCGAGGCCGGCCTTCCCGTGCTGCCGTCCTCCGCGCCGTCCTCCGATGTCGACGAGCTGATCGCCGCCGCCGAGGAGGTCGGGTTCCCGATCTTCGTCAAGGCCGTCGCCGGTGGCGGCGGTCGCGGCATGCGCCGGGTCGCCACGCCCGCCGAGCTGCCCGAGGCGCTGTCCGCGGCGATGCGCGAGGCGGACGCCGCGTTCGGCGACCCCACGGTGTTCCTGGAGCGCGCCGTGCTGCGTCCGCGCCACATCGAGGTGCAGATCCTCGCGGACGGCGCCGGCAACGTGGTGCACCTCTACGAGCGCGACTGCTCGTTGCAGCGCCGGCACCAGAAGGTCGTCGAGATCGCGCCGGCGCCGGACCTCGACCCCGAGATCCGCGACGCGCTGTGCCGTGACGCGGTGAAGTTCGCCCGGAGCATCGGCTACCAGAACGCCGGCACCGTCGAGTTCCTCCTCGACACCGTCGGCGACCGTGCGGGCCAGCACGTGTTCATCGAGATGAACCCCCGCATCCAGGTCGAGCACACGGTGACCGAGGAGGTCACCGACATCGACCTCGTCTCGTCGCAGATGCGCATCGCCGCGGGGGAGACCCTGGCGGACCTCGGCATCGAGCAGGACTCGATCCGCATCAACGGCTCGGCGCTGCAGACCCGCATCACCACCGAGGACCCGTCCAACGGCTTCCGTCCCGACACCGGACGGATCGTCGCGTACCGATCGCCGGGCGGCGCCGGGGTGCGGCTCGACGGCGCGACGGCGTCGGCGGGCTCGGAGATCTCCGGCCACTTCGACTCGATGCTGGTCAAGCTCACGTGCCGTGGCCGTGACTACCCGACGGCGGTGCGCCGGGCCCGTCGCGCCCTCGCGGAGTTCCGGATCCGCGGGATCAGGACCAACATCCCGTTCCTGCAGGCCGTCCTCGCCGACCCGGAGTTCGCCGCCGGGCGGATCTCGACCTCCTTCATCGACGAGCGCCCCGAGCTGCTCGCCGCGCGTGAGAGCGCGGACCGCGGCACCCGGCTGCTGTCCTACCTGGGCGACGTCACGGTCAACCGGCCGCACGGCGCACGTCCGAGCGACGCCGTCGACCCGCGCCTGAAGCTGCCGGCCGTCGACCTCGCGAGCCCGGCCCCGGCGGGCAGCCGGCAGCGGCTCCTCGAGCTGGGACCCGAGGGCTTCGCCCGGTCGCTGCGCGAGCAGACGGCCGTCGCGGTGACGGACACCACCTTCCGCGACGCCCACCAGTCGCTGCTCGCCACCCGGGTGCGCACGCACGACCTGCTCGCCGTGAGCGCCACCGAGGCACGTGTGCTGCCGCAGCTGCTCTCGGTCGAGGCCTGGGGCGGCGCCACGTACGACGTCGCGCTGCGCTTCCTCGGCGAGGACCCGTGGGAGCGGCTGGCGTCCCTGCGGGAGGCCATGCCCAACCTCGCCCTGCAGATGCTGCTCCGCGGCCGCAACACGGTCGGCTACACGCCGTACCCCACCGAGGTCACCGCGGCGTTCGTCCGTGAGGCCACGGCCACCGGCATCGACATCTTCCGGATCTTCGACGCGCTCAACGACGTCGAGCAGATGCGCCCGGCGATCGACGCCGTCCGCGAGGCGGGCACCCCGATCGCCGAGGTGGCGCTCTGCTACACCGGGAACCTGCTCAACCCGGCCGAGGACCTGTACACGCTCGACTACTACCTGCGGCTCGCCGACCGGATCGTCGAGGCCGGCGCGCACGTGCTCGCCATCAAGGACATGGCCGGGCTGCTGCGGCCCGCCGCGGCGACCAAGCTCGTCACCGCGCTGCGTGAGCGGTTCGACCTGCCCGTGCACCTGCACACGCACGACACCACCGGCGGCCAGCTGGCCACGCTGATGGCGGCCGTCGAGGCCGGCGTGGACGCGGTCGACGTCGCCAGCGCGGCGATGGCCGGCACCACCAGCCAGCCGTCGATGTCGGCGCTCGTCGCGGGGCTCGAGCACACGCCGCGCGACACCGGGCTGGACCTGCGCGCCGTCTGCGACCTCGAGCCGTACTGGGAGGCCGTCCGCCGGCTCTACCGCCCGTTCGAGTCTGGCCTGCCCGGCCCCACAGGGCGGGTCTACGACCACGAGATCCCCGGCGGCCAGCTGTCGAACCTGCGCCAGCAGGCCATCGCGCTGGGCCTCGGCGGCCGGTTCGAGCAAATCGAGGAGACGTATGCCGCGGCGGACCGCATCCTCGGCCGCCTGGTGAAGGTCACCCCGTCGTCCAAGGTGGTCGGCGACCTCGCGCTGCATCTGGTGGCCCGGCACGCGGATCCCGCTGACTTCGCGGAGAACCCGCAGTCCTACGACATCCCGGACTCGGTGGTCGGCTTCCTGTCCGGGGAGCTGGGCGACCCGCCCGGCGGCTGGCCGGAGCCGTTCCGCTCCAAGGCCCTCGCTGGTCGCACGGTCCGTGCCTCGGTCACGCCGCTCTCCGACCAGGACCGTCAGGACCTGGCAGCGGACTCCGCGACGCGTCGCGACCGGTTGAACCACCTGCTGTTCTCCGGCCCCACCAAGGAGTTCCAGGCGTTCCGCGGCTCCTACGGCGACGTGAGCGTGCTCGACACGACGCGCTACCTGTACGGCATGACCAACGGCGACGAGGTGGACATCGAGCTCGGCAAGGGCGTGCGCCTGCTGGTGGGCCTCGAGGCCGTCGGCGAGCCGGACGTGCGCGGCATGCGGACCGTCATGTTCACGCTCAACGGGCAGATCCGCCCGATCCAGGTCCGCGACAGGACCGTCGAGGTGGACGTGGCCGCTGCCGAGAAGGCCGACCCCGGGAACCCCGGCCAGATCGCCGCCCCGTTCGCCGGCGCCGTGACGCCGGTGGTCCAGGAGGGCCAGTCGGTCGAGGCCGGGCAGACGGTGGCGACGGTGGAGGCCATGAAGATGGAGGCCGCTATCACCACGCCCGTCGCCGGGAAGGTGCAGCGCCTCGCGATCGGCGCCGTGCAGCAGCTCGAGGGCGGCGACCTGGTGATGGTCATCTCCTGATCGGACGCCAGCGCGCCGATGCGGCTCACGCCCGTTGGCGCGCTGGCCCGCGTCCCCTGATGCTGGAGTGATGGCGAGCGAACTGACCGCGTGGGGGCACTCCTGCATCCGGCTCGAGCGGGACGGGATGCGGCTGGTGATCGACCCAGGCCGCCTGAGCGCCCCGGAAGCCCTCACCGGCGCGGCGGGGGTGCTGGTCACGCACGAGCACAGCGACCATGTCGACCTCTCCATGGTGCGCCAGTCGCTCGACGTCGACCCTGAGCTGCAGGTCTGGGGGCCGCCGTCGGTCATCATCGCCCTGTCGGACGGGACGACCGGCGACGAGCGCCTGCACGGGGTCACCGCGGGCGCGCGCATCGACGCGGTCGGCTTCGACGTCGAGGTGCTGGGGGAGTGGCACGCCGTCGTCTACCCCACGATCCCCAGGGTGGTGAACGTCGCCTACCTGATCGACGGCGCCCTGCTCCATCCCGGGGACTCGCTCACCGTTCCCGCTGATCGGGTGGTCGACACGCTGCTCGCCCCGGTGGCGGGCCCCTGGATGAAGATCGCGGAGACTGTCGACTTCATCCACGAGATCGCGCCCCGCACAGTCGTGCCCATCCACGACGCGACGCTGAGCCCGGCGGGCAAGGCCCTGGTGGACCGCCTCGTGCACCAGCTGTGCCCCGACGTGGAGTATCTCCGGCTCCCCGCGGCCGATGCGCTGCCCGTGCTCTGAGAGGCCACTTCTCGCCAGCCGCCGAACCGGAGGTGCGTGATGACGATTCCCGAGCCGCTGGACCCGGACGCTGCGCCCGACCGCCCAGCCCAGGCGCCCCTCCCCGACGAGGACACCCCCGACGAGGCCGGCCCGGGCTCCGAGCCGCCCGACCAGCACGCGGTGGGGCCATACCCTGGGCGGCGTTCAGACCGCGCCGACGACCTGGCAGCGGATGGCCGCCCTCTCGCCGAGCCCGGCTCTCTGGACGTCGACGGGGCCTGACCGCCGCGACTCCCGGGCCGTGCTGCTGCAGCCATGTCCGTCCGCGACGAGGCCGTGGGCCGCAACGGCGAGTCGGGGGAGTGGCGGCACTGCCGAATCGGGCATGCTGACCTGATGGTCAGAGTCGAGCAGTTGTCCGAGGACGAGTGGGAGGTCCTGCGCGACATCCGTCTGCGCGCGCTGTGGCAGAGCCCTCAGGCGTTCGGCGCGTCGCTCGCGAGGGACCAGCGCTTCCAGGAGTCCCACTGGCGGATGCGCCTGCGCTCGAGCCACTGGTTCGTCGCCCGCACCGCGTCCGAGGAGGCGCCTGTCGGGCTCGTCTGCATGATCACCGAGCCGGGGTCGCCAGTGGACGACAGGCACGTGGTCAGCCTGTGGGTTGATCCCGGCCACAGGAGCCAGGGGATAGGCGGCGCGCTGCTGCGTCGGGTCGCGGACGAGGCTGTCGAGACAGGCGCCACGACCCTGTCGCTCTGGGTGGTCGACGACAACGACGCGGCGTGCGCGCTGTACACGGGGTTCGGGTTCGTCCCGACGGGCGCCAGCCAGCCGCACCCTCGCGACCCGGCGCGCTCCGAGGTGCGGTTCGAGTGCTCGCTCGCCGGGCGCTGACCACACCCGACCCCCGCCGCACGCGGCCACCGCTCAGCCTGGGGAGTCGTGGTCGGCGCGGCGCGGCAGGGCCACGACGACCTCGGTCCCGGTCCCTTCCGTGCTCGAGATCGTCACTCGGCCGCCGTGCAGCTCGACGATGTCCCTGACGATCGCCAGGCCAAGGCCGCTGCCCCCGGTGGCGCGGGTCCGCGAGGGATCGGCCCGGTAGAACCGGTCGAACACCCGGTCCAACCGGTCGGCGGGGATGCCGCTCCCGTTGTCGCGCACCCGCATGCGGACCTGGTCGTCCTCGCCGATGACGTCGATGCGCACCCAGCCCTCCGCGGGGGTGTGCCGCAGTGCGTTGGACGTCAGGTTGCCGAGCACCTGCCGCATGCGGACCGGGTCGACGTCGGCGTCCGGATCGCCGGACGTCGCGCAGGTGAGGTCGGCGACCGCGCTGCTGGCGGCGAGGCGGGTCGCGGACACGTGCTGCCGTGCCAGCGCGCCCAGATCGACACGCTCGCGGTGCAGCCGCAGCGCGCCGGCGTCGGCGAGGGCGAGCACCTGCAGGTCGTCCACGACACGCTGCAAGGTCACCGCCTCCTCATGCAGGGACGCGAGGAGCTCCGGGCCTAGATCAACGAGCCCGTCCTGCGCTGCCTCGAGCTGGCCGCGGATCGTGCTCAGCGGTGAGCGGAGCTCGTGGGCGACGTCGCTGACCATCGCCTTGCGCGCGTCCTCCTGGCGCTCCCGGCTCTCGGCCATCGCGTTGAAGGCGACCGCGACGGCGCCGATGTCGCCCCGGTCGGTCACCCGCACCCGGGTGCCCGCCGTGCCGTCGCTCATCCTGGTCGCCGCAGCCGCGAGAGCGCGCAGCGGCCGCGTCATGCGCGTGCCGACCAGCAGGCTGACTGCGGTGGCGGACAGCAGCACCGCGGCGGCGATGCCGAGGATGCGGAGCCGGTTCCGGTCTGACATGTCGAAGAACGTGCTGGCGGCCGCGTCCTGCGGGGTGATGTACAGGAGCAACGGCTCGACGGCAGGACGCTCAGGTGTCGTCTCGACGGTGGGGTGCTCGTTCGGCGCCTCGGCGGTGGGATGCGCGGTGGGCGCTGCGAATGCGTCCGCAGGGGCTTCGGCCACGAGGTCCTCGCTGCGCGCGTCCGGCGCCGGGCCCGTCGTGGGCTCAAGCCCCACGGCGAGCAACGGGTCCGGCATCGTGGGATCGAGCACGGTTCGGGCGGCTGCGGGGTCGACCACGGCCCGCCCGGGGGACGGGAGGCCGTCTGCGGTGGAGGAGTCGGCGACGACCGTGCCCTCTGGCGTGGCGAGCGTGATGCGGTAACTGTGGACGCCACCCACACGGAGGGCCAACTCCTCGACCTGGGGCCAACCGTCGTGCTCCCGCGCCCAGGTGATCAGCTCGCGGTAGACCGCCCGGTCCTTGGCGAGGGTCTGGGCGCTCTGCTCCTGCTGGATGCCGATGCTGCGCACCACCAGCCAGGCCGTCGCGATCACGGAGACCGCGACCACCACGAGGCTCAGGGCGAGCAGCCGCATGTGCAGGGTGCGGTACGCCCGCACCCGCCGGCTCACTGTGCGGCCCTGCTGGGGCCAGCCGCCGGCTCCGAGCCGTTCGGGGCGTCATTGGTTGCGAGCAACCGGTATCCGACACCGTGCACGGTGGTGAGCTCCACTGGGCGCGACACAGGGCGATCGAGCTTGCGGCGCAGGTTCATCACGTGCATGTCGACGGTCCGGCGAGAGACGTACGTGGTCGTGCCGTGCAGCCGGAGCATGAGCTGCTCGCGGGTGAGCACCCGGCCGCCGCCCCTGACCAGCGCGTCGAGCACGATCAGCTCACCCGGCGTGCACTCGACCGCCGCGCCGCCGTAGACGGCGGTGTGACGCTCGAGATCGACCTCGAGATCGCCCACCCGGGACGCGGTGTCGTCGTCGCCGTGCGAGGTGCGCGAGCGTCGCAGCAGCGAACGCACCCGGGCCATCAGCTGCCGCGGCGAGTACGGCTTCACGACGTAGTCGTCGGCGCCGAGGTCGAGGCCGAGGAGCACGTCGTCCTCGCTCGACCTGGCGGTGATCAGGATGATGGGCACCGCAGACTCCGCGCGCAGGATGCGACAGACGTCCAGCCCGTCGACGCGGGGCATCATGACGTCGAGCAGCAGCAGATCGGGCTGACGCCGCCGGACCTCCTCCAGCGCAGCGCGGCCGTCGCCGACGACCGTGACATCGTGCCCGTCGTTCTCCGCGTAGATCCGCAGGACGTGGGCCTGTTTGGGGTCGTCCTCGGCGACCACCAGGCGTGCCATGCCGCCCAGCGTAGGGTGCCCGCGGCCGCGCGACGAAGGGCTGACGGAGTCCGGACCGCGCTCTGACAACTTCCTGACATCGCATGCCTACCGTGACGTGGCATGACCACGTCCCGATTGTCAGCCGCCGCCCTGCTCGCAGGCGTCACCATCCTGCTTGGCGCCTGCTCCGGCGCCGAGCCCGTGCCCGCAGTCGCCTCGTGGGAATCGCCACCGACCGCGGCGACCGCCCCGGCGGACGACGCGACTGGCGCCGCCGCGAGCCCTGCCGGCGACTCCGGCTACCCAGGGTCCGGGCCGCAGCCTCAGCTCCGCCTCGACGACCCGCCCGATCGTCATGGTGAGCTGCTCACATTCTGGGACCGGTGCCTGCTGGACAACGGGGCGAGGCCCGTCGGCAAGGACGAGCTGTTCGTGGGCGCCGAGGGCCGTGACGTGTCGACGGTCCCGGGTGAGCCGATCCCCGACTCGGCGAAGGTCGCCTGCGCGCACCTGCTGCCGCTCCAACCCGTCGAGCTGGACCCTGCCAGGAACCCGCAGTACCGCGAGGACTTCCTCGCATGGGTGGGCTGCCTACGCGAGAACGGGATCATGGTGCACGCGATCGACGACGCGAGCGGTCCGCCGGGGACGCTCGGGTGGACCTACGACGAGTCGGCGCCGACGCTGCCGGACAACCAGGGCGAGATCGAGCAGACCTGCCTGCTGCAGGCGTTCGGCGGGGCCGCGTGAACGCGCCACCCCCGCCGCCCGACGCGACCGCGGCTCCCGACGCAGCCTCTCCCGACCCGGAGGTCCGGCCCCGCGGCAGGCGACGCTCCACGCTCCTCGTGGGCGGAGTCGTCGCAGTCCTCGCGGTCTTCTCCGTCGCAGCGCTCACCCTCGGGCCCGTCTGGCGCGGGGGGAGGGCGTCGGGAGCCGATCCCTCGTCGAGTGCCACTCCGCTTCCGACCGCTGAGGTCGTCCTCACCGACCTGGTCGACGCCCGCGTGCTGCGCGGCGCGGTGCGCCACACGGCATCCGCGACGTTCGCCGGAGCCGGCGACGGCACGGTCACCGCGCTCCCGGAGCCCGGGACGGTCGTCGACCGCGGGCAGCAGCTGTTCCGCGTGGACGACCGCCCCGTGGTGCTCCTGCTCGGTGACACCCCGCTGTTCCGGGTGCTCGACGCCGCAGTCCCGGAGGGCGGCGCCGCCCCGCGCGGCAACGACGTCCGCGTGCTGGTGGAGAACCTGATCGCCCTCGGGTACGACGTCGGCCGGCAGGCAGAGCGCGCCCTCACGACCGCAGCAGCGACGTCCTCCGGTGACGGGGGAGAGACCCGCTCGACGAGCGGGCCTGCAGTCGACGGCACAGCCCACGCGGACGCGAGCCCGCGGGTGGCCTACACCGAGCGCGTGGCGCAAGCGGTCCGCCACTGGCAGGAGGACCTCGGCCTCGACCCGACGGGCATCGTCGACCCGGCGCTGGTGGTCGTCCGACCCGGACCGGTCGTCGTGGAGCAGGTCCTCGTGCAGTCCGGGACACCGGTTGCCGCCGACCTGCTGACCCTGGCCTCCTCCGAGGACCGGGTGGTCAGCGTCGACGTCGCGGCCGGTGAGTTGGGCGGCCTCGCCGTCGGGACCGCCGTGACCCTGAACGCGGTGGACGGCCGTGAGAGCACAGGCGCGATCACCCAGGTGGCGGCGGGTGGCACGACCGACGCGACCGGGGCGCCCGGTTCGACGATCGTCATCACTGCCGACGACCCGTCCGTGCTGGACGGAGCCGTGGAGATCGACGTCACCGTGACCGCGGACACACGGACCGGTGTGCTCGCTGTTCCGGTCACCGCGCTGCTCGCCCTGTCCGGTGGCGGATACGGCCTGGAGCTCGCCGACGGCGGCCTGCTCGCCGTGACGACCGGGATGTTCGCGAACGGCCTCGTCGAGGTCAGCGGCGCCGACCTGACCGCGGGGGCCCGGGTGGTGACCCCGTGAGCCCGGGCCGCGCTCAGGCGAGGCAGGACGTCACCGGTGCCCGGGTCGCCGTGCTCGAGGTCGACGCCGTCACCCGGCGCCACGGGGATGTGGTCGCACTCGCCGACGTGTCCCTGACGATCGTGTCAGGAGAGGCCGTGGCGATCGTGGGCCCGTCCGGCTCGGGCAAGACCACACTGCTGCACCTGATGGGCACTCTGGACCGTCCGAGCTCGGGCCGTGTCGTCGTGGACGGCCACGACACCGCGACCATGGACGACCGCCGGGTGTCCGCGCTGCGTGCGCACCGTTTGGGCTTCGTGTTCCAGGCCGCTCAGCTCACGGACCGCATGCCCGCGGTCGACGATGTCGCGACCGGCTTGATGTACGCGGGGGTGCCGCGCCGACGGCGAGCCGCACTGGCCCGAGACGCCCTCGCGCGCGTCGGCCTCGCGCACCGCGTGGGGCACCGCCCGCACGAGTTGTCCGGAGGAGAGCGCCAGCGCGTCGGCATCGCCCGCGCGCTGGTCACCGAGCCCGCGCTCGTGCTCGCCGATGAGCCGACCGGCGCGCTCGACTCCGCGGCCACCGCCGACGTGGTCGCTCTGCTGCACCAGCTGAACGCCGAGGGCACGACCATCGCCGTCGTCACACACGATCTGGACGTCGCCGGCGCCTTCAGCAGGACCATCACCCTGCGGGACGGCCGGGTCGTCGCCGACGGCCGGCCTGTCCGGGGGGCCGCATGAAGGGCGCGGTCCGTCTGTCCCTCCGGGACCGGCTCGAGCTCGGGTTGCTCGGCCTGACCGCCCGTCCCGGCCGGTCTGCGCTGTCGGCGCTCGGGATCGCGGTCGGCGTTGCCACCCTCGTGGTGGTGACGGGCATTCCCGCGTCGGGGCAGCGCGCCCTCATGGCCGAGCTGACAGCGCTGGGCACGAGCACCTTGGAGGCGCACGGGATGTCGGTCAACGGCGAGCCGATTCCGCTGCAGGAGGGCGCCACCGGCATGGTCGCGCGGATCGGGCCGGTGACGTCGGTGGGCGCGGTCGGCAACACCGGGGCAGCCGTGCGGCGCACGGATCTCGGAACCAGCTCTGCAGGCGTCGGCATCAGTGTGCTGGCCGCAGACCTCGACCTACTCGAACCTGTGGGCGGCGAGGTCGCCTCAGGCCAGTTCCTCTCGCCGGCGACCGAGGCGTTCCCCACCGTCGTCCTCGGCCACCAGGCGGCGCAGTGGCTCGGCATCACGAGCGTGGACCCGGCAGGGCCCGCGGTGCAGGTGCGGATCGGGCTGCACTGGTTCACTGTCATCGGGGTGCTGGACCCAACTCCGCTCGCCACCCCGATCGAACAGGCGGCACTGGTCGGATGGCCGGCGGCGC